>Ga0207032_1023_pt1 | contig 52061 bp, 44 predicted proteins | sample Alteio_BWMinCont_38_FD_153308 | JGI IMG/M metagenome (GOLD analysis project Ga0207032, IMG submission 153308) | Enriched cells from forest soil in Barre Woods Harvard Forest LTER site, Petersham, Massachusetts, United States -... | ecosystem: Environmental > Terrestrial > Soil > Temperate forest >... | reverse complement strand
CAATAAGATTAAAGTAATTTCAAATAATAAGCTGGACTTGGAGATCCGAAACTTAAACATGATTTGTATTATTAATGAAATAAATTGTAATGTATAGTTTTTGGATAACTAACAATGCGCGGGAGGGTACAGGGCCTCTAACAGGGCCCCTCCCCTACGAATCCTATATCAAGGTGCTGCATTCTCATTCTTATTTCTTACCGGTTCATTGGTAACTTTGGGAGGCTCTGCTAATACTGTTGCCAATGCAGCTTGTTGCCTCTTGGCATCGGCATCTAGTCGTGCTTTTTCAAACAGTACGCCTTGTTGTTGACGAATGGCAGCCTCGCGCTCACCTTCTTCTCGAGCTTTCGCTTCACGATCAGCTTTGGCTTTAATTTCTGCATTTTCTGCCTCAACGGGTTTTCGATTTAAAAATTCAAGTATTTGATTTCGAGTCTTTTCCTGCTTAGAGAAAGAAAGACAAATATTTGCAATTTTAACAATATTTTCACTTATTTCAGAGCGAGATAAGTGGCTGAAGGAATAATGTACACCGGGTGTCTTCCGGCCTGGCGTAAATTCCGTATTATAGCTAGCAGAAGCATTAAGCCAAACCGAATAAACTAAGGATGCAATCAATGGTTCTTGCTCTGGTAATGAGTGTTCTTTAGAGAATCTTGACAAACAGTACTCTATAATCTGAGGACAAAGAACAAAGCCAGCTTGCTGTGCATAGGTCTCAATATTTAAAGGCTTTGGAAGATTCCTTTCAATCAGTTGCAGCAACTCTAGGTTTGGAGCTCGTAACATCACATTGATTAAAATCCCGTTAAGAAACGCATCCAAATCTATCGTATCATCCTTTTTTATGGAATCTATAAAAAATTGGCAGATCCCAAGATGACCCATTGCAAAGATTTTATCTTGGAAGAATTGTTTAGAATAATATGGCAGCTTATTAAAACAGGATACAAAGTTTACTAAATGATCTGCGAGCAAAGCATAAGTACATTCTCCTTTTTCTTGGTAGAGTGCCCAAAAAAGCGGCGTATCTTTAGCTAGATAATATTCAGGGAGAAAACCGGAATCTTGTGAATCTCCATACGGTAATGGTTCGCGGGATGGAATACCCATTTCTAAGCACAGGGGGGTTTTAGCTAATAAAGCATTCATTCCCGCAACATCGCCGGCTTTGATCAGGTTCCGAAGTTGATGTGCCCCTTCTCTTTGTTCGACATAGAGTTTACGAAGTTCGGATAATTCCTTTTTATCAAAGGGCCTCAAGTCCTCTTGTTGGATAAGGATATCCAATAGTTTCGCGGTAATTTGGAATATTGGAATATCTTTATAGTCAAATAATGCGCCTTTTGCTCGAAACTCTAAAAATTGGTTGATTAGATTTACCATCTCTTTTTCAGAAATTAATTCAATATGGTATTCTTCTTCTCCACTGATTGATTTTATAGGTTCAAACATCGTGGAAGGAAACTCACAAAACTCCCATACATCTGCATAATGAATACTTTCATCGGGTATACCTGCTGTTACCGTGCCTAGGGGTTGCCAAATAATCTGTTCTCTAGCTATTCTCTCTTGGCAGATTTCTTCTAGGCTTTCAATAATATCACTTTGATAATCTTCTTGAAGGGTAAAAGAACCAAACGGAAAAAAATGGGGACTAGATTTATTAACTATTAACATAAAATAGCGTTCACCCTCGGGTGACCGTACCGTCATAATGTTTCGTCTGACATGAACAAACGCCGTATATAATTCCGCTTGTCTTTCGAGTGGAACAAAAGGCTGCTCTAATAATTTGGGATTAACATCATAAGGTGTTCTCCCCTCTTCATCTAATGCATAATCTGGGCTGCCTGCTTGTATTAAAGATTCACAGAGCTCCCAGTTGCTATCTTTTGCTGCTGCGTGTAACAAAGTCGTTTGAAACCTTTTGTTACAAACTGTTTGAATGTGTTGTGTTAATACTTTAACGATATCATCACGCTTATTTTCTTTAGCAATAGCAAGCGCGGATTTTCCCTTTAGAGATCGATGAAAAACATTGGCACCCGCCGCTAACAGCAATTGAATGATGTCGATGTTTCCTTGTTTAACTGCAAACAGTAATGGAGTAAAGCCTTCTTCTTCCAGGTTTCTGGCAGCATAAGGATCTCGTCCTTCATCATAGATTAATGAATAAACTTGATTAACATCCGCCTTATTTTTTAGCAAAAATTCAACCATTTTTGGGTTATTTACTCGAATGGCCGTCATGAGAGGAAAACACTGTGGTAACAAAATGTCTTCTTTTGACTCCGTCCTGCGCGCGAAGGTTTTTGGATTTAAGCACTCATTGACTTCGGCCCCTAATTCAATATATTTAGCAACAATGTCTATTGAATTTAAGCTCGCCGCCATTGCTAAAGAAAGCTCTTTCCCCTTAAAATTAACATTTCTCAGTAATAACTGTACAATTTCGGGATCAGGTCTTAGTAAACTGATAATTTGAATTAAATCATCAGAATCCATAAAAAAGGGCTGTCTAATATTTCTATTTTGTCTAAAAAAACTACCTTTTTGGATAAGATCCAGCAATGCAAAAATAGTTTCATGTGCAATTTTAGGTTCACTATATGTATCACCCAGCATGGCTTTAAGCATAGCTTGATGGATCTCTCGACGAGTAAGGGCAACCACAAAAAATAGAGTATCTACGGTTATACATAGAGTACTTCCATCATTGAGTATTTTATTTTTAGGAACGATTAGTTCTTTAGCATGTACCTTATATCCTATGTTTAGTAAATGGGAAACCAAGGATAACTGACCACCCAAGATACAGGCAGTTAAAAGATTGATACTATATTCTGTTGTGATTTTAATGGCAGACTCTAGCGGAAATTTAGGGTTAAGAGCAAGGATCTCGTCTAGTAATTTTAAAACAAGTTCTTCTTCTCCTCGTAAGGCTGCTTGTATAATAGGTAATAATTGATTAAATTCCGAGCGGGACGCCCCTCTCCCCTGAATATTCCTTTTGATAACCGATATTTCGGGTTCATCTAAAGAAAGTTCTGCAGGTTTATGAACCTCTAAAATGCCACTGTGATTGATGGTTTGAATTAAATCTTGTATTAGCCTTTCAAATTCTTGGTTAACTTTTAGGTCCTCTTGATTTTCTAGGCCTTCCTGATTTTCTTTTGAATCCGCTGAATCGGCTTTTGACTTTTTATCTCTCTTGGGCGCAGGCACTCTACGAATGATTTCATCATAGGTTTCTTTGCCAAGTAGTCGAAGCTTTTCGATAAGCATTAAAGCAAAAGCAATGTCAATCTTGGGGTATACAAATATTTCATCCTGTTTTTGTAAAATAAGTGTTTTTTTTGTACCATCCGGGTGCGTAAAAACACATTCTTTAAACCATTCTACTTCATCTGTTTCTTCGTCTATCCTTTTTCGATAATTTACCGATAAACGTGAAGCAAAAATGGTTAAAGGTTCTCCATCTTGTTCAGTTAAGAAAGCATAAATATGCCCCGATGACCACAAGCCTTTTAATGAGCTGGTGTTAGTTTCTAGTAGTTTTGGATAGTCGCCTTCGATAACTGTTTCGACATCCTCTAAAAAACGAACAGGTGCAAAATCCCCGGCGTTTAAAGTGAGAAATGCATTATCGGTATTTCCTTCCATGGGGTTAGTATGACTGTTGCTAATGTCTTGATGTAAACGTTTACGTTGCTCTAAAGAAATTAAACTATTACCATTTTCAAAAATGGTTTTATAATGCGGGCTCACGTGTTTTATAAACCAGGGCATGCGAAGCAATGTAACCAAGATGTGGCTTTCAGGTAACGTTAAGGCTCTTCTTGAAGCTCCCAATTCTTTTAGCAAGAACTGTCTCATTTCTTCGGTATAGGGGCCTTCTACGTTTTTAAGTCTGTGCAATAACGCTTTAAAATTAATTTCGCTTTGTTGTTCGATATTAATTTTTTGCACTTCTGCGAATTTTGAATAAGCGCGCCTTTTTCTAAAATCCGCTCGCCATTCTAAAAAGGCTTTTGCTGCAGGATCATTATCAACCAGAGTTCTTTTATAGACCGCAAATAATTTTCTAAACTGAAGGTGGGGTATTTCTTCTTCTAGCGTAGGAGGAGGCGTAACAACATTTTCTATTACGGTTGACCTGTGTATTGAGTTGCCTTTTTTGGTTTCTGTTGTTGTTTCCACTTTGCCATTATCGAAAAGGGTTGTCGTCACGGTGGTCACTGTACCTTCTTCTTCCGTCGGCAGAGTTACAACATCTGTTTTTAAAATAGCAGGCTCTTTGGCAGGGGTTTTGGGGTTAGTAAAATTCAGTTCGGAAATAATACTGGCGAGCTTTATTTTTTCAAGTAAATCATTTTGCCCCAAATCCATTTCTTTACATAATGCGATAGCTTCTTTTTTGTCGGCTTCATTGGTAAATACAATAGAATCTGCTAAGGCTAAATATTTTAGGGTTTCTTGCTTAAGAGCCTTGGTCATACTGGGGTGACTCAATAGAAGCGGTGTGATAACCAATCGTTGGCCTTTACCCATGCTTTTAAAATGAGTTAAGCCTTCAAGAGAGAAAGCAGATCCTATTATAGGAAGTTGTAGCATGATATGTAATATCGAATGATGACTGTTTTTCTCTGCTTCAATAAATGAATAGATATCTTTTTCTGGATGCTTTTCGACATGGATCGCTTTAAAAGGTGTTGCACTACTTAATGCAGGGATAACGCGTACATTCAACCAAGAGACAATGCAGAATCCTATATTTTCAGTGGAATAAAGTATAGGGACTTTATCGGTAGGATCTTGTGAAGAGGCACAAATAAAGATTTTAATTTTGTCTTGGCCTTCTTTACCTTCTTTTACATCTGCTACATCTGCAACAGGATCAGCGGTTGGATTTAAGCCTAAGATAGACGTCTGAACAGTTTGATCGGTAGTTGCCATTTCTTACTCCTAGAGATTTTATTGATACGCAATATTTAACAAAAACTATTTCAGTTAAGTACATTATTAAATTTATTTACTGAATACATGCACTTTACTATAGTTTGTTAGAATTTCCTATAACTACTAGAGCGTGGCATATGGATTTTATTAAAATAAATCGAGTTAAAAGAGTGTATATTCGCGTTCATCTGCTTATAAATTTGTAAAGCCAGGAAATTAGACCTATACTCAAGTATATAGTTGAATCAAAGGGATTGAAGTTTCAAAGGGAGAGTTGTATTTACTATTTCCTCTGTTTACATAAAGAGGGGGACAATATGAGTAAAATAGAATTGTTAAATGATGAAACGATGAATTCTGTAGTAGGAGGATCAGGAACATTATCTACTGCACAATTTAATCAGTTCATTTTAAAAATAGCAGAATATTTTGGAGTACTTACCTCCAATATTTTAATAGATTCAAAGTTAATTTATACCGTGGTCTATGTAAAAGGAGTAAATTTTAAAGTTGATCTTTACTCTGTAGCAGTTTTAGGTTCAGGAGGAGTGGCGAAAACTTATACAAAATTTCAATTAACGAAAAATGGCCCATTTGTTTCACCATACGTGATTCATAGTTATGTTAAATAATATAATAGTTTGACATGACAACGGAGGGTAGTTTTATGCGTAAAATAGAAAAGTTGAATGATGAAATTATGAATTATATAATCGGTGGAGCTCTCTCAATAAAACTGAGTTCTGCACAATATGCACAAGTGCTTTCATTCTTGGATGCATATATGGGAACTCCGGGTCTCGTAGTTACAAGTTTTAACTATACCAGTGTGCATAATAGAGCTCAATATTTCACAGTGGATGTGCTTAATTGTCTTTACAACTTTACTTTTAATGGAATAACCAAAACTGGCATTAGCTTTGATTTTGCTACAAGCACCAACCCGACTGGGTTATTCGTTAATGTAAAAAGGACTCATTAATAAGGAATCAGAGTTAAAAGGATTTTATAATAATTGCCTGTTTATCAGATTAGAAAACAGGCCGTTTTTATTTTGGAGCTCTAAAAAAGTTCCTTTTTCTATTATTTTTCCTTTGTCGATAACATAAATACAATCCGCATTTTGCACAGTAACCAATCTGTGCGCGGCAACAACTTTTGTAATTTTTAATTTTGCTAAATTTTTATGCACCAGTGCTTGAGTAGCATTATCCAGCGCAGACGTCGCCTCGTCTAATAATAAAATGCGCGGGTTTCGAATAATAGCCCTAGCCAGTAGAAGTCGTTGTCGTTGTCCCACAGATATATTTCTCCCCCCTTCCGATATCCAGGTATGCATCCCCATGGGCATAGCCATTATTTCGTCTAAGATGCACATTTCTCGCGCTACATTTTCTGCATCCGCTAGGGTTAAATCAGGGGAGTGATTCGTGATATTACCAAAAATAGTACCAGGAATAATAAGGGTACTCTGCGTAACAACCCCTAATTGTTTACGAAGGGTTCTTTTATTTAATAGAGTTAGATCGACGTCATCATAAAAAACTCTACTTTTTGCAACCTCTTCAAACCCTAACAAAATACGAAATAAGGTTGTTTTGCCAGATCCTGTAGGCCCAACCAAGGCTACAAAAGATCCCGGTTCTATCTCAAGAGAAATATCCTCTAGTATACTCAATCCATCGGTTTGATATTTAAAACTTAAATTTTGAAACTTGATCTTCCCCGTCAACTCTTCTAAATCGATGCCTTTACTTTCGAGCTCGGGTAACGTATTTAAAATTGGTTTTGCGCGTTCATAAACAGGAACAATCATAAGGCCTTGGTTAACAACCGCTGCCATACCCAAAAGGGCGGCAAAAAATTGTCCAAAGGCTGCATTAAAAGCGATAAAATGTCCAAAAGATAAAGCCTCCCCTCGTTGCACGACGAGCGCAAAGATGACAACGGTACCCAAAATCGTATATAATGGTGTAAATAATCCGAAATAAATACCATTCAAATGAACTCTAAAATTTAATTTATTTTCTTTGGTAAAATACTTGGACCAAAAACCAAAAGCTTCTTTTTCGCTATTGGCTACTCTTAATTTAGTAATATTGGATAACAATTGAAATAGAATACCGCTGATTTTACCTTGTATTTCTAATAAAGGCCTTTGATATCTTAGTTGTATAAAATTAAATGTAAAACTAATTAAGACTGCAATAAACGCTAAGCCAGTTGCCGCCAATGCTAACCAAACGTCGTAATAAAACATAAGAAAAAGACTTAATATTGAAAAAAGGCCGTGCAATAGGGTTGAAAACATGGATCCGGTTATAAATTGCTGAACTTCATCTATACCTTCAACACGATTAGCCAAATCCCCAACAGTATATTGGCGTAAAAACGATAATGGAAGCCTTAAAACCCTATCCCAAAGTGCACTTTGCATTAAAATATCTGATTTAAAAGAAATTCGGATCACGCACAGTTCTTGAACCAGCCCAAATCCAGACGAAACAAAACTAGCAGCGATTAAAATAATAATGGTTTGTTTTAAACTACTGACATCAGCGTTTGGTACGATAGTTTGAAAAATCATGCCCGTGATAATCGGAAGAAGCAAAGCTAAAAGGCCTAATATGGATTGAATGATAAAGATACGAATAAAATCGGGTTTTAAATCTCTAAAAACAAATTGAACAAGACTGCGCCAGGTTAATTTTTCATCCGGAAAAGTTTTATAAAATCGATAGGCTTTGTTACTCAGCATTTCCGTGAACTCTTTTGTCACAGGGGTTGAAGTATTAGCGACTGGATCAAAATAGTTATACTGTCCATTATTGTAAATTAAAGCCCCGGCCCTTCCTCCTTCCCCTTTAAAACCAATCAGCGGTCCACAATCTTCTTTCCACCAATTTTTTGTTAAGGTCATTAGACGTATTCGACATTGTGACGCTTCGCTCACCGATTCTAAAAATTCATCGGTGTTGTATATTTTGTGAGGATAGATTTTAGGCTTTTCTAAAATAATGCCAGCTGATTTTGCAACGCGCAAACAAACCGCATATAAAATATCTTGCGCTGAACTAGGATGAAATGGCTTATTTTCTTCTTCCGGTTCAAAAATAGATAATATCTCTACTACGCTATCATCGACGGGTGTAACCTGCCCTTCTAAAGCCATCCCGTTCTTCTTTTTATCAGAAGAATTTTTACCCTTGATCTTGTCTTTGGAGTGTTTCATATTGTCCTTTTAACGCTATCAACTCCTCATGAGTTCCTCGTTCTATAATTTTTCCTTCATTCAAAACAATAATTTCATCAGAATCTCGAATAGTACTTAAACGATGCGTTACCATGAGTAAACTGTATCCCTTCGCTTTAAGATTGTTAATTATTTTTTGTTCTATGATAGAATCAAGAGCGGAAGTTCCCTCATCCAAAATTAATATCTTAGGGTGACGCGAAAGTGCTCTCGCTATCTCTAGTCGTTGGCGTTCTCCACCACTAAAATTCATTCCTCCTTCTTCTAAATAAGAATTGAACAATTTTCGAGTTAATAATACCTCGTAAATACAAGCATCTTTAGAGGCCCTCTCTAATTCGGATAAAGCTATTTGATCATTCCATAAGGTTAGATTATCTTTAACAGTGCCTTCAAATAATAAAATATCTTGATCAACAAAGCTAACTTGTTCTGCAAAATCCATGGGTGATAATTCTGCTAGCGGATGCCCTTGAATATAAATTTCACCTTCCCAGGGTTTATAAAGACCACACATTAATTTTGCAATCGTTGATTTCCCACTGCCGGTTGCACCAACTAACGATACTTGCCCGCCTTTTTTTAAAGTGAGATCAAAATTTTGTATTAAAGGTGCAGCAAACCGCGAATATCCAAAACTAATATTTTTTAAAACGATGCTATTCTCAATATCTTTTTCTGTGATATTCAAAGATTCCGTGCGGTTTGTCGATCCGATACTTTTCTTTAATAAGAATCTATTATCAGGCTTTTGATGCAGCACATCTTCTATTCTTGCGATATCACCGGGTATTTCTTGTATTTTTGCTCCAATTCCGAGCAGATTGTTTAAAGGTTCGTTAAAACTGGCCAATAAACTTTGAAATGCAATCAAAGTACCGACGCTTAAAAAGCCTTCAATAATTCGAAAGCTACCCACCCCTAATATGAGCACCGTTGATATTCCCGTTGCAAGACTTGGCAGTATAGATAATAACTGGTGGAATAATATTATCTTTTGTTGAGTTTCAATAACCTTGGCATGATTGGATGACCATTCTTTAAAAAAAACTGCGTCTAGAACAGAGGCTTTCAATGTCTCTATCGATCTTAAGCCGTTCAATCCAATTCCAGCGAGTTTCCCCCTATCCTGTAAAAATTTTCGAGAAGTATCCGTTAATTTTCTAGAGGTATAGAAAAGTACAGAGCCATTACAAATTGCGGTCACCAATCCTATCAACGTTAAACGCCAATCGTATATAAACATGACGATTGCAAAAAAAATCATGCTAATAAGACTAACCACACTAGAACTAACATTATCTGCTAAAATATCGGCAACGCGGTTATTGGCGCCCAGTCGATCGCTAATATCCCCTACATAACGTTGTTCGAAAAAAGAAATCGGTAGTCTAAAAGCATGCCAAAGCAGTTGTACGGTGCCGGTGATCATTAATTTCATATGTAATCGCAACAAACAATACCCTTGAATAGCCGAAAAAATGCTCCTTAAAGCGGCTGTCAGAAAAAAACCCACCAGCAACAACATCAACCAATTTTTATTCCCTTCTAATAAAATGTCATCAATAAATATTTTTGAAAAACCCGGGATGATAATACCAGGAACAATTAAACCTAGGCTGATTAAAATGACAAAGATAATGGGGGGTAAAGAACCTAAAAACCGCTTTTTTAGACTTTTGATAATAGAAGGTGGAAACCCCGCAGTTTTAAAATTAGGTCCAGGTTCTAACGTGATTAGAACACCGGTAAAGGATTTATTAAATTCCTCCATGCTAATTTCGCATCTACCGAGAGCTGGATCGTTAATATAAACGACTTCATTTTGAATATCTTCTACGACCACAAAATGATTAAATTTCCAAAATACAATAAAAGGGAATCGTACTTCGCTTAAGGCATCGGTTTCGCCTTTTGCACCCTGAGCTATTAAACCATATTCACGAGCGGCTTTTATCATATTCAAAGCTCTACTGCCATCTCGCGACACATCACAAGCAACTCTCAGGTCTTCTAAAGAGACATAATATTTATAATAAGCAAGCACGATACCCAGGGCAGCAGCTCCACATTCCGTTGCTTCCATTTGTAAAATAGTAGGAGTTTTTAAACGAGATCCCATATCAAGATACCCCTAGTAACTTCTTCAGGGCTGGAACAATTAACGAAATGGGGGGTTGTTCTTTAACGGTAATGTTAACGTCTGAGAGTGTTCCGGGACTAATTTTTCTATCGGGTCCTTGGGAGGATGACCATTGATAGCCGCTAAACGTATTAGGATTTCTAATAACACGTAATCGAATAGCAATCGGTGCGCCTTTGGATACGAATTCTTTTGTGATCTCTTCATTATGTAATAGCGCAATAATAGTTTCTGCAGCTTCTGGAAATTCGGATACACTTAAAACATTCCCCCTCATACTGCCGTACTCTTCCTTTTCTATATTGGTAGGGGAAATTAAGGCAGTCATCCCTGGTTTAACGCGTTGTCCCTCATGCGGTAGCATAAAGGTTAAAGCATCCAGACCTTCGCCTAAACTGGTAATGGTTACAATAGAACCGCCCTCTGGAACCATTTTACCGACAGACGTATTGATATTGACTACGATACCATCCGCAGGACTTACAACGGTTTTAGAGACGTTTAAAGATGATTCTAAGTCATTTGTTTTTAGCTGCTCTGCCAGTATAGTTAATTCTCTATCCTTGAGACGTTGACGCCATTGTGCTTTAAAATCGTCTTCTTGGCTTATGAGTTGTGTTATTTGTATTTGCAACTGTTCTAATCGTTCTTTAACGGCATAATAATCTCTGCGTGTTGATTCTATGTCTTGCAAAGCAACAAGACCCTTTTTAAAATTATCTTCTTTTAGCTTGACTAATGCTTCAACATCTTTCAAATTTTTGGTTTCATTTTGCAAAGATATATTTAAAGATTCTGTCTGATTTTTAATTTGTGCACTTCGGTTAGCGATTTCCAAATCGCCTTGTTTGATCAAATCCAATTGTTCACGCTTTAATTTTTCCAAATAGTCCTTAGACAGTTGGAGTTTTTCTGCAATATCGGGGTGTTCAAGTGTGGCAATGGCCTCTCCTTTTTTGACTTCTTTCCTTTCGGAGACAAGAATCTCGGCTATACGACCACCTCCCGGTGGCGCCACTGCATTATAAACATGCCCATCTTCAACCAATAATATTCCTTTCCCTTCAACTCGAGTCGGGATGCTACCAAAAAATCCCCATAAAATGACCGTAATCAGAAGTAAATAGAAGGCAACGAGCGCGACCCAGGCTCTTGGAGATATGACTTGAATAAGTTTATCTAATTGTTCAGAAGCTTGGAGTTCCGTCAGCGCTTGCTCACGAAATATGGGGAGTTCTTTTTTCGGCTCTTGGTCCTTTTCTTCCACAAATAATACCTTAAAATTAAAATATAACTTTTACTATTTAACAATTTAAGACAAATTCATTACCATCAATCGAATTTCTGACATATGCTCCATGGCAAATCGAACGCCTTCTCGCCCTATACCACTATCTTTTGTGCCACCATAAGGCATGTTATCACTGCGCCAAGAAGGAACATCGTTAATAATGACACCGCCCACTTCTAACGTATCCCAAGCCTGATGAGCCTTATAAAGATCTCGGGTAAAAACCCCCGCCTGTAAGCCATAACGAGAATCATTTACTTTGGCAAGCACATCCTCAAAATTATGAAAAGGTTCTAATAGTGCAACGGGACCGAAAATCTCCTCAGAATAGGCTTTTTGATCGACAGGAACATTTTCTAACAAAGTAGGTTCGAATAAAGCCCCCTTTCGCGTGCCACCACAGAGTATTTTCGCACCTGCTTTCACTGCTTCTTGTATCCAACTTTCGATCCGTTTGGCAGCGGCTTCGTCAATGACAGGACCTAATGTATTTTCGTCTTTAGGATTGCCGTATTTTAAAGCTTTTGCTTTAGAAACCAGTTTTTCTCGCAGTACATTATAAATTGAATCGTGAATGTAAATTCTTTGGACACTAATACAACTTTGTCCCGAATAATAAAATGAACCAAACGTCAGTCTGTCAGTAACATGATCTAAATCAACATTTTGATCGACAATACAAGCCGCATTGCCACCTAATTCTAATACGACTTGTTTCTTGCCCGCATTGGCTTTAAGCTCCCAACCTGCTTTGGCAGAACCTGTGAAACTGAGCAATTTTAAGCGCGGATCCTTAACCAGAACTTCGGCATCTTTTAGCTCGCAGGGTAATATTGAAAAAGCCCCTTTAGGTAAATGGGTTTCTGCTAAGATTTCACCGATAATTAAAGCACTGATGGGGGTTTGTGGCGCAGGTTTTAAAATAAAGGGACAGCCAACCGCAATGGCGGGCGCAATTTTATGTGCAGGCAAATTTAATGGAAAATTAAATGGGGTAATGAATAAACAAGGACCAATAGGCACTCGTTTCCATTGGCCAACATAGCCTGCCCCCTTTTTGCCAATGTCCAAAGGTAAAACTTCGCCATAAATTCGGGTCGCTTCCTCTGCGGCTACCTGAAAAGTTGAATACAAGCGTTCTATTTCACTTTTGGCATCTTTTAAGGGTTTCCCTGCTTCCATGCACAAAAGATCTATCAGTTCTAATTCTCGTTCTTTAAGTCGTTTAACGCAATGTAATAAGATATCCTGACGTTCATAAGCCGCTAATTCCCTCATCGGTTTTACAGCCTTGTCGGCGTAATCAATCGCTTTTAAAAGGGTGTCTCTATCCGCCAAAGAAACCTGTGAAATCTCTTTACCTGAATATTTATCCAAAACGGTCATTCGATTGTTGGAAGATAAAGGTTCATTAGCAAGATAAAAAGGATATTCTTTGTCAATAACAAATTCCTTAGCTATCATATTGACTCCTAATTAATTCCTTGTGAATTTTCTCTCTGACCTTAGTATAGTCACCAAATACTACTTTTTAAATTTGACAGGAATCGTTGAACTACTTTATTTTATTTTAATGGACCATTAAATTTTATCTAAATCGTGTGTGAACGGAGGGAATATGAAAAATCGATATAGGAAAAACATAGGAATACGAATGGCTAGCATTGTTGCAGGTATGATGTTAGTTAGTTCCCATATTGTTTATGCTCAAAATGAAGCACAACCACAAAATCAAGCAACGCCTCAAGCTGCACCCGTTGCAACTCAAGCTCAAGGTACCCCTGGAACTGCCTCCCCCACAACGACCAATGCACCGTCCGTGGCGCCTGCAGCTGCAGTCCCAGTGACTCCGGCAATGAAAATCACTCCAGATTCACCCATGACAGGGGCTAATGATAGCGCCAAAATGAAGCAAAACTCTCAGGATTTAGTCAAAAAAGCAGTCGATTATATTAAAGCCAACGGAAAAGAGTCGGCGATAAAAGAATTTAACAAGCCTGACGGAGCTTTTGTTAACGCTGGGTTATACGTTTTTGTCATCGATTACCAAGGTGTTCTACTAGCAAATAGTAACACACCCGATTTAGTTGGAAAAAATTTAAGTAACGTACAAGATCCGGATGGAACCTATTTTGCTAAAGATTTAATTGCTAAATCTCAAAGCGGAGGTGGTTGGGTCACGTATCGTTATCCAAACCCTGCGACTAAAAAAACCGATTGTAAAAATAGCTATGTCGTAGCAGGCGGTTCTGATTATTTAGTGGGAGTGGGTTATTATTTCCCCGAAAATCCTACGACACATAAGTGTGAAGCTCCGTAAATTTACATTATTTTTATTAAGGGTTATAAATGGACAAATGCTCAAGGACGAGATTTAAAAAAATACTCAGTTTCATTAGCTTAACCAGCGGGCTTTTATTAGTAATGCCCGCTGTTTTTGCGCTTTCTGCAGAGGGTGACAAAAAATTGGAGGCTCAAAATTTAGTAAAAAAAGCGATTGTTTATACAAAAAACTATGGCAAAGATATGGCTATTAAAGAAATGAATACAAAAAATGGCCTGTTTTCAAAAAATGAAAGTTATATTTTTGCTTTGGATAAGCACGGGGTCCTATTAGCAAGTAGTAACACTCCTGAATATGTAGGCAAAAATCGTAGTAACGAACAAGACCCAGATGGAAAATTTTATAACCAAGAAATGATGGATAAAGTGGAGCATGGCGGTGGTTGGGTGGTATATCGCTATAAAAATCCTGAAACAGGAAAGACAGAGTGTAAAAATAGTTATGTGCAGTCAGTAACGGCGGATATGTGGGTGGGGGCTGGGTATTATTTTCCAGAAAATGCAACCACGCATAAGTGCGAGGAACAATAGGATCGTCTAAAATAAATGGATGAATGATATAAAAATTGTCCCAAGCGATGAAGCAGAAAAAGAATATGTCGATCAAAAATTAGTTGAGTTTAACGCTCAAAAAGTCCCTTTTACTCAATCAATCTCCCCAGTTCTTATTGATTATTCATTAAAGACTGATAAGGACGAAATTATCGGCGGTATTCAAGCCATTCTATATCATTGGCATATTTTATTTATTGATATTTTGTGGATTGACGAAAACTATCGTCATAAACAATATGGATCTATATTGTTAAAGAAAGCCGAAGAAAAAGCTAAATCCTTAGGATGTTCTTTAATTCATTTAGACACCTTCGATTTTCAAGCGCAAGATTTTTATTTAAAAAATGGATATAAAATTTTTGGCATTTTAGAAGATTGTCCCCCGGGTCATAAGCGGATCTATTTAAAGAAAAAGCTTATATGAATCCAGAGATCCCAAAGTCTGAGTTATCAAGTGATGCTCCACAAGAGATAGATTCCTATCATAAAAGTCGTTTAGTAGATTGGCTTAAATATTTCTTAAAACTTGGAACCCTGGGGTTTGGAGGACCTATTGCATTAATTGGGTACATGCAAGAGTTCATCTTAGAAAAAAATCGTTGGGTAAGTCTTAGAGAATTTTATCAAGGGATTGCATTTTCACAATTAACACCCGGGACCTTAGCGGCAAAATTCGCGATGTATTTAGCCTATATTCGATTTGGTATTTTTGGCGCAACGGCGGTTGGACTAGCCTTTATTTTACCTTCGTTTTTAATGATTATCCCAATTTCCATTTTATATATCTATTTTGGTGATCTTTCGGAAGTAAAAAATATTTTTTATTGCGTTGGTGCCGTTGTTATTGCCATTGTGTTAAAAAGTGCGATTAAATTAGTGCATATGAGTGTACAGCGAGATAGGTTACTATGGGGACTCTTTTTTGTTAATGTCGTTGTTGCACTTTGGAATAGTGGGTTTTCCATTTGGATGTTTATTATCAGCGGAACGTTAGTTACTCTCATAAAATATCCTCCTCGTTTTACTAATTTTAAATTATTTTCGGTAGCTTTGGTGGCTGCCCCCGTTTTTACGGGATTTCCTAATTTAATGCAAGGCGCACAAGGTCCTCCTACCCTGACAATACTCACTAAAATATTTTTATATTTTGCTTGGGCCGGTTCTTTTATATTTGGCAGTAGTCTTGCCATTGTGCCTTTTATGCATAATTCTGTGGTTGATCAATATCATTGGTTGACAGATAAGCAGTTTTTGGATGCGGTTACAATTTCTATTATCACGCCAGGTCCTGCCGTCATTACGGTCGCTTTTATTGGATATTTAGTGGGTGGATTACCGGGTGCGTTAGTGTCCGCGGTAGGGATATTCTTACCTTCTTATTTATTTGTCGTTTTATTAACACCGTATTATCGACGATATGCTCATCAGAAATTTGTCCATAGTTTTATCAGTGGTACAACCGCCGCCGCTGCGGGTGCCATAGTCGGCGCTGCTATTGTGCTTGCGAAGGGATCTATTAATAATTATTTGGGTTATGCCCTATTTTTAAGTAGTTTTCTTATTTTTATTTTTTTTAAAAAAGTACCAGATTTACTCGTGTTAGGGGTTGCAGCCCTTATTGGGTGGTTATTAACGGAACTTTAAATGATCCTAAACCCTTGCTTAACAGCATTGAGGCAACGCACAAGGCCAAAAAGGCAAATAAACCGCTAAAAACAAAAATTGCTTTAAAATTATAATTGGCAAGATAGCCGCTTAGAAAAGAAGAAAGCATGCTGGCGAAACCACTTAAAACATAAAACAGGCCAATGGCAGTTCCGTAATTTTCTTTAGAAACAGATCTAAACACTAAAGAAGCGCAAACAATTTGTCCTGCACTTCTTTGGATCCCCCACCCTAATAGCCCGATAATTGCGAGTGGCCAGGGTAGCCATTCTAGATTAAAAAAGCAAACGTTATAAACGGCTAAACATCCAATGGCAATATATAAAGCAATATTCATATAATTTCTATCAATTAATTTTCCAACTATCGGTGAACTAATAATCATGATTGAATTAAAAATAGCGATGGTTGAAAGATAAAACCATTCTGGGAATCCCTTTTCTTTTAAGTACATCATCAGAATGCCATCATTAAACCGTCCGAGAAAGAATAAAAAAGAGAGCACGAGCACGGGGGTAATTTTTTTAAAAACACCCTTAATTTCTTTAAAAGAAAAAGGAGTAAGTGGTATTTCTTTTATATTGAGCCTATGTGAAAGCAAAAAAGCCGGAAAGGACAAGCTGCAAGAAAGTAGAATAAAAAAGTGCAAATTATCCCTTAAATTCCCTAAGTAAATGGTAGATACGCTTACAATTAAAGGACCTAAGATACAACCCAATGCCTTAGTGACATTGAGAAAGGCCAATGCAATTCCTTTATCTTTAGCATTGGCAGCAATATAAGCATCTCTTGGAGAGGCAAAGGTTCCATTGGATATCCGTTCCAAAATTTTAGAACCTAAAATGGCCCAGGGATTAAAAATGAGTAGAACGAGTTTAGAGATAAAAGCCAATCCGGTGGAACACACAAATATAGTGCGTTTATTTTTGATTTTATCAAATAACACACCATTTAATAATCGAAAACAATTTGATAAGAATTCGGTACTGCCTTCTATAAGACCTAAGATAAGGAGAGATAAGCCCAAAGAATCGGTAATTAAAAATGGGATTATCGTCATCCCAATCGTAGTTGAGATAGCCAACAAAAAGTTTATTAGGTAAATTGGAAACATGGATACTATCTTCCCATGCAACAGCAAAGGGGTCAAATCTATTTTCAGGACTAGTCCTGAAAATAGATTTGACCCCTTTGGGAAAGGACCACTTCGCGAGAACTGTTTACTTACTTCAGTTTTTCCTTAGTGCGAGATCTACTGCAACATCAGCCACAGGAGCGACTGCTATGGGTGCAATAACCTCTGCCAGTGGTTGTTGTGGTGCAGGAACTGGGGCCGCTTGCTGAACAACAGGTTTTTTAGCCATTAATCTTTGTAATAACAACATTGGTTTCTTAGGGGCAGCTACGGGTTCTACTGCTGGTTCTGCTACAACGGGTGCAGGATCTTGTACTTGTGCCTGCACTTGTGCTTCTACTTCTACTGGTGCTTGTACTGGTGGCATAACTGGAATTACGGGTACAACAGGTATAACGGGTACCAAAGGTACTTCAGCTATAACGGGAACTGCAGGGAGGTCTGCAACAACAGGTACTTCTGGTTGTTGTGGCAATACAACAACGGGCTGCACAAGCTGTACAACCGGATCTTGTGGTGCGGCAACCGCATTTTTCTTTAATAGCAATTTGCCAAGTGCATTTTTAGGTTTTGCTGGAAGTTCGTCAGCTTTAAGTTCAGGAACGGGTATAGCAGGAACCAAAGGAACTTGAACGGCCATAGCAGGAATAACCGGAAATGCAGGAAATACAGGTAAAACCGGAACTGCAGGGGGCTGTTGAATTACTTTTTTGGCAGCTTCTTTGGCAGCTTCCGCTCGTTTTGCAGCCTCAATCATAGCTTTAATATCATCATTGACCGCTTTTCTTTCGGGTGCAGGGACATCCCCCGCTTTAGGAGCAGGATCAACCACTGCTGCTGCCGCTTTTTCGGGCATTGGTTTAGGGGCAGGTTTTAATATCCTATCTAATAGAGACCCTTTGCCAGGTCCATCGAGTCCTGCTGGTACTGGAGCAGTTTTGATAATTTTAGATAAGCTGACTTCTACATAAAATAGTCCATTAGAAAGAGATTGCTTAACTTTGTAAGCTGCAAAATTTTCTTCTAGCTCAACACCAAGGGAACAGATTTGTCTTTTTAAATCTTCTGCTGATTTTTTATCTTTTACTAAATTCGAGGCAAGTGCAGTTCCTTGATTTCTAGGATCCCAATTTGCAGGCGCAACCACGTTTTTGCAACGATATTTTACATGGGCAATTTCTGTTTCGTACATATTTTTTTCCTCACAATAATCTCTTATGGATTTATTGAACTATAAAATTAATTACTAACTTAAGCTGGCGCTAAATCTGATAACAGTAAAGCATCATCCGCATCTAAAGTAAGATCAGCATTTTGCTTAGCATTCTGCGCAGCATTTTGTTTTATTAAAAGATTTAAATAATACAATTTGTTATGACTTGGATCGCTCATTTCCATTGCCGTCGCAAGTTGATCTATCTCAGATTCTTGTTCTGCCAACCTTAATTCATCAAGCTCGGTTACCACAGCGGCTGCGCGTTGTTGTATATCAAAATTTTGTTTTACATCAAGGTCTTCTTTCTTGTCATTTTTATTTGCTTTAGCATTAGGAACGGGACTTGGACCCGTTCCACCTAGCCCTGCGAGTAATCCTAGAGCTTCGTCTTTCTTACTCGCTTCTTTGGCAAGAATTTTCATTAATAAATTCGGACCGGGTTTTTTCGGCGCTGCAGCAGCGGCTGCTTCAGGGTTAACTTTTGCAGGCTCTTCAGGCTTGACAGGAGCTTGAACCGGTATAGCTGCCGCAGCTGCTTTCGCTTTTCGTTCCACTGCGGTTTTTTCTTGAAGAGAATCTTTGATGGCCAGTGCAATTGCAGCAGCATCATCATCATCCCCATCTCCCACCATGGCATTATCAGTGTCATGATCACCTTTTTTAGGTGCCTCTAACAGTCCAACGGGTTTGGGTACTTCGTCTTTAGAGGCTTTTCTTTCTACGAGAGGGATTTTAGCTTTGTCATCAGCTGCTTTTCCATCTTTAAGTTTCCCTGCTTCAGCCATTTGTGCCTTTAATAAAGCCATTTGAAATCGTACATATTCTTCATCTTCGATAACGTCTTTTTTGTCTTTATTTTCTCTTCCCTCTAGCTCCTTGCTATCTTTTCTATCACCTTTATCCCCTTTATCTGCTTTGGGGGTGGTAGCTGGCACGATACGTTGTTGTTTCATAAATTGTTCGGGTGTTAATCCTAATGCAACTGCTAGGCTTATAATTTCTTCCATGGGAAGTGTATTTTGAGCAGCAGGTACTGGAACAGGAACTGCTTTTGGCGCAGGGGGGGCTACTTTACCTTTAGCAGCGTCTTGTAATGCTGTGGGCACAGGAACTTTAGGATCTAAACTTTGAATCCCTACAGTACCCCCAACGAGTCCTGCAGGCGCTGGTTTATCTTGTCTTAGTTTGGCATCTTGTTCTTGTTTGGCTTTAAATTTAGCTTCCTGTTCTTGAATGGCTTTAATTAATCGACCTATAAATTCAGCTTCTTCTTTATGTTCAGCTTTTGGTGAATTTAAAATCTCATCGGCTTCTTTCTTCAGGGCATCCGGGGTTAACCCACCCAAAAGCGCTAGCTGTACATAGGGTGTAATATCATTCAGTGCTTCGGGCATCAAAATGCCAGTGTAACCTCTTTGGATGGCAAGTTTAATTACATCGGGATCATCGTCGAGGACAATGACTCGTTTCGCATCTAAAGGATTGCTGATATCAATATTTTCTAATTCATTTTCTTTGTTAAATTCATCGATATGATCAGAATAATAAAAAGTTTTGCCAAATTCGTCCATAATAGCATCGTCAGGCGTACCCGAACGAATACGCAACTTATCTAAATTGATACCGGGTAACCCTACTCGTAATGTTTCATAAATATAGTATTCTTGAGGGAGTTCATCCGTTCCTTCGTTAAAAGACGCGATGCCGACTTTATGATCATGTGCATGGAATGCATTAATGATGGCTCGCATTACCACCGGGTGTCGCATGTTTTGTTTTATTTCAAGATCTGTTAACTGTTTTGCATTCGCTAAAGGTTTATTTTTTTCTTGATCATATTGGGTGTGATCCTTGGTTAAGGTTTGATCAAAATCTAAAATCAACAATAATTTCTTAGCCATATTTCATCTCCAGCATATTTATGGTTTTATCTTTAATCTTATAAACTTGTTAAATCAATGTGACTCAATTAAAAATGAGTGTATCACATTGCAAATCATTATAATAGGCAATGTCATATATCCTACACATTTCTCAATAAAAGTCAACTCACATATATTTCAAAAATGACACCCATTATGTCCATATAGTTGATTTTCTTATGAATTAGTCATTTAATCGTTTAAACTAATTTATTTTATAATATTTATGTTTTGCGATTTACTAGAATATACCTAAAATTTAATCATGGCTAGTCATTTAGTTAAAATGCATATACACCCATCGATATTGGATTTAATCGGTCATACGCCTGTTGTTCAACTTAAAAAAATCCCTATAAATGATATTCCTGAACAAGTAAAGATTTATGCCAAACTAGAGTTTTTTAACCCCTCGGGCAGCGTCAAAGATCGTATGGCAAAATATATGATCGAATACGCCGAACAGGAAGGATTGCTAGAACCAGGTGGAGTTATTGTTGAAAACTCCTCTGGGAATACCGGAAGTGCTCTGGCCATGATTAGCGCAGTTAAAGGGTATAAATGTATTATTACGATGCCCGATAAAATGTCAGAAGAAAAAAAGAACATGATGCGAGCTTTTGGGGCGGAAGTGATTGTGACGCCGACCGAGGTACCGCCAGACTCTGAGCAAAGTTATTATGCCAGGGCAAGACAAATTGCCAAAGATACGCCGAATTCTTATTATCCCAATCAATATAATAATTTAAAGAATATTGAAGCGCATTATAAAACGACGGGACCTGAAATTTGGGAACAAATGGAAGGGAAAATCGATATTCTAATTGCAGGCGTAGGAACGGGGGGAACCTTAAGCGGTGTTGGACAGTTTTTAAAAGAGCGTAATCCAAAAATTAAAATTATCGCTGTCGATCCTAAGGGTTCAGTTTTTTATGATTATTTTAAATATAAAAAGATAATACAACCCCATATATATGCATTAGAAGGCATTGGAGAAGATTGCTTAGTCAAAGCCTTAGATTTTAGCGTTATAGATGACATACTCCAAGTTTCGGATAAAGATGCGTTTTTAATGACTCGACGGTTAACGCGTGAAGAAGGATTATTTGTCGGTGGCTCAAGCGGTGCAGCCCTTACTGCTGCGTTAGACTATGTGAAAAGTGAAAATATTAAAGGCCCTACCAATATTCTGGTTATTTTGCCAGATTCCGGGAATCGATATCTAAGTAAAATTTTTAATGACTCGTGGATGAAAGAAAAGGGATTTTTTTAACAATGAAATTTGAAACCAGTGCCATTCATGTTGGAGAAGACCCTAATTTTAAGGAAGGCGGCGCAGGAGATGCCGTTATCCCCATTCATCTTTCTTCGACTTTTGGCCGAAAAAATGTGGATGTTCCGACGGGAGGTTATGAATACTCTCGCACTAAAAATCCTACCCGTTTTGCCTTGGAAAAAAAATTAGCCAGTCTCGAAAATGCACAATACGCTTTAGCCTTTGCGTCGGGGATGGCGGCAGAATCAACCTTGTTAATTTCTTTATTAAAATCCGGAGATCATATCATTGCTTTTGATGATTTATATGGAGGCACTAAACGTTTATTTAATAGAGTATTTCATGAGCGAATGAATATTTTATTAAGCTATATTGACGTCAGAAATTTAAAGGAAATAGAAAACAGCATCACCAAAGAGACAAAAATGATTTGGTTAGAGACTCCTTCTAACCCCTTGCTTAAAATTTGCGATATTGCAGCCATTGCCGAAATCGGAAGAAAACATAATATCTTAGTGGTGGTAGATAATACGTTTATGAGCCCCTACTTTCAAAACCCTTTAAATTTAGGTGCTGATATCGTTGTGCACAGTACCACCAAATATTTAAATGGTCATAGCGATTGTGTTGGCGGCGGCATTATGGTAAACGATAAAGAATTATTTAATAAAATTCGGTTTGCTCAAAATGCTGTTGGTGCCATCCTCTCCCCTTTTGATTCTTATTTAGTGTTAAGGGGGATAAAAACATTGGCCGTTCGAATGAAAAGACACGAAGAAAATGCTTTAAAAATCAGTGAATATTTATTAAAACATAAAAACGTTTCTAAAGTAATTTATCCGGGATTAAAATCTCATCCTGAATATAAATTAGCAGAAAAACAAATGTCAGGGTTTGGGGGAATGATTTCGTTTGAAATAAACTCCGATTTAAACGGCGCCAAGCAGTTTGTAGAGCGCTTAAAGTATTTTCTCATCGCCGAAAGTTTGGGCGGCGTCGAATCTTTAATTGAAATCCCCGCTATGATGACACATGCGTCAATTCTTAAAAAAGATCGAGAATTAATAGGGCTAAAAGATAATTTAATCAGGGTTTCCGTTGGGATTGAACATATAGATGATTTATTAGAAGATTTAGAACAGGCTTTTTCAACCTTTTAAGACTAATACTATTTAAGACTAATGCTATTGTAAATATATTTTATATATGATAAGTTAGATATCATTATTGGAAATAATTTAGGAGTATATCCCAATGTCAGCAACAATAGAAAATTTGAATCTTGACCATAAATTAATCGTAGAAATCAAACAAAATTTGAAATCTGTTATTGATCGTATACAAGAAAATACTGTGTATATGCAAGAGGACTTTGACTTAAAAAATAATAATCATCAACTGATGTTGAGTCAGCTTGGACAGGTTATAGCTGACGGACGAAATATATTCAATGCTCCTGAATTTACTCTAAAAGCTCAGGAATATCGAGAACCAAAAAATATAACTAGAAAACAACAAGAAATAGATATGCTTGAAAAAGCTCTAGCCTACAATAAAAAAATATTATCAATTTTAATAAAAATGACAGAAAAGGAAATACCCCAAGTCCCATCCGAAGATATGAAGACTATAGTAGAATATGCTAATAGTCTAAATACACCTTCTAGACCTTCAAGAACAAAAGTATTCCTAGATAAAATTTTTGAATTATTGAAAAAACTTACTCCTAAAGACTCCAAGGACTTGCAGGAGAATGGGAAAGTTGTAGAAGCCACTCAATTATTGCTTAGTGATGCAGCAAAAAATGTCAGTAACATTACCAGCAATAATACAAACGCTGGCAGTTCTGTTACTGGGGCAAGAATGGATAGCACAACTTTAAGCACCCGTAACTCTTAAATACCGCCGAGGGAGATACGGAAGAAGGACTTGATAAAAACTTGCGGTTAATGTTTGGATTAGGGTTAAGAGATGTCTAAAATTTTACTAGTGGATAATTCTTCTAGATTTTCGGTAACAATTTTTAACTTTGCACCCACTGCTTCTGCTTGTTTTTGCTTATTAGGTAGCTGCGTATCGCCTGAGGTAACGCCGATTAAGCTTGGCTGTAAATATTGGACTAATGATAAATAATTTTCGTAATCATTGAAGACAGGTAATAATACGATTTCGTCCACAATTCGTAGATGCGCTAAAATTTCGGCCCGTTGTTTTTGTGTATGAATGGGCGAACGTTTTTTTGCCTGAATTATTTTTTCATCCGGCTCAAGCGCTACGATAAGATGATTGGACATTTCTTTTGCCCGTTTTAAAAAGTGTAAATGACCATAATGCAGAATATCAAAGCATCCCCCCACCAGAATACTATTCTTTTTAGGAATATAGCTTGGATTTGAGTTTAAATTTTGATTAATTTGATTATACTGCCAGATGTGTGCTGTCATGAAGCAGTTCCTTTAAAGTAGTTCCAAGAATATGTAAATCGGATTCAGATGATAGTCTATGATCGCCGTTTTTAATCAAAGTTAACAACGTATCTGGTGACTCCACCCCTTCCATTAGTCTTAAAGATTGTCGCCATAAAACATGCGTATCGTTTGAACCATGAATTAATCGTATAGGACAGTGTAGCGGAATTGAGTTGCCTAATATATGATGTTGTTTTCCATCGGAGACTAGTTGTTTTGTGAAAGGATAAGGCTTATCACCGTAAGTGGATGGGACATAACAAATACCGTCGTTTTCTAAAGCCTTTTGCTGTGCTGGTTCTAATTTTTCGACCAGATCTTCGGTAAAATCGGGGGCTGACGCTATGCCTAATAGCCCTGCAACTCGGTCAGGTCTCTGTAATGCTGCTAACAGCATAAGCCACCCGCCCATGCTCGAACCCACTAAAATCTGGGGACCTTCTGTAAGCTCGTCTAAAACAGCCAGGACGTCGTTCTTCCACAGTCCTATGGTTCCCGCTTCAAAATGCCCACTCGAGGCACCATGACCCTGATAATCGAACCGAAGAAATGCATGCCCCAATTGCTTACAGAGATTTTCTAAATAAAGCGCTTTAGTCCCGGACATATCGGACATATACCCACTTAAATAGATTACGCCAGGCAATTCTCCGGGGATTTGATGATAGGCAATTTCTATGTCGTTGTTACAATTTAAAACTCTAAGCATTTCTACAATATATCATATCTTTCATTATTTTTGAAGTACATAAGTCCCGGGTGCGTCACAAAGGATATCATACCCTTTTTTGGGATTTCCCATGGACGGTGGCTTTACTTTTTCTTCGGAATAATTTGCTAACCAGTCATGCCAGGCAAGCCACCATGATCCGTCAAAATACGGTGCTTTATCTTTCCAAGCATCGGATGTAATGTGTTTTGCTTCTTTTTTGCGAGTTAAGAGTTGATATTTGCGATTGGCATGGCCAGGTTCGCTGACAATTCCAGCATTATGCCCTCCCGTGGTTAAAACGAAAGTAATATCTGTTTTAGTGTATAAATGAATTCGATAAACCGATCGCCAAGGTGCTACGTGATCGGTGAGGGTGCTGACAGAAAAAATGGGGGCCGTGATATCAGGCAGAGCAACTCGTTTTCCGTGTAGTTTAAAGCGACCTTGGACGAGATCATTATTTAAAAATAAACTTCGTAAATATTCAGAGTGCATTTTATAAGGTAATCGAGTGGTATCATAATCCCAAGCGATGAGATCAATCATGGGTTCTCTTTCCCCCATATGATAATCGTGAATTATACGAGACCAAATTAAATCGGTCGAATGTAACATACTAAAAGCCCCAGCCATTTGTGTTCCATCAAGATACCCTTTTTCCCACATGATATCTTCTAGATACGAAATCTCACTTTCGTCCATAAATAACATCAACTCACCGGCTGTTTTAAAATCAACTTGCCCTGCGAATATTGTAATGGTTTTTAGACGATCATCAGATTTTTCTGCCATGGCTGCTGCGACGATAGATAATAAAGTGCCCCCAATACAATACCCTACAGCATGGATTTTTGTTTCAGGTATAATGTCATTGATTACATCTAAAGCATTCATGACACCTAATTCAGCGTAATCTTCTAATCCTAAATCTCGATCTTCGCTGCCTGGATTTTTCCAAGAAATCATAAATACCGTATGTCCTTGGCTTACTAAATATTTGACCATCGAATTATGCGGTGATAAATCTAAAATATAATATTTCATTATCCAAGCGGGTACAATCAAAATGGGTTCAGCGTACACTTTATCTGTCGTAGGAGAATACTGAATTAATTCTATCAAACGATTTCTGAAAATGACTTTTCCAGGGGTGACTGCGACGTTTTCTCCTACTTTAAATTGTTCGGTACCCATAGGCGGAAGATTGCTTAAATTTAGATTAATATCTTCTATGAAATTATGAAAACCCTTAACAAAATTGGTTCCATTTTGATTATACGTTTTCTCTATGACTTCTGGATTCATCCAAGGAATATTAGAGGGTGAAAACATATCCAACATTTGTCTTGCCATAAAGTTAATGACATGTTGGTGATGAGAAGAAACACCGCGCATATGGCTGGTTAATTCGTTGGAATATTTTTCACTTAACAAAAACATTTGTGCATAGAGACTAAATGGAAACATATTCCAAGATTCATTTTTAAAACGTTTGTCTCCTGAACGACAGTGGGCGGAAATAGGTTCCTCTTTTTTTAATAAATTATCGAGCATATGAAAAAATAATTGGAAATTTTCAATTTGCGCTCTTTTTGCAATATCCATTCGTTTTGCGGGAAAAAGACTTAAATGTGCAGACCAATCAAACATGGCTAAGCCAAAAGCTGCAGGAGATAACCAACCGGCGAAACGACTTAACCATGCATGTAAAACCATATCAAAAGCTTGGCCTTCGTAACTGGGTAATACAGGCTGTGTTATGTGCAATGGCTTTTGATTTGCTTTTTCTTCGTTATTCACGCGGTTCCTCAATGGAGAAGCACTAGTTTGAGAATACAAAATAGAGATAGATCAGGAGTTCAATTAAGTATTAACGATATTTATATAACTATCAAACCCTCAGCTATATAAGTAGATGGTGATGTATCATTGTTTGGGAATATTGCGCAAGCTGAAGCCTATTTTGTTAGCTTTCATTCAATAAATTGTCTATATATAAAAATTATAAGGGATAATGGAGTGATAGCTATGAACCATAAAATAGAACTAGAATCATTAGAATTATGTTCTTTTCAGGATCTTATACAGGCTTCGTCTATAAAACTAGAAAATTCCTATTCTCCAGAATACTGCGTGCATTTGCACCACCATCACTATCATCATTCCGATGAAGTAGATTATGTGGCAATTTTAAGTTCCAATTAAACCCAAGAGTTTGTTTAATTCTAAACCTAAAGTGGTCCTCTAAAAGGGGTCAAATCTGATTACAGGACCAGTCCTGAGATGAGATTTGACCCCTTTTTTAGAGGACTGCTTTATAACTGTTTACATTTAAACACAAATCGTTTATATTTAAACAATAAGAGGTCAGATCTTATTGAATCGGAGGGCTAGTTACCATGAACAATCACCATGCTTTTTCACACTTTCCAGATGGTGAATTAAACGTCTATACCGAAGAAAATCGAAAAAAACTAGCACGGCTCATTATGAATTTATTTTCCCAATGGGCGTTAGATACTGCAAGCCAATTAAATTTGCTAGGTTTAAGTTCCACCAGTCGTGCGCTATTAACTTCTTATAAAAAAGGCACCAAGCCCTTACCCAATACCCGAGATTTATTTGATAGAGCTGGGCTGTTACTTTCCATTCATAAATCATTAAGAATACTGTACCCTAAAAATGAACATATTCGATATACCTGGGTAAAACGAAAAAATACGGCGTTTGATAACCAAACCCCCTTGGAGATTATGAAAAATCAGGGTATTATTGGTCTTGCTAAGATTGCAAGATTTCTGGAATTTCAACGGGGTCGTTAATGGATGAACTCTTTTCTAAAAGTATCGATTTTCATGATGATGTTTTTAGAAATATTGTTTCTATAAAAGAAACTGCTGATTATTTTGATGATATTAACGATGAGTTGAAAGAACTTTCAGATCTTGCCAATAAAATTGAAAATCTAAGGCAAAAAGATATTCCTAAGGATATGATTGCCCGAGATTTTCATTACTCTACCGCCATTGCCTACCCTTTTGAAACCGAACCCTACATGGCATCCCGATATGGTGATGGAACTTATGGTGTTTGGTATGGTTCGTTAGAATTAGAAACCACTATCTTTGAAACAGTGTTTCACATGATTCGATTAGAATCTCAAATTGAAAATTTAGATGAGCCTATTATTCGTGAAAGAGCGATTTATAAAATTTATTGTGAATCCATTTTAATTGATCTTAGCCATCAACATTTTAAACATCCTGAATTAATTGCTAATGATTATCATCATACTCAAATGATTGGTCATAAATTTCATAAAGAAGGCCATCCCGGTTTATTAGCCCCTTCTGCTCGATATACTGGTACCAATATCGTCGTATTTAATCCTAATATACTATCAAATCCACGTCGTTTTTGTTCAATAACCTATACGTTTTACCCGGATCTTAACGAAGTTTTAGTCGAAAATATACCCGGAAAACGTAATTTAAAAATATCTAAACAGCACTTTGAATTTCAGAAGAATATGAGTGAAGTATCAAATGAAATGTTGTAATATTACAACATTTCAAAGATAATACTAGTCAACATAATACCCGATTAAGCCTTACACTTAGACAATTTCTGTGTGCCTTGAACCAATACTTGGAGTACGTTACCAACCATTTCTGCTGTTACTGAGGGCCTCGCCATATTTTGTTCAAAACCACGCTTGAAATCTACTAATGATTGATGTTGTTCAGCAGAAATTACTTCGCCTTTACCTAAAGTTTCAAGTATGGCCAGCATTTTCTGATAGTCTGCTATGAATGCTTCAGCTTTTTTCTTGGGTTCATATAACTCAGGAAATCGTGAAGGAAGGCGCATTGAACTAATATGATCAGTCATAGTTTTCACCATGCCAAGTAATTTATTTTGTAAAAGTTCCAGATGATTGCGAGGATTGGCAATTCCATTGATAACATCACAATCACTAAGGATAAAAGTTATTTCTGATTTATCTTTTTTCTCCTTTGCTTCTTTGTGAATTTTCGCGACCGAGGGCGAAACAAATATTTTTTTGTCTACTGGGACCAATACTTCAAGTAAATCTGCAATCATTTTGGGAGCCTCAATAAAGTCTTTATTTTGCTCAAAGTCAGTTTTTAAATTCACCAGAGATTGTTGTTGCTCGGTAGAAATCGATTCCCCTTTGGTTAAGTTTTCAAGTACTTCAAGATGCTTCTTAAAGTTATTTATTAATTTTTCAGCAGCTACCATGGGTTTAAAAATCTGATTTTCAGTGATTGCTGATTCTGGCAATGCGTAGATGGCGCGATAGCTCAATTCATTAATCCAACGATTTGTTCCTTCCACCCAATTAAGCAATTTATTTTTTAAAGTTTCCAGTCGAATATGAGGATTGAAGTTTCCAGTCAGGTTATTACCATCACCCAGGATATAAACTATTTCTGATTTTTCTTTGTCATCTCTTTGAGTAGCAAACGCAAAGGCTATGGGCGAAGGAGAAACCCCAGCATTTAAATTCTGCGTTGAGCTAATTTCACTATTTAAATGTGTTAGAGCTTTTTCAAGATTAATTTTGTTGTCTGCCATTTTACTTCACTCCAGTTAAATTATGGATACATTTTCACCCTGCGTTATATTGTAATTAGCTAACATAGCATATCTGATCTTAAATTTCAATCATATTCTAAAAAATTTTAGAAATAATGAATAAGGTGTATATAGCTTCCGGATTTCGCAGCTTTTAGAACTAAGCCTTTGATTTTATTATTAATATTCATTTTATTTTTATTCAGGCATTATTTTAGTATAACGCTAGTCTATAGGCACATCTTCATGAAGCGGGCCTCAAGGAAACGAATAATGCGCATTTTTTATTTATTGTTTATGTAATTTACTATGCCGATATCCGTAACTAAAATAAATCACTAACCCTATCATCATCCAAATAATAAACCGTAACCAAGTCAGTAGCGGTAAATGAATCATTAAATAAGCGCAAGACAGCGCGCCTAATAGCGGAAATACAGGAGAAAACGGAGTTTTAAAAGGGCGAGGCATATCAGGCTTTGTATGTCGAAGAACGACGACACCGAGGCAAACGATAATAAAAGCGGCTAAAGTACCAATATTCACCAACTCGGCGACAGTTTGAATCGAAAATAACCCGGCTCCTAAAGACATAATGATAGTGGCTAAAAAAATAATACGAAGCGGTGTTTTGGTTTTAGCATTGACTTTTGAGAAATACGCCGGTAATAATCCATCGCGCGATATCGCAAAAAAAACTCGAGTGAGTCCATAAATAAAAATTAACATCACGGAAGTAATTCCCGCAATTGCACCAACGGCAATAATACCCGCGGCTATAGGATGCCCTAAATGTAAAATCGTTTCTGCGACAGGCGATTTTACATTTAATGTTTTATACGAAGTGATACTGGTCAAAAGCCCTGAAACAACAATATAAATAAAACTGCAAATCAATAAAGAGCCAATAATGCCAATCGATAAATTACGTTGTGGTTTAATAGTTTCTTCAGCCGCCGTTGAGACCGCATCAAATCCAATGTAGGCAAAAAATACCAAGGCCGCTCCGCCAAATACCCCGGTCCATCCAAAGGGTAAAAAGGGATGCCAATTCTCTGAATTTACATTAGGAATTGCAACTATTACAAAGATAGCAATCGCAATCAATTTTACAGTTACTATTAAGGCATTAAATCGAGCACTTTGCTCTACTCCCAATGCAATGACAAAGCTTAAAATCCAAATTATCATCATTGCGGGCAGGTTAAGCACCCCACCCTCCCCGGGTGTCTTTAATAAATAATCTGGGATGTGAAGGCCTATAGCGGCCATGGCATTATTAAAATAGCCTGACCATCCAATGGCGACGGCGCACACCCCTACCCCGTATTCTAAAAGGAGATCCCAGCCAATAATCCAGGCAATAAGCTCACCTAGGGAGGCATAGCCATAGGAATAAGCACTACCCGCTCCCCCTATGCTGCTGGCCAGCTCAGCGTAGGATAAGGCGGCGAAGGTACAAGCAATTCCAGAAAAAAGAAATGAAATAACAATTGCTGGACCGGCTTGGGTAGCTGCTGCAACACCCGTCAAAACAAAGATACCAGCTCCTACAATCGCTCCAATACCTAAAAGGATCAGATCCAGGGCTGTTAAGCAAGGTTTTAAATCAGAGGGTGTGGATTGTGTTGGACGAGTTCGAAATAGGTCCATATAATAAGTATGATGCTCCTAGAGGAGCTGTCAAATCTATGTTTTTTAACTAGTTTGTTTTGATAAAACTTAATTAAAATGTTTTAATGGAATCGAGTCCTATGCTATCTTTTGAAAATTGGTAACTTTTCATCAAAGTCAGTCATACCTACTTGCAAGAGTTTGACGGGCATACCATGCTAAATAGAGTCGTAAAAGATTTCTAATTGTTTTTATAAAGGTGAGTTAATGTTTTTAGATAAATTTTTAAAAACTATTGTTCAAGTGGGAACTTTAAAAGTCATTAACCGCTCAGGAAAGACCTATGTTTATGCCGGCGCTCCTGGGCCTAATGTCACCATGAAACTTCATAATAAGCAAATTGAACGTCAATTATTTTGGAGCCCTGAGCTTGCTTTAGGTGAAGGGTATATGCATGGCAGCATTACGTTAGAAAAAGGCAATCTTTATGATTTGTTGGATCTATGCACTCAAAATTTAACGTTGAATTCGGCCAAAAATATTCATAAAAATAATTTTTTAAAGAAGCTATTTCCTTTTGTTGGAAAAATGATACGATTTGTTCAACAGTATAATCCCGTCTTCTTGGCCCGAAAGCATATTTCGCATCATTATGACATGTCTAACGAATTTATCGATCTGTTTTTAGATCGGGATAGACAGTATTCTTGTGCTTATTTTCAAAATAAAGAAGACTCGCTTGAAAAAGCGCAAGAGAATAAAAAACATCATATTGCTAAAAAACTATTGCTACAACCAGGGCAGAATGTTTTAGACATTGGTTCTGGATGGGGGGGAATGGGGTTATATTTGGCCAATCACGCCAATGTAAACGTCGTTGGATTAACTTTATCCAAAGAACAACAGACGGTTTCTAATCAAAGAGCATTAGAGGCGGGATTGTCTGACAGAGTTCAATTTCATCTTCGAGATTATCGCGAAGAAACGGCTAAATACGATAGAATTGTTTCCGTGGGCATGTTTGAACACGTTGGAACTCCGCACTACCCTGCTTTCTTTAATCAGGTGCATCGCCTTCTCAAGGATGATGGTATTATGCTATTACATGCTATTGGTTCTTCAGGACCGCCAAGAACCACAAACGCATGGATACGAAAATATATATTCCCCGGTGGATATTGTCCATCGCTCTCTGAAGTTCTGCCTATCATTGAAAAAACCAAATTATTTGTAACAGATATTGAAATTTTACGGCTGCATTATGCAGAAACGCTAAAAGCCTGGCGAGAAAACTTCTTAAAAAATATAGAAAAAGCGCGAGTTCTTTACAGTGACGTTTTTTGTCGAATGTGGGAATTTTATTTAACTTCTTGTGAAGTAGGCTTCCGCAATCAAGAACTGATGGTGTTTCAAATTCAGTTATCAAAAAGAAAGGAAGTAGTGCCCATAACAAGAGATTATCTCATTTAGGGCCGGAACGAAGATCGGCCCCTACATTTTAAAACTGGATAAAATTTGAGCAGGTGGGATTTTAAAAATAGAACGAGTCCCAAACCACCCGCCAAATCCAATTAATAACATGGCTAGAATGGGACCTAGAAATATGACATAATAATTAAACTCAAACGGTAAATTAAATTTATATACAGCAAGCCAGGCATATACTATATTTGAACCTAAAACAGCAATTAAGCCCGAAGTTAAACCTATTAATAAGAATTCTGAAAGTAAGATCCGCCGCAATAATGTATTACCAACCCCAAGCGCTCGTAATAAAACGGCATTGTGCTTTCTCTCTTCTAAAGAAGATATAATAATGCCTCCTAATAAAATAAAAGTCATAATAATGCTCAGTGCCCACAATACTTCTACTGCCATCGCTAACGAATCAATAATAGAATATAAATTACGTAACACAACGGAGATATCAATTAAATTGATAGAAGGAAACTTATGAACAAATGTTTTTAGTAGAGATAATTTTTGGGGCGGAAGGAAAAAGCTCGTCATGTATGCCTTCGGTAAAGAATCAATAAACGTTGGTGGAAAAATAATAAAAAAGTTAGGATTAAACGAATCCCATTTAACCGATCGAATACTGGTGACCGTTGCTTCTATTCTTTTTTCAGCAATTTGAAATTTAAGTACATCGTTTAAATGAATTTTTTGTTGCTCAGCAAAGCCCTTTTCAATTGAAATAACAGGTTTTCCGTTGTCTATATTCGAAAACCAGTTTCCCTCTATAATAGTATTATCGGGAGGTAATTGAGACTCATAGGTTAAATTTAATAGACGATTTAACCGTCGCTTGGGAGTATTGGAAGCGTTGTTGTTTGAATTATTAATATTATTATTGTTTTCATGGTTGACAGTAATATTCATTTCAACTTCTTCATTATTAACAGATAATAAACGACCTCTAACCACAGGAAACACTTTTTCGCTTTGAATTTTTGATGTATTTATAAATTCTTGAAATTGTTTTACTGCAGTGGGTTCGATATTAATAACAAAATAATTTGGGGCATCGGGTGCTATTTGTACTTGCCATGATTGAATAAGGCTGGTTCGAACTAAAAATAAAACACCAATACACATAAAAAGAAATGAAAATGCTAAAATTTGTAACATATTCTCAAAAGGATATCGAATGATATGTGTTAACCCATATTTTAAGCTGACATTGGTTTTACCGAGGATTCGATTTAAATTGTATTTAAAACGTTCAGATAAATAAAAAGCGGGTTGTAAGAGAGAAGAAAAATCTTTCCGAAGTATTTTGAGGGGAGATAAATTTTTTAGTTTTAATAAGGGTGGAAAAGCAAAAACAAAGATTAAAACAAAAACTGAGATGAGTGCCATTAAAGCAGGAACAAACCACAAAAATTCTATCTCTGAAACAAATAGCTTTTCAAAAAAAGTACGACTTAAAAAGAAAATACCAACCCCCAGAGCAAAGCCAATGACACCAGCAATACAGCCTATCAACATAAGTTCCCATAAATATCGAGATAAGATCTGTTTAAAAGTGGCTCCAAAACAGCGTAAAATAGCAATGGTATTAATTTGTCGGCTTGCAAATCGTCTTGCAGCTTCCCATATTGCAATTCCTGCTAATAGTAAATTTACAATTAAAATAAGGTTTAAATAATATTCTCCCTGAAAAAAAATATTTTTAAAAGTAGGATTTGCTTCGCTCGCAGTGATATAACTTTGGGTCGCACTCAGTTTAGGTTTAAGCCAATGTTCAAATTGGTTAAGTTCCGAATCGGATCCCGCTAATAACAATGAATAAGTTTGTCGACTTCCAGCTTGTATAACCTGAGTCTTGGCCACATCCTGCATATTAATGATTGCACGAGGCGCGAACATTAACCCAAACCCTCCTCTATCGGGTTCGAAAGTTAATACCTGTGTAATTTTAAAAAAAGCCGATCCGATTGAAATCGTATCGTTTACCTGGACATTTAAAAGCGAAAAAAGACTTTGCTCTATCCAAACTGTGCCGGGCAGAGGCAATGTTGTTAAAATGGTATCGGGTGCAAATAATTGGGCAGCACCTCGTAATTGCCCTTTAAGCGGATAAGGGGGTTCAACGCCTTTGACTTCTGCCAGGGCTAAATTATCCTTAAAACTTAGCATGCTATAGAAAGTAAGCGTTTCTGCTTTTTTGATTTTAAATTCATTTAATTTGTCGATAATATCTGAATTGATTGGAGTTGGTGAATTTAATACCCGATCTCCCCCTAGTAAAGTTCCCGTTGTATCTTCTAAGCGATGACGGATCCCTGTCGTTAAACTAAGTATCATGCTCACCGTCATCACAGCTAACACGATGGCGGCAAACAATAATTTAATTTCAGCGTGCTTAAGATCTCGAATTATATAATTTAATTTAGTCATCAGAAAACCTAAAAAACTCAACTTATTTATAATTATCTTCTCATAGAAATACGGGAATATCACCTTTTTATAATCAATTTCCAATGAAACCTTCTCTCGTCTGAATTTATATGAATTTTTTGTATCTAAATCTAGTGGAATGTCACTTAATTTAATTATTAGTGAGTATACACTATGATAACTCTCGAAGCTTTGAATGATGCCATTTTAAAGGATAAAAGAGATGTCGTTTCAGATTTTGTTGCAAACCACGAAGAAGATTTAAAAAAACACATCAATTCCCTAGATGAAAAAGCCAAAACAATATTATTAAATGCATTTATACTTCAAAAGAAATTTGAAACAGCAGCCTTGTTGATAGCGGCAGGTGGAAAATTAACTGCAAAAAACCAACAAAAATATACCCTCTTAACTTGGGCAGCACATAATAAAGATTTAGAAACTATAAAGTTTTTAATTTCACAAAAGGTAGATATCAATGGAATGGATACAAAAGGTCGCACCGTTTTAGATGTGGTCATATTAGATGAAAATTCAGACTTAATTCCAGCGCTTATAGACTTAGGTGCTAATCCATACTGGATAGATCAAAACGGTGATACGGCTATTTCCTACGCAAGGCAATTTGATTATCGTAAAGCAGCTCATTTACTCGAGCAAGGAGAAGCCAAGTACCGTAAAAGTATAAAAAACAACCCAAAAGAACAAAAAAAATTAGAAATGTTCAAAAAACTGCAAGACAGAGCCAAAACCGTCAAAATGCTAGGCCATGTCATGGGGGTTAATACCACCATTGACATAGCTGTACCCGGCGGCAAGCCGTATCTTATTAAATCCGAAGGTTCGTATAATTATGAAACAGCTACTTATATAAGACATTTTCTTGGAAAATATATAGACCGATTGCGAACCCAACCACAAAAAACAAAAAGAACCTCGTTGATGACCACACAATTTCAAACACAACATCATGCTCGCACAATTAAACATTTTGAGATAATTGATGATGGATTTGCAGCATTAGAAGAATATCTGAGCTGCAAAACACTTCGTCAACCTGGATTAAAAAAATTACTCTCCCGTTATAATAAAGATAAAAAAATGTTAGTATTGGCCTCAGGATTTAAAGAAATTGGCTGGAAAGAAGGTCATGCAACCTGTGTTTATATTCACAATGGGAAAGTAGGTTATATCAATAGAGGGCCCGGGAGCCCGTCAGGAGGCGGTAATCGATTGTATGAACTTAAAAAGGGAAATGATGGAAAGCCTGTTGCAATAACCTTAGAATGGCTTAATCGATTTATGCAAATGGGTAAATTAAAGGACCAAGAATCGGTTGAACGAATTTTAAGCGAAATTATAGATATAAAAAATCCAATTAAAACATTTAAATCTAAAAAACAACTCCACGGTAATTGTGCCATGGCGAGTAAAAAATCTGCTATTGAGAATATGTTATATGCGTTAGGGGTATCCGAAAAACTAGAAGAAACTAAAATACAAGACGCTAAAACACAAGCGGAAGCTAAGGCAAAAGCCGAACCAGACAAAAAAACCGAGGATGAAGCAAAAACCAAGGCTGAACAAGATAAAAAAATGGAGGAAGAAGAGCGCTATCGTGCTGAAAAAGAATATAAAGCTTCCACGGCTGGGATCAGAGATATTTTCGCTGAAGAACTGAGTCAAGAAATAGAAAAAGCAGTTCAAGATGGAACTGAAAATGATAAACAATTTTATAGATCAATTTGTGTTTCTGCGCTTATAGAGCATTCAGGAGCTGAGTCCAAACGAGAAACGAGACTTCCAGGTAAACCGAATATAGAACTTGACAGAGCTCTTTTATTACTAAAAGCATTTGATTTAGACTCTGTGAAAAAAATACATCAAGCTTTGGGTGTAAAAAACATCTCGCTATTATTAAACGCAGTCACGAATCAACATCAAGGGTTGATAGAATTTTTATTAAAAGCAAATCTATTTAGCGCAAGAGATCTTGTTAAAGAGCTTTCATTCTTAGAAGGCTCCGCTCAATTGGATGAAAAAATCATTAATGTCTATCATCAAGCCATCAGGGAAGGTATTAACGTTGATCAGTTGTACGCCGAATCCATTAAAGCGGGTGATTTTCGAGGCGCTAATAGTCTAATGCCACCGGTTTCCCCTACCCCTCAAAATCTTTCGGGACTGGTTACTGCGTTTTATAAACGATATGAAGATACCTTGACAAATAGATTAAATAATCCTACCTTACCCATTTGTCACGCATTTTTAGAAAAAATACTCCCCCTCATTAAAAGATTTAGCGATGCCGAGAGACAATCAATTTTTGAGGATTTATCAGAAAAAGATATCCCTATCGGAAATATGGCAGCCTATACAAATCATGATGCTATGTTTCAACTCTATTTACAATCGACACAATCTACCAAATCTACAGAAGCTGTGGTCGGAACCATGTTTCGCGATGCTAACCCGGAAGATATGAAAACTCTTTTAGATTTTATTGGTAAACAAAAAATAGAAATGCAACAAGTAGGAAAGATAATCATTCAAAATAAAAATCTAGACGCCTTAAATGTTTTTTTAGAAACTGAAGAAATATCCGATCCAACCGTTGTTAGAAGAGTGATACAAATGCTAACAAAATCCAACAAACCCATTCTGTCTGACACCCGCGATAAAGAAGGCGATACGGCTTTGATGATAGCTTTAAAAAAGGGATATTACGGTATTGCAAAATTTCTGTTAGAAAATAAAGAGCTCCCTTTTAATCCACATCTTGCGCATCCTGAGGAAGGATATTCCGCAGTATCTATCACAGGTTTACTGGTTGATCCCGCTGGAATTAAGCTTTTCTTAGATCATGGGGTAGATATTACTGAACTCGATGAAACAGGTCATTCCGCGTTATCTAATGCTATTGCAAGCTCTAATTTTCCTGTTCTCTATACGATACTCGCAGCCAAACCCGAACTATTAGGCCCAATACTTAAAGAAGATACTACTTTAATATCTCAAGCAGCAGAATCCAATGAACCTGATGCTAAAAGGTTAACCGAACTCTTCCATCAGCTAGGTGTTGATGCTCAGAAACCCGATTCAAGAAGTGGAACACGATTCATTTAACCACTGCAGGCCTTTTTTAGTTTGGGTAAAAAAGACCTGCCCCCTTTCATTATATCTTCAGAGTTGTTTTCCCATGCCTTCTACCAATGTCACCAATGTCAGAATGGGATCTTCCAGAGCACTCATTATCGAATATTCCAACTTTTAATTTTCCATCACAATTTTCAACGGTTTCAGGAACAGGCGCTCCACCACGACTGCGGTCATACCAAACTGTTAAGCCTCTTTGTCGACCGCCCTCAATTTTTTCACAAGAAATTTCAGCTTTACAGAGTGATGTTGTTTTCAGCTTAGGATCGGTAGAGTCATAAGTCGATTGAGACTCTACTCTACAGGTGCGCTCAAATGATCCTTGTAATGGGACACTAACACAAGGTTCTTGTTTAGCATGTCCCGAGGGATTGCGAGAAGCATTAGGAAGAGGATCTTCGTCTTTGTTATAAGTTAAAGTGCCGTTATTATTTTTAACATTTGTAATGAATTCATGTGGTGCAAAATAAATTTCGTTGTGAACCCGCGGCAAACCACTAAACATCGTATTACAATCTGTCTGTAAAACACATCCAGCTGGGACATTGGGATCAGAACTATAATAAGGCGCCAGCTCATTTGGAGAGCAAGATCCTTCGTAATCTCCCGATGGACGACGACAGGCAGGAGAACTAGCTCCCACGGGTATGCCAAAGATAGGAATTAACATCCGAATAGCTAATTGAATGGGAACACGGATTTCTGTGAATGGAATTTTGATACCATCACGATTTATGTGAATACCTAGAATTCTCATGATTTTCTCCTCAATATTGTTAAATGAACATAATTAACTTAACTAAACTTTAATGATTACTAATTGTTAGATATCTATTATTGCAGGTAGTGTACTAAAAATGTTAAGTTCTTACAAGTTGAATATTTTTAAGTTAATTATCATAATTATGTGTAATTCCTGAAATTTCTTACTCACATTAGGTACTAGACAATTGTCCGCCAGATAAATGCAGCACTTTTTGGCACATCCTACTTAAAGCAGGATCATGGGTGACACAGATTAAAGTGGTTTTATGCATTTTATTCAGATTATTTAATAATTCAATTACATGAGTCCCCGTTTTTTCATCTAAATTCCCCGTCGGTTCGTCTGCAAAAAGGACTTTTGGTTCTAACGCAAAAGCTCTAGCAATAGCGACGCGTTGTTGTTCTCCTCCGGACAATTGATTAGGATAATGATGGAGTCGTTTTTCAAGGCCCACTTCTCTTAGACATTGTATTGCTTTTTCTTCAATGGTTATGGATGTACCCGTTGCATCTCTTGAACTTTTTTCATCTAACAATTCTAATGGAAGTAATACATTTTCATACGCTGTATAGGCGGGCAATAACTCAAAACTTTGAAAAACAAACCCAGCTTTATGTAATCGTAAATGCGCGCGTCCGTCTTCATCTAGATTATTTAAATTGGTGTTGTCCCAGAACACTGCGCCTTGCGTTGGAATATCTAAACCTGCTAAGAGAGCCAACAAGGTCGATTTACCCGATCCAGACACCCCGAGTATTCCTAAGATCTGACCAGATTCGATTTCTAATGAAAGATCTTGTAAGATGGTTAAAGTTTCTCCATTTGGCAAGGGAATTGTTTTAGTTAGATGATCGGTATGAATCTTCATGGAAAATAGAATCCTCGCGACGGTTAGAGTTATTACCTTAATTGCCTTTATAAGTTTACCTGTTTTAGGGTGGGCAGCTCCAACTATTTTAGTACTTGGTGATAGCCTGAGTGCTGCCTATGGAATAGGAATAGAACAAGGCTGGGTTGCTTTACTCCAAAAAAAGCTTCAAGCTCTACGGTACACTTATAACATTATAAACTCCAGTAATGGTGGGGATACTACCAGCAATGGTTTAGAACGACTGCCGGCGGCTTTAAAACAATATCAACCTGCGATTGTCATTTTAGCCTTGGGGAGTAACGACGGTCTACGAGGGCTTCCAATAGATGCCATGAAGAATAATCTTATGCAAATGGCAGAACTCGCAAAACAAAGCCATGCAAAGGTATTGTTAGTCGGATTTTTAATCCCTTTAAATTATGGTCCTATTTATCGACAACAATTTGAACAGGCCTTTAAAGATGTGGCCGATAGATATAATTTGCCTAGAGTTCCCTTTTTATTAGAAAATGTCGCTTTACATCCAGAATTAATGCAAGCAGATGGGTTACATCCCAATGCGACAGCGGAACCAATCATTTTAGATACATTATGGCCGTATTTAAATGATATTGGACTAGCAAAATGAAGAAAGAACAACAAAATGAATTGGAAATATTCAATATAAAATTGAAACTGCTTATTGTTCTGCTAATTTAAATATAACTTCTTCTACCACTAATTGTTCTTCTTGTTGATACTTAGAACCTGGAGCATCATGAAAAGGATTAATTAGGGCTGATGCATAGCCTAATTTTATAGCAACTTTGATATTGCCTGTCTGTAATCCAAACCGAGCACCTGATACAGTCGCCATAGCCCAACCTCGAACTATACCCAGCAGTGCATAAAAGAAGGCAGAAATATACGCAGTAATCCCAATATTACTTTCAAATCCTTGTCTGGCGCCGCCGATAAGCCCTCCGTAAAAGCCTGATACACCAGCAAGAATTCCAATGAAAGAAGTCAAATAAGCTTTTATAAACAATGGTTTTTTTACTTTAAAAAATTCAGGCTTTGCAAATTTAATCATTTCGACAACGGCCAGATTTTTTTTATCTAATGCAAATTGAACATGGTGTCGTGAAAGTGTTATGCCATAATTTTTTGCTTGTGCAACTACTTGATCGGTTGTACGCCAAAGCGCAGTTGCTAACACCCATTCTTGTTTAATGACTTCTTCTACTGTCTCTTGAGTAATCTCTTCTCCAAGAAATTTGCTTTTGGGTAATTTGCCAATGGAGACTAATCCCAATTTTTTTCTTAATTCTAAGAGATGACTTTCGGTTTTCTGAAATTGATCAGTTAATACCATTAAGAAGTCAGGGGCATCCGGGGATTTTGGTAGGCCATTTTCACCTAATTGATAGGCAAAGGCCTCCTGCAGATCCTTTGGAACATTCATTTTTTGCAATAACTGTGATTGAAGTGTTGATAAAGGCACGTAATTATTCCCCCACTTACTTATTATAATAGCTATAGAGGCTAGGCTTGTCCTCGCTAAAAGAGTGATTATGCACTTGTTTTTAAAATAATTTAGTTTGAATCAAATCTTATAATAATTTTGCTATCCTTCATATTGGTTGTGTAAATAACCAATTCAATTAAGTATCTATATATATAGGAGACTGATATGTCAAAACATAAACCTCAAGATACAGAACAAAACAAGTCACAAAATAGCAACGAACATCCTAAACATGCTGGAAAGGGTGTGAATCCACAGGGTGGCAAGCCAGAACATAAAAGTGGCAACCCAGAACAACAAGGTACACACGCTGGGAAACCACAAGGTGGGAATCAAATCCGTGGACAAGATACGAATCTACAACACAGCGGACAAAATCCGAAACAACAACCTGGTGGACATGGTCAACCAAATAAACCCAAGACAACAGGTACTCGCTAAGAGATTGTTAGCTTAAACTTAAGGGGAATAAATATTATTCCCCTTTTATGCCTCTACTTCTTCCACTGCAAAACTCAAGCTTTTTATAACCCACGTTGGGGTTAGATTGTGACTTGTAAAAAGTGTTTGCAAGAATTCGTTTTGAGAAATTGAATTATTTTTATGAGCTAAAAGCTTCTCCATATTCCCAGTTAAAACCAGAGCTGAATCGATTCCTGCATTGTTTGCACCTATAATATCCGTTTCCAAGGTGTCTCCAATGGCTAAAATTTTAGCTTTATTTTGTATGCCCGCTTGTTCAAATTTCTTTAAAATTAGCTCATATATCGCAGGATAAGGTTTTCCATAATAGTGAACAATCCCACCCATTTTTTCATATCTTTCAGCAATATAGCCTGCGCAATAACGTTCTCTATGATTGTGGACAACGACGATGTCGGGGTTTGCACAAACCATGGGAAGGTTAAGCTGAACCCCCTTATTTAATATAGGATCGTGCTGTGATAGATCTTCTCCCTTGTCTAAATATCCCGTTGTTAAAATAAAATCAGCCTCTTCCAAATTTTTAGCTTTTTGTATTTTTAGGGTAAGATCTGCCAAAATATCTTGATTTCTTGCTTCTCCTAGATGATAAAAGCGTTTTCCCAGTTTACTAAAAATGGGATCATCAAAATTTTGTAATTGCATTCGAACCAGATCACCCGAGGTGAGTATCATTTCGGGAGTTACTTTTACGCCTAATTCAATTAATTTCTCTACAACAATGGAACCGGGACGAGGTGCATTCGAGAGAAAAAAAACAGTTTTAGGGGAAGGCGATGTAATAATGGAATTCACACAGTCTACCGTACCCGGATAAGCATGGACACCGTCATGAATGACTCCCCAGATATCCAAGATCAATCCATCATATAATTTCATTAGATTTAGGGCATTCGTTAAATATGTCATAAAGCTATCCAACATGGAATTAAATTTAGGATCAATTAAACTATTCATAATGAGGGAATTCTTTGAAAAAATCCAGGAGCTTCCAAATGTCGTTATATGAAAAAATTTGTGGACGCCCTCTCAATTCAAACCAAAGTACAAAGCAAGAACTATCGATTTGGACCGGGGTTCCTGCCCTCGGTTTAGACGCGTTGGCTTCTACGGCTTACGGTCCTGAAGCTGCGTTGCTTATTTTATTGCCTTTGGGTGCGGTTGGTTTACAGTATTTTTTTCCCATTACTTTGATGATGATTGGGATCCTTTTTGTCTTGTATTTGACTCATCTACAAGCAGCGGCCGCATACCCCAATGGGGGTGGTGCCTATATTGTCGCCAGTGATAATCTTGGACCTAAATCCGGTTTATTAGCAGGCATTGCTTTGATGTTGGATTATCTTTTAAATGTTGCCGTTGGAATTTCTGCTGGTGTAGGCGCAATTGTATCTGCAATCCCGTCTCTCCAACCTTATATGTTAATACTTTGTTTAGTAGTACTATTATTGTTAACTATTCTTAATTTGCGAGGAATACGCGAAACTGGCTTAGCCTTTATAATTCCTACCATTATATTTGTAGGGTGTCTCGTTGCTTCGTTTCTAATTGGATTATTTAATACCGTGGAAACAGGGGGAAGCCCAATCCCCATTGTTCCTCCCACTCCGTTCCCAGAGACAATGAAAACAATTAGTATTTGGCTTTTACTCGGCGCTTTTGCGAATGGGCTTACCGCGATGACGGGTGTTGAAGCGGTAAGTAATGCTGTACCCTTATTTAAAAAACCTTCTGTTAAAAATGCACAAATAACTTTAACTCTCATTATCGGAATTCTTGTATTATTTTTATTAGCATTAGGATATCTATGCCCTTCTTATCATATCATCGCAATGGATGAAAGCCAAATAGGATATAAAACTATTTTGTCTCAGCTGATTTCTTCCATTACAGGAATAGGTTTTTTCTATTACTTTTCGATGATCAGTATTTTTATTGTATTAATCTATTCAGCGCAAACCAGTTTTGCAGATTTCCCAAGAGTGTGTCGACTTTTGGCAGATGATAATTTTTTACCGCATTTTCTTGCTGAACGGGGTCCCAGGTTAGTTTATTCCTATGGGATCATGCTGTTAGCTGTTTCTTCAGCTGTTTTACTTGTTTTGTTTGATGGAATAACGTTTAAGTTAATCCCATTATTCGCAGTGGGTGCCTTTACTGCCTTTTTCTTTTCTCAAGTTGGGATGGTTAAATATTGGACTCATAAAGTGCGAAAGAATAGGTTAAAAATATTTCTAAATTTTGTGGGTGCTGTATTAATCGGTACTGCGCTTCTGATTATTATTGCCGCTAAATTTTATGATGGGGCTTGGATTGTTTTGATGATTACAGGAGGGCTATTTATATTGTTATCTCGTATAAAACGTCATTATGCTAAAGTTATGCATAAACTTGAAAAACCTCTCAAACTACAGCCCTTTGAACATAAAAGCCCCCTTGTGATTATCCCTATACACGGTTGGAATGCGCTGACAGAAAAGGCCTTACGATTTGCATTATTTCTATCAAATGACATTACAGCTCTTCATGTTAGCATAGAATCCGAAGAAAAAAACAAAGAATTACAAGATTTATGGACCAAAATGGTTGAAAAGCCCACAGAATCAATTGATGCAACCATTCCACGTCTTAAAATTTTAAAATCACCTTATCGTCGAATCAATAAACCTATTCTAGATTATGTTAAAAAAATTAAGAAAGAACAACCGGATCGTCTTATTGCGGTTATTATACCCGAAGTAATTGAAGCTCACTGGTATGAATATTTGTTACATAATATTCATGCTGCTACATTACGAACCATATTATTTTTAGAACGTGATCAGCGAACCGTCGTAATAACCATTCCATGGTACCTGCGAGAGAAATAGAGAAAACAGATATAGAGAAGACAGATGTAGAGAAAACAATTAAAGATAAAGATTATTTAATAAATGCAGAAAGATGTGCTACTACAGAACTCCCTAAAACGTTTAAATTATAGCCCCCTTCTAATGCTGAAATAATTTTACCTTCGCAATGAAGAGTTGCAATATTAAATATTTCTTTGCTAATCCAATAATAATCTTCTTCTGTAAAATTTAAATTGGCCAGAGGATCTTGTTTGTGAGCATCAAATCCTGCTGAAATAAAAATCATTTCGGGTTGAAATTGGTGCAAAGTAGGTAACCAGTGGCTTGATACCATATTTTTGAAATACTCATTATCTCTTCCGGGATTTATAGGGATATGTAATATATGGGGATTGTTTTGTATGACTTCGTTGAAAGGATAAAACGGATATTGAAAAGAAGAACAAAATAAGACCTTTTCGTTCTCTCTAAAAATATCTTCGGTACCATTACCATGGTGAACATCAAAATCGACAATAGCCACTTTATTAAGTTTATAATTATTTAAAGCATGCGCCACGCCCACGGCTATATTATTAAAAAAACAAAAACCCATGGCTTTATTGTGTTCAGCATGATGGCCAGGCGGGCGTACATTGCAAAAAATTTGATTAACTTCTTGCTTCATGACCAGATCGACCCCTTGAATAACAGATCCAGCTGCGAAAAGCGCTGCTTGTAAAGTATGGGGATTCATGCTGGTATCGGGATCTAAATCTAAGCGCCCTGAATTAGGTGCATATTGAAAAATCCGTGCGACATAGGCGGGATCATGCACGGCAATCAACTGATCTCGAGTAGCAGCCAGGGCTTTATAAAAACGGAGATCCTGAACAAACTCTGAGTTTCGCAAGGCAGTATCAATGATCTGAATTCGTTCAGGAGATTCTGGGTGAAACGGTCCCATTTCGTGTAGTAAACATTCAGGATGAGATATAATTCCAATGGTCATTTCAATTTTTCTCGCAGGTTAAACCAATTTAAATTAAGATTTTAATCTATCCAGTAAAGCTTGAATAGTATAATCTACTGCGAGTTGAATAATTTGAGATCGGGTGCCCTTTAAATCTAACCGGGTACACTGCGTTGCCCAATGTTTACCTCCGGTTGCAACATAAATGGTACCCAGTGGGATTTCGGCGTTTTCTCCTGGGGTTGGACCTGCTACCCCCGTTGTTGCAATGGCTAAATCACAGGAAAGCGTTCTAAGCGCCCCTTCTAGCATGGCGATCGCCACAGCCTCGCTCACCGCCCCTTCTCGTTCTAATAAATCCTCAGGCACTTGAAGGATTTGATGTTTAACTTTATTGGAATAGGCAATGACAGAGCCAAGAAAGCATTTTGAAATATTGGGTATTAAAGTAAGGCGATAGGAAAATGCGCCTCCCGTGCAAGATTCTGCAGCACCTAGGGTAACTTTTTTATTCAGGCATAAATGTAAAAGATTTTCTTCCATTTTCATATAACTCTCCTAAAAATGATACTTTCGAGCAATTTGACCTATGCCTATTTATTTCTATGGCGATCATAGTAAAATGTTATTAAAGAGATCAAATAATTGAACCGATAAAACACTATAGGATAGGAATAGTTTTAGTTTACACGTTTTTTTTACACTAGGGTTAACAAAAAAGGTTAAATGGGATTGATATGAGTACACTAATAACCGTCATTTTAATACTGGCTGTTGTCATCATTATCTGGTTTGTTGGGGTCTACAACCGATTGATTAGTTATATTGAAGCCGTGCGCAATAACCAAAAGCAGATAGATATACAATTAGATCGACGCTTTAAAGTATTCGAATCGTTAATCAATGTTGTTAAAAATTATATGGATTATGAAAAATCAACGTTAGCGCAAGTCGTTGGACTTCGAAGTCAAGCCAATGCGGCACAAAAGGCTGGAGATGAAAAAGGCCGGATAGACGCAGAAAATGCCATTTCTCGTATTGCTTCGAATATTAACTTTGTGTTTGAACAATATCCAGATTTAAAAGCAAACCAAAATGCACTGCAATTGCAAGAAGAAATTGTCAATACGGAAAACAAATTAGCGTTTGCAAAGCAAGCTTTAAACGACAGTATCGAAAAATTCAACGCTTTTAAGAAATCCTTTTTCCAATCTTTTGTGGTTGCAACTTTCCGTAGCCAGCTTGATTTAAACTTTGAATACTGGCAACTTCCTCAAGAAACGGTGACCGATAGAGAAAACTACACGGTAAAATTATAATATAGATTTTGGTTTTATATGAGTAAACCAGATCAATTTAAAGTTCAGGCACCGGATTGGCGAGAAGCGCTTCGTAAAAATCAAGCCAATACTCGAAATGTCATAATATTATTCATCATTATTTATTTCTCAGTTGGTTTTTTAATCGATGTCTATTTTTATGCAGGTCAATACTATACTGGAAATTTTGGACAATATGTTAATGATCAATTTAATAGTGCAACCGTTTATCATGTTCAACCGTCCGTTCCCTATGCACAAATTCTGCATGATTTAGTAACCTTTAAAATTTTTCCGTTAGCAACCATTGCGATGTTGGGCGTTGCCATTGTATCTTTAATAATAGCTTATCTTTTTCATAACCGACTCGTTATGCTAGGTACCGATTATAATGAGATTACCGAAGATACCGCTAAAACCTTGGAAGAGCGTCAATTATTTAATGTTATGGAAGAATTAAAAATTGCTGCAGGCCTTCGATTTATGCCAAAAGTATTTATAATAGAAGCAGATTATATGAATGCCTTTGCGAGTGGTTTTAGCGAAGAATCAGCCATGGTAGCAATTACTCGAGGATTATTACAAAAGTTAGATCGGGAAGAATTACAAGCCGTTATGGCACATGAGTTGTCGCATATTCGCCACGATGATATCCGTTTAACATTAACGGTTGCCTTATTAAGTAATTTAATTTTAATTGCTATTGATTTATTATTTAGAGGGGTTATTTACGGTCGAGGGAGACGGGATAACCAATTGATTATAATTATTGTTATTGCACGGTTTTTATTACCTATCCTTACCGTACTCTTGATGCTATATCTAAGCCGAACGCGGGAATTAATGGCAGATTCAGGCAGCGTGGAATTAACCCGTAGTAATGAACCCTTAGCGCGAGCATTAATTAAAATTCATACCGATCATACTAACAATCATGATCAGTATCAACGCGCCTATGCTGCAACCGCCCACGAACAAGTAAGACAAGCGGCGTATGTTTACGATCCACATTATGCAGGTATTTCAATGGTATCTTCAATCAATAACCTATTTTCTACCCACCCTCCCCTCGAGGAAAGACTGAAAGCTTTAGGGGTTGAGATGCCGAATATTAAGACTTGAAGCTATCTAAAGTGGATTGATTAATATTATCATGATAAATTTCTTTTTTTAGGGTTTTTGAATTTTTATAATTATTAGAATAATTCAAATTATTTACACTCTTTTGGCAAACATAAATTATATTTCCAATCAGATTAGAATATTGCAGTGGCAAAACCATACATTCTGTAAAGACAGAGCGAATAGTATTATCCATGCGTTTTGAATAGGGATCCTTTAAAGTCGGACGTCCTATAATATTAAACACTGCAATGCCAGAACGAGATAAATTTTTGTTAATTAATTGATAATATTGTTGCGTGACTAGATTCTGAGGAATGGTTCTTGCATTACTATATACATCAGAGACAATGACATCATAGAACTTTTGATTTTTTTGTAAATAATGCCGTGCATCCTCTGCAATAAATTGACCTTGAATATCTTTTAAAAAGTGATTTTGAACGATTTCTTTAATTTGTTGATCAATATCAATATAAGTAAATCGGTTTTGATGATTAAGGTTTGCAGATAACGTAAATCCTCCCGCTCCTAATACTAGGATATCTTTATCTATTAAAGCTAGATCTTGAAAAAGTATTTTCTTGATCAATTCAATGTAGGGCAATGCTTCGTTATTTGAATTTAATTTCGAACTCACAGATTGATTAAGCATTAATATTTTTGAATTATCGTCTGATTTATCTTGAATCAGTTGATAATTTGCATAATGATTGGTTGTAAGAAACGTTTCCTTTTCAAAATCAATATTAAATAAATAAACAAATACCAATAGCACACTAAGTGATATCGTTCTGATAAAATCTCTTTTTTTATCGGTAAATAATAAGACTGTTAAAAACAATAATAAACAAAAATTAATAAAAACAGTCCAAGCAACCCCTAAGTAATTCATTAAAAGTAGGCTGGTTAGAATTGCCCCTAAAAAAGATCCTAAAGTGCTTAAATGCAAAACTTTTCCGCCAATTTCGCCTGTCGAAGTTTCTGATTTTATTAGATTCATGGTGATGGGAACTGTTTGACCTAAAATATAAACTAAGGGTGCAATAATTAGCATAAGATAAAAGGTTAAGCTAATTAAACTGTTTTGTATATGATGATTAAAAATGGAAAAATATAACAATATGAAAGAATACGAAAGCCCTATTCCTAAAAGAGCTGCGCTATAAGAAAAATTTCTTTTAAGGATTTCAATATAATTTGTTTTGTATTGTCCTCCACGCCTGTACCCATAAGCCAAAAATAATAAAAAGATACCAATGATAAGGCTGGTTACGATAACGCTGTTTCCCACATAAGGTATCAGCTGTCGCATGGTGATTATTTCAGCCGAAATGGTGACAAACCCTTCAATTAAGATGATGGATAATAACAACCAATTTGACATACAATTAAACACCAATTAAAGTTAGCAATTTTTAATTCATCTGCAGTATAGTAAAACAATGAACAATTGAAATATAGGGAACAATAGCAATTAAGACACTACTCCATTGTTTTTTAATCTTTATTCTGGTAACTTTTTGGATTATTCCAGAAGCCAATGCAGTCATCCCAAAATATAATAATTCAAGGAAATCTCCAAATACTCAATATGCAAATACTCAATATGAAAAAATTCAATTGGCTTTTAAAAAAACTTTTGGTCAATCTTTTGACACGATTGAACCTTTAAATGCTGGGAGCTCGATTTCTTTTTCGGTATTATATAAAGCCTATTTAAATAAAAAACCCTATGTTATTCGTTTTGGAAATGTAAAACTGAAAGATAGTCGGCGCGAAATAAAAACCATGATGATAGCTTCTAATGCCGGGATTACACCTAAAATATACTATGCCAATAATAAAGATGGTTTGATTATTATGGATTATATTGAAAGCAAAGGGTTTTCAGAAAACGAAAATAGTAATCCTAAAATATATGAGAAATTAGGGTGGCTCGCCAAACAAATTCACAGTTTAGACAAATTCCCTAAATTTATGACCGTTTTTGAGATTATTCGGTATAACAAATATCAACTGACAGCTTCTTTATCTAAACTGATCAAAGGGGGAGAATCAAAATTAAAAACGATCGAAAAAACATTAAAAAAATATTCCATTCATCGTTCAATCCACAATGATTTAAATCCGAATAATATATTATACGATGGAAAAGATTTTTGGGTGATTGATTGGGAAATGGCAAGTCAGGGAGATCCCTTTTTTGATCTAGCGACTCTCGCGAATTTTTATATTTTTGACAATCGATTTGAAAAAATATTTCTAAGAGCTTATTTCGGTAGAGAGCCTAACGAAGCTGAGCGAGCTCGCTTTTATCTTATGAAGCAAGTATCATTATATTATTATGGACTGGAACTTATCTATGGTTCACAAAATCTGGGAGCAAAATCAAAATCTTTTCAGGAAATTCAATTACTACCTTCTTTAGCACAATATTATAAAAATTCATCTCAAAATGAAAAAACATTGACCAAAGCAGAGCATTTGTCAAAATTTGGACATGTTTTATTAAAAGAAGCTCTGATCAATCTAAATTCAAAAACTTTTCAAAAAACTATTGATTTCCGCTTTTAATACTCACTTTTGATTCTACCCTTTTTACGTTGGGAATAGCTTTTGCCAATTCCATGACTTGTCTTGCTTGTTCTGCATTTTCCACTGTCCCGGTGATATAAACAACCCCATCTTTTGTTTCTATATTGACATTGGCTGGGGCAGATTCTTGATACACTTTTTCGCGAACATAAACGCCTCTTAAGCGAGAAGTAATAATTGTATCAGCAAATTGGGGTTGGGCGACACCTCCAACGGTCAAATGAGTTGTATTAATATCAAGAACACCCTGTGTTGAACCTGCAATTTCAATAGCCGCACTGGCTTGTTCTATGGAATTGGCCGTCCCTGATAAAGTAACCACGCCGTTTTCGGTACTCACAAGAATATTAGAGCTATTGATTCTAGGATCAATTAAATATCTCTTGTTAATATTAGCTGTGATGGATTTATCATCCATGCCAGAAGGTTGTAATGATGACATCACCACAGCGACTGTAGGCTTGGGTATTAAAATGTCAGTTGTTCCTTCTTCGACAGCATTTACTGAGAAGCTTCCTAAAATAACGAAAGAAGTTGCTAGCGATAAGGTTGCTTTTGTTTGGAACTTCATATATGACTCCCATGTAATTAGTAAATATTGAGATTGTCATCAACTCTTTAAATTTAGCATAAAATAAAAGACCTCTCATTTTTGACATCAGCTGATTCGTGCGTAGTCGGTTATGAATGCTAAATTATTGAATTAGCTAATCATGGCAGCCTACTGCTATACTATTGTAGATATATTGTAGGTTCTCTACTGGAAGCCATAAGTGAGGTTAAATATGATTTGGTTTGTTGCTGCTAATACAAGTAGTTGCCGCATTTTTGAATATGATAAAAAACCTAAAAAATTAACGTTGATTACCGATTTATATCATGGAGAATCTAAATTAAAGGATTCCGACTTAGTATCTGATCGTCCTGGACATTATAAATCAGATGGTTCTTCTCGTGGTGCATTTTCACCTCATGAGGAACCCAGGGAAGTTGAAATTGAACATTTTTCTAGAGAAATAGCGAAAGTATTGGATACAGGAAGAAAAGCCAATCAATATGAAACATTGATAATTGCTATTCCACCACACATGAATGGTCTTCTCCATCAACATTTAGATATTCAGGTCAAAAATTGCATCGCTAACAATATTATTAAGGATTATACTCATTTAAAAGAAACAGAAATATTAGATGCTTTAAAACGAGATATTGAGCATTAAAACTCTGTTACTTTGAGAAAAGCATGCAAATCACATTTTTGGGCGCAACTCATACTGTTACTGGCTCAAAATATTTATTAACCTTTGGCTCAAAAAGAATTTTAATTGATTGTGGTTTGTTTCAGGGTTTTAAAGAACTTCGATTGCGGAATTGG
>Ga0207032_1015_pt2 | contig 52548 bp, 45 predicted proteins | sample Alteio_BWMinCont_38_FD_153308 | JGI IMG/M metagenome (GOLD analysis project Ga0207032, IMG submission 153308) | Enriched cells from forest soil in Barre Woods Harvard Forest LTER site, Petersham, Massachusetts, United States -... | ecosystem: Environmental > Terrestrial > Soil > Temperate forest >... | reverse complement strand
GGTAAACATACGATAAGGCTCTTTAGTGCCTTGTGTAATAAGATCGTCCACCAACACCCCAAGATAGGCTTGGCTGCGTTTAGGATACCAAGGATCCTTTTCTAAAGCGCGACACGCCGCATTAATGCCCGCCAATAACCCTTGGGCTGCGGCTTCTTCGTATCCCGTGGTACCATTAATTTGTCCCGCAAAAAACAATCCATTTAAATATTTTGTTTCTAACGTGAATGTGAGTTCTTGCGGATCAAAAAAATCATATTCGATGGCATAACCGGCTCTCGTAATATGAGCTTTTTCTAGCCCTTTGATGGAATGAACCAACTCTAATTGAACATCAAACGGCAAACTGGTCGAAATACCATTAGGATAAACTTCAAACGTCTGTAATCCTTCGGGTTCAATAAAAATTTGATGCGATTGACGCTCTTTAAATCGCACCACTTTATCTTCAATCGATGGACAATACCTAGGGCCTGTCCCTTCAATAGCGCCCGTGTACATTGGAGAGCGTGAAATTCCGTTTGCAATGATCTCGTGAGTTTTTTGGTTGGTGTGAGTGATAAAACAAGAAATTTGTTTAGGAAGCTGTTTTCGTTTACTTAAACAAGAAAATAAAGGTACCGGATTTTCTCCCGGTTGTTCGCTCATCACGCTAAAATCGATGGTTCTGCCGTCAATTCTGGGAGGGGTTCCTGTTTTAAGTCTGCCCACTTTAAAGGGCAATTCCCGTAAACGATGACTTAACGTAATACTGGGAGGATCCCCTGCCCTTCCCCCTGAATACTGGGTGTCTCCGATGTGAATTTTTCCACCCAAAAAAGTTCCGGTGGTTAGAACGACGGCTTTTGCGAAAAAACGAACGCCCCCTTGAGTGACAACGCCCTTTACCACTTCCCCCTCAACGATTAAATCGTCAACCGCTTGTTGAAAAATAAATAAATTAGGCTGGTTTTCGACAAAATGTCGGATGGCCTGTTTATATAATAATCGATCTGCTTGTGCTCGAGTTGCCCTAACCGCGGGACCTTTGCTTTGATTTAATATCCGAAATTGGATGCCCCCTAAATCTGCTGCCAATCCCATGACGCCCCCCATGGCATCAATTTCTTTAACCAAATGGCCTTTTCCAATACCCCCTATCGCCGGATTGCAAGACATTTGCCCCACGGTTTCCACACTGTGCGTCAACAATAAAACACGCGCACCCATCCGTGCCGAAGCGATAGCAGCTTCGGTTCCGGCATGCCCGCCACCGACGACAATTACATCATATTTTTCAGGATAATTCATAACTCATACTTTTAAATTCATTAACCATTTTATTTTCCAATACAAAATTCACCGAAAATTTTACCGAGTAAATCATTCGAGGTAAATTTTCCGGTAATTTCATCTAGCGCCAACTGGGCTTGTCGAAATTCTTCGGCTACTAACTCAAGACTCCAATTTTCTAGAAGCCCTTGTGCATTAAACAAGTGTTTTTTAGCTAAGAAAATCGCATCTAAATGTCTTTGTCTTGCTAAAAAGGGGCTTTCAGTCGTACTTTTAAACCCGACTCGTTCTTTTAGATGATCTATAAATTCAGGGATCCCCTCACCCGTCTTTACAGAGACATAAACCACTGAATGGTCTTTATACTGTTCTACTTTCATCTGCTTACCCTGCAGATCAATTTTGTTGTATAAAATAGTTATCTGTATTCCACTGCTAAGCAAATCCTTAAACTCTGGATATTCGTTTAAATCTATCTTTTCTAAATTGCTATCAACAACAAAAATAATATGATCCGCATGCTTCATCTCAAGTTTTGCGCGGCGGATCCCTTCTTGCTCCACGATATCATCACTGGATCTAAGACCCGCGGTGTCTATCAATTGCAACAACAATCCATCCAAACAAATATTTTCTTTTAAAACATCCCGAGTTGTGCCAGGGATATGGGTAACTATCGCTGTCTCTACCCCAGCTAATCGATTTAAAAGACTTGATTTTCCTGCGTTTGGTTTTCCGGCAATCACGATTTTAACACCATTGGATAATAATGCCCCTTGTTTTGCTTGAGTCTCAATGATCTTCACTTTCTGGATCAAAGCTTCCAGTTTTTCGGGGATTCCTGCTTCTTTAACAAAATCGATATCTTCTTCTGGAAAATCCAAGGCACCTTCTACATACATTCTTAAATGAATCAGTAATTCGACCAGCGATTCAATGTGTCTAGAAAACTCTCCTTGCAAAGATCGAACCGCACTTCTTGCAGCCTGTTCGGAATTTGCATTAATTAAGTCTGCAATCGCTTCCGCTTGTAGTAAATCAATTTTGTTATTTAAAAATGCGCGCTCTGAGAATTCACCCGGTCGCGCTACCCTTGCCCCTAAACTTAAAACCGTTTTAATAATATGACTCATGACTACGGGACCGCCGTGTCCGTGTAACTCTAAGACATCTTCCCCTGTGAAAGAGTTTGGCCCCTTAAAATAAAGAGCAATCCCTTGATCGATGACGGTATCATTTTTATCTAAAAACTTGGAAAATAGAGCGGTTCTTTCTTTGGGAACAGAGCCTAAAATTCTCTTGGCAACTTCTAGAACCTTGGGTCCTGAAACCCGCACAACACCAACCCCTCCACGTCCCTTCGGTGTAGCTTCTGCGACAATGGTTTCAACTTCACTTAGCACCGCTTTCATTTGGACTTCTTTCGACGCTGCGAGTGATAAACCATTGTTGAGTAATGGATAATACACTGTTTACAAACCAGTATAAGACTAAACCCGCAGGAAAGTTTAAGAATAAAACCGTAAAGAAAATCGGCATTATCATCATAACTTTTGCTTGCATAGGATCGGGCGGCGCAGGACTTATCTTTTGCTGTATCAGCATAGTAATCCCCATCAGAATGGGAAGTACGTAGTAGGGATCTTTGGCAGATAAATCTGTAATCCATAATATAAACGGCGCTTCTCGTAATTCAACGCTACCCAATAAAACATAATATAATGCAATAAACACAGGGATTTGCACTACTACCGGCAAACATCCCCCCAAGGGATTTATTTTTTCCTTTTTATAAAGCTCCATAATGGATTGGCTATATTTTTGTTTATCGTCCGCGTGACGTTCTTTAAGTGCCTGCATTTTAGGCTGTAATTTTCGCATGGCGCCCATCGATCGATAACTGCTGGCTGATAAATGATAAAACAAAATTTTAATAATCAAGGTAATTAAAACAATCGACCAGCCCCAGTTGCCCGTCAATAAATATAGTTTTTTCAACAGCCAAAAAATCGGCTTACACAGCGGCCATAAAATTCCATAATCGACCGTTAACTCAAGTCCAGGAGCCACTTTTTCTAAAATATCGGTGACTTCGGGTCCTGCATAAAGACGAGCACCTACCCTCCCTTCTTCTCCCGGTTTAATAACCGTGGTTGGCGAAACAAACCCTACAGAAAAGATATCTTTATCGAGCGTTTTAGTTTGATAATTATTGAGTGTTTCGTTGGTGGGAACCCAAGCACTGACAAAATAATGCTCCACCATGGCAGCCCATCCACCTTTTACTTCTTGTTCAAAAGGTTTTTGCTCAATATCTTTAAAAGTGAATTTTTTATAAGGTGTTTCAATGGTATTAACTGCAGCACCTGTAAAAGTTTGAATCCCAAACCCTAAAAACCCCCCACCACTATCGGGCGCGGGTTTTCTGTTTAAACGGGCATAAAAATTAGCTAAGTAGTCCGTTTTTCCTTTGTTATTAATGATATATTCTACGTCGATTAAATAGGAAGATCTTTGAAAAACAAAACGTTTGATAATTTCCACATTTCGAGAATTTACCAACTTTAAATCAACGGTTATCGCATCTTCACCTTGGGCTATTTCATAAGTTGACTTCAATGCTGTAAATTTACCGCGCCCTACCCCCCGAATATCCGGACCTTGATCACCCGCGAGACCTGATTGAGCAACATAATAATGTTTGCCCGAATTATCCATTAATTGGTACCCTTTTCTTTCTGGGTCTCTCTCATCAGTAAATTTCGGTAAATCTAATTCCACGATGTCACCACCCAATGTATCAATGGTTAATACCAAAACATCGGTTTTTACTTGGACTTGACGATTCTGTGGAATAGCAGCAGAAATGAGTTCTTCCCCGTTTGCCCCTTTTATTTCCCCAATCTTTGGGATCTCTTGTGTGGCTTGGTTTTCGGCTTGTTTATTTTGGAGAGTTGCTGAGGTTTCTGGAATCTGTGGAATTTCTTTTGAAGTCCCTTCTGTCATGACAGTGCTTACCGCTTTGTTTTTGGAAGCGAAATCCTGCTGCCAGCTATTAAAAAGAAACGTGCCAACCAAAACTATACCAGCAATTAAAATAAATCGAATACTTTGACTGTTCATTTAATTTCCTAAATAATCTATGCCACCCTCACATCCAGGATGACAACGGAGTAATCGTTTAGCGGCTACAAAAGACCCCTTTAAGACCCCGAATCGCCCGATAGCTTGACAAGCATATTCAGAACAACTGGGAAAAAAACGACAACGATGGCCTAATAAGGGACTTATTATAAACTGATATCCTCTTATTAAAAACACTAAAGTTTTTTGTTGAGCATTGCTAATTGCCGCCAGTGTTTTTCTAAACATTCGTTGGGTGTTTTGTCATGAGTTCGCTGCCAGACCTCTCTTCGTAAAATAACCACCACATCAAACCCTTTCAGTTTTTCTTGATTCAAACGAAAGCTCTCTCGCATCAGCCGTCGAATTAGGTTTCTTTGTACCGCATTTCGTACATTTCGTTTAGAGACTACAGCCCCTAACCGTGGGATATTTTTGCCATTTTCCCGCGCTAACACGGTAAAATAAGAAGAATGATTTTTAATGGGCTCTTTAAAAACAGACTGAAAATCTGGATTTTGTAACCGCTTCCGACGTGAAAAACCGTAAGTCTTGTTTCCCAATTTTAAAAACTTATTCTTTCAATGTAATCTATACCATTAACATACCGTTAACCGCTTTCGACCTTTTCGACGACGATTATTCAGTACGCTTTTTGAACGACTTAAAAAGCCATGCGTACGCTTACGGGATAGTTTGCTTGGTTGATATGTTCTCTTCATTTAAATCCCCTTGTTCCTTCTTTCTGCAGTAAGTCCGGTAACTCTATCGGAGTTAACTCCCGCTGTCAACAAAGACGGTCAACTTAAAACATATTCATTACTTAATTAATATTAAAATATCTTATTTTTTAAAGATTGTAATTATTATTAGCTTGGGGCTCTTCTGGGGGTAAGTGTGTAAAAATTATTTAAATCAATTAGTTATCGTGTCTCAAAGTTTCTGTACAACTCACCCGGAAGGTCTTGCATAAGCTGTGGGTAACTTTTAGGAGAAAACAACTCTACGTTTATCTAGCATTTATCCACAGATATTGAGGCTATTCGTAAACAGGTATTCCCATGCTTTTTCAACCCGTATAGACTGGTGAGTTCTTAGGGCCTTTCTTTAATATTTTGAGACGGAGTGGAGAGTTACGTGGTTACTTTGTGGCAGCAGTGTTTACAGCGGTTAAGGGAAGAAGTCCCACAGCCACAATTCAGTCAATGGTTAAGTCCTCTGCAGGCTGAGCAAACGGATGAAGGGGTGGAGATCCTGGCGCCTAACCCTTACGTTTTAAAAGAAGTGAGCCGAGAGTACCTCTCAAAAATAGAAGAGGTATTAAGTATTCTAAATAACAATCAACCTGTTTCCGTTTCTCTCAGGGTAGGGACAAAACGGTCTGCTGACATTCCAGAAAAAACGGTGGCTGCAACCTCTAGTGAATTTGCACCCCCAATACAGATTCGGGATCGAGAAGAAAAATTTCATATTACTGCTCATCAAAGTAATTTAAATTCCACGTATACATTTGATAATTTTGTAGAAGGAAAATCTAACCAACTTGCTAAAGCAGCAGCAACTCAAGTCGCAGAAAATCCAGGGAGTGCCTATAATCCTTTATTTTTATACGGTGGGGTAGGGCTTGGTAAAACCCATTTAATGCATGCCGTTGGCAATTTAATCAGTCAAAATAAAAATAATATTCGGGTTGTTTATTTGCACTCTGAACGATTTGTGGCTGACATGGTTAGAGCCTTACAGAACAATGCCATTAATGAATTTAAAAATTATTATCGCTCGGTGGGTGCGCTCATGATCGATGATATTCAATTTTTTGCTGGAAAAGAGCGATCTCAAGAAGAGTTTTTTCATACTTTTAATGCTTTACTAGAGGGACAGCAGCAAATTATTTTAACCTCCGATCGCTATCCAAAAGAAATTAATGGGATAGAAGAGCGATTAAAGTCTCGGTTTGGATCCGGTTTAACGGTGGCAGTGCAACCACCCGAATTAGAAACGCGCGTTGCGATTCTTATGAACAAAGCCTTGCTATCCAATATTGAATTAACCCCAGAAGTCGCATTTTTTATAGCAAAGCGCATTCGTTCAAATGTGAGAGAGCTAGAAGGGGCTTTAAAAAGAGTCATAGCCAATGCACAATTTACTGGCAGCATTATTACCATAGAATTTGTGCAAGAAGCCTTAAAAGATTTATTAGCGATCCAAGAAAAACTGGTTTCTATGGATAATATCATTAAAACGGTGGGCGAATATTATAAAGTCAAAGTGTCTGAATTATTATCGAAACGGCGTAATCGTTCTGTAGCAAGACCGAGACAAATGGCAATGGCTTTATGCAAAGAACTTACCAATCACAGTCTGCCAGAAATTGGGGATGCGTTTGGTGGGAGAGATCACACGACGGTATTGCATGCGTGTCGGCAGATTAAACTACTCTGTGGATCAGGAAATGATCTAATGGAAGACTTTTCTAACTTGATGAGAATTTTATCTACTTAATTTTTTGATCGTTATTATTTTGTCTAAAAGGTTATCATGCGATTTACCATTTTACGAGAAGCATTTTTAAAACCCTTACGAGCCGTCGCTGGAGTGGTGGAACGACGTCAAGTTCAAACTTCTCCCATACTTTCTAATGTTCTAATTACCATTCTGGATGAAACCCATTTTTCGTTAACGGCAACCGATCAAGAAGTCGAATTAATAGCTCAAGGTGAATTTGAAGAGCCTGCCACACCTGGCGCCATAACGGTACCGTTTCGAAAATTAATGGATGTTTGTCGGGCATTGCCCGAAGGTATTCCCTTAACACTCGTGGCAGAACAAGAGCGTGCCATTATTCGCGCAGGACGTAGTCGTTTTACGTTATCTTTATTGCCCGCTGCAGAGTTTCCCAATATAGAATTGAGTGCGGAAGAATTCCAGTTTTCCATTCCTAAAAGAACGTTCAACGCTTTAGTGGAAAGTACGGGTTTCGCCATGGCAGAAGAAGATGTCCGTTATTATTTAAACGGCATGTTAATAGAAATTAAAAAAGATCATTTATATGCGGTTGCTGCAGATGGCCACCGGTTGGCTCAAAATTCTATTCCCATTAATGTGGACGATCAAAGGAGTTTTCGCGTCATTGTTCCAAGAAAAGGCGTGTTAGAATTGCAGCGAGTGCTAGGGGAGGGGGATGAAGAAATTCAGATCATCATCAGTGCAAATCACATTCGAGCAACAACACCGTATCTTTCATTAACCAGTAAATTACTAGACGGTCGCTTTCCAGATTATGATCGCATTATCCCCAAAGGGGAGGGGAAAGTGCTTGTGGGACGACGCAGCGTTTTAAAAGAGGCTTTTCTTCGCGCAGCAGCCTTATTTAGCGAGAAATTAAGAGGGGTGCAGCTTTTGTTATCTCAAAATTCTCTTAAGATCCTAGCGATAACGCCGGAACAAGACGAAGTGGAAGAAGATCTCGAAGTGCAGTACGAGGGGCCAGAATTCGAAATTGGCTTTAATGTAAAATATTTAATCGATTTTTTAAATATTATTCCAACGGAAGAAGTTAAATTTACGTTTAAAGACGAGAATAGCAGTGCGAGGGTAGAGGGCGTAGGGGGCGATGGCGCTGTGTATGTGATTATGCCGATGCGGATATAATTTACATGATCTTTCTTCACATAAAAAATATATTAAAAATAGTGTTTTTTCAGCAGGATTGCCATCGTTGACACCATACGCTGAAAAAATCTATTTAAAATTGTATCTTTTCAGCATCATTACTCACGTTAACACCATACGCTCGTCATCCCCGCTCTTGATTACATAGTTATTTTCATGAGGGTTGTAAGCGGGGATCCAGGTAGACATTGTTTTTGGGTAATTTGTTTGTACGGAAAAGGCCAGCTCCAATTCTACTTAGGGTAATCATTGCTGAAGGAATACAAAAAATTAAGGTGATCGCTTTGTCTGAACATCCCCCCGGTCGCTGCAGGATCTTTTCCTATTAGAAAAATTTATACAGGCGACCGGCCCCCTTCAAAGGGGGCGCTACCACAAATTTGCCTATTCTCTCTCTCCCTGAGGAGCAGATTGGCCACATATAAGCACTCTATATGTGGCCAATCTGTTTAAAATACAATAACCAATTGAAATATAATGATTATTTTACGTGTTACTACGAATAAATGACATTTGTCGATTATTCGTAGTATGGGTTTTAACACCCATTTATGATAAGCTTTATAGCAATTCTACGTTTGAGTGCATAAATGGAAACATTTTTAGTATTCGTTGAATGTGCGATTCAACATAATGATAAATTTTTGATTATTAGGCGGCCTGAAGGTGTGCATGCTGGTGGGCTATTGGCTTTTCCTGGCGGAAAGGTAGATTATCAGGATGGACTTAGTCAAAATACCGGAGATCACAGTGATAATGATAAAGAACAAGTTACCCAAGATATACTTCTAAAAGCCATTAAGCGTGAGGTTAAAGAAGAAGTCGGCCTTGATTTAATCGATCCTCTGCGTTTTGTTCGAAGCACATATTTTATTGATAAAAACGGACAAAATGTATTAGGCGCACTGTATTATTGCAACATTCAAAAAACTCCATTAACTTTAAATATTTCTTTAAAAGAAGTGCCTGAGCATTTCTGGATGTCCTATACAGAAATTAACGAACATGATAAAACGCCTGTCTGGTTAAGGCAATATATGAGGGACGTTGTTAATGAATAAGCAGTTTTGCGGGGATATGCTTTTGCATTTTCTAGCTATAACGCTGATATTTTTGTAGAAAGCTATCATAAATAGGTGGAGTTGATCTATGAGTAATTCTATCGCATTAATAGGAGATTACAACGAGCATGTTATTGCCCATACTGCAATACCGAAGGTTTTAGAGCTTGCTCGAACAGCATTGGTTAAAGATTTACAATGGCAATGGATAGAAACTTTAACAATTGATGCCGATCTAAATAAATTGAAAGGATTTTCTGGATTTTGGGTTGTTCTTGGAAGTCCTTATGTCAATATGGATGGAGTTTTAAATGTCATTCGTTAAACAAAGCGCCCATTTCTTGGCACTTGCGGAGGTTTTCAACACGCTTTAATTGAATATGCCCGACATGTAGGTGGCATAGAAGATGCGGATCATGCTGAAACAAATCCAGAGAGCCATACCCTTATCGTAACACCACTTACTTGTTCACTAGTCGAGAAAGAGGGTGACATCTCCTTTCTCCCTGGTAGTCAATTACATACTATTTTCAATGGGCAAGCGACCACCGAGGGTTATCACTGTAATTATGGTTTAAACTCAGAGTGGAAGAAGCATCTTGAGGATTCGGGACTTCGATTTTCAGGATTTGATCCTGCTGGAAATGTCCGTGCTTTCGAGCTTCCCGACCATCCTTTTTTTATTGGTACACTTTTTCAACCGGAGCGACGCTCCGGATTACGGGGTTTGCAACATCCAGTTGTAAATGCTTTCGTGAAAGCCATTAATGAACACTAAGCACCCTAAAAAGAGCATTAAAAAGAAAGTTCCTAAAAGGGTAGAATTATCTCCCCATAATTCTTCTTTTGACTCTGAAGTGGTTTTAGCTAATGAAATCATGAAACAAGATCGTAAAATTTTCCGAAAATTAGCCAAAAGTTAGATCTGCATCTAATCTCAAGGGGGAAAATAGCACCCAACAGGATCAGGAAATCGAGTATATGCACATATTACCAATCTATGGTGATACCCAAATGATACCCAAATGATACCCAAATTAACAATAAACCATTAAAGGTTGATAACCTTTTCCTACTGGTTTTTTAAAAACCAGACAGCTGACCATGTTTTTCCACGAACATCGATGATATCCAATTTTTTAAGTGTAGATAAATCTCTCTTTAATGTGGGTTCCGATGGTTTGCTTTCGAGCTTATGAATAAGCTCAGAGAAAGAAAGCGACTCATACTGTCGTAATAAATTGACAATTGCCTTTTGTCTAATAGTTAATTTTTCAATGTTTTCATCTATCTGTCGGAATGTTGGAAGAACTTCTTTGGCCTTGAAAATAACATAGAATGCATTTCCTTGCTCAATAAATTCCGGTTCTTGCATACCCAATTCTTTACAGTATTTCATTATCTCTTGAGTACCTGTTCCTACTGATTCAACTACGCCACGTCGGAATAAGGCATGAGAAATCAACTCATTTCTAGGCAGAGATTCATGCTTTGTTCTTAAATCTGAGATCTTCATTCCATTTGGCAGCTTACCATGGCTAATGACCTCGAGACGATCGTCATATATAGAAATCGTCACTGAACCACCAACGATTGTGTAGTCTCTATGTGAGATTGCATTAATTATTGCTTCACGCACTCCTTTAGGTGGATATGTGGGTTCATCAATTCTCTGCATTTTTCCAGGTTCAAATCTCGCAGCAATTGATATATGCCTGTGTAAAAATGCCTCAGCTTCTCTCAATAATACAAATGCATTGCCGTATATTTGTTTATTATCAATAAAATCACCCTTTTCTATCCCCCTGTATCTCACTAAACGGATAATACATTGTGAATACTCAGGCAAAGGATCATTACAGAACAACACGGCAGCTGCATTAGTAATAATGTTATTATTCAATAATTTTAATCGTGACAGCGCCTCTTTTGGATCTGTAGTAGAAACACTTGGCGAGAATCGACCTCTTTCTATTCCCTCGTTAATAGTATCAAGAATTTCTTTATCATCAAGTTCATTAAACCCGGCAGAAGCAGGGAGTTTTTCCCATGCCTTTGGTTTTAATGTTTTATCTAACAATAATTGTTGATATTTTTGTTGTGTCATTTTTATCAATGTTGCATCAATTCTCTCATAGGCTCTTCCATCATAAGTATAGGGTATCCCCTCTGGTTCATAATGGGCAGTAAGAATAATCACGGTTTTGTCAGAATTTGGTAGATCCATATATTCTGTTTTAATTTTTGAAAATGGTTCAAATTTATGTAATTCTCTAGCAATTTCTTGACGTGTGTTATCTGTAACGTGTTGTCCAACAATTTTCCCTGAATCGGAAACGCCAATTAAGACAATGCCACCCCCATCATTTAAAAACCCACATAAAGTTTGGGCTGCTGATTTTAATAGCATCGTAGATTTCTTAAATTCCAGTGTATCTCTTTCTTTAGTTGCAATGAGTCTTTCAAGTTGTTCTAAATTCATATAAACTCCCTAAGCCATCACTTTCAATGAAAACCAGACTTGCTAAGATGTTTTTCAGAGTACATTAGCATAAACCAAGCAACATACGGATCTGAAAATTCTTCCGCTGTGGATTATACCAAATAAAACGATTTTAGAATCATCCACTGGCTGCATTTCATCATAAATTTTTTACTACTATCCATCCAATAAGGTTGTGATACTACTTCCACGAGGATTTTCGTAGGCGGGGATGATGTTACATTATTATGTCGATGCAGTTATAATTTACATAAGTTGGATTAAAGCTTTGGGGTGTAATAATGGATGAAAATATAGGCGATATATTGATTCAGTCGATGGAAGATGCTATTGCATATGTTCGTGGGCATGAAAATGGCTCAAAGACACATACAATTGAAGTAGCCGATGAAATTGTGCTCGCAGATGATTGTTCTAAATTGGATAAATTAGATAGAGACCGAAAAGGAGAAATATAAAGTCATGCAGGAAAAGAATAATCTTGTTATTCTGAAATTAATTTATTGTGGGATTGTATACCACTTAATAGGGCTGCATTTGGTTTGAGAGGGTTTTTAAGCAGTGAAAGAATTAACTCCCAGTCTTTGTTAGATAAGATTAAACGATCATGTTCTTCTCGAAAATCTATGCGATTAGATAATCTTGAATGTTTAATATGTTCGTTTTGTTTTTTATGTGTTTTAGTCATAGTATTCACCTTTAACCTATTGAGTATCGAAAGTACTTAAAAGATCCGTGCTTGTCAAGATTAGCTTGGGGGGTGTAGATTGGCTACTTATAAACACTCTATATGTGGCCAATCTGCTTAAAAATTTGGCGAGATTGGCTACATATACCATTAAGTATTAGATAAACATAAAGTTTTTACTATAGAAGGATCATTGTTAAACTTATATTTATTTAACCCCTTCTCTCCTGGAATGGTTAATATAGTCTTTTGAACTGTTTCCATTTTGGAAACAGATGACTTTTATTTAGCCCCACTAATCCAATTTGTGACAGAAATTTCCGTTTATTTAAGATTGGATTTATTGCGAAAATCCTTCTTATTAAGGTCTTCATATGGGAACTGACGCTTCGGTTTCTTTTCTCTGCGAGATATTTTCCAGCTTGTTGGACACTTTTTACAAGTTTTTTAAATAATTCATCTTTCATATCAGGTCCTCTAAGACAATATTCTAAGTGAAGGCGGGTAATTTACAACTATCCTTAACCATATTCAGGCTACACTGTACATGTATTTTGATTAAAAAAGGAACAGCTTATGCAGGATCGTAGAAGATATCTTAAATATGAGGTTATTCAAGGAGTCACTCTCAAAGGGATCAGTGATGAAGTTAATAAACGACTTGAGGGAAATCAGGGGTGGATTCCTGTTGGAGGTTTAACTGTGGTAATGAAGGAAGCCGAAGGGGGGAATAAAAAAATAACGGTTGAATATTTGCAATCAATGGCTAAAACAGAGTAATTATTTAAGCATGATGGGGATGAATTGTAATGGTTACAGAGCATGATCAAAATAATGAAATAAGAATTAATGCTGCTTTAAATGCATATTATAACTATTGGTTTGAATCAAGTTTACAAAAAGATAAGGCATTGCTTTATATATCCTTAGGGGCCTTAGCATTCTTTGGTAATTTTTTTATGGCTGGTAATTTGCCAATATGTTTTCGGATACTATGTTCTATTGTGCTTGTTTTATTTACTATTTCGAGTCTAGGAGTTATTTATATACTTAGCCTTAACTGTGATTTTATTTTAGAGAAGATTGAAGATCACAAGAGTATTGATTCCATCATGAAACTATTAAAAAATTTGGATATATGGGTGGCTGGGCTATTTTCCTTAGGTGTAATATTTGCGCTAATCTTAATTTTATCAAAAGGGTTTTCTTCATAAGCCTATTTAAAATGGGATTTAACTATGAAATCAAATGGAATTGAATTTCAAAAACTGACAAATATCGAATATCTTAAGAAATTACAGGTCGAGAATGATGTAGTTTTTAGGGTTTTCCAATCATTTTTGAAAGAGAAAAATTTTGACGATTTCCTTCACCGGCTCAAAAAAGCAAAGATTAACCCGATGCCTTCCTCTGACGATATTAAATTTATTCAAATACACTATTTAGAAATAAAAAATAGTTTTGCAGATGCACCATCCATACCTATAGAGAAAGTTGAACCAAAAACAATTCCTCCAAAATCAACATCTTCTTAGACCTCCTTTTCTGATTTATCAACTAACGATTAATAAGAAATGCTAAATATATATGGAAGTTTAAAAGCAAAATTTGAACTTGATTAGAATCATTAAATAAAACCCTTTATGTTCCACGTGGAACATTTTAAACTATCCCTATGTATTTATCACAAATTAAAATTCATTCTGTTCGAAACTTAAACGAAACCACGCTTTCCTTTAACCCCCACCTTAATGTTTTCTATGGAGCCAATGGTAGCGGGAAAACCTCGCTTTTAGAGTCTATTTATGTGTTAGCGACCGGAAAATCCTTTCGGACCTATCACTCTGCAGAAATCATTCAATTTAAATCCGATACTTTTGTAATTTCTGGCATCGTAACGGCTAAAGCGCAGGACAATGGTGATCTCGACTGCCATTCGACACCACATCACTTGCGTTTAGGGTTAGAAAGAAAGAGGAATGGGGCGCTTAGAATCCACGTGAATGATCAATCTTGTCATTCTATTGCGGAGCTTGCAAAACAACTCCCGGTCCAGCTAATGAATACTGATAGCTATTATCTTCTCGAGGCCAGTCCTGAACAGCGGCGACAATTTTTAGACTGGGGAGTGTTCCACGTGGAACATTCTTTCTTTCAGACCTGGCAGCGGTATAAACGCGCACTACAACAGCGCAATGCGGCTTTAAAGCAGGTAAAAGAGCGGGGCGTGGATGCTGTTTTGATTTGGAACTCCGAAATTATCGAAATGGGGGAGAGGTTGACCGAAATTCGGAAGGACTATTTAAAACAATGGACGCCTGCCTTTTTAGAGTTTCTGCAAAAATTGTTAAAAGTGAGTCGTGTTGAGCTTAGGTTTCGGGTGGGGTGGGATGAAGACCAGAGTTTAAGCGAGGCTTTAACAGGCTCACTTCTTCGAGATAGATTGCTGGGGTATACAACCGCAGGCCCCCATCGTGCCGACTTTTCCTTTTGGATAGACGGGGTTCCGGCTAAAACGGTGCTTTCCCGCGGACAATTAAAATTGTTTATTGGGGCTATGTTTTTAGCGCATTCGGACATTCTATATAAAAGCACCGGCAATAGAGGAATGTTCTTAATGGATGATCTCTGTTCAGAATTAGATAAAAAAGCCTCTCAGTCGTTTCTACAGGCCCTAGGAGCCTTGGAAGGCGGCGGACAAGTGATTATCACGGCAATTGATAAAGACTTGGTAGAGGGGCTTCTGGAAAGGAAAGAAAGGCAATTGTTCCACGTAGAACATGGAATCATTGTGCCAGAAGAGAGGATGTGCACAGTCTAAGAGAAAATAAGCAAAAAATAGAGCGAAAAGTACCCTAAGATCTGGAAATTTCTCGAGAAATATGAGATGATAGGAGTCATATTTGATATTAATTGAGAGAATTATGTCACCAGAAACTGTTTCAGACACCAATGCCATTTACGATTCAACCAGCATTAAAGTTTTAAAGGGGCTAGACGCCGTTCGTAAGCGTCCAGGGATGTATATTGGGGATACCGACGATGGGACCGGATTACATCACATGGTCTTCGAGGTCGTCGACAATTCTATTGACGAAGCTTTGGCTGGGTATTGTTCTGCCGTCGAGGTCATTATTCACCTGGACGAGTCTATTACGGTGAAAGACGATGGCCGAGGCATTCCAGTGGACATACACGAAGAGGAAGGCCGATCTGCCGCCGAAGTCATTATGACCATTTTGCATGCGGGTGGAAAATTCGATGCCAACTCTTACAAAGTATCCGGAGGATTGCACGGGGTAGGGGTGTCGGTGGTCAATGCGTTGTCTGAAGTGCTGCATTTAAGGATTCGTCGTGGTGGAAAGATGCATGAACAGACGTATCATATGGGCGTTCCAGACGCACCCCTTAAAGCAATAGGGGAGACCGAAGGAACTGGCACGGAAGTCCATTTTAAACCCAGTGCCGAAACCTTCACCAACATCAAATTTAGCTACGATATTCTGGCAAAACGCCTAAGAGAACTTTCCTTCTTAAATTCGGGCGTCAGAATTCATTTATTAGATGAACGGACGGGCAAAGAAGAAACATTTGCCTATGAAGGCGGAATTCAGGCTTTTGTTCAACATTTAAATAAAAATAAAACCGTCATTCATCCTCAAACTTTCTATTTTTCTCAAGAACGACAGGGGATGGTGGTCGAAGTGGCCATGCAATGGAACGACACTTATCAAGAAACCATTTTTTGTTACACCAATAATATTCCACAACGGGACGGGGGCACCCACCTTGCCGGATTTCGCGGCGCCCTCACTCGCACGCTAAATCATTATTTAGAAGAAGAGGGCTATTTGAAGAAAAATAAGGTCGCGACGACTGGGGATGATGCGCGAGAAGGCTTAACAGCGGTATTATCGGTAAAAGTCCCGGATCCCAAATTTTCTTCCCAAACCAAAGATAAATTAGTTTCCTCGGAAGTAAAGGCCGTTGTAGAGTCTGTCATGGGGGAAAAATTTCAAGAGTTTTTATTAGAGAACCCTGCCAGTGCGAAAGCCATTGCCGCCAAAATGATTGATGCGGCGAGAGCTCGTGAAGCTGCACGTAAAGCGCGAGAAATGACCCGCCGAAAAGGGGCCTTAGATATTGCTGGATTGCCTGGAAAATTAGCAGATTGTCAGGAAAAAGATCCTGCCTTGTCCGAACTCTATATCGTTGAGGGAGAATCAGCCGGTGGTTCTGCGAAACAAGCACGAGATAGACGAACACAAGCAATTTTACCTCTTAAAGGTAAAATATTAAATGTCGAAAAAGCTCGTTTTGATAAAATGTTATCTTCGGTGGAAGTGGGTACGCTCATTACTGCATTAGGGTGCGGTATTGGACACGAAGATTTTGCCATCGAAAAACTGCGTTATCACAACATTATTATCATGACTGACGCGGACGTCGACGGTTCACACATTCGAACCTTATTATTAACTTTTTTCTTTCGACAAATGCCCTCCATTATAGAAAATGGGTATGTGTATATTGCTCAGCCACCATTGTATCGTGTTAAAAAAGGCAAACAAATTCAATATGTTAAGGATGATAAAGCGCTTAACGAGTATTTAACTCAAATAGCTTTAGAAGAATCTAAATTGTTCGTTAATCCGCATGCACCCCCCATCGTTGGAATTGCTTTAGAACAATTGGTTAGACAGTACAACGGAGTGATGGAAATTATTCAACGTATATCTCGTCGGTATCCGGCGGCAGTGGTAGAGGCTTTAATTGATTGTCCCTCTTTAAGTTTGTCTGATCTGACAGATGAATCAATAATGAACGAGTGGCTAGAAACACTTAAAAATCGGCTCGAGGCTTTATCTGTCAATAGCACCCAGTACCACCTGACTTTATCAGAAGATCGGGAACGAAAAATATTCTTGCCTCAAGTATTGATAACGTCTCATGGGATAGACACTTTTTACAAATTTAATTACGAATTTTTCTCCTCTAACGATTATCAAGTCTTTATGGCCTTGGGAAGCAAATTGCACGGGTTAATTGAGCCCGAAGCATATGTTGTACGCGGGGATAAGAAAAAGTTTATTTCTAGCTTTAAACAAGCCTTAGAATGGTTAATGGAAGAAGCGAAAAAAGGCCAACAAATTTCTCGTTATAAAGGGTTAGGGGAAATGAACCCTGAACAATTATGGGAAACCACCATGGATCCCAGTGTTAGACGCATGTTGAAAGTTAAAATTGAAGACGCGGTCTCTGCCGATGCCATGTTTACTACCTTAATGGGGGATAATGTGGAAAGTCGTCGTGAATTTATTGAAACCAATGCGTTGCTGGTTGGGAACTTGGACGTTTAAAGGTATTGGGGGTAAAGATTCTAATAGTGTTAGTGTTGATGAGTTAACAATATTCTATCGAGCCGGATAGAAAAAAAATATTTCAGAAGAAGATATGAATAATGCAGTTATAGAATTCACAAAAGCTAAACAGTCCGTGTACTTGCACCCAAGAAACAACTATTGCTTGTTCAGCTGAATTAATTAAATCTTGGCGGATAATGAGCAATTGTCAATTTTACGCCCATTTAATGTAAAATGGGATAAGTACAATTTGCATCAGTATGCTGGACCAGTCGGTCTTATAGGTTTCCTATTATCCAAGACTCCGTCAAGAGAGCAATGTCTTCAATTGACTTCCCTTTAGGATTAATTGAAGGTCCGATGATAACTTTAATAACCCCCGGCTTTTGAATAAAAAACCCCTTTGGCCAAAAAAGACCGGCGTTATGAGCTATTGGGACAATAGGGTAGCCTGAGGCTTCCGCTAACGCAAAACCACTGCGGGTATAGCGTTTTTGTTCGCCGGGCTTTACCCGAGTTCCTTCTGGGAAAAGGATCACCCAACGGCCTTTTTGGAGTTTTTGTTTCCCTTGATGGATCAGTTCTTTAACCGAAGCAAAGCGCTTTCGATTAATGGCAATGGGATCTAACAGGGCGAGTCCCCAGCCAAAAACCGGGATATTTAATAATTCTTTTTTTAAGACCCAAGTTTGTGGTGGGAGCAACACTTGCATAAAAATGGTTTCCCACATGGACTGATGATTGCTAAATACGATGGCGTTTTGTTTGGGGAGATTTTCTAGCCCCGTCACTTCGTAGTGGAGTCCACACGTTAATTTTGCCCAAAATATAAAAAAATGTGACCAGCGGGTGATGATCCAATAGCGCATTTTAAAGGGTAAGAAAAAGAACAAAAGTCCAAGAATGGTGAAAAGTAGGGTGGCAGGTATAAGGCCTAAATAAAATAAAATGTTACGATAGAACATTGATAGAATCAGTTTCGCGCAACAGAGTTTTGGTGGCCATTCTGAGATCGGAATATTGTTCGATGTGTTTTAAAGAGTCGGGGAGGGAATTGGCAGTTTTTAGGCCATTACCGGTTTTGACTAAAATAGGCCGGCAGCCTGCAGCTTGTGCTGCTTCTATATCCCTCAAAGAATCACCTATACAGGGGACAGGGGAGCGGGAGAAATCAATTGAAAAATGACTTGCGATTTCAAGCAAAAGACCGGGTTTGGGTTTACGACAAAGACAGTTATCGTCTGGGCCGTGCGGACAAAAGAAAATGGCATCAATTTTACCGCCGAGATAGGCTAGATACTTTTGCATTTTTTGATGGATTAGATCGAGCATTTGATTATCGAAGAATTGTCTTGCAAGTCCCGATTGATTAGTGGCGATTGCAATATTAAATCCAGCTTGGTTAAGTTTAGCAATGGCTTCGAGACTCCCAGGAATGGGATGCCATTCTTCTGGAGATTTAATAAAATCCTTTGAATCGTAATTAATAACACCATCTCTATCTAAAATAACCAGTTTTTTCATAATCTATTCCCTCATAATAATGAAATATCTGCAATTTCCAGAAATAACAATCGGAGAGAATTTAAGAGCTTAACGCGATTATTACGAACTTTTTCGTCATCCACCATGACCATAACCTCGTTAAAAAATCTGTCCACCGGCTCTTTTAGGGAGGCTAATTTTTTTAAAGCATCTGAATATTCGGCACTCTTGATGAGGGGTGCAATTTCTTTTTGTTTTTGGAGTACTAGGTTTGCAAGATCTTTTTCAGCCGGTTCAGACAAAAGGGCGGACTCGAAAGTAGCTTCTTCAGGGAGAGTTATTTCGCTTTTAGTCAAAATGTTTTGTACCCGTTTGTTGGCTGCTGCCAGACTTTCTGCTTCGGGGAGTTGTTGAAAAGCATGAACCGCTTGTAACCGGCAATGAAAATCATAAGGTTTGGTTGGGAATTTCGCAAGTACTGCTTCGAACATGCGGGTTGGAATATTTTGTTCTTGATACCAAGCCCGAAAGCGCTCAAAACAAAAATCGAGCAAGGTTGGAATAACGGATTCTTCTTTTAAGAGATTGCCGTAAGTTTCTTTAGAGGCAAAAAAGAGTAATTGAAGATCGAGATCCAGTTCTTTTTCAACCATTATTCGAATGATAGCGAAGGCTTGACGTCGTAAAGCAAACGGATCTTTATCCCCGGTGGGTTTTTTACCAATGCCAAAAATGCCGACCAAAGAATCGATGCGATCCGCTAACGCGACAGCGGAACCTACTTTGGATTCGGGCAAAGAATCGGCTGCAAAACGAGGGAGATAATGTTCTTCTATCGCGTGGGCTACTGAATTGGGTTCACCATCATGCAGGGCATAGTATCTTCCCATTATTCCTTGCAATTCGGGAAATTCACCCACCATTTGGGTTAAAAGATCGGTTTTAGACAAATGAGAAGCCCGTTCGGCGTGTTTGGGATCACAATCGATGTGTTGGGCAATAATTTTGGCAAGGGTAGCAATTCGTTGAGATTTGTCCCAAAGACTCCCTAGTCCATGCTGAAAAACGACTTGTTTTAACTGAGATTCGCGTTCGCGTAAGGGGATTTTTTTATCCATCTCGTAGTGAAAAGCGGCGTCTGCAAGTCTTGCAGTGACGACCGATTCGTTACCGCGAACCACGCAAGCGGGATCAATACTTTCAATGTTACTCACGACAATAAAATTAGGTAATAAATTTTGCTCCGAGTCAGTCATAGGGAAGGACCGTTGGTGCACTTCCATGGCCGAAATAAGCGCTTCTCTTGGGACTTCTAAGAAATTTGGATTAAATTGACCCATTAAGACCACTGGCCATTCGACGAGCCCCGTGACTTCTAATAAGAGATTTTCATCTAAAATGATGTTGCATTGACGCTTTTCTATTTCTTTTTGAATTTGGGCTCGAATATTATCGAGTCGCTTTTCAAAATCTGCCATGACTTTTGCGTTTAATAAAGTTTCTTCGTAGTTTTGGGAGGAAGAAATCATAATAGTTTCGGGATGGTGATATCGATGACCGCGAGTTTGATTGCCGGAGTTAATGCCGAATAATTTACAAGGGACTATTTTGTTGCCAAATAAAAGCACAATCCAATGAACGGGGCGGACGAAGGTTTCGTCACTCGATCCCCAGCGCATGCGCTTTGCAATGGGTAATTGCTCTAGGGCTGATTTAAGCAGGGCAGGGATAATGTCTATCGTTGATTTTCCTGCTTCTTTGTGTTCGTACACTAAAAATGCACCCTTGGGATTTTCTTGCAGGGTAAGTTCTTTAAAAGGCACCCCACAAGATTCTGCAAAACCTAATGCGGCTTTGGTGGGTTTATTGTCGGCATCAAAAGCTGTGTGTTTTGCAGGTCCTCGTTTGGTCACCAAGCGGTCGGCTTGATGAGTACTTAGATTAGAAACCATAACCGCTAAACGACGGGGGGTCGCGTAGCCTTTTATGTGTTCAAATTTAAGATCAGCTTTAATAAGTCCTTCTTGAATATTAGTAACAAACGCATCCCGTAATTTTTTTAAATTTTTGGGGGGTAATTCTTCGGTTCCAATTTCTATCAGTAAATCTTGTGTTGTCATAGATTATCCAGGAAGCTTTTCAGTAGAAATTGAAGGTTGTTTGTTTAAATTCAGTAGAGGAAAACCTAATTTTTCGCGGGCCTCGTAATAACATTCAGCGACGAGACGGGATAAAGTTCGTACTCGCAGAATAAAGCGTTGACGTTCGGAAACAGAAATGGCGCGTCTCGCGTCTAATAAATTAAAAGTATGAGACGCTTTTAAAATCATTTCGTAAGCTGGAATGGGTAGATTATCTTCTATCAGTTGTTTACACTCACTTTCATAGGCATCAAATTGTTGAAAGAGATTTTGGATGTTCGCTTTTTCAAAATTATAAGTAGACATTTCTACTTCGTATTGACGATAAATATCACCATACGTAATACGACCGAGGGGGCCTTCTGTCCAAACTAAATCTTGAGTATGAGCAACGTTTTGAATAACCATAGCGAGTCGCTCGATCCCATACGCAATTTCGCCGGTAACCGGTTTACATTCGAGTCCGCCCACTTGTTGGAAATAGGTGAACTGCGTCACCTCCATGCCATCTAATTGCACTTCCCAACCTAAACCCCAGGCGCCGAGCGTTGGAGATTCCCAGTCGTCTTCGACAAAACGAATATCGTGTTTGAGAGGGCTGATGCCTAAAATTCGAAGCGATTCTAGATACAGCTCTTGAATATTTAATGGGGAGGGTTTTAAAACCACCTGATATTGAAAAAAATGTTGGCCACGATTGGGGTGCTCTCCGTAACGACCGTCAGTAGGGCGGCGAGAGGATTGAACATGAGCTGCATTCCAAGGTTCTGGCCCTAAAGCGCGCAAAAAAGTTTCCGGATGGAAGGTCCCCGCGCCGACTTCCATATCGTAGGGTTGTAAAATGACGCAGCCTTGTTTATGCCAGAATTGATCTAACGTCTGTATTAAACCTTGAAAGGTATTTAAATTATCTGACATCTTACTAACTTTTTACCCTTTTAAATAAATTAAATAGGAGGGCTGGAAACTTAGAAGGCTATCAGATTCGAGGCTCTCCGGCAATGTACTTTCTTCTTCCTAATTGCTAAAGGAATTAGGATTTCTAATCAGTTAAGGGGGAACATTTTATGTGTGTAGGTTCCTATAGATTAGCCCACCTCCTGGATTCGATCCCAGGGTAACTATCTGGATGATCTCATCATGATAGTGTAGAATGAGTAATGTTGTAAAAATATAGGTTTTTTACGTTAATTTATCATTTGTTTTAGTTGATTTGTTAGCCTTAATCTAAGGCAGGGGTTGTAAAATGACAAAGCTAGTGCGCTTTGATTGGGCAATTAAATATCTCCTTCGGAACAAAGCAAATTTCGACATCTTAGAAGGATTTTTGTCTGAATTACTCGAAAGAGATATCCGAATTGAAAATATATTGGAATCTGAGGGTAATAAAAACACCAAAGATGACAAATTTAATCGTTTAGATTTATTAGTAAAAAACGAAAAAGATGAAAAAATTATTATTGAGGTTCAAACAACAAGTCAATGGGATTATTTAAGTCGTATTTTGTATGGCACTTCAAAAGTTATTACGGAGCATTTAAGGGAAGGGGAGCAATATAAAAACATCTGCAAAGTTATTTCTGTCTCAGTAATCTTTTTTAATATGGGACAAGGTGAAGATTATATTTATCAAGGACGCACAGTGTTTAAAGGTCGTCATAAGCAAGATATCTTGAAGTTAAACGAAGATGAGCAGAACATGTATGGTTTGGGATTTGAGGAGCCTTCAGACGTCTATCCCGAATTTTATATTATTAAAGTGAATCAATTTCGTGAAAGAATTAGAAATAAATTTGATGAATGGGTATATTTTCTTAAAAATGAGCAAATCGAATCGACCTTTAAGGCTAAAGGGATCCACAGTGCTGCTAAGAAACTTAATATATTAAAACTAAATGAAGAAGAGAGAAAAGAATATGAGCGTTATCAAGAAACCCTTCATTATGAAGCGAGTATGGTAGCGTCTCATTACGGTATGGGGGAAATGAAGGGACGAACAGAGGGACGAACAGAGGGGCGCACAGAAGCATTAATAGAAGTTGCACGATCCTTAAAGGAAGCAAATTTATCAGAAACGGATATTATGCATCATACAGGCTTGTCCGTAGAAGAAATTAAAAGCTTATAAAATTGAAAGGAATGTCGACCGGTTACACAATAGTTTTTGAAGAATGAATTGTAGATTAATAGGATTTAAGCCATAATAAGTACTAAACCTTTTAGGAGACGGTACTCATGCACTATGGCCCATTAATGATAGATTTGGAAGGAACCACCTTAAACCCCAAAGAGCGTGCTCTATTGCAACACCCCGCTGTCGGAGGGGTTATTTTGTTTACCCGAAATTATATCGATAAGGCATCTCTAAAAGCTTTGGTGGTTGAAATCCGAACGGTTGCAAATAAACCTATTTTAATTGCAGTGGACCATGAAGGTGGGCGAGTGTGGCGTTTTCATAAAGATTTCACCAAGCTACCGGCCGCAAGACGTTATGGGCAAGAATTCAAAGAAGATCCGGAAGCCGCCAAAAAATTTGCTCAAAATGCGGGTTGGGTCATGGCGGCCGAGCTTTTGGACTGTGAAATTGATTTAAGCTTAGCCCCAGTTTTAGATTTGGATAAAGGCGTCAGTGCTGTTATTGGGGATAGAGCATTTGAGAGAGATCCCAAGATCGTAAGCCAGTTGGCAAAAGCATTTATTGATGGAATGAACAGTGTTGGGATGCAAGCTACCGGTAAACATTTCCCTGGACATGGCAGTTGTGCTCCAGATTCCCATTTCTCCGAAGCCATTGATGATCGAACGCTAGACGAAATGTTAAATGAGGATCTCATTCCCTTTAAAGAATTAAGCGCTTCTTTAGGGGCCGTTATGCCCTCTCACGTGGTGTACCCCAAAGTAGATTCCGTTCCTGCGGGATATTCGAAACGCTGGTTACAAGATATTTTACGCAAACAGTTAGGCTTTAATGGCGCCATCATTAGTGATTGTCTTTCTATGAAAGGCGCTGCTATTGGTGGAGATTTTGTGGTACGGGCTCGCATGGCCCTCGATGCCGGGTGCGAAATGGTCATCCTGTGTCAACAAGAACGATCTTTAATGCAATGGGTATTGGATAATTTAGACAGGGAAACCAGTGCCGAATCTCATCAACGGTTAAGTCGATTAGTGGGGAATTTTCAGAACGAAAAAAGAAAACTTAAAAGACCTGTGTTAGTGGAGTCGTGATCATTTATTATTTTCGTTTTTGTAAACGGGCGTAAAAAAATCCGTCCATATTATTTTGTCCGGGTAGTACTTGATGACCAAAGGGTTGCGGAATCCCGATGGGAATATCAATGGGTAATAGGTGTGCTTCAGGTTGAGAGTGTATAAATGCCTCAATAACTTGTTGATTTTCTTCTGGTAAAATAGAACACGTCGAATATATTAAAATTCCATTTTCTTTTAATAAAGGCCAAAGTGCCGTTAAAAGATCTAATTGTTGATGAGCGAAATTTGAAATATCGTTTTCTTTTCGTCGATATTTGATATCCGGATGGCGACGAATAATACCCGTTGCAGAACAAGGGGCATCTAAGAGGATGCGATCAAATAATTTTTGATCCCACCACTCTTCAGGTTTTGAAGCATCCCCGGTTAGGACATGACCTTCCAGTTTAAGTCTTTTGAAATTATCTTTTATTAATTCTACCCCAGATTCAGATTTGTCTAAGGAAATTAGGACAGAAATAGGAATATCCTGTTCTAATAAAGCAGCACTTTTACCCCCCGGTGCAGCACACGCATCTAAAATTCGAAGTCCTGGGGTTAAATTAAATAACGGGTTGATGAGTTGAGAAGCACCATCTTGTACTGAAAATAGACCTTCTTTAAAGCCTGGAATACTCGGGATAGATTGAGCTGTTTCGAGGATAATACCTGCCTCAGTATGTTCAATAATAGAAGCCAAAATACTATTTTGTTGAAGTAACGCTAGGAAATCCTCTCGAGAAATTTGTTTAAGATTAACGCGTAAAGATAAGGGAGGATGTTGGTTATTAGCCTCGATAATAGAGTTGATTTGATTAGGCCATGCAGATTGAAATAAGTTGAGTAACCATTCTGGGTGAAGAGATTTTGCAAGGGTGTCTTTATCAAACTCTTCGAGTAATGAATTTTGTTGGCGAAGATAATTCCTTAGAATGGCATTAACGAGGCCTGTTGCCCAAGGTTTTCCAAGTTTTCGCACCGCCTCAACGGTCTCATGAATGGCTGCATGATCGGGCGTTCTAAGATCGATCAGTTGAAATAGCCCCAGGTAAATTAAGTAGAGCAGATCTTCATCTTTTGGTTTAAAAGGCTTTTGAAGAAATTTCTGTGTTATAAATTCGAGTTTGGGTAATTCTCTTAAAACACCGTAACACATGGCCTGAATAAAAGCTGAATCTTGAACATCAATGTTTTGATATTGTTTTTTAATGGTAAATAACGCTTTATTTAAAGACTGATCTTCTTGTAATACGTGAGCTAGAATTTGAGCAGCGATGGCGCGGGCATTGATGGTTTTAATGGGTTTCATAAAAAACAGGTACCCCTTTGGAATAAGGCTGCTTTTGAATTTAAAATATCTTTAACGGTTAGTTTTTTTCCACCCGGTAATTGCATCTCTAATATTTTTAATATCCCTTCTTGGGTTGCAACGGAAATGCTATCTTTGTCAACAGAAACAATAGTACCGGGGATAATACTAGATGCTTCTTTGGTTTTTTCTTCATCCGGGATAGCTTTAAAAATGCGTACGGTTTGATCTTTTATTTGGGTATAAGCAATGGGCCAAGGATTAAAAGCACGAATTTGACGATCGATATGTTTCGCTGTTTCTGACCAATCGATTAAAGCTTCTTCTTTGGTTATTTTAGCGGCATGGCTGGCAAGATCATGATTTTGCTTTTTTGGAGATAATTCATTTTTCTCTAACTTTTTTAAAGTTTCAATGAGTGTCTGTGCGCCCAGAATGGCAAGTTTATGGTGCAGAGTTTCGCTGGTATCTGTCGCCGTAATGGGGCAATGAGCTATTTCTAAAATATCCCCCGTATCTAAGCCTTTGTCCATTTGCATGATGGTAACCCCGGTTTCAGAGTCCCCGGCCAGGATGGATCGTTGAATGGGGGCGGCACCACGCCATTTGGGAAGCAACGAAACATGGACATTAATGCAGCCGTATTTAGGGATGGTGAGTACCGAGGGCGGTAAAATTAAACCATAAGAGACTACAATCAATACATCCGGTTGCAATTGATGAAGAATTTGTTGTTGTTCTGGATCTTTTAAAGTTAAGGGTTGATAAACGGGTATATGATGGACTAACGCAGTTTCTTTGACAGGACTTTCGGTTACTTTTTGTCCCCGCCCTTTGGGTCTATCCATTTGTGTGAGTACTGCAATAACAAAATGATCAGTATTTAATATAGCTTTTAAAACATGATCCGAAAATGCGGGTGTTCCTGCAAAGATTATTTTAAGACTCATAATGCTCTGCGACGGATTTTTTCAAGTTTTTTTCGTAGCATTTGTTGTTTGAGTGATGAAAGACGATCATAGAATGTGATACCCTCTAAATGATCCATTTCGTGTTGAATGCAAATGGCTAATAAGCCTTCTGCTTTTAACTGTTGCGGTACGCCCGCTTTATCTAAGAATTCGACTTCAATTTTTTCCGAACGTTGTACTTGGGCGTAAACCCCAGGAAAGGACAAACAGCCTTCTTCAGAATTGACAATACCGTGTCTTACTTTGATTTCCGGATTTATGATACACAAGGGTTGACTTTGTTCGTGGGATACATCGATGACGATGACACGCTTTTGTACATTCACTTGTGTGGCCGCCAGTCCGACTCCATGGGCTTCGTACAGGGTATCGAACATATTTTCAATTAATTGATGGATTTCATCATTGAACTCTGAAACGGGGGAGGCTTTAAGCTTAAGGCCTGAATCTGGAAATTGTAAAATATTTAAAAGCGCCATATAATCCGGTCTCGAAAATGTTTTATTAATCAATAGCAGTATATCAAACCAGGGGGACCTTTGGAAGATAAAGCAAGCCAATTACCCTATTTACTAGGGCTTACTAGATTGAATGGTTTTGGGCCAGTTAAAATTTCAGCAATTCTTGAACAATACCCTGATCTTAGGGTACTGTTCGATAGCACCGGGCGTTCCCGAATTTTAGAAAGCACTTTAGATTGGGATGGCATTGAAAAGGATCTTAAGTGGGCAGAGGGTAAAAATTGCCATATTGTAAGCCTTTACGATAAAGAGTACCCTGCAATTCTCAAAGAGATACCGAGCGCTCCTCCCATTTTATTTGTGCGGGGTAACTTAAAACTATTGGCTAGACCTCAAATTGCCATTGTTGGAAGTCGTAACCCAACCCCTCTTGGGATAGAAAATGCCTTTAGTTTCTCACGTCATTTTTCTGAGGTTGGTTTTACGGTGACCAGTGGTTTAGCGGTGGGAATTGATGCGGCTGCTCATCGAGGGGCTTTAATGGGCGAGGGGGGTACGATTGCCGTTTTGGCCAATGGTTTAGATAGAATTTATCCAGCAACGCATCGAGATTTAGCACATGAAATCTCAGAGAAAGGGATCTTGGTATCAGAGTTTCCTTTGGGTACCCCCCCTATCGATTCTCAATTCCCGAGACGAAATCGTATTATCAGTGGACTCTCAGTGGGGACATTGGTAGTAGAAGCTGCTATAAAGAGTGGATCTTTAATTACAGCCAAGTTAGCATTAGAACAAGGCAGAGAAGTTTTTGCGATTCCTGGATCTATACATAGTTCCCTATCCAAGGGTTGTCATGCGTTAATTCGACAAGGCGCTAAGCTAGTTGAATCGGCAGAGCATGTATTAGAAGAGTTGGAACACTTAATCAAATTTGTTTCTCCTCCAAAAGGGACTCGCATTCAAGGCGATCTCTTAGTACAATGTCAGCCCTTAAGCCCTCAACAAGAGAAATTGTTGGAAGGGGTTGGGTATGAAGGGACTTCTGTGGATAAAATTGTCGAACGGACAGGATTGACGGTAGGGTTGGTTTCTTCCATGCTTTTAGAGTTAGAGCTTTTAGGGTATGTTGTTTCTGTCCCCGGTGGGGTGGCAAGGGTTTTAAAATTGTAGGGGCCGGGTGCCGGCCAATATCGTAGGGGCCGGTCTTAAGTGCCGGCCCAATATCGTAGGGGCCGGTCTTAAGTGCCGGCCCAATATCGTAGGGGCCGGTCTCTGTGCCGGCCCAAATAGAGAGAGTTATGGCAAAAAATGTCCTTATTGTAGAATCACCAGCAAAGATCAAATCTATTAAAAAATATTTAGGTAAGAACTTTGAAATTTTAGCGTCCTATGGACATGTTCGAGATTTGGTTCCCAAAGGGGGGGCTGTCGATCCCGAACATGACTTTGCCATGAAATATCAGATTATCGAAAGAAATGCGAAGCATGTAAAAGAGATTTGTGAACAGATCAAAAAAGCAGACACCCTTTATCTGGCAACAGATCCTGATAGAGAAGGCGAGAAAATTTCTTGGGATATTTTTGAACTCGCTAAGCAAGCAAAAGCATTAAATGGCAAGACAGTTTATCGAGTTGCCTTTCACGAAATTACTAAAAGTGCGGTTCAAGCGGCTATAGAAAAACCTCGCGAACTCTCTATGGATTTAGTCAATGCGCAACAGGCGAGAAGAGCGCTAGACTACTTGGTCGGGTTTAATTTGTCACCGCTACTTTGGAAAAAAATCCGTCGAGGGCTATCGGCAGGTCGAGTTCAAAGTCCAGCCCTTCGAATGATTGTGGAACGAGAAGAAGAAATTGAAAAATTTAAGTCCGAAGAGTATTGGACCGTAGAAGCAGAAGTCAAAGCCAAAAAGCACTCTTTTTCTGCCAGATTAGTAGAATATGCCAAGCAAAAACTTGAACAATTTACCATTAATAACGAAGCTCAAGCCAAAGAGGTCGAAAAAACCTTAAGAGATGTCTCAAAAGGGAAGCTGACGGTTGAAAAAATTACTAAAAGTCAGCGTAAACGAAATCCAACGGCACCTTTTACCACCTCAACGTTACAACAAGAGGCTTCTCGTAAACTAGGATTTTCCACCAGTCGAACCATGAAGGTTGCGCAGCAATTATACGAAGGGATTGATGTAGGCGAGGGCGCAACGGGTTTAATCACTTATATGCGTACCGATTCGGTGAATTTAGGGAATGAAGCGATCCAAGAATTACGTGCTCTAATAGAAGAACGATACGGCAAAGAATCTTTACCCCCCGAACCCCGTGTCTATAAAACGAAAACCAAAAATGCGCAAGAAGCACACGAGGCCATTCGCCCGACCATGGCTAATTTGATTCCAGACTCCATTAAAAAGCAGTTAACCCTCGATCAATTTAAATTGTACAATTTAATTTGGAAGCGTGCGGTTGCCTGTCAAATGATCCACGCCACTTATGATTTGGTTACCGTAGAATTATCTTGTGGAGAAGGGAATCGGTTTAGGGCTAATGGTTCGACGGTCACTTTCCCTGGATTTATGGCAGTTTATTTAGAAGGGGTTGATGATGCCGATACCAAGGAAGATGGAGAAAAACTTCTTCCTCCATTAAAAGAAGGCGAGAAAGTAGATTTAGTTACTTTAGAAGCGATACAGCATTTTACCGAACCGCCCCCACGATATTCTGAGGCGTCTTTAGTTAAATCCTTAGAAGAGCATGGGATTGGGCGGCCATCTACGTATGCAACTATTATTTCTACCTTATTACATAGAGAATATGTGATTTTAGAAACTCGTCGTTTTCTACCAACCGATGTGGGTAAAATTGTCAGTAGATTCTTAACAAAGTATTTTGCAAAATATGTAGATTATGACTTTACGGCTAAATTAGAAGATTCCTTAGACGAAGTTTCTCGGGGAGAAAAAGAGTGGATACCTTTACTAGACGACTTTTGGAAGCCTTTTATCAATTTAGTTAAAGAAACTGAAGAAACCGTTCAAAGAAAAGATGTCACTCAAGAAGCCATGGACGAGAATTGTCCTAAGTGCAGTAAACCCTTGTCTATCCGGCTTGGAAAACGAGGGCGGTTTATTGGGTGCACAGGTTACCCGGATTGTGACTATACCCGTAGTGTAGAAGAAGGCCGTGAAGAGAGCTTGCAGCAACCAGAAATTGTAGAAGGAAGACTGTGTCCCAAATGTGAGTCTCCGCTCGTCATTAAACGCGGAAAATTCGGCAGATTTATAGGTTGTAGTCAATATCCTACGTGTAAATTTATCGAATCCTTAGAAAAGCCCGAGGATACCAAAGTCACTTGTCCCGAGTGTCATAAAGGCTCTATGGTTAAACGAAAATCTCGCTTTGGTACTTTCTTTTATTCTTGCAACCAGTATCCGGATTGTAAGTATGCAGTTAATAATCCACCCGTTTCCGAAACTTGCCCAAAATGTACATGGCCTATTTTGACCATCAAAACCACCAAACGTAAGGGTACCGAAAAAGTATGTCCGCAAAAAACGTGTGGGTTTGCGGAGCCGTATGAAGAGGCAGAATCGGAATCAGTGGGGTAATGGATAAAGTTGTCAATTCTCAAGGGAGCAGGCGCTTTGGACTTGACAACTTTTCAGAGTTAGATCCCATAATTCAATATCTTCAGAAGTTACAAAATTCTATTTGTAGAGACTTGGAAGCGGAAGAAAATGGAAAGCAGTTTATAGAAGATATTTGGCAAAGACCTGAAGGGGGATATGGAAAAACCCGAGTGTTATCAAAAGGAACTATTTTTGAACAAGCGGGTGTTAATTTTTCTCATGTTACGGGAATAAACCTACCTCCGGCAGCAACAGCCAAAAGACCTGAATTAACAGGTTGCCAATTTCAAGCCACGGGTGTCTCTGTGGTTATCCATCCACTAAACCCTTATATTCCTACCGCCCATATGAACGTTCGATTTCTGTTAGCCGAAAAAGAAAATGCGGCCCCTATTTGGTGGTTTGGGGGCGGTTATGATTTAACGCCTTATTATCCGTTTGAGGAAGATTGTATTCATTGGCATCAAACGGCGGCTGATACTTGTAAACCCTTTGGTGCCGATATTTATTCTCGATTTAAAAAATGGTGTGATGAATATTTTTTTATTAAACATAGAAACGAAGCCCGGGGCATCGGAGGGCTCTTTTTTGATGATTTAAACGAATGGCCGTTCGAGAAATGTTTTGAATTTACCCAAGCAGTAGGCAACAGTTTTATAAAGGCTTATCAACCGATTGTGTCTAAACGGAAAGATATATCTTATAGCGATCGCGAACGGCAATTTCAACTATATCGCCGTGGCCGTTATGTGGAATTTAATCTTGTTTACGATCGCGGTACGTTATTTGGGTTACAATCCGGCGGTCGCACCGAGTCTATTTTAATGTCACTTCCCCCCGAAGTTCGGTTTGAGTATGATTGGAAACCAGAACCTGGGAGTGATGAGGCAGAGTTGGTAGAAACGTATTTATCACCTCGAGAGTGGGTGACATTTTAAGCAGTTATCATTTCTTCAAAAATATCTTCCAAGCGTTTGGCATCTAAAACGCGTTCAGCCCATATCAATAAAGTATCTGTGTCAGCCTGCTCAATTTTATTACGATAATAGGCAGGGAGATTGCCGTATTTATGTTGCAATTGTCTAAGGAGTACTGCAGATTCCCCTTCCTTTCGGCCTATTTCTCCATAATATCCTGCTAGTGTCACCATGATGCTCTCCTTATTTTTGTGGGGTGCTAAATTTGATTCCGCCATTTGAACCATCTCTTCAGTATTTTTCCACTCCCCGACTATAGATTGATATTTTAGCAAAAGTTCTACTAAAGGTACAGCTCTCTCGCCCATTTTACCTAACAATATCCCCGCTCTTTTACAAAATTCAACAAAAGCATTTTTAAATTCTCTATCTCGGGAATGTTTAAAGGCAAATGTAAGGATGCCCGACCATAATTGTTCTCTTAAAGACTCATCTTCGATTAGATTAGTATCAATCAAGTGAAAGTCTTTAAATAAAATTTCTTCGATAATCTCAGGGGGACCTTCAATTATTTTACTTAAATGTCTGGGTTTATCATAAGGTTTGGTGCCATTATAAAAAACCATTGGAATAATCAATGGAAGTTTTTTAACCTTTTTTCGCTGTGATTTGATAAAGTCGCTCCAGATGCCAACTTTATATTGCAATAGGGCAAATGGGGTTAATTCTTTAGCGGAACTAAAGTGCTCAATTAATAAATATAGAAAACCTGGATTGTTATTAATATTTGCTTGATAAAGTATATCTGACTGAAATTCCCTAAAGTCAGGATCAATATAGGTACCATCTCTTAAGATTAATGTTTTAAGATCCACCATGGGTCGGATATTTGCCGGCAAATAATGATGAAAAAATTCCATTGCAACTTGAATATCTTTCATCGCGTTTCTAAAAGTTTTATCGTGCGGATAATAAATGCTCATCTGACATCCTTGTACAAATTTCAAAGAGGTGCGCCATTATACAATTTGTGAATTAGAAAACAAGGGGGGGGGATAATATTTTTCTTAGATTAAAAGTTGTAAAGTTTCAAGGTGCCTGGTGCTTTGGAATTTGACAACTTAATGTTATGTTGAATTTAATCTTGTTTACGATCGCTGTACGTTATTTGGGTTACATCTGGAGGTCGCACCGAGTCTATTCTAATGTCACTCCCCCCCGAAGTTCGATTTGAGTATAATTGGAAACCGGATTCGGGGAGCAATGAGGAAAGGTTGGTAGAGAAGTATTTAAAGCCTCGAGAGTGGGTGACATTTTAAGCAGTTATCGTTCTTCAAAGATTTCTTCTAAATGCTTAGCATCTAACGCTCGATCAGTCCATATCAACAAAGTATCGTATAAAGTGTACCATTTCGTTTATTCGCAAGTATATATACGTATGCTTCTTTCATTGAATTAATACAATTTCTTCCACGGTCTAAAATGATGGACCTACAAATGACCAAAATGCCATTTACAGGTCCAAGTTTTTTTATCATTTTTGTATGAATTGTTTGGGGTGCGGACCGGCCGGATGGCTTGGTATTCACATGAAATTATAAGGGTGTGAACGTTTAATTAAAATTTGAAACAGGGAAGTTTTGATTTAATCTATCTCTTCTTTAGCTTCTGAGAATATTATTTCTAGGTCTTTTATTCTTAGAATACGACTGCACCATTTCAAGATTTCTTCTTCTGTGGCTTGGTGAATTTTTTGATAATAAAAATTAGGAATGTCATTAAACTCCATTTCTAACTGATAAATAAATGCCTTAGCAACTCCTCTTAGGATTCCTTTTTGTACCTCCTCATTCTCTGGTTCATTAAATGCGTCGTCTAGATTACTTTGGTCTTTTAATGCTTCTTGAGGGGAGATCTGATTATTACCTTTAATAAACTTCTCTAACTCCTCATAGTATATAGTTGCTTTCCAATCACGTAAAAATTCTCGTAGTTGCTCTTTAGGGTCTAAAAAATTGTCTTTTGACATAAAGCCTCAACAGAAAAAAATAACTTTAAAGATTTTAAAACACTAATTCATTAATTTCAATAAGGTAGTCGATAAGTGGGTGATAATATTTTTTTTCAGTTTACAGGTTGTCAAATTTCAAGGTGCCTGGCACCCTGGAACTTGAAGAAGATTGTATTCATTGGCATCAAACAGCGGCTGATACTTGTAAACCCTTTGGTGGGGATATTTTTTCTCGATTTAAAAAATGGGTGACGAGTATTTTTTTATTAAACATAGAAACGAAGCCCGGGGCATCGGAGGGCTCTTTTTTGATGATTTAAACGAATGGCCGTTTGAAAAATGTTTTGAATTTACACAAGCGATAGGCAATAGTTTTATGAAGGCTTATCTACCGATTGTGTCTAAACGGAAAGATATATCTTATAGCGATCGCGAACGGCAATTTCAATTGTATCGTCGTGGCCGTTATGTTGAATTTAACCTTGTTTACGATCGCGGTACGTTATTTGGGTTACAATCCGGCGGTCGCACCGAGTCCATTTTAATGTCACTCCCACCCGAAGTTCGGTTTGAGTATAATTGGCAAGTGGAATCAGGGAGCGATGAGGCAAAGTTGGTGGAAACTTATTTGAAACCCCGAGAATGGGTTTCTCAAGGACCTTGATGATGGTAATCTTACAGTGGTTGATTTTTTTGTGGACCATCTGATTCATGTATGGTAGATTTCCCCTTCCTTTGTTTTTTATCGGTCAAAAAAGTGACGGCAGTATGAACTTTTTGTTTTTTCTTTCCTTCTCCGAGTTGAGCTGCATTTTCTTGGGCTATTTTAGCGTCTTTAGATGAGGGTGGAAGTGTAGAAGGGATTTTGGATACCAAGTGTAATAGGGTTGGAGATTTTTGTACAGATTCTATAGTATCCTTGTATTTATCCATAAAATCTTTTGGGAAATCGTGCTTGTAATTAGGGACTTTTCGTTTTAACATATTTACAGCTGTTATATATTTTGAAACTTCTAATTTTGTAAGATCATCACCTGTCTTAAATCGTTTCTCAATTTTAGTTATTTCTTCTATTAGTAATGATGTTCTTCTGTCTTGAGACATGCCTATAACCAATTTGGCAAATTCTTCAAGCCTTCTAAATGTATCCAATTCTTCCTTGGGAAGTTCTTTTACAAGTACATCGATTTTTAGTTTTAGGTTACCTATTCTTTTTTCAGCATCTTTTGGATCTTCATTTGCTTTTGGTTTTAAGTCCTCAATGTTTAATCCACTTTTTAAGAAATATTCTGAAAAGGGTTTGTAAACAGCTTCGCAAGTATTGATGTTCTTGCCAAAGCTTTGATTCAATACATTTACACAGTCTGCTGTGACCTCTCTCATTTCTTTAGTTTTGGCGTATAAGACAGGATCTTGCCAGCTAAACCAATCCAAGACACCTTGTGCTGCGGCTTTCATTTTTGGGTTTCCATATTTTTGCGCTCCCTTGGTAATAAGATAACCAATTGCAGTAAAAGGAAGCACTGCTACCAATCCAATCGTCCAAACTACAAAAGATAATGCGGCAGCACCACGAATAAGCCAGTTTTTTAAGGATTTTTCGCGGCCCGGACGTTTATCAACAAATTTTGAAATCCATTCTACGAAAGGAACAGTAGTTCTATCAATAGTAATATCTAAAGCTTTTTTCAAATTAAGAAGAGACTTATATCTTTCTGAAGTACCTTGCCTTTGCTGAAATGCACTGTTAGCGTATTTATCTAGGACTATTTGTCTTTTTTCGAAATTATTAATCAACTTTTCGACTCTGCGCAAATCTTTATCACAATCCAAAACATCCTTGTGCAACCCAAGTTTCACAGCTTCAGTTGTAAGAGGTATCTGAAAATTCCATGATTTATTAGAAGCTTCCTCTAATTCATCAAAATATTGATATAATAGTTCATCTTTACCTTGATATTCACTTTTAATTTTATCAAAAGCAGCTTTTTTTTCATTTTGTAACCCATCAATAGTTTTTTGTAATTCTTTTTTTCTATCATCTGTTACACCTGGAGAATTCTTTTCAACTTGATTTTCTTTAATTTGATCTTGAATGAGCGCAAGGGATTTTAACTTTTGAATTAAAACATCTTCGCTGAGAACCCTCTCCAATTCTTTTATATCTATGGGGGCGCCAGAAGCCCATTTTTTTGAATTTTTTTCAACTTCAGCAAAAAATTTAAGTAGCAAATCATCATCCTTGTGTTTGTTTCTAATATTTTGAAAAGCTTGATTTTTTTCTTCTAATAAATTATTAAATCGATGATCAAGAGTTTTTCTTCTTTCTTCAAATTCTTCATCTAAGCCCAAAGCGACGTGTTCTTCACGGTTGCGTTTAATATCCTTTTGTATTTCTTCTAAGGATTTAAAATCATTTTTAAGTTCTTTACTAACATTTAGATGTTTTAATTTCGCTCCTAATTCTGCTTCGCGAAACTCAAGTGAAGCCTTGACATCTTTTAAAAAATCCCTCTGTTTTTTTAATGTTTCTAATCTATTATTGAAGGTTTTAATTTTCTCTTGACAACTTTCAACTAACTCAGAGTCTGATAATGGTTCCTTTCCTTGAGCCTTGTGTCTACGATTTAGAATGTGTTTTTCTTGTTCCCGCAATTTATCGATTTCTGCTTTTTGGGTCACCGCAAGTTCGTTAAGTATCTTTATAATATCTAGTTTTACTTGGAGGAGTGGATTATCTTTTTGAGGATTTTCATATTCCAAAGCTACTTCTAAACGAACTAATTCATCCAGCGGAGCTTTAACAAGAGTGTCATAATTCATTTTTTTTGTTTTTTCCGCCTTCAATATCTTGCGAAATGCAGCTCTAACGGCTTCACCTCCTGAATTTTTCAAATTCTCACGTCTTTTATCGCTAGCATCAAATTCAAGTGTTCCCACACCCTTTGTGCTGATATTTGCAAGATAGTGGCCGTATTTCTCTTTCATCGGATCTTCATCTGTTAAGGATTCTAAACAAGCTAAACCAACGTCTTTTAAATTTTTAGGTAATTTAGCTTTTGTGCCTGGGGGTGGTGGAGGTACCTCAAAAGATAAAGCAAAACATTTTGGATTAATGCTTCCTTCTGGGCCATTCCAATAAGGTTTTTTGTTGAATACATCTGGTAGGTTTTCTAATAAACCCCCATCAACCATAGTATTTACATGACCATCTGGATCTACTAATGACACTGCCTTGAATGCTCCAGGGAATCCTGCTGAAATACGCACAGCGTCTTTAATCGACATATCTCCATATTTTCCACCTTGTTTGAAATAAATTAATCGATCTTCTCCTTCTCTAGGGGTTAGATTAGAACCTGTTAGTATCAGTTTTTTGAATTTTCCATCAGTGGCGTCAGATAATCTGGCTAAATCATTGAAAGTTGTATTCGCATTTCCCGTTTTTGCAGCTATCATCTCTGATACTAGATCTAATAAAGCTTCTCCCTTTGCCATTCCGGTTTCCTTTCCAACAAGCAATTTGGCAGCATCTTCCGCCGCTCCTGGCAAGGAGAGTAAGCCTTTTGCTACTTTTCCAGCAGCACCAACAGCTTTCCCCAGATAATGAATTGGAGTGCCTAATATTTTACCGAATTTTTTTGGGTCTTTAGATGCTTCTTGCACAGCCTCGGCGATTGCATCAATACCTTCACCTGCTTTTTTAAAAGGAAGTTTGTCCCACCAGGTTTTATCTTTGTCCATTAATTCTCTAAAATCCAGTTCCATCATTTTTTCTTCAATTTCCTTTGCTGTATACCCAACAGCCACCAAAGTGGCGAAAATTGCACCTGCTGAGCTACCCGCTACTTCTTTTAATCGACTTAGAACACCGTGTTTTTCTAATTCTTTTACGGCAGTAACAAACCCTATTCCTTTCATCCCACCCCCTTGGCAAGATAAATACTCAATTTGATGAATACCAGAGGTTTCAGGGATAATAAGCTCTTTTTCCACTGCTACTCGTCTCTCTGATTTACTTTCCTTAGCAGGAAGTTCAGATTTCAATTTCTTTCCTTTTTTCTTCTTAGGGTTTGCCATATAAAAATCTCTATACAGAATTGAGTTGCGATAAACCTTTAATCGCAGATTTAGGTTCATTAGTTAAGACCTAGTTTTCGGATAAGAGTTCTTTTCGCGCGCTTTCGTGCGCATACACACGCAAATATTTAATTAAATTAGCAAGATATTGTCTAAATCTTATGTATAACTCATGATGTTGCAATTTCGTACAGGGGGCTGGCCTATTGTTTCAAGGAACATAGAACGAAAAGATAAAATCAACGCATGATAAGTTATTTAACAGCATATTTTTTGCGAAGGGATTGAGTCTTCTCGATTTATAGAAACTTTGTTACACTATATCTTGGGAGTAGGTGAAATAACTCGTCCAAGGGAATTTTTGGTTATACTGGAAGAGAAATTAGTAACTCCTGTAACAGGAAAATTATATCTTGGGGTGAACGGATGTTAGAAGTCCAAAATCTAGAAGAAGTTTTTGAAAATGAATAGAGAATTTAAATTATGAAACAACCCAATCCATTACTGTCAAAAGAGCACTTACCTTTATTTAATCAAATTTCTGCTGAGGATGTGGAACCCGCAATAGATGAGGTTATTAAAACCAACCGAGAAAAGATAAAAGATCTGTTAAGCAAAAATACTGAGCCTAGCTGGGAAAATTTGGTTGAGCCTTTAGACAAACTGAATGTTACTTTAAGTAATGCTTGGAATGCGGTGTCGCATTTAAATTCCGTTAAAGATACACCGGAATTTCGGAAAGCGCATGAAGCGGCTTTGCCCAAGTTAACAGATTACTATACCGAGCTTGGCCAGAATAAAGCCTTATATAAAGCTTTTCAAGAACTAGAAAAGAGTAAGGGTTTTCAGAACTTAAATGCAGCTCAGCAAAAAGTCATACACGATGAACTCCGCGATTTTAAATTAGCAGGTGTTGGATTGTCTCCTGAGAAAAAACAAGTCTTTAAAAAGTTAATGTCCGAAATTTCTGAGCTCGAAAGTAAATTTGAACATAACGCCTTAGATGCTACCCAAGGGTGGGATTTGTTGGTAGAAGATATTGAAAAGCTAAAGGGAATGCCAAATCATGCCTTAGAATTATCCAGAGAGGCTGCAGAGAAAAAAGGGTTAAAGGGGTGGCTTTTAACTTTGGATTTTTCTACTTATTACGCCGTCATGGGCTACGTCGAGAATAGAGAATTAAGACGAACTTTGTACGAAGCTTCGGTAACCAGAGCTTCTGAGAAAGGGCCTAATGCAGGATCGTGGGATAATAACCCTGTTATGGAGCAGCTGTTACAAAAAAGACAACAATTAGCACAATTGTTAGATTTTAATAATTTTGCAGAATATTCATTAGCAAAAAAGATGGCCAAAGATACTAAGAGAGTGATGGAATTTTTATTAGATTTGGCAAAACGATCAAAGCCTGTTGCCGAAAAAGAAATTCAAGAAATAAAAGAATTCGGTAAGAAAAATTTTGGCATTGAAAATCTAGAAGCATCAGATGTTCCTTTTTTACGCGAAAGACTTTGTAAAGAAAGATATAATATCTCTCAAGAAGAATTACGACCGTATTTTCCGGAAGAAGTAGTTTTATCGGGATTGTTTAAAATCGTTAATACTTTGTTTGGGATTACCATTGAAGAAGTAAAGCAATTTGAAAAATGGCATCCATTAGCCAGATTGTTTAAAGTTTTGGATAAACAAGGTGGGTTTAGGGGGCATTTTTATATTGATCTCTATGCCAGAGCCGGCAAGCGAGAAGGCGCTTGGGTATCGGATTGTCGTAATCGCGTTAAATGGTCCGATGGCGTTTTACAATCTCCAGTTGCTTTTTTAAATACTAACTTTTCCCCCCCAGAAGAGAATAAGCCTGGATTATTTACTCATGATGATGTTATTACTTTATTTCATGAGTTTGGACATTGTATTCACCATGTTTTAACGATTGTGGATTATCCCAGCATTTCTGGAAATCACGGTGTTGAATGGGATGCAGTTGAATTGCCCAGTCAATTATTAGAAAACTGGTGTTGGGAATTTGAGTCCCTAAAACAAATTTCTTCTCATTTTAAGACGCACCAACCTATCCCCGAGAGCTTATTTAAACAAATAAAAGAATCGAAAAATTTTATGGCTGGGCTGGATATGGTACGTCAGTTAGAATTTTCTTTATTTGATTTCGAAATTCATTTGTATCCGGAAGTTTCTACCATTTCAGATATTCGAGGCATCTTAAATAAAGTTAGAAAAGACGTCAGTGTTTTTCCTCCCCCGGAGTTTAACCGGTTTCCAAATACCTTTAGTCACATTTTTGGTGGATCGTATGCTGCGGGGTATTACAGCTATAAGTGGGCAGAAGTGTTATCCAGTGATGTTTTCGAAGTCTTTGAACAACAAGGGATCTTTAACCCAATCGTAGGGAAAAAATTGTTAAATACCATCTTAGAATTGGGAGCCTCCAAAGAAGCGCTTGAATTATTTATAGAATTTAGGGGAAGAGAACCTAAAATAGATGCCCTCCTAAGACATTCGGGTCTCAGCGCTTCCTGAACTATACTTAAATAAGAGAGACTAAAAATATTCTCTATAAAAAAATATTGGAGGCTTGGTTATGAGAAGACAAAAACGTGAACGTTCCAGTCGTGTATTTACACAAGGTTTTAGAGCAGGATTAAAAGGACACTCCATGACAGATTGTCCTTATGGATCAGAAGATATAAGAGCCACGTGGTTTTCGGGGTGGCGTGATGGTAGAAAAAGTTTAATTTCTGGGTATTTTATCGCCGAAGAGCGGGTAAACGTTTATCACTGATATTTTTTCTATTTCACTCAATATATTTAAAGGCGGAATATCTTCCGCCTTTGAGAGTTAATTTTTTTCAAGCCATTTTCCAGGCAATTCCATAAATGCATTCGTAAGTAATTGAAAACGCACCTAATGAATCGAGAGAAAATTTCTTTGTTTCTGTTTCGAGAAATGACTTTTGCAGGTGAGAATCCATATCTTCACCAAAAGATTTTAAATCGCTTATGAGTATATCAACATCTTGATAATTTAAAATTAAATTTTCTCTATCCATGACGGGATCGAAAAAATGACTTTGTAATAGAAAGTCTCCGACGTCATGCATATCCATGAAAGCATTTGTGGGTAAAAAGTGAGTGGATCGTTGTAAAAAGTGTCTGATTTCTTTTAATGTATCCGGCCCAAGGGTGGAAAATAAAAATAATCCGTTGGGTTTTAGAATTCTATAAATTTCTTGAAAAGTCTTTCGATGGTTCATCCACAGAATAGAACAATTTGAAAATACTAAATCGATGGAATCGGATTCTAAAGGAATTTGTTCAGCATCTGCACAGAGCAGAACCGGGGGCGAAATACCTGAGGGAGAATGTTGTCTATTATTTTTTAACCAGGAAAGCATGTCGATAGCAAAATCCAAATTGATAATATTGGCTTTTGGATATTTGACAGCAAGTGGTTCAGAGAAGCTTCCGGTCCCGGCCCCCAAATCTAAGATAGTCCCGGGTTCTTTTTTTATTAAATCTAGACGTTCTAAGAGACGTGAGCCCACTTCTTTTTGTAGAATAGCAACCTCGTTATACTGTCTTGCCACAAGACTAAAGTTTTTAGCAAGGGCTTGTTTATTAAGAGGAGGCGTTAAAAGTGTTTTTTCCATATTCAAATGGTCGCATATATATAAGGAAGAAGAATTAATGTTAACACAGCTAAAGAAAATTCAGGAATGGGTATTACCTCATTATTGTTGTCTCTGTGGCGAAGAGGCAAATAATGATAGGGATATTTGTCATTTTTGTGAAACTTCCCTTCCTTGGGCAGAGGATCGGTGTTATCGATGTGGTTTAGCGGGCGTAGAAACCAAGTCTAGTGCCTTGTATTGTGAACGATGTATCGAGAACCCCCCTAAATTTGACCGGCTGTGTACTGTATTTAGTTATGAAGCTCCGATAACAAAATTGGTCCGTGGGTTAAAATTTGGTCGTCAACTCTGTTATGGAAGGATCTTGGGAGAATGGCTTGCCGATAAGGTTAAAGATTGGTATAAAAACTCGAGTTTACCAGACGCTGTGATCCCAGTCCCTTTGCATAAAAAGAGATTAAAAGCGCGTGGATATAACCAGTCCTTAGAGTGCTTATGGCCGGTGAAGAGACAGTATACAATTCCTATTTTGCATGATAGTTGTATTCGCGGTCGACATACAAAACCTCAATCCGAATTAAAAAATAAAGATCAAAGACGAGCTAATTTAAATAAAGCCTTTAACGTGGTAAAACCTCTCCATTTAGAACATGTTGCTATTATGGATGATGTGGTTACGACTGGAAGTACTGTTAATAATTTGAGTGCAGCATTAAAACAAGCGGGCGTATCTCTTGTTGACGTTTGGTGTATAGCGCGTGATTAAATTAGGTTAAAGCGTACAGAGGGATGCTGCAGCCACGTCTTTTCCGGTATCGTAAATAAAAACTAACGGAATTGAGTAACCCATAAACTGCAGACAAGGTCCAGGTAATAACAGGAGAACCGTCAAAATACGACACAACCACATAAGTCGGTGCGACGGAGAAAGCCCAAGCGCTGATGCTGTTCATCACCATGACAAATTTGGTATCCCCCGCAGCGGTTAAAACCCCAGAAATAAGCCAGGCAATGGCGTCAAGTAAAAAGTATACCCATAACCAGCGTAGCGCTATCACTAAATAATTTTGTAGTTCTGCATTTTGCAAGGGTGACTCGCTGGGGTTTAAAAATTGAGAGATTAGGGGATCGGGAAATATGAGCATGGGAATGGCGAAGATCAGCATGATGATCAAAACTATTTTAACCCCAGAAGACAGAGTTTCGGAAATTTTGTCGTCATGGTGTGCTCCAAAATAGTTCGATGCAACCGTGGTTATCCCCTTTTGAAGCCCCCAAAAGCCAAAGGCAAATAAAGTAAAAAAGCTTTCTCCTATTGAAAAGACGGTCAAATGCATATCGCTGATAGAAGCCAAAATGAGTGCCAGAATACTCCAAGCAGAAAGTTCCACAATACTAGAAATAGAATTAGGGACGCCTAATTGGAAACTTTGCCAAAACAGCTTAGGATTGAATTGCCAAAACCCAGTTCCGTACGCTTCTCGGTGTGTACGGTTTAAAAAGAAGGTGAATAAAACGATGGTTTGAACAGCTTGAGAGATGCCCGTTGCAAGCGCTGCGCCCTTGGCGCCTAAAGCAGGAATGACATCAGGAACCCCAAAAATAAAGACAAAATCTAAAGTAACATTAAGCACATTACTTAAAATGGTGGTGACCATCACTAATTTGACTCGGCCCCTCCCAACAAAAAAAGAAGAAAGACTTGCCACCAATGGAAATGTCGGGCCAAAAAACATTAGGGTTTTAAAAAAGGGGATCCCTTCGGATTGGTATTCTGGGTTGGGGATGAGATAAGGACCTGCAAAAAGAGCTAAGGGAATAAATAAGAAAATAGTCATGATTGAAAACCAAATCGTCTGCCAGACGGGCTCTCCGATGCGGGATAATTTTTTTGCCCCGTTGTATTGGCCCACAAAAACTTCGGAGATGGAAGCAATGCCGATGGTACCGTACTGAAAAATACTAAAAACGAGACCGGCAACGACGGCGGAATTCATGGCATGGGTGTCATATTGAGCCAGAATAAGCCTATCGAGGAAGTACATCAAATTAACAGAAAAAATTGACAAAATGAGGGGAAAGGAAATAGCCCAGAGTTCTTGGATGCTGCCTTCGGGGTATAGAGTCAATTGGCCTGAACTGCGTAGCGTGCTACTCATAAAATTTTCTAATTTCCTCCAATTAGGTACACATCATACCGATTACGCGTACCTTGTACAATATAATCTGGGGAGCGAGATCCAGGTAGTGAAAGTGCCAGTCTGGGCCGTTTTACCACCACCCGTTTTTTAGCAACTTCCAGAGCCAAGGCAAGTAAAGCTCCGGAGTCGACATCCATCCCAACTATATCTCGTATAACCTGCATTTCTCGTTTGGTCAAAGCCGTTTTCCGACTTTCTGGAAACATGGGGTCTAAATAGATGACATCGATATTATTGGGTGGGATTGATTTTAAAATTTCTTGCGCATCCCCCAGTTCTAGGGTGACGAAATTTTTAATGATCTCTTGTAGGGGCAGGGCCCTGTCCCCGTCCAGTCTGCAATTGCCCACCCGTTGCAGACCATCTTGTAGCAAGGCAAAAATAGTTGGAGAACGTTCAATCAAATGCACCTGACAGCCGAGAGTAGCTAAAATAATTCCATCAACGCCCAATCCAGCCGTCACGTCCCAAACGCTGGGTCTAAATTTTCCCTTTATACCGACAGCTTTTGCTAACTGTTGTTTGGTTCCGCCACTGTGGGAGAGGCGATAGCCCGTAGATCCTGTTAAAAAATCAACGAAGAGGGGGGATAGTTTAGGATTTTTTATGGAACACAGTTCAAGCCGGTCTTCTTCGACTTGCAAGAAATACCCTTTAGCCGTTAGTTCGGCTTCTTCTTTTTTTGAGAGTGGTATATAGGATGTTTTAATCGGTTCCCTCTTTGCTAAACAGAGCTTCTACAAACTCTTCTGCATGAAAGGGTTTTAGATCATCAATGCCTTCACCGAGACCCACAAAACGAATGGGCAGTTTAAGTGTTTGAACAATATTAAAAATGATCCCGCCTTTTGCCGTCCCATCCAGTTTGGTTAGGGTGATGCCGGTTAGCCCCAAAGCTTCATGAAAAATTTTAGCTTGAGACAATGCATTTTGACCAATTCCCCCGTCGACGACCAGCATGACTTCGTGGGGAGCATTTTCATCTAATTTTTTAATCACTCTTAAAACTTTTTTTAATTCTTCCATAAGGTTAGTTTGAGTATGAAGCCTCCCTGCAGTATCTGCAATCAAGACATCAACCGATCTCGCCTTTGCGGCTTGTAGCGCATCAAAAATCACCGAGGCACTGTCTGCCCCGCTTTTTTGAGAGATGACTTCGATATTATTTTTATCACCCCAGATTTTTAATTGTTCTACTGCCGCAGCGCGAAAGGTATCCCCCGCTGCTAGGATAACTTTTTTGCCTTCCTCTTGTAATCTCTTGGCCAGCTTTCCAATAGTAGTGGTTTTGCCAGATCCATTGATCCCTACCATTAGGATGACATAAGGGTTTGGTGAGGAGGAGGCTTGCAGAGGAGCCTCATAGGGTTTAAGAATATCTGCTAATAAAGTCTCTAGGGCAAGGTATAAGACCTCCGGGTCTTTCAGTTCTTTCCGTAGAACTTTTTCTGTTAAGGTTTGGATAATGTGTTCCGTGGTTTCTACGCCGATATCTGCAGAAATCAGCAAAGCTTTTAATTCCTTTAACAGATCTTGATCAATTTGTTTTTTTCCCAATAATAGGTTAGAAAGGCTGTTGGAAAAAACGTGGCGGGTTTTAGATAAACCTTTTTTGAGACGAGCTAATAGACCTTGGTGCGTTTCGTCAGGGTGTTGGGTTTTTGGTTTAAAAAAATCTAGCATGTTGACTGCCTATATTAATTTTATTGAGAACAAGGTACAGTATACAAAAAACCAGAGGAGATTCCAGGATCTGTGCAGAAAAAATATACGAATCAAGTTCGCATTATTGGGGGAAAATGGCGAGGCCGGAAGATTTCCTTTCCAGATGCCAAAGAACTTCGTCCTACCCCGGATAGAATTCGTGAAACCCTCTTCAATTGGTTGTCACCTCATATTGTGGGGGCACAGTGTTTAGACTTATTCGCAGGAAGTGGTGTATTGGGCTTTGAAGCGCTTTCTCGAGGGGCGGCTTCTTGTGTGTTAATAGAGAAAGAGCCCGAAGTTGCTATTTCTTTGCAAAAGAACGCCAAAATTCTGGAAGGAGAGGGTGTGACTATCTTGCAGGCGGAGGCTTTATTGTGGTTACAAAAGCAATCATTAGAAAGCCAGAGTTCAAAGGAGCCACCGTTCGACATTGTTTTTCTAGATCCGCCCTATGCCTTAGGCTTACTGCCAAAATGTTTTTTATTATTAGAAAATCGAAGCTTTTTAAAAAAAATAAGCTGGATCTATTTTGAAGATGATACCCCGATCAATTTTTTAGACTTGCCCAAGCATTGGATTATCATTAAGGAAAAAAAAGCAGGAAATATATATTATTATTTGGCTGAAAGAAATGTTAACGGGTCGGATTAGCTTTAAGATTACTATGATAGAATTGATATTGATTCCGGCCGTTTTGCTTTGCATGATACATGGCTGCATCGGCATTTTTTAATAGCATATCGGGTTCTTCTCCATCTTGAGGGAAAATACTGACCCCCATGCTTCCGGAGGCTTTTATTTCTAAACCTTTTATACTAAAAGGAAAATTTAAGGCCAATAATAATTTTTCTGCCACTTGAGTAATTTCATTTTGATTTTTAACCGAAGATAAAGTGATGACAAATTCATCTCCGCCAAATCGAGAAACCGTATCCACAGCACGAAGGCATTCGACAAAACGCATCGCCACTTTTTTTAATAGCTCGTCTCCCGCTTCATGGCCGTAAGTATCATTAACAGATTTAAAATGATCAATGTCAATAAAAAAAACGGGAATTGGAGTATTATTTCGTCGTGCTAAACTAATACCTTGTTGAAGGCGATCTAAAAATAAAGCTCGGTTTGGCAGGTTTGTTAACACATCGTAAGTAGCTTGGTGCAGTAGTTCATCTTGTAAAGTTTTATTTTCTGTGATATCTCTAAAACTCCAGGTGGTTCCAATAACTTCATTATGGATCTCGTGAGGGAAAGTATAGCATTCAAAAATGCGATTATCTTTAAGTATAATTTCTTCAAAATTTTCTTTGTAAATAACCTTCGTATTTTTTAATTTTTTAATTATATCTGTAGGTTTCTCTACTTGATCTGCTAGGTATTTAAGAATTTGTTCATTTCCACTTTCATGTTCTAACATGGCGTTAGGAATATTCCAGAGCTCTAAAAATTTTTGATTATAACCAACTATATTTCCGGTATTGTTTATAACGACAAGACCATCTGCTTTTGTTTCTAAAGTTGAACGCATCAAAAAGACTACTTTTTCAAGTTCATTGATGCGATCTCTGAATAAGTTTTCAATCACTTTTCTTTCGCGTTTAAGAAGATTGTCAAGCTGCCATTTTTCAACCAGAAGTAATGTAAGTTGTTTTAAGAGAAAAGGATTAGGGGGTTTTTGTAAAACGAACCATTTTGAAGATACGCCAAATTTATTTTGTGCTTCGATGTTTGATTTTTCAAACTGCAAGCTTAATAAAATAATTTGAGTATTTGGATGGATCTTCCAAATATTTGGGATAAACTCTAAGGGGGCCCATTGTGAGGTTTCCTTGGGTAAATCGATAAATACCAAGGCGTAATCTGCACGAGAGAGTTTTCGGAGAGTATCTTCTTCGGTATCAGAAAAATCCATTTCATAATTAGCGAGTTGTTCGTCATTTTCTTTTTTAAATATTTTATACAAGATCTCTTTTAGGAGAACTTTTTTAGAGGCTGTTCTTAAAATTTCTTCGTATTCACGAAAGGCTGCCCTATCGGGACATAGTACGAGAATACGAGGAGATTCCTCTTGTTTTATGGTAAACATATTATACTCTGTGGATAATATTAATGTATCGTCAAATATTTAAAATTTCCCTTTATTTAAATATGGCAGAAATAAGTACGAACAACCTTTAAATACTTGACGGATAAAAGCAGGTATGTCACACTGGTTTATCTTTAAAGTATCCATGTGTAGGGACGGATTATATTGGTATGTCAGAATTTCCTGAGTTTTTCGCAATAACTTTAATTGGGGCCATGATGATCATAAGTCCCGGTCCCGATTTTGCGGTTGTCGTACGAAACAGCTTAACCTATGGGCGAAGAAGCGGGTTGCTTTCTTCTTTGGGCATAGCTTTTGCAAGTTTATGTCACGTAACCCTTAATCTTTTTGGAATAGGGCTTATTCTTTCCCAGTCAGTGTTTATGTTTACCGTTTTAAAAGTACTAGGGGCCTGTTATTTATTAATTATTGGGTTTAAGAGTCTTAGAGCGAAAGCCGATCCTAAAATTTCTTTTAGTGACATATCAAAAAATGAAACCGAGTCCCAAAATGAAACCCTGTCTATGCCAAAGAGTTTTTTAACTGGATATTTAACCTGTCTTTTAAATCCTAAAGCTTGCTTGTTCTTCTTAAGTTTCTTTTCAGTTATTTTGTCAGCCTCGACGCCTGTTTTTATTCAATTAGGATATGGGGTATGGTTAAGCTTAATGGCATTCGTTTGGTTTTGCTTAGTGGCAATCTTTTTTACCAATCCCAAACTTTCATACAAGCTTAAAAAGTGTAAACATTGGATTGAACGCTTTACCGGAGGAATTTTAATGATATTCGGCTTCAAGCTATTGACCAGTAAAATTTTTTAAACCAACTTTCTGTAATTCAAAGATTTGCTTAAACTGAAAGGACATGGACAAATTGGAAATATATTTAGTCGGTGGCGCCGTTCGGGATAAATTGCTTCACCTCCCGGTCAAGGAACAAGATTGGGTCGTCGTGGGTAGTACCCCAGAAGAGCTGATTGCTGGAGGGTTTCTTCAAGTTGGAAAGGATTTTCCGGTATTTTTGCACCCGGAGACTAAAGAAGAATATGCCTTAGCGCGCACGGAACGTAAAATAGCGCCCGGCTATTATGGGTTTCAATGCAATTTTGATCCCAGTGTCACTTTAGAAGAAGATTTATCCCGCCGTGATTTTACGATTAACGCGATAGCAGAAGATCTAGACGGCAAGATAATTGATCCCTTCCATGGCCAACAGGATTTAGCAGCGAAAATTTTTCGGCACATCTCCCCTGCGTTTAGTGAAGATCCAGTTCGAATTTTACGATTGGCTCGGTTTGCAGCGCGTTTTGCTCCCATGGGCTTTACTATAGCTCTTGAAACTATTGCTCTTTTGCGCGAGATGGTAGCAAGGGGGGAAGTCGATGCTTTAGTCCCAGAACGCGTTTGGCAAGAAATGGAACGCAGTCTAAAGGAAACCGACCCTACCCAATTTTTCATGGTTTTACGAACTTGTGATGCGCTGAAACAATTATGGCCTGCGTTGGATAAATTGTGGGGAGTACCAGAGAAGATAGAATATCATCCTGAGGCGAATGTTGGTATTCATGTCATGATGGTCTTAAAAAAGGCAACTGAACTTTCCTCTGATCCTATCACGCGATTTGCAGCTTTATGTCACGATTTAGGTAAAGGGGAAACGCCCTCGAATGAATGGCCAAGCCACAAGGAACATGAAGAGCGAGGGGTTCCGCTGATAGAAGAATTCTGTCAAAAATACCGCGTCCCCAATGCCTATCGAGATTTAGCCAAAATGGTCAGTCGATACCATATAAACTGCCATAGGGCATTTGAACTTAAAGCGAGTACCATCTTAAAAATGTTAGAGCGATTAGATGCATTCCGAAAACCGGAGCGATTTGAACAGTTTTTAATTGCTTGCCAAGCAGACTTTAATGGCAGAATCGGATCCGAAGAAAAAGCCTATCCGCAAGCCGAAAGACTACGAGCAGCGCTGCATGCGGCCAAAAATGTTGATATTAAATCACTCGTTGATCAAAATTTGATGGGGGAAATATTAAAAGAAAAAATACATGAAGAAAGAGTGCGTGCAATTAAAGAACAACTCTCATAAGGCAACCGCCCCCCACCGGCCTTCGAGCGTATCCTTAATACATTACGTCATTGTGGCCGGTGACCCCCTCCAAATGGAGTGGGTTATAGCACGTAAATTGCTATATTATAAATTCTATAGTTTTATTTTCTTACCATAAAGAGCATTTTTGCAAGGTTAGCTAATCATGGGAAAGCCCTGTTATTATAATGCCAAACTATGTTCCTGCGATTGTCGTGCCATCGAGTCGGCTATCTTCGGCCATATCTAATTCATAACGTTTTTGTAAACCTAACCAGAATCCTTTAGACATATTAAAATAACGTGAGAGTCTTAAAGCAGTGTCGGCAGTAATCGCTCTTCTTATCTTTACTATTTCAGAAATCCTAGTGGCGGGAATCCCGGTGTCCTTTGCTAAACGATATTGAGAGATATTAAGAGGTTTTAAAAATTCCTCTTCTAGTATTTCTCCAGGGTGCACAGGGTTTAATTTTTTCATATTCATATATTAACCATTTCTAATGATATTCAACAATTTCAATATTGTTGATTTTACAATGAATTTACTCGATTTGAAAGACCAAATCCCAATAAATCTGTTTCTATCCCTCTACTAAGCGCTATGACTTTAAATATTTCCCCCATTTCGGAGGGAGATGTAAAAATTTGAATAGCTTTATTCAAATTAAAATTAAATATTTCATCTTCTCTATATGATTCTTTTGCTAAATTTAATAATCCAACACTTAATAAAAAAGAAGCTTGTGTCGTAAACCCGAGGATATCTAATTCTGCTTTAAAAGCTGATTCTGCTATGGCAGTAAAATCAACATGCGCGGTAATATCTTGTAAACCCGGGTAAAGAAAAGGATCGGTATGTGCAAGTTGTTGGTAATGACACATTATGCTGCGATCGGGATGATAATAAACATCTCTAGGAAAACCATAATCGATAAGTAAGATAATCCCTTTCTGCAAAGTATCAGAAATACTCTGGATCCAAGGTGAGAAATTTAAATTAATCTCACTTTCGTAACCTATTGCTAATGGATTGAAGCTCCATGGGGTCAGACGCTTAGCAACTTGACAACTTTTTCAACCTTCTTAGTCACTAGGCATTATTATTTTGTTAATTTCTTTCGAAAGCTCTGGTTTTGTCATTTTCTCTAAACTATTAATTTTTGTAGGATCCTCGAACATTTTCATTATACGATTCTTAATCTCTTTTAAAAATACTTTCTTTAAAGGTTCGAATTTCTCCTTTAGAATTTGAATTTGGTACTCTTCAATTAATTTATTAATGTCAGTTTGACCCTCGCGGGCTTTCTGTTTTATATATTCAATATAAATGTGATCGGGAACTTGATTCAGATTTGTGTTGATCAATAAACTTTCGATATAACGTCTTACTTCTTTATCCTTCCATTCTAGATCTGAAAGATCTGTTGTAGCAATTCGACCATACAATTGACTGATTATATGTCCTAGTTTGGCTTGAAATTCTGGTTTAAGGCTTAAAATTCTATGTTTCAAAAGCATGTCATAATGTTCTTCAGTTCTAAATGAAAATGACATATGAATTAATGCTATCATATCTTGTTTAAAGGGTGCTTTTTTAGGCAAAAAAAAGTGCATCTTTTGATCATTGTTGTTTAACAGCTTAGAAAGCCGATCCTTCAGCTGATCCATGGCACCCCTAGGCAATAATTTAATGTCACCTATATGATCAGGCTGAATTTCTTCTTTAATAATCTTATCAAGTACTCTTTCGATGGGTCTTACTAAGCATACGTTAATATGAGGAACTTTGGGTTTACGTTTTCCTATCCGAACAAGATCGCAAGATTGTGTTAATACCAAAACATGCTTATCTTCATCTTCTGGGTGATTAATAGATGGGTAATACTCTACAAATCTATCACGAAATGATTCTGAAACTTTTAAAATATCACCTTGAGCGAGAAAGCTGTCGCTTCTCTCCTCATACACATAGGGGGGTACTGCTTGCACTTCGATCACAATGATGTAAGTTTTCTATCCATTTCTGCACGGATAAGAAAAGCCTCATCTGCTTGGGCTTTAAATTCTTTAATTTCACGCTTTGCCATCTCTGAAAGAGCTTGAGACAATTCCTCGCGATACTTAGAATCGGACTTTTGATGGGGTTTCTTTGGTATATAGCTTTGATGCATAAAATATCTCCTATCCCAAATGAATTATAGCAAAATCACTGAATTACTAACAATATGTTTTTAATATTAGGAGGCATATGCACGTAATATGGCAAAAAGAATTATTCGTTTAAAGCTAAACTGATTATTGAGCACGATTAGTAAGTATACAGAGGATAGTTAGGGTGCTAATGAAGACGTTTCTATTCAGGAATAACAAAACTATTACAGGACCTTTACCTGCCAATTAAATAAGAATAGTTTCTTTGATTTTACAACGAATTTACTCGATTTGAAAGACCAAATCCCAACAAATTTGTTTCTACCCCTCTACCCAGGGCTATGACTTTGAATATTTCCCCCATTTCAGCAGGGGATGTGAAAATTTGAATGGCTTTGTTTAAATTAAAATTTAAGATTTCATCCTTTGAATAAGTTTCTTGCGCTAAATTTAATAATCCAACACTTAATAAAAAAGAAGCTTGTGTCGTAAACCCGAGGATATCTAATTCTGCTTTGAAAGCGGATTCTGCTATGGCAGTAAAATCAACATGCGCGGTAATATCTTGTAAACCCGGATAAAGAAATGGATCACTATGGGCTAGTTGTTGATAATGACACATTAAAGTACCCATACTGCGATCGGGATGATAATAAACATCTCTAGGAAAACCATAATCGATAAGTAAGATAATCCCTTTCTGCAAAGTATCAGAAATACTCTGGATCCAAGG
>Ga0207032_1025_pt1 | contig 52805 bp, 56 predicted proteins | sample Alteio_BWMinCont_38_FD_153308 | JGI IMG/M metagenome (GOLD analysis project Ga0207032, IMG submission 153308) | Enriched cells from forest soil in Barre Woods Harvard Forest LTER site, Petersham, Massachusetts, United States -... | ecosystem: Environmental > Terrestrial > Soil > Temperate forest >... | reverse complement strand
TTAAGCCTTGCTACAACAATCCAGGAGCATGTAACAGTCAACCTGACTGGCAAAGAACAGGTTTTGCTTGGATAACAAGATATATTCAAATTTGAATAGGATTGTTAAAAGAACCTATTTTTTTCCGACAACAATTATTGAAAATGTTCCCGGAATAATACTTGGGCGCATTTTTTCACCGGGACCTTTTGATTCAGGTGGGCCAAAATCTGCAACTGGAAGATAAACCCGGTCTAATTTTTCATCTATTGCCATGGTTCGCGCTCCTTTTTGCGTGACAACAGTAACAGGTTTAGAACATGAATCCTGATTGATCTGGCGAGCAATGGTTAATGTACCGTCGCCACATGAGGCAAAAACCATCCTGTTTACGGTATTAAATGCGGTAGCGTCTACATTTTCTCCAATAGGAATCGTACAGCGACTTCTTCCATTATTAAGGCTTACCATGCCCATTTTTTTATTCCCACAGCCTATAAATACAACGCCATAGGTAAGGTCAAATGATAAACCGCTTGGTTCATGGAGATTCGTATCAAGATCCCAGTTGTATAAAAATGAATCTTTCCGAGAGTCAATTAAGGCAATTTTGTTCTTGTCTTCCAAATTGACAATAACTTTTCCATTAAAATTGGTGACCGCAAATTCGGGTTTTCCGTCCAGCTTGATGGTTCCAATTACTTGATCTGTTTGTGCATTTATGATTGTTGTATTATTGCTCTTTCCATTAAAAGTAAAGATTTTCTTTGAATCGGGATCATATAAAATAGCATCAGGTTTTGAACCTGTTACGTTTATTTTTCGCAATACTTTCAAAGTTTTCAAATCAAATACGGTAACCGAAGAATCTTTGCCGTTGCTGGTATAGCCCTTATTAAAATCATACGCGAAAGCTATCCCATGGACACCCTCTGTGTTTGGAATTTCTCCCACTAGTTTTTCTTTATCCACATCAAGTACATCAACTTTGGTACCGTGTGAAATGAATAATCTCCTGTTTACGGTATCAAAGGCGGTATAATCCCAGCCGCCTTCACCACCAATTTTAATTTTTTTCAAAACCTTGTAGTTCATATCATAAACCTCTGAGGAGGCTTTGCCATCATCATTTGAATCCGATTTTTTTTTGCTATGATTACATGATATAATCAATCCGGGAATTAGTAGTAAAAAAGCTATTTTCTTCATATAGATAGGTTCCAATATTTGACGCAAATTAAGTGATTATTTGATGTTTTTTATAGTCATTCCTAAAATTTTCATGCCTTTCTGACTGCAAATAAATAGTGTTTCAAATTAAAGCGCGTTCTCATAATATTAATTTTTCCTACTCATAATACCTGATTTTATGCCGGGACAAATCGTCACGCAATTTACTTTATACATATTGGCATACTTTATGAATATTGTTTTCATATTTTTGAAACGGAAAAACTTAAAAAAACAGTGATATTAATATGGAAAACAATGTTATCAGAATCGGTGAAGACCAGGTCAAAACCAGGCAAAACGTCTTCATTACCAATGTATATGGGTTAATGACAGGCGCTTTGGCCATCACGGGTTTTATTGCCTGGTATGTAATGTCGAATGACAGATTGGTAGCTCAAATAGCGCCAAACTATATGATTTTACTCCTTCTGGAACTTGGAGTAGTAATGGGATTGTCATTTTTAGTAAATAAAGTATCTGTAAATGTGGCAAGACTGCTTTTTGTTGCTTATTCGGCATTAAATGGCCTTACTTTCGGTGTAATCCTCCATTTCTTCACTACAGAATCCATTGCTTCCACTTTCTTTGTAACAGCAGGTACATTTGGAGTCATGAGTTTGTATGGGTATTATACCAAACGGGATCTGACCTCTTTCGGCAGGATCCTTATCATGGCTTTAATCGGAATTATAATAGCATCAGTTGTTAATTTCTTTCTCAATAGCCCTCAGCTGTATTGGGTTGTGACTTATGTTGGTGTGCTTATATTTGTTGGATTGGTAGCATATGACACCCAGAAACTTAAAGCTTTGGCTGCGAATATCAACGGAGAAGAAATGGAGCATAAAGCTTCTATTATAGGTGCTCTTACATTATACCTTGATTTTATCAATCTCTTTTTATTGCTGTTGAGGATCATGGGCAGGAGAAGATAATATCTGCTTTTCAAGAAGGGCAAATACAAGACTTTTATTATTTATCCTCGGTGATCAATCTTTGGATTACATGTAATAAATTGCATAATCTATGCGTTTGTGCCTTCCTGTCAACTATTGTAAAGATTATATACCTTTGCGACTAATTTTTTTCAAACATAAATTTGATGATGAAACTTAAATCAAGTATTCTATTTCTATTTGTCGTGTGTAGCTTTTCAAAATTAAGTGCTCAAACTAACGACCAGACCTTATTTACCATTGGAGGTACTCCTGTAACCGTAGGAGAATTCAGGTATATTTATGAAAAGAACAATGCAAGCGATAAAAACCTTTACAATGAAAAAAGTGTAAAAGAATATCTGAATCTTTACGTCAATTTCAAATTGAAGGTAATGGAAGCTCATGCTGAAGGTCTTGATACCCTTCCAAAATTCAAATCAGAATTTCTTAAATATCGAAGCCAGTTAGCTCAGCCGTACTTAACTGACCGGGAGGTGACAAGCAATTTGCTGAATGAAGCATACAATAGAAAAAAATACGAAGTGCGTGCAAGCCATATTCTTTTCCCGGTAGGGCCGGAGGCATCTCCAAAAGATACACTTGCGGCTTATAACCAGGCCATGGCCGTCAGGGATTCAATTCTGAAAGGAGCCGATTTTGAAAAAATGGCCAGAAAATACTCAAAAGACCCTTCAGTGGCTGCCAATGGCGGAAATCTGGGATACTTTACAGTATTTCAAATGATATATCCTTTTGAAAGCGCTGTTTATAATCTTGGTGACAGTGGCAGCATTTCTATGCCTGTAAGAACTAATTTTGGATTCCATATTGTAAAAATAACCGGCAAGATGCCTTATCGGGGTGATATTCTTGTAAGGCATATATTGATAAATGCTCCGGCTACAGAATCCCAGGAAAAACAAAAATTAGCAAAGGATAAAATCGACAGCATTTATAGTTTATTAAAACGTGGCGCGTCTTTTAGTGATCTTGCCAAACAATACTCTGAAAATGCGCAATCTAAAAACAACGGTGGTGAGTTGCCCAGATTCAATGATTTTTCTCCTCAAATTCCACAGGCGTTTAAAGACCATGCATTTGCTTTAAAACATGACAATGATTTTTCAGAGCCTTTTAGATTTGAAGCCGGATGGGACATTATACAGCGTATTGATATCAAACCTATGCCTGAGCAGAAAGATGTTGAAGAAGAACTCAAGCAAAAGGTATCCAGAGATTCACGTTCTGAAAAAAGCAGGGATGCCGCTTTGGCAAAATTTAAATCTGACCTGAAATTTAAAGAAGCACACAATGCTTTATCCAAGTTCTCGAAATATGCTGATACATCTTTAATTCACGGTCATTGGATTAAAAATTCCGGGTTAAGTGCGAAAACAGTCATGTTCTCATTTGGAGGAAAAAAATACAGTCAGGCTGATTTTGCCGATTACATCTTGAAAGCCCAGGCCGCTGATAGGTTTTCAAATGTAGATTTCGCTTTGAGACAATATCTTACCAGTTACGAGAACAGGGAAATTTATAGCTTTGTAGATGCCAATCTGGAAAAAAATCACCCCGAATTTAAAAATGTGGCCAACGAATACAAAGAAGGCATACTTCTTTTTGACATCACAGATAAGAAAGTATGGGGAAAAGCGATGAGTGATACTACGGGGCTTAAGAAATTTTTCGACGATAACCGGGCAAAATATCAATGGAAAGAACGCGCGGATGCTGCTATATACGATTTACGGGATGCCGGAGATGTTCAAAATGTAAAATCAGAACTTGAAAAGGGTTTAGCAGCTGATTCAGTAGCAAGTCACCACATTCGAAAAGACCCTTTAAGCCTTAACTTTAAAACAGGTTATTTTGAAAGAGGCGAGAATAAAATCCTTGATACTGTGCCATGGACGATTGGGCTTCATGATGCGGGGCTCATTAATAAAAGATATTATCTGGTGAAAATCAAAAAACTTATACCACCGGGTGAAAAACAGTTAGCTGATGTAAAGGGAATGGTTATTGCAGATTACCAGGATTACCTTGAAAAACAATGGCTGTCAGATCTTAGAAAACAATATCCTGTTGTAGTAAACGACGCAGTAGTTTCTCAATTGATAAAGAAATGATCTGTTTTTATTGTCTTAGAATACCTCACAATATCTTTTGATATGTCAGAATGTATATTGGTGAACCAAAAATGCTGATAATCCAAATACAGGCCTTTTCTAAAATATTTGGTTTACTGAATGTTTGGATGCTTTTATTTGGTTTATCAGTCATCGTTTCCTGTAAAAATATTGAAAATAAAAAAAAAGGCCGGCTCTTGGCAAGTGTCGGAGAAAAGGAACTGTATGAAGGAGATTTAAATATCAACTTCACCGGTAACAATGACAGCTCAGGGATTAAAGACCGACTGGTAAGAGATTGGGTAAAAAAACAACTGATCTTTAATAAAGCCATGTCTACCCTCTCTGATAAAGAAAAGGATAAAGACCGGCAATTAAAAGACTACTATGAATCGCTCATCAACTATGAGTATTTTAATAAAATGACCTCAAAAAATACTGATACCTCTGTAAGTGAAGCCGAAATGGTACAATATTATATTACCAATCAAAAAAACTTTCCTTTAAAAGGCAATATTCTTCGATTGTTGTACGTAAAGGTACCTGTGAGTGTTAAACCTAACTCAAATTTGAAAAACTGGATGAGGCATCCCGATTTTAATACTATTCCTTCATTAAAAATGAACGCAGCTCAAAATGGAATAGCCGCTTCACTTGATACGGGAAAGTGGTTTGATATGTCGGAAATTAAAACAGATATTCCAGGGTTGGAATCAAATTTAAAAGAACTGAAAGGGTTTTCAGAAATAAGAGATTTAAAATACATTTACGAAATTAATATTCTGGAACATCGCTATCCGGGAGAAAATGAACCATTTATCCTTGTTAAAAATAAGGTAAGGGAAATTTTAGCAAATCAAAAAAATACCGCGAAGATCAAAAAAGCCGAGAATGATATCTATCGCGACGGTGAATCCAGGAAACTTTTTGAGATTTATGGAGACAAAACAACAAAAAAATGAAACAGATACTTCTTTCGCTGATTTTAATAATATGCATTTCAAAAGTTAATGCACAAAAAGTACTCGATGAAATAGTTGCAGTCGTTGGGAATGACGTTGTTTTACTTTCTGATGTTGAATCGCAGCTTACACAGTATAAAGATATTTATTCTACAAAAACCGCTTTTGCCAGATGCCTGGTCGTAGATCAGTTGATGCAAAAAAAACTGCTTCTTAACAGGGCGAAAGTTGACAGTCTGAAAATTACTGATGAACAGATTGAGACTGAACTAAACCGGCGGATGGAGTTTTTCGTACAACAATATGGTAGTGAAGATGCTATAGAAAAATATTATCATAAGACAATGAGGCAATTAAAAGATGATTTCAGAGATGAAGTCAAATCCCAGTTGCTTGAAGAACAGGAACAAAATAAGGTAGTAAGCGATATAGATCCTACACCTGAAGAAATAAAGAAATATTACAATGCAATACCGGCTGACAGTTTGCCTTATTATAATACAGAATTTGAAATCGGACAGATTTTGATATTTCCTGAACCGTCAAAGCAGGATAATGAAGACGTCATCAATAAATTAATAAAGATCCGGGCAGATATCTTAAGCGGTAAAGCTTCATTTGCTACTGAAGCCATTCTTTATTCAGCAGACGATGGGTCAGCGGTAAAGGGGGGTGACCTGGGGATGCAACGTTCAGATAATTTTGTCCCAGAATTTGCGGCTGCAGCACTTGCATTACGTAAAGATTCTATTTCAATGCCCATAAAAACCAAATATGGTTATCATATCATTCAAATGATCGAACGAAAAGGTGATATGATCCATGTAAGACACATTCTTATCCGGCCTACTATAAGTTTAAACTCATTGGACAGAACTAAATTAACCCTTGACAGCCTTAAATCTGAAATCTCTAAAGGGAAAAAGGATTCTCTATTTTCAGCATTCGCATATAAATATTCTGAAGACGAAAATACCAAAAACAGGGGTGGGATGATGGTTGATATGAAAACTAATTCATCGCATATTCCTGTTGATGAGCTTGATGCTGTTACCTTTGAAGGAATAGACAAATTGAAAATAGGCGGAATTTCAGCGCCTGCATTTTATAAATCAAAACTGGACGGAAAAGAAGGATATCGCCTTCTCTATCTTAAATCAAAAAATGCCCCGCATAAAGCCAACCTAAAGGATGATTACCCTAAAATTAAACAATTGGCCCAGGATGATAAAAAGGCCAAGGCACTGGATAACTGGATTAAAAAATATGTGCCTTTAACTTATATAAGAATAAACGAAAACTATAAATCCTGTAAGAATCTTGAAAAATGGCAAGCAGTATCCAACGCTTCAAAAGGTAATTAAATAATATACTCAATCACAATATAAAATATCAATCCAGAATGACAGATGCCACATTAAAATCCGATATTGAATCAATTGACGCTTTAACGGCCAAATATAAAGAATTAGCCTCTGAGATTGGTAAAATTATCATAGGTCAGGACGCTATTGTTAAAAGCGTTTTGATTTCCATTTTCAGTCGCGGACATAGTCTGTTGATCGGGGTTCCCGGGCTGGCTAAAACTTTGCTTGTACACACTATTGCTTCCGCTTTGGATCTTAAATTTAACAGGATACAATTTACCCCTGACCTTATGCCCAGTGATATTACCGGCTCAGAGATTCTTGATGAGCGTAAGGAATTCAGATTCATCAGAGGACCGGTATTCGCCAATATCATCCTGGCGGATGAAATAAACAGAACCCCGCCAAAAACCCAGGCCGCACTTCTCGAAGCCATGCAGGAAAAGAGTGTAACCGTAGGGGGCCAAATGCATACCCTGGAAGATCCTTTTTTTGTTCTCGCTACACAAAACCCAATAGAACAGGAAGGTACCTATCCCCTGCCAGAGGCTCAGCTGGACAGGTTTATGTTTAATATTGTCCTGGATTACCCAAGGTATGAAGATGAACTTCAGATTGTAAAAAACACAACGTCTGATACTAATATAAGTGTAAAAAAAGTGCTGACCGCTGCCGAAATTATTCATTTTCAAAATCTGATCAGAAAAGTACCTGTTGCAGACAATGTGCTTGAATACGCCGTAAAACTTACTGCAAAAACAAGACCCGCATCTCCAATGGCGCCGCAAATAGTGAAAGATTATATAGAATGGGGTGCAGGTCCGCGGGCTTCACAGAATTTAACAGTTGGTGCAAAATGCCACGCAGTCTTTAATGGCAAATATTCACCTGATATAGAAGATGTTCAGGCCATTGCGCATGCGGTATTACGACATAGGATCGTTAAAAACTATAAAGCTGAAGCTGAAGGAATTTCTGTTGATGATATCATCAACAAATTATTATAACATAAATTGAACTTCACTGAAGCTGTCTTCATGTTTATTTCACCGGTTTGAGCATATAATAATAGATACCGAAAGAAATAACATTATTAGCCATTCCCCCATCGTATAAGTAAAAGGCTGTAGCATTAAGTGATGGACTGAGGGCTGGGTTGGGTTTGTTAATTCCAATCAGGCTGTATGTGAACCTCCCGTATAATGATATTCTTGGTGTGAAAAAATATTGAGCCCCGATGGTGCCGCTTAATTCACCCTTGGTTACCGCATCTATATTGTTTAGCACAACATTATTGTTTTTGCCTATATAATGATTGCCAATCATTAGCGCACCTCCCAGCCCACCGCTTAGTTTTATCTTTTTGCTTAGGATACAGTTTACCATTACCGGAACTTCGATATAATCTATCCTGAATAAATCCCATATTCCATTGATGTTATTTGCAGAGGTATCAGTTGTAACCCTTGCGCTGCCTTTTTGACTGTAAAGCATTTCAAACTGCCCCTCCCAGACCTTGTTAAACTGATAGGAAGCAAAAACACCACCCACAAGACCTGCTAAATTATATCCGCTCATATTATCACCATCTATCTGGCAAAAATTACCTCCAAGCCTGAACCCTGCGTTGAAATACTGACCATTGCATATATTTGCAGTGCATATCAGCATTAAAATGAAAATAAGAATACTTTTCATGATAATCAATCTTTTAAAGAGACATGCAATATCCTGAAAAAAACAATGATTTGATCAATTTGAGTGCACTAAGAAATATAAATAAGAACATCTCCCTGTTAGTCATCATTTTGTTCTTTTCGCATTCGCTGATAAATGCGATGCCTGACTCAACCGGTGTAAAAAAAACAGATGGAAATTTGTTTATTATTTATAAGGTAGATCCGGGACAAGGTCTATATGGCCTGGCAAGGAGATATAAAACGACTGTGCCAAAAATACAGGCCGCCAATCCGGGTATGGGTTCAAGCCTTTCTGTAGGGCAGGTAATAATGATACCCTATTCAGGTTCTGATAAAAAGAATACGGCTGCAGTTGAAAGAAGCAAGCCTAAACTTTCCAGGCCAATTATAAAAGAAAACACGGCCAAATCCATCGAAAATCCTGATCAAGGAGATAACAAAGAGCCTATTTATCATAAGGTTACAAAAAAAGAAACCCTAACGCAAATAGCAGTAAATCATAATCTTACTATTGATCAACTTAAGTCATGGAATCATGAAGATATTAATTCCATCCAACCCGGTGATAAAATAATTGTTGGTTTTAAGGCAAAGAAAACCATCTCACAAAAGATAACGCCGAAAGAAAAATTAAATCCAAAAGATCAACCTGAACTGAAGACTAAAAACGTCAAAAAGAAGGATACTAAAATAAAACCAGACCTGGCTGAAAAACCGGCTTCTGATAATGGCCCTAAAAAAACAGTTACAGAAAACGGAATGGGTACCTGGGTAGATGATGGAAGTATGAGCGAAATCAGTCTAGCAATGCATAAAACAGCCCCAGCTGGTACCATTATCAGGTTGACAAATCCAATGAACGGGAAAGTTAAATATGTAAAAGTAATCGGGCAATTGCCTGACACAGATGACAATAAATCTATAATAGTTAAAATAAGTAAAAATACCGCTAATGAGCTTGGGATTATAGATAAAGACTTTCGTGTAAGACTTGATTATTCTGTGGCTGATACAACGGGTCAATAATGAAAAAAATAATTGCACTTTTGCTGCCCAACATGGCCTTTATTGGTGCAATGTTAATTTCAGCCGGTTTTATTATTGCTGAAAAAAGCCCGGCGCCTCAAAGTATCGGGGTGGTCATGATATTTCTTCATCCTTTTTTAAATGGAGGATTGAAAACCGCATTCCGGAATATCTACAAGAACAGGTATGCTGCAGCAATGGCGGTTTATTATCTGCTGATTGTATTATCAATATGGCACCTGGGAAACCTTTCCGTTTATAAACAATGGGTTGTTATGCAATTGCCACTGGTATTAGTTCCATTTGGGTTAAGTGATGAAAAATCCATTTCAAAACCACAGAGAAACATCATTTTTGCAACACTTATAGGAGTTGTAACATTGGCAGGAATTATTTCTTTTATTAATTATATCATTCATTTCCAGGCCATCCAGGAATCCATCACACATTCCAAGCCAATACCTATTGTTACAGGCATCAATCACATTTACTTCAGTGTTTTACTTGCATTTGCTGCAGGCATTTTGCAATGGGGTCTATTTATTGAAAAAATTCAACGACCTTTATATAGAAAAGCTGCATGGGCTACTTTTATTATAGTCGTTATCCTGCTCCATACCATTGCTGCACGTACGGGATTATTCTGTTTCTATGCTGAGGCTTTAACTTCTATTTTATGGCTTTTCTTCAAATCAAAAAAAATCCTGACAGGAATATTTATTGGTCTGGGTTTGGTTTCATTGGCAGTTATAACGGTAAAAATCATTCCCTCTGAATCAAACCGTTTTGATAATACCCGGCTCGATCTTCATAAATATGAATCAGGTGATAATATTAACCACTATTCGGTTTCTATGCGTTTTGAAGCCCTTAAAGTAGGATGGGCAGTTTTTATGAAGAATATGATTAACGGTGTTGGGCCTGCCAATATCACGGAAGCTATGGATCAGGAATATACACTTGAAAATTCTGATCTTATCACTATAAACCGTATCAAACCACATAATGAATTTCTTTATTCACTAGTTTCCATGGGTATTATTGGTTTCTCAGCATTATGTTTTATGATTTTTTTTCCGGTATTTAATGGGGCGGTTTTCCGAAACTATCTTTTCTTCATGTTTATCATTGTTTGCGTTATAGCATTCCAGGCTGAATATTTATTGGAGCGCCAGGTGGGGATAACTTTCTTTTGTCTCTTCTATATTTTACTAAGCAATGAACAAAAAGATATAAAATCCGGAGGCACTTCTAAATATGCAGAGATGCTTCAAACACAAGCAAATTTTAATAACCCGGCAAACCTTAATTAATGAAGATTTCAGGATTCACATTTGTCAGGAATGCCACAAAATATTATTTCCCGATTAAGGAATCCATACTTTCAATACTGCCCATTGTAGATGAATTTGTTATTGCGCTTGGAGAATGTGATCCTGACGATCGCACAGAAGCAGATATTTTATCTATAAATTCTGATAAGATCAGGATTTATAAACGGAAATGGGACGAAGACCTTTTTAAAATGGGTGCTATTTATAGCCATGAAACAAATTTCGCCCTTTCACAATGCACCGGAGACTGGTGTTTTTACATCCAGGCTGATGAAGTGGTACACGAAAAGTATCATTCCATCATAAAAAACGCATGTTTTAAATATCATTCAAACCAGAAAGTTGATGGTTTCTTATTCCATTACCGGCATTTCTGGGGAGATTATAATCATATCGTGGATGGTTTTCATGGGTGGTATTCCAAGGAAATCAGGATTATAAGGAACAATTCTTCCATTCAATCGGTAGGTGATGCGCAATCTTTCCGGAAAACGAATGGAGAAAAATTGAGTGTTATTGATATTCCGGCATATATTTACCATTACGGCTGGGTAAGACCACCAAGGCTCATGAGGGGTAAAAAGAAAGAGCAGGAATCGCAGTATTGGGGAAAAGATGCAGCAGAAGCCATGTTTAATGAAAAGCCACTTGAATTCGACTATGGAGCCCTTGGACGGATACCCGTTTTTAAAGAAACACACCCTGCTCTTATGAATGATTGGATTGCAAATCACCATTGGACCGATGAACTGAATCAGGATAAAAAGTTTGTTGAACCAGACCGGGGATTATATAAACATGAAAAATTAAAATACAGGATTCTGACTTTTATTGAAAAGAACTCTTTTAGAGGGAAAAGGCTGTTTGACTATCAGAATTGGAATGTAATCGGGAAGGAAAAGTCAATCTGAAAGCAAGTAAACCGGGTGCTTTTTTACTTATCTTTGTTAAGATCAAAAAAGCCCGGGCATGCAAATTATTATTCCACGTAAATTTTTAGGATTTTTTTTATTTTTGGCTCTGGCATTTGTTGCAAGCAAAAGTCTTGGTCAGATTATTGTTACCGACAGCAGTTCCCCGGCAGCAGGGGAAAATATTATCTATAGTCAGAGCAGGTATTCTGTTGATGTTAATTCAACTGGGCCAAATCACACGTGGGATTTTTCCGGCGTCATAAGTTATAACCAGGATACCTATAAATTTGCATCGCCTGCAAACATTAGTTCAGCATATAGTACACCATTCAATGGAGATATTGGTTTAGACCTTAAAAATCCTAATGTAGCAGGATCTTACGCTTTCTTTAAATCAAGTAGTTCAGATTTCAGGCAGGTTGGCCTGGGTATTACGGTTCCGATCATAAATCTGCCCACGCCACTACCCTATTCCTCACCTGATATCGTTTATCGTTTCCCAATGAAATATGGAAATACCGACAGCTGTATCTATGGAGGGAAAGCATCTATTTTAGGGACAAGCGCACGAATTTCAGGAAAAAGAGTAGATACGGTTGACGGTTGGGGTGTGATTATAACCCCTTATAAAACATACAATTGCCTTCGCATTAAATCTGTGGTTACAGAATTTGACACCCTTGCCGGTACACCCCAAAATAATAGTGCTATTCAATATAAATGGATTTCCAATTCCGAACACATTCCTGTTTTTCAGGCGAATGTGATTCCAAATGGCTCTGGAGGCACATCAATGCATCTTTTTTACAGTGATAGTTACAAGGACATTATGGATCCGTCTGGTCCCCAGGTTGATTTCATGGCAAACGATACGAATATCGCCCTAAAAGATACAGTATCATTTTTTGACCGAACAAAAGATACTTTAGACTCCTGGCTTTGGACCGTACTCCCCCCGAAATATAAATTCGTGGGAGGAACTGGCAATACAAGCCCAAATCCAAAAGTTCTATTCACAGATACCGGTAAATACTGGATCAGCCTAAAAGGTGGTAAATCTTCGAGTTATAATACCCGCCTCAAAATTAATTATATTACCGTGAATGAAAATTCAGGAATAAACCCTCAAAATGACATATCTCAAATATTGAAAATCTACCCGAACCCTTCTACCGGACAGTTTAAACTTCATTTCGATAACAATATTGCTGGTCAAACATATAGCATAGAAATATTCAATAGTGCCGGTGTCGTTGTTTGTTTCGAATCAGTTATTAATGATAGATCAGACCCAAAAATAGATTTAAGTAGTTTTCCTACAGGATTATATCTTATTAAATACCAGTCGAATGAAAAAGTTTATTCTGGAATGATAAACCTGATAAGATAAATTATCCCAGGTATTTGGCAACGATCGGCAATCTCCTACCCGATCCAAATGCTTTATCAGAAACCCGTAAGATAGGAGGCGCCTGGAACCTTTTGTACTCTGTCTGGTTTACCATTTTACAGATACGATAAACAAGAAGCTCATCAAATCCCTGGGCTATGATTTCGACAGGCCCTTGTCTCTTTTCAATATACTGGTACAATATCTGATCCAGGATTTCATATGGAGGTAAAGTATCAATATCTTTTTGATCCGGTCTCAACTCAGCAGATGGCGCTTTTTCAATGATATTCAAGGGGATTATGTCTCCATCAATTTCATTAATATACTTAGCCAGGTCGTAAACTTCCGTTTTATACACATCGCCCAGAACAGAAATAGCACCGATAGAATCTCCATATAAAGTACTGTATCCTACGGCAAATTCACTTTTATTTGACGTATTTAACAGAATCAGGTTCAGTTTGTTGGACAAGGCCATTAATATAGCACCCCTGATCCGGGATTGTATATTTTCTTCTGTAATATCTTCAGGAAGCCCGGCCATTGCAGGTGACAGAATTGACTCATAGGCTTTCATAGCCGCTTCTATTGGAATTGTCTGAGAATCAACTCCGGTTCTTTGTATCATTTCAATAGAATCAGAAACAGACCCTGGTGATGAATATGGCGAAGGCATCATAACAGCCATAACATTTTCTTTTCCAAGAGCCTTAGCGGCGAGTGCTAATACTACCGCTGAATCTATTCCACCTGACATGCCCAGAACTGCTTTTTTAAATCCTAATTTTTGAAAATATCCTTTTATACCCTCAATGAGTGCAAGATAGATCAATTCACTTTTGTTTTTGAGAAAATAATTTCCAAACCCTTGCCCCTGCTTCGCTTCCTCAAGGTCAAAGTATTTAATTTCTTCCTGGAAAGAGGATAGTTTAAATATTGATCCGTCCTGGCTAACAATCGTTGAACTACCATCAAAGACAAGTTCAGTTTGCGCCCCGGTATGATTCACATTGAAAAAAGGGATTTTATATTTTAATGCATTTTTCTGTAGGATGCTTGTCCTCAAAGCATCATGTGAATATGAAAATGGAGAGGCTGCTATATTCACAGCAAAATCAGGCCGCTCTTTAATAAGATGATCCATCGGGTTTTCGATATATAACGGATCATCTATGATATTCCATAAATCCTCGCAAATGGTAAGCGCTATTCTACTGCCATTCAGTTCTATACATTCAAACACCCTGTTTGGCTCAAAATAACGGTACTCATCAAAAATATCATAATTCGGAAGCAAAGTTTTATGAATGACCTGGTTAATTTTACCATCTTTCAGGAAATAAGCAGAGTTATGGAGTGCTTTACCTTTGAGGGCCGGATTAATCGATGGGCCACCCACAATAGCCGCAATATCTATACAACATCTTGCTATTTTCTCAACAGATTGTTCGCAAAGTGAAATAAAATCATTGAACTCAAGGAAATCCTTTGGAGGATAACCACAAATGGCCAGCTCTGCAAAAACAACAAGGTCCGCTTTTTTAGATTTTGCATTCCGAATACAATCAATAATCCTCGAGGTGTTTTTCCCGAAATCCCCGATACGATAATCCAACTGAGCAATTGCAATTTTCATGAAACAAAAAACCACCCCGGAAAGGGTGGTTCAAATTTATGGTTATTTTTTGGAGATGTTTTTAAAACAAAACACCAAGGTTTAAAGAGATATTTTCAACCGGTGTACTAAAATTACTGTTTGTATAAGGATCAGGATTAGACACATTTGTTGCACGGTTCCAGATATTGGTGAATCCATTATTCCAACTCAAACTAACAATTATATTTGTTGAACCACCAAGATTATATTCTGCGCCAATGCCTACGACAGAATAAAGCATAAAAAGATTTACGCTGCTGTTGACATTCAAACCGTTGTTACTGGAAACCGAATTATTGTTTCTATCATACTCATTTATATCAGCCCTGGCTCCCAGCAATATAGCAGGCATAAATCCAAACTGTGCAAAATATTTTACGTAGCCTATTTCATTTGTCCTCATTTTTAAAGTTACCGGTATTTCAAGGTATTGAAGATGCAACGTGCGATCTATACTCTGAAGTGAATCTGCATTCTTAAAATATTTGAATTCTTCATTAAAACTGGTTATTCTAAGGTTGGCTCCTATTCCATAATTATTATTGAAGAAGAAATCCCCAACTAGTCCATATGAAAAACCCAGCTTTGCGCCAGGACTTTGTATTTTATTAATATTCTGATTGTCAACTGCCGCCTGCATCCATGTTATGGCAGGACTTATCATCAAGCCACCTTTAAATTTGGGAACTTTACGAACCTGGTATGGAGGTGTAACGATTGTATTTGTTGTTTGAGCAAATGTGATTGCAACTGTGAACATAAATAAAGCTGTTAAGGCAAGCTTTTTCATACTTTTGCGTTTTATTTAAATTTAAAATCAGGGGGCAAGTTAATGATTCTCTCGTACAACAACAGATGTATCGTATATGTTTTGGCAATTGTATTATTAGCCGGATGTAGTTCAAAAAGCAGGTGGAATCCTGATGTGAGCAAAATTCATGTCGATGTAAAATTCATACGTCTTGAAAAAGAGTTTTATAGCATTGATCCTGCCCATTTCCAGGAGGGAATTCAGAAAATGATTACTGAGAATAAGGATGTTGTCAAATTTTTCATTAGCAGGATGCATAATTTTGGAAGATGGGGTGATCCATATACACTGGATAGTTTCAGGAAAGTTTATCTGCTGAACCCTTACATGCGTGATTCCTTATACCCGGATGTTGAAAAAGCATATCCGCAACCGGTTATCAATGATCTGCAGAATGATTTTGATGATGCCTTCAGGCACATAAAATACTATTATCCAAATGATTCACTTCCAAAAATTTATACCATAATCAATCCTTTCGGCTACCAGGCCTATACTTACGGGAATAATCTAATGATTGCACTCGAATTTTTCCTGGGAGAGAATTACCGTTATTACAATTCGATTGAAATGCCGGATTACAAGATGAGGACCTTTAGAAAGGAATACATCCTGCCGAATGGATTAAAAACACTTTTTCAGGCAAGATATGATGAGGACCGGCTCACCGATCCAACACTCTTAAGCAAAATGATTTACAGAGGCAAACGAATGTTTTTCCTTGATGTTATGAAGCCCGATATGGCTGATTCCCTTAAAATAGAATATACAACCAAGCAACTCAAATGGTGTGATAAATACCAGGCTGACATCTGGACGCATCTGGTTACAGATAATCTGCTTTACAATACCAATGAAGATAAAGTTGGTAAATATATAGATGAAGGTCCATTCACAAACGATGTAAATGTACCACAGGAATCATCTCCCCGACTTGGCGAATGGATAGGGTGGCAGATTGTAAAAAAATATATGGAAAAGAACCCTAAAGTAACTTTAGATGAGTTATTTAAGGATAAAGATTATCGTAAGATCTTAAAACTGTCTGAATACAAACCTTAAAACAATCAACAACCAAATAGTCATCAGACAACGATATATCTTGTTTAATATTTATCAAATGATCAAACTTTCAATAGCAAGTTGATATCCATTCAACCCCAATCCTATGATTACACCTTTACAGTAAGCTGACAAGTACGAATGATGCCGGAAAGATTCGCGTGCAAAAACATTTGATATATGAACCTCTACTACAGGGATTGAAATGGCCTGCACGGCATCGGCAATGGCAATTGATGTATGGGCATAGGCGCCCGGGTTGATAACAATCCCATCAAACTCCGTATTTGAAGCCTGTATTTTATCAATGATAGCACCCTCATGATTGCTTTGAAAATAATGGATATCGATGATCGCATATTTATCTCTGAGTAATGTAAGATATTCTTCAAAGTTTATTCCACCATATATATCTGTTTGTCGTTTTCCAAGCAGATTTAGATTTGGCCCATTGATGATGAGAATTTTATGCATACCGCAAAGTTATTCATTTATACATTCTTCTATTACTTCCCATAACAGACCGGCTGTTTTATCCCAGCTGAATTTCTGAGCCTGGATATTTCCTTTTTCGATGAGAAGTTTTCTCAATCCGGGATCACTTGCAATTTTCTCCAATCCCTCAGCTATCGAACCTATTTTGAAGGGATCCACATAATATCCAGCCTCGCCGCAAACTTCCGGTAATGAACTGGTATTGGATGTTATTACAGCAGTTCCACATCGCATGGCTTCAAGGCATGGAATACCAAAGCCCTCGAAAACAGAAATATATGTCATGGCTATGGAAGCAGAGATTAACTTGTTTACTTCATCTGTATCCTCAATTCTGCCAAGAAAATTGATATCATCTTTATGTTTTAAAGCGTTGATGGTATCATTCAGGTCATTGCCCATAAACATTTGTTTACCAATCAATAATAACTGAGCATTTGAATTCGTATCTGTCTTAAATTTATCAAAAGCCAGAAACAGGTTTTTTATATTTTTCCTGGGGTTGATACTGCCTATATATATAAAGTATGGCTTCCCTCCTGCCCACTTTTGCCTAACCGATTCAAATTCATTTTCACCTATGGGATGATAAGCTTCATTGCATCCATTATAAATGACTTTTATTTTATCAGGATTGATATAGTACTTTTTTACAAGGTCATTTTTAGAAAATTGTGAAACAGTTGCTATTTTTTTTGCCTTCCTGGCAAACCTGGGGAAATAATATTTGTAATAAGATCGTACCATGAAAGGAACGGTTTCGGGGTAATGCTCATAAGCAATGTCATGCATCACATTTATGGACTTAACATTGGTATTCAGACAAATATACCCCTCAGGTGAAAGGAAAAGATCAGGTTTTATTTTCTTTAAAACAGATGCCAGAGACCAGTTAAACCATATATACCAAAGGAAAGGATGCCTTGCGGGAGGGCCTATAACAATAGGTGTGATATTATCTGAAAAGACAAATTGCTTGTCATACGGCCTGTCGAAAATAAAATAGAAATGGTGTTCCGGGTGTTGGGTGGTAATACGTTTCAGGCATTCAAATGCAAACCAGCCTATTCCTTCAAGCTTGTTTGATAATAAAAGTCTGGTGTTGACAGCGATTTTCATCAGTTGCGAATTTCGCCGTTTCTATTGATATATGGAGATGCTAAGGTAAATCAGGCTTTTTCTTCCACAAAATCCCTGAATGAATTATCTTCAAAATAGATTGTGACGCGTTTAACCCCCGCTTCACGTTTGGCAGCTTTCACTTCGGGTACTATCTTTTGCTCTTTTGGCTCCGTTTGTTTGGGTTGTTCCGCTATTTCCTGCCTAGGTTCTGGAATATTTTGCGGTATAGCTTCAGGATTTCGATTTACATAGGTACCCGGGATGGTCGTTTTTGCCGGTTGAGCAGATGTGATGTCGTCTAAATTTAACTGGCCAATCTTTTTAGGATAGTTTACATTTGTAACCATCTTGGTTTCAAGCTCATTTTCGTTAAGTAGCATTTCACCCCGCCCTAACAAAAGCCAGTCAGAAGAAATCTGCGGAAAGCGTATCAGGACCTTTTGTAATAGTTCGAGGCCAGGATTGTTCCTCCCGCTTATAATATGGCTTATACTGGACCTTATGACGCCTATTTCATCAGCAAATATAGATGGAGAGTAGTTGAAATGCTCCATGATCTTTAATAACCGTTCGTTCATATATCTAATGTTTCTACAAAGGTAAACCAAGCTATTTACAATTCCAAACAATATGTAAACTCTTTAATTTACAAGATTAACTTTGTAAATTTACATTATTACTTTTGTAAACAGTCTATTGTTAAATGTAAATCATAAAAATAATGATACAGTTTGATAATTTAGTAGTAATCGAGTATATATATTATCATAATTTTATTATTTTACAACAAATTAACATGTATAATACGTAGCATTACTTTATATTATAATCATAATATATTTATATACAAGTATATAATATATATTTTATGTAGTATTTTTTTACAATAACTACAATTGTAAATATGGCCTTTTAGGGCGAAACTAACCACTTTCAACTCCTAAATCCGATTCCTGACCTGAAATCTTTAATAATTGAAAAGGCTCGTCTAGCTAATTCTAACTTGTCTTATCTTTGCCTCATAAATAAAGAATACTATGCAATCCAAAGAAAATAATAATCCATCACGCCGGATGATTTTCGGGCTGGTGGCCATTACACTTGTTTCAATTTTGCTACGGACAGTCTTTGCGAAGAGTATTGGTCAGTTCTGGCCGAACTTCACTCCTATTGCAGCCCTTGCCTTATTCAGTGGCGCCATGTTATGGAATCATAAATGGATGTTTATATTTCCAATCGGAGCCATGTTGATTAGTGATTCCATAAAAGAAATTATGGCGCCCGGTACCGGTTTCTATGCCGATATGGTATATGTATATGGCTCTTTCTTCGCGATTCTCTTTATAGGGACACTAATCCGCAACAATAAGAAGCCACTATTCATCATTGGTACATCTCTTTTGGGTTCAATTCTGTTTTTCCTGGTTACCAATTTCGGAGCCTGGACAAGCATTCCTGAGTACTCAAGAAATTTCAGCGGACTGATGCAATCTTATACAATGGGTTTGCCATTCTTTAAATACACCGTTCTTGGAGATCTCTTTTACAATGCCGTTTTCTTTGGTGGGTATTTTTTCCTTGTATCAAGGAAAGCAGTTCAGGCACAAAAAGCATAGTTTTCGTCATTCCCAGTAGAGACGTAATGCTTGTGTCTCCTCCCTGGCAAGGTTTGCGCCATTTAGTGTTCATACACCAAATGTCCCATTTATCTTATTGACAATCAATGTATATTTTTAGCTTGCGACTCGGAGAACCAAATTAAACCAATTCAATTAAAGATGGCCTTTTGACTTCCTAAATTTATCAGATAATTACGATAACTTATTTAATATGAAAGTATTAAATGCGTCATTAGAATTAGCAATTGGATCCCGTCAAAATGAGCTTAAAAATCTTTCCAAAAATTGAAGCCAAAACTGAGCCTCCTCATAAAATCATAATAGGAAAATCATTAGTTTTGAAACATTAATAAGAACATAAAATTCACTCATGAATATTCACGAATACCAGGGCAAACAAATTTTAAAAAGTTACGGCGTAGCCATACAGGAAGGCATTGTTGCCGATACAGCCGATGGAGCCGTTGAAGCTGCTAACGAACTTAGCAAACAAACAGGAACCAAGTTTTTTGTCATAAAGGCCCAGATTCATGCGGGTGGCCGTGGAAAAGGCGGTGGTGTAAAGCTTGCCAAATCTATCGAAGAGGTTAAAGATGTTGCCGGCCGTATCCTTGGTATGACCCTTGTAACCCATCAAACAGGCCCTGAAGGCAAGGTTGTTCATAAAGTATTGGTGGCAGAAGACGTTTATTATCCCGGTCCAACTGAAACCAAAGAATTTTACATGAGCGTATTGCTTGACCGTCAGCGTGGCGAAAATGTGATCATGTACTCTACAGAAGGCGGTATGGATATAGAAGACGTAGCTGCAAAAACGCCTGAAAGGATATATAAGGAACATGTGAGTACAGATGTAGGCTTGCAGGGTTTCCAGGCAAGAAGGATTGCATTCAACCTTGGACTGGATGGAGATGCTTTTAAGGCAATGACCAAATTCGTTGCTTCTTTATATAATGCTTATTTGGGTACGGATTCATCGATGTTTGAGATCAATCCAGTCCTGAAAACATCAGATAATAAGATTATAGCGGTTGACGCCAAAGTTAACCTTGATGATAACGCCCTCTACAGGCATCCTGATTTTGAAGCCATGCGCGACCTGAATGAGGAAGATCCATTGGAAACAGAATCCAAAAAATACAACCTGAACTTCGTGCACCTTGATGGAAATGTAGGCTGTATGGTGAATGGAGCCGGATTAGCTATGGCAACCATGGACATGATCAAGCTCAGCGGAGGAGAACCGGCCAACTTCCTGGATGTAGGCGGTACCGCAAATGCAACTACTGTAGAGGCAGGTTTCAGGATCATCCTGGAAGAACCTAATGTAAAGGCTATTTTGGTCAATATCTTCGGTGGAATCGTGCGCTGTGACCGAGTAGCGCAGGGTATCGTAGATGCATACAAGAGTATTGGTGATATTAGAGTGCCTATAATTGTCCGCCTCCAGGGCACAAATGCTGAGGAAGCACGGAAAATCATTGATGAAAGCGGACTAAAAGTTTACCCCGCTACGCTATTAAGCGAGGCTGCTGCCCTTGTTACGCAAGTATTAAACTAATGTTAAGTATTTGTTAATCAATGTTGCAATTGCGACATTGGTCTTGTAATCACCATACCCATACTCAAAACCCTGAAGGGGTTTAACAATAATAACCATGGGTGTAACCCATGGCTGATCCAATAAGCATCCATCCAACCCTGAAGGGGTTGAACCGCGACTTATCATGATCTTCTACCCCTGCAGGGTTGTAATTTGATGCATTTACTTATTCCACGGGTTTCGCCCGTGGTTATTATTATTCAACCCTTTCAGGGTTGTGGAAATGAACTTAGATTAAAGATTAGGGGTGATTATGCTTTGATTAAAGCTTTCAGCGCAGATTCCACCTTCTCAAAATCAAAAGATTTGATCGTCTGGTCCATCAATTTCCTGATCTCATTATTTCCAAGATTCCCGATACTTCCCAGATGCGTATGTGTTTTTAATAAATCAGACTCCGGTTTATCGAAACTGCCATCGGCAATCTGTGCGCCTACCTGCTTATAAGCATCGCGGAAAGGAACACCTTCGTTGACAAGGGCGTTCACTGCCTCTACGCTAAATATAAACTTATACTTCGGATCATCAAGAATATCTTTCTTTACTTCAATAGATTGCAACATGAAGTTCATCATCCGCAAACAGCTGTTCAAAACCTCAAAAGCAGGCAGATAACTTTCTTTGATCTGCTGCATATCCCTGTGATAACCGGAAGGAAGATTGGCACAGATCAATGCGAGTTCATTCGGCAAAGCCTGGAGTTTATTGCACCTCGCGCGGATCAATTCAAATACGTCCGGGTTTTTCTTGTGCGGCATAATGCTGGAGCCTGTCGTTAAATGATCGGGGAAGGAAATAAAACCAAAATTCTGGCTCATATAGAGACAAACATCAGCCGACATCCTGCCTAAGGTAGAAGCAATACTGGCCAAAGCAGCGCTCACCAACCGTTCTGTTTTGCCACGCGTCATCTGGGCGTATACCACATTATAGTTTGGGGAATCAAATCCTAACAGCTGGCTTGTATATTCACGATCTAATGGCAACGAAGATCCGAAGCCGGCTCCTGACCCCAATGGATTCCGATTGGTAACCTTATATGCTGCCTGTAGCACTGTCAGGTCATCCACCAGGCTTTCAGCATAGGCACCAAACCATAGTCCCAAAGAAGAAGGCATAGCAGCCTGGAAATGGGTATATCCCGGAAGCAGATATTCTTTGTAAGTCTCGCTCAGATTGATCAACTGATCAAACAAAACCTGGCTGTTTTGCACAATTTCCTTCATTCCGGCCCTTGAAAACAATTTCAGGTCGAGTAAAACCTGGTCATTGCGTGACCTTCCTGTATGAATTCTTTTTCCCGTTTCACCAAGCCGTTCTGTAAGAAGGTTTTCAACCTGTGAATGAACATCCTCTACCCCATCATCGATAACAAAACCATTATTTTCACTGTCATGATAAATATTCCGAAGCTCTGCACATAAGGTCCTTGTCTCGGATTCATCCAACAATCCTACTTTGCCCAGCATCATGGCATGAGCAATTGAGCCCAATATATCATAAGGAGCAAGGAGCAGATCCAGATCACGGTCATTACCGACCGTAAAAGCCTCTACTTCCGGACTTGTTTCCGTATTTTTCTGCCAGAGTTTTGTGGGTTTTTGCATTTCGGTACAAAATTACTATTTTCAGGGGACTTGTACTTTTAAGACTCTGGCTTATCTAAAATGAATCAACGTTAAGAGTTAAATCTGTCTGGTATTTAAGTCCCTTATGGCAATGTCATTAAGTTAAGGCTTCAAATTATTGTCAATTAACGATTTGTGTTATAATCCCGTAGGGATGAAATATTGGTAGAAAATTGGATTTGTGTGTTTTAGAATGCCGTAGGTATGCAATATCTCCATTTTGACAAGAGAAATATGTCATCCCCATGGGATTCTGGAAATGATCTCTTGCGTTTTTGCTACCAATATGGCATCCCTCTGGGATTAAAAGCGTCGTAAGATATTGAAAAACAATGTATATACCACTTAACTTAATGACACTGCCCGATGGGATTGAAAAGGAAACACCTGAATAGAAACAAGTTTCGACACAACAACTAAATTCATGTAATTTTGCTTAATAATGAATACTATGTCAAACGAGAAAATAAGAGCGATTGTAACCGGAGCAACCGGAATGGTGGGTGAAGGCGTTTTACACGAATGTCTTTTGCATCCTGATGTTGAAAAGGTACTGATTATCAATCGCAGACCGATTGGCATCACCCATCCCAAACTTACCGAGATCATTCACAAAGATTTTTTCGATTTCTCACCGATTGAGAATCAACTGGAAGGATATAATGCTGCTTTTCTTTGTCTTGGTGTGACGAGCCTGGGATTAAACGAAGAACAATACAGCCATGTAACGTATGATTTAACGATGCATGTTGCTGAAACACTTGTAAAACACAATCCTGGTATGACCTGTTGCTATGTTTCCGGAGCAGGAACCGGGAATGTTAAACCGGGAAATTCAAAATTAAATATGTGGGTGCGGGTAAAAAACAGAACTGAAAACGACCTGATGAAACTGCCATTCAAAAAGGCTTATATGTTTCGCCCGGGGTACATACAACCCACTAAAGGATTGAAAAACACACAAAAAGCCTATTTTGTCATTTCGTGGATGTATCCGGTTCTCAGGGCCGCTTTCCCTAAAATTGTCTGTACCCTAAAAGAAATTGGCCTTGCGATGATCAATACGGTGAATAAAGGCCCTGAAAACCCGATTCTGGAAGTGAAGGATATTGTGGAATTGGCAGCGAAGTAGAGACAAGGCACTGCCTTGTCTTATCACTGTAAAATCAAACCATCATCCGCTCCAAAATCCCCACATAAATTCCCACCCCATCTTCAATCTCTTTCAGATAGATAAACTCATCGGCGGTATGGGATCTTGAAGAATCTCCGGGGCCGATTTTGATACTCGTATAAGGAATTACGGCCTGGTCGGAGGTAGTCGGTGAACCATAAGTTGTCAGTCCTAATGCAAGTCCTGCCTGTACGATTGCATGCTCCGGAGCTATAAATGAAGGTTTTAAACGGGTAGACCGGGCTTTGACTTCAGATTGTACATGCTGCCGGATGATATCTAAAACTTCCTCGTGGGTATATTGATCCGTCATGCGCACATCCACTACAAAATGACATTCACTGGGAACCACGTTATGTTGTTCTCCGGCCTTAATGACTGTGACTGTCATTTTCATCGGTCCAACATAGGGCGATACTTTCTCAAACTTATAATTCCTGAACCATTCAATATCATCGACGGCTTTATAAATAGCGTTTTCTCCTTCTTCTCTCGCTGCATGACCCGTTTTGCCATATGCCACACAATCGAGAACCATCAATCCTTTTTCGGCAATTGCCATCTGCATTTGTGTGGGCTCTCCTACTATTACCAGATCCATGGGACCTAAATCTTCCAAAATAGATTCTATCCCATTCAGACCGGAATTTTCTTCTTCAGCTGTTGCTGCAAAAGCCAGGTTATAAGGCAGATTGGATTTGTCATAGAAATACCGGAATGCAGCCATCAAAGAAACCAGGCATCCCCCTGCATCATTGCTGCCTAGCCCATATAACATACCACCCTCAATTTCAGGATGAAAAGGATCTTTGGTCCAGCCGGGATTGGGTTTCACCGTATCGTGGTGCGAATTGAGAAGTATTGTTGGCTTTGCAGGATCAAAATGCTTGTTGTACGCCCATATATTGTTCCCTTTGCGATGAAAATCAATATCATGATCTGACAGGAATCGTCCTATTGCTCCGGCAGTGCCGTTTTCTTCTTTGCTGAAAGATGGAATGGAAATGAGTTGTTGAAGAAGCCCGATGGCTTCCTGAATTAGGGTAGATATTTCTTTATTGTCAGACATATTTGCTATTGATCTTCTTTGCGTTCTTTGCGGTTTATCTTGGCGCTCTTTGCGAGAAATATTTCATGCAAAGTTCGCAAAGGGTTTCGCAAAGAACGCAAAGAATTTTACTGACGATCCTTTATATAGTCAAATAAAGTTCAGTCCCCCTTGGTTTTGAATGATTATTGAACTCTTTTATGGCATCTGCATGAATGATTTGTACAGACTTTACCCCTTTTTTCAAAGCTTCAAATGCATTGTCCAGCTTCGGAATCATGCCCTCATTGATGATGCCATCTTTCTTTAAAACTTCATATTCTAAAGCCGAAATCGTTTCAATCAGGCTGGAATCATCATTCACATCTTTTAATACGCCTGCTTTTTCAAAGCAATAGATCAGGGATACATCATAATTGCCACTCAATGCAACTGCCAGTACACTCGCTATTGTATCTGCATTGGTATTCAGCATATTACCCTGTCCATCATGCGTTAACGGTGCGATGACTAGGCAAAGTCCATTTTCAAGAAATAAAGAAAGGGTTATTGGATTGATTTTATCCTCCTCTATATCCCCAACAAAGCCATAGTCAATGTCTTTTACCGGTCTTTTTTGTGCTGGCAGCATATTTGCATCTGTACCCGTTAGCCCAATGGCATTGCAACCCTGAGACTGCAGTTTGGCAACGATATTTTTATTAATGAGTCCACCATATACCATGGTCACGACTTTTAAAGTCTCAGCATCCGTAATGCGTCTGCCATCCAACATATTTGGCACAATGCCAAGCTCTTTGCTTATGGTACTGGCTATTTTACCACCGCCGTGGACAAGTATTTTTGCCTCATCGACCAGTGCAAATGATTTCAAAAACGAATCAAGTTTGTCAGGATCGTCAATCACGTTCCCTCCTATCTTGAGAATATAGAGTTTGGGTTTCTCCATTTTAGAAATTATCCATCAATAATTGTTTTAAAACAGCCTGTGCCGCAAATACCCTGTTTCCGGCTTCCTGGATAACAATACTATTCTGTCCATCAAGCACTTCAGAAGCCAGCTCCACATCTCTGCGAACCGGCAGGCAATGCATTACCCGGGCATTTGATGTTTTGTAAAGTTTCTTATTATTCAACATCCAGCTCTTATCTGAATTTAGGATATGGCCATAATCGGAATACGATGACCAGTTTTTAACATACACAAAATCAGCATCCTGCAGCGCTTTATCCTGATCGTAGATAATGTTTGCTCCGTTTGTAAATTCCTCGGCAAGTTCATAGCCTTCAGGATGGGTGATTACGAATTCCACATCCGATTTCAACATCCATTCTGCAAAAGAATTCGGTACAGCCTGTGGAAGTGGTTTGATATGCGGCGCCCAGGTTAAAACAACTTTTGGCTTGCGGTTCAGAAAATCCGGCGCCAATTCTGTAATGGTAACCAGGTCAGCGAGACTCTGTAACGGATGTCTTGTCGCGCTTTCCAGACTTACAACAGGCCTGCCGGAAAAATTGATCATTTTCTTCAGGATAAGCTCATTGTAATCATCATCCCTGTTGCGGAGCTGTGGAAATGAACGAATACCAATAATATCACAATACTGCCCTAAAACTGCCGCAGCTTCCCTGATATGCTCTGCTTTATTGCTATTCATGATCACGCCATCTTCGGTTTCCAAAGCCCAGCCTTCTTTATCAAGGTTCATCACCATGGTATTCATACCCAGGTTGGCAGCCGCTTTCTGTGTACTGAGACGGGTACGTAAACTTGGATTTAGAAAAATAAGTCCGAGCGTTTTATGCTTCCCAAGGTTTTCAAAAGCATACGGATCTTTTTTTATGGAAAGAGCATCCTGCACCAATGCCTGGACATTATCCACATCATGTACTGAAGTAAAATTTTTCATGATACCGGTGTTTTTTCAAGGGTTTTGCAAAATGCGGAAACGAACATATCAAGTTCCGTTTTGCCAATATTTAAAGGTGGCAATATCCGCAATGTATTTTTATTGGATGACGATCCGGTGAATATCTTATGATTAAATAAAAGCTCTTTTCGTATATCTGCACATGGGAATTCCAATTCAATACCCACCATCAAACCCAGGCCTCTCACTTCTTTGATTCCTTCTAAAGGTGAAATATTTTCAACAAGATATTTGCCCATTTCAGCAGCATTTGCAACAAGATTTTCCTTCTCTATAATATCAAGAACCGCGATACTTGCAGCACAAGCAAGATAATTTCCCCCAAAAGTGGTACCAAGCATGGAATGACGTGCCTTGATTCCCGGTTGGATCAATACGCCACCGACAGGGAATCCATTTCCCATGCCTTTCGCAACCGTGATCATATCCGGTTTGACGCCTGAATACTGGTGTGCAAAGAAATGACCTGAGCGACCGTAGCCGGATTGAACTTCGTCTAAAATCAGGATAGCTCCTGTTTTATCACAAAGTTCTCGCAGTAATTTCAAGAAAGAAACATCAGGGATCTGCACACCTCCTACACCCTGGATTCCTTCAATGATTACGGCACAGGTGTTGTCTGTAATCATTTCTCTTGCAGCATTTTCATCATTGAATGGTGCAAAAACAAAATTAGGAGAATGGTTTACCGGGGCATTAATTGATTTGTCATCAGTGGCGGCAACAGCTGCTGAAGTACGTCCATGAAAAGATCCGGAGAATGCAACGATCTGCTTGCGGCCATTGTGAAATGATGCCAGTTTGATGGCGTTTTCATTGGCTTCAGCACCGGAATTGCAAAGAAATAATTCATAGTCAGGATATCCGCTTTGTCTGCCAAGCTTCTCTGCCATTTCTTCCTGCAACGGAATTTTTACCGAATTGGAATAGAAACCGATCCTGTTCAATTGCCTGGTAAGCATTTCCACATAGTAGGGATGGCTATGGCCTACGGAAATCACCGCATGGCCGCCATACAGGTCAAGATAGGTATCACCTTTTTTATCAATGATATAAGAGCCTGTTGCACTGACCGGCTCAATATCGAAAAGAGGGTAAACGTCGAAAAGTTTCATGGATTTATAGGAATAGATTAGAATGCGATCGATTTAAAATGAAGTCCTGAGGTTTCATCCAGTCCAAACATCAGGTTCATGTTCTGAACCGCTTGTCCGGAAGCGCCTTTGAGCAGGTTATCTATAACAGTCGTAATAACCAGCCTGTCTTTGATTTTGTCCACATGAACAAAGCATTTATTGGTATTCACAACCTGTTTCAGGTCAGGCACATTATCAGTCAATGTTACAAATGGATGCTCCTGGTAATATTCTGAAAATAATGACCTCGCCTCGGCTAAACTAAGATCAGAACGGGTGTAACTCGTAACCAGGATACCCCTGCTGAAATTGCCTCGGTAAGGCACGAAATTGATATCCGGAACACCCCCCATTTGCATGGTTCCAAGGGTGTGCATGATCTCATTGAGATGCTGATGTTCCAGAACTTTATAAGAAGAAATATTATTGTTCCTCCAACTGAAATGTGTGGTTTCACTCAGGCTTTTACCTGCCCCGGTTGAACCGGTGATGCCGCTCACATGTACTTCATCCTGAAGCAATCCGGCTCTGGCCAATGGCAACAATCCCAGCTGAATACCCGTGGCAAAACAGCCGGGGTTTGCAATATTTTTTGCTGTTCTTATGGTGTTTCGATGCAATTCTGGTAGGCCGTAAATGAAATTCTTTCCTGCAAACAGATTATCTACCCTGAAATCCTGGCTCAGATCAATGATCTTAATGTCTTCAGAAATAGGGTTTGTCTCCAGATATTTCTTTGATTCTCCATGGCCCATGCAGAGGAAAAGCACATCTATTTTGGAATTGAAACCATCTGTAAATACCAGATCCGTCTCATCCGTCAGGTCAGGATGGGCAACAGAAACAGCTTTACCGACAAATGTTTTACTATGAACAAAAACGATCTCAGCTTCCGGATGAAGCAGCAATATACGCAACAGTTCTCCGCCGGTATATCCTGCGCCGCCTATAATTCCTGCCTTTATTTTACTCATCTCCGTCAATATTTTTAATGTCATTCACCATGTGGTAGATCATGGTCTGGTTGCCAAATATTTTAGAAAATCCTTTCACATCTTCACCGCTCCAGGCTTTATTTTCTTCTCCGTAATGGCCAAAATCAGAGTTCATTAAATCATGCTCAGATTCAATGCCGATGATCGAAAAATGATATGGAGACAACATCACATCTACCCTGCCGTTTACGGTCTTTTGAGTATCGCTCATAAATGCTTCAATGTTGCGCATCACCGGGTCGAGGAATTGGCCTTCATGCAGCCAGTTGCCATACCAGGAGGCGAGATTATCTTTCCAATAAAGCTGCCATTTGGTCAATACATGTTTTTCAAGGGCATGATGGGCTTTGATGATAATGATCGGTGCGGAAGCTTCAAACCCTACCCTGCCTTTTATCCCGATAATGGTATCACCCACATGGATATCCCTACCAATAGCATAAGGGGCCGCGATACCATACAACGCATGAATGGCATCGACAGGATTCATATTAATATATGATTCAATACCAACAAATTCACCATTATTAAAATACAGGCTTATCTTTTTTGGCTCTGTTTTGGTGAGTCGGGTTGGGTAGGCTTCTTCAGGCAAAGAAAGATCTGATGTCAGTGTTTCCTTACCTCCTATCGACGTACCCCAAAGACCTTTATTGATCGAGTATTTTGCTTTCTCATAATTGTATTCAACACCCTTTGCTTTAAGGAATGCGATCTCTTCTTCCCTTGAAAGTTTATTATCCCTGATGGGTGTTAAAATCTTGATTCCCGGGATCATGATATTGAATATCATATCGAAACGAACCTGGTCGTTACCGGCGCCCGTACTGCCATGGGCTACAAAATCCGCATTGATTTTTTTGGCAAACCGTGCCACTGCCATTGCCTGTGAAACACGCTCAGCACTAACAGAAAGTGGATAAGTCCCGTTTTTCAGCACATTGCCAAATATGAGATATTTGATACAGGATTGATAGTATTGATCCGTTTCATCAATTGTCTTATGCGCCTTTGCACCAAGACTTAATGCTCTATTTTCAATTTCTTTGAGCTCTTTTTCGTCAAAGCCTCCTGTGTTTATGGTTATGGTATATACATCCAGGCCCAGTTCATCGCACAGGTACTTCACACAATAAGAAGTATCCAGTCCGCCACTGAATGCCAGCGCTACTTTTTTCTTTTCGTTGCTCATTTCTGCATCCTGTTTTTTATCGCTTTGATCCATTTGCTTGATTTCCAGGCTGGTTTTGCTTTAATTGAATGTCCGTTTACTTTCAAATTATTGATCTCTTTCTGTATTCCCTCTTTCTCTTTCTCTTTCTGATCTGCAGGATCATAAAGCATGGCCGTACACAAACAGTTCTTGCGCTCTTTGCTCATGAGGATCTCAAAGTTCACACAACTCTGGCAGCCTGCCCAAAACTGGTTATCATCGGTGAGCTCTGAATAGGTAACCGGTTCATAACCAAGTTCTGAATTGATCTTCATCACAGCCAATCCGGTAGTGAGGCCAAATATCTTGGCTTCAGGATATTTGCTGCGCGAAAGCTCAAATATCTTTGACTTGATACGTTTGGCAAGGCCTTCTTTACGGAACTCAGGAGACACGATAAGGCCTGAATTGGCTACATATTTCCCGTCTTCCCAAGTTTCTATATAGCAGAACCCTGCCCACCTGCCGTCTTCATGCTGGGCAATGACGGCTTTTGCTTCATGCATTTTCTGGATGATGTAATCAGGGGATCGTTTGGCAATACCGGTACCACGTGCTTTGGCAGATGACTCCATCTCAGCACAGATCTGGTTTGCGTATTTTATATCATTATCCGTCGCTAAACGGACTATAAACTGGCTTTCGCTCATTTGATGATTAGAAAAAAAATTGAAAAAGGTTAAAAAAAACAGTTCTGAGGAAACCGGTCTCCCGACCGATGCATCCCGGAATGTAATCATATCCGGGAGCAGAAAAACCGTCTTCGGTCTTTCCTGGAAATGATACGGCAAATAAGTAATGATGCCATTTCTGTTTTTAAATCAATGGATAAGGTCATAAAAGGCGCAATTTAAGGAAAAACTATGGAATAGAGTGAATAGAGGTGTGTTAAGTTTTGCGGAGGGGGGCGTATTCCTCCCTGACCAATGGTTCACGTTGCCACTAAGAAGTGAAACAGACAACTTAACCTGCATTATTTTCTCAAAACCTTGGTGTTATGAAATTAACTTACGAACATTGGGTTTTAAACACCATAAATCAATAAAATATATGGCTTTTGCTAATAATTATCAATTGTGGTCCTTTATTGCTGTATGTGTTTTCACCGTTACGGCAATTACACTTTCATATACGACCAATATTCTTAAAGATGTAAGCCTGGTTAAAAATAAGCCCTATAGCTATTCGCGGGTACAAATGATGTTTTGGCTGGTAATCATTGTCGATGCCTATATGCTAGCCTATGGCTGGCATGAAGACATTGTGGCTTTAAATTCATCTTGTCTGGTGCTGCTTGGCATCAGTGCAGGTACAGCAGCGGCAGGCAGGGTCATTGACAACTCCCGTTCTGATGACGACAATGCCGTGATGCAAAACCAACCTTCGGAAGGGTTTTTGAAAGATATACTTTCAGATCAAAGCGGCATCAGTATTCACCGTTTTCAATCTGTTGTTTTCAACATCATTTTCGGGGTTATTTTTATTGTAAAGTTCTTAGCATCTTTAAAAGCATCTCCTGCTTATCCCTTATTTAATGATACAGACCTGGCACTTATGGGAATCAGTTCGGCAACCTATATAGGCATGAAAATTGGTGAAAACGGAAGCCTGGCGACAACAACACCCGCTCCAGCACAAGTGCAACAAACCACAGCTCCCGCCCCGGCACCTGCTCCTGCACAGGTTCAACAGAGTACACCACCCGATCCTATACCCGCACCTGCAGCTCCGCAAAGTTCAGGAACGGAAACCCAAACCGTGGCAACTGCCTGATGAATGGGAAGGAGGTTTAACTTCCAGCCATAATCATCAATTTATAATTTCAGTTGTGGGGTCATATTCGCAGCATTAGAATACTTGACTTTCTAAAAGTCAACGACTCTGTATATTGAAAATTTATTCATTGCCATTCAAAAACTTATCATCAGATTTGGCAAAGTATTCTTGAAACCTAAAAATTATAATCATGGCAACACCAACACTAAATGTAAACTATGGTCAATATGACAGCAATGGTAATCTTTTGAGCTCTCTTCAATTTACCAGCGCTACAATGTGGACAATGAACACCAACCCTGCCACCAACCAGCCATATCCATTAAATACTGGAGTATTATATGTTAATGTAACCGCTGTTTCACCTGCGGATGCTCAGTATGATTGTGGCTGGGCCATATTTGGTACCACGGCTTCAGGCTATTCAATTGATTCAGGGGCTTCTGCCGAATGTATACTTGGGCCTGACACCTATGGTAACTATTGTATCAATTTTAACAATATTACTTATGATCCACAGCCTAACCCAAATCCGATTTTTGATTTCTACGTTTATAGAATTAACACAACCAGTACCCTTATTTATGCCCTCTTCGAGGTAGTAGCAGGTGTAACACCAATACCCGGGCAAACGGACGTTATTTTGAATCCGCAGAGTATAAAACATTACTAAAACAAACGATGTTCATTATCGGTTTGGTCAAAAGTGAATAGTGATTTTTTGCTCAAATTGAAGATTTATGCAATTTCCATTGCAAAAAAATACAGTATCTTCGAGAAAAATGTCGCTTAAAAATAACAATCGGGCGCTTTGTTCTGCATGATAAAATCAAGGAAAATCAGGTTTTGGCTGTTATTCTCTATTTTTCTCATAGGTATACAGGTCGGCAGTTTATCAGCTCAAATGGAAGATGTTTATTTGAGCAAAAAACTGGATTCGATAGTCAATCTTAAACACATTGATACCCAGAGTATAAACCTCTTATGGAAGACTGCTCTTAAATATCAGGCAATTAATGCCCAGAAAACAAAAAGATATCTTCACATTGCTGAAAATCTGGCGGAAAATGCGCATTATGAATTAGGGCTTATTGAGATTTATGACAGGCTTGGAAATATTTGTTATGATTCAGATGAGTATGATTCTGCGGTATATTTCAATTTGAAATGCTTAAAACTTAGAGAAAAAAAGCATGATAATGCCGGAATTTCAAAATCTTTAGGCAATCTTGGGATATTGTATGTCACTCTTAAAGACAGTGCCAAAGCTATTTATTACCTCCAAAAAGCTCTCGAGATTGCAACAAAGCATAATAATATCATCGAGCAAGGGGAAGATTGTATTAATCTCGGGAATTTTTATCTAAAATATCAGAAAGTAGGGATTGCACGTGACTTGTTTGTAAAAGCACTATCCATTTTCAAGACTGGAGATAATAAGGAAGACATGGCTACCGCCTATGAAAATATTGGTATAACCTATTATAATGAAGGTTATTATAAAAAAACTCTTTCCTATTTTCTCTTGGCTGCCAAAATATATGAGGCCGAAAAAAACGAACTTATGCTTGCAAATTTATATGACAATATTGGTGCGGTTTATACGAATGTAAATATGGACAGCGCTTATTATTATCTAAACAAAGCGCTGCGTATTGCCAACAAAACCGGGGCAGCTACTTCAAGGATGTTAATTTATCATAACCTCAGTGATTATTATGATTCTACTGGCGATGTTAAGAATGCTTATAAAGCTTTCAGAATTTATAAAACAATAGAAGACAGCATCTTTAGTGTAGATAAAAGCAAAGCCATTGCGGAGCTGCAAACCAAATATGATACGGAGAAGGACCATGAGAAAATAGCTACACTTACTGGTGAACAAAAATTCTCCAAGCTGCTGCGTAACTCTTTGATCGTTATTATTTTATTGATTTTTATCATCATTCTCGTCCTCATCAACCGGTACCGGCATCAGCAAAGTGCCATGAAAACGATCAGTGCCGAAAAGAGCCGGTCTGATGAATTGCTGCTCAATATCCTCCCATCAGAAACGGCTGAAGAGTTGAAGAAATATGGCAAAACCACTGCCCATGGCTATGAAGAAATAAGTGTGCTATTTGCAGATATAAAAGGGTTTACCAATATCTCTGAACAGATGTCGGCCACGGATCTTGTCGCTGATCTGGACATGTATTTTGGCAGCTTCGACCTGATCATGGAGCAGTATGGGCTTGAAAAAATCAAAACCATTGGGGATGCTTACCTGGCAGCAGGTGGACTTCCCAATCCGGATAAAGGAACTCCAAAGGAAGTCATATCTGCAGCCCTTGAAATGCAGCGATATGTAAAAGAAATGAAAAATGAAAAATCTGAACAAAATCTTCCATTCTTTGAATTAAGGATAGGAATACACACAGGACCGGTTGTGGCAGGTGTGGTGGGGATTAAAAAATTCGCCTATGATATATGGGGAGATACGGTAAACACAGCGGCACGTATCCAGCAAAACAGTGAAACCGGCAAGGTGAATATTTCAGCCACTACCTATGAAAAAATAAAGGATTATTTCGATTGCACCCCACGAGGTTACATCGAAGCCAAGAACAAGGGCCTGCTTGAAATGTATTTTGTAGATGGGGTGAAGGAAGACAGTTAATTCCGCATCAATAGCTCCTTAGCGCTCTCAACAGCCGCCGCACCAGGAACATGTCCTCCAATCATTTTGGCAATCTCTTCGATGCGCTCGTTGCTTTGCAGTTGGCGGATATGGGTAGCAGTACGCTCCCTGCCCGGAACTTTATATACGACATAATGATGATCTCCCATGGCCGCCACCTGTGGCAGGTGCGTGATGCAGAGTACCTGGCGGCCGGAAGATAGTTTTTTTATCATCTGCCCTACCTTAATGGCAACTTCACCGGATACGCCTGAATCTATTTCATCAAAAATAACAGTAGGCAGAAATATACTATCGGCAAGAATGTATTTGAAACAAAGCATGAGTCTTGAAAGCTCGCCACCTGATGCTACGGCACCTACTTCCATAGGCCGCGAGCCTTTGTTGGCACTGAAGAGTACCTTTATATTATCTTTCCCAAATTCATTTAGCAACTCTGAATCTTTCAGGGATATCTGTATGGCCGCTTCAGGGATACCAACCTGCCGCAGCAGTGTAACAAGTTGTTTTTCAAGAGGCTCAACCTGCTTATGGCGGTTTGATGAAATTTCATCAGCCATCATATTCAGTTCAGAATTCAGCACCGTAAGATGCTTTTGCATTTGCTCAATATCCTGAGACAGCGATTCTGTGCTTTTTATCTTTTCACGAAGCTCATCGGCATAATTCAGGAGTTCTGTTTCAGTTTTAAACTGGTGCTTGACCAGCAGGTTATTGATAACCCTGATGCGGTTGTTCACCTGTTCCAATCGTTCCTGGTCTATATTCACAGACTCATACATTTCTGCAATCTCACCGCTAATGTCTTTGGTTTCGATAAGTACATCCTCCAGTCGTTTCTGGATCAGCAACAACCGTGAATTCAATGAGGAAATAGCTGAAAATTGTTTATCCAGACCGGCTATCCGGTTGTTCAGGCTTTCATCCCCGTCGGAGATTTCATACATAGCTGTCTGCAGGACCAGTTTTATTTTTTCCGCATTGCTCAGCAGCATCAACTCTTCATCGAGCGATTCAAGTTCAAGAGGTTGTATGTTTGCTTCCTCCAGTTCATGAACCTGGAAACTGAAATAATCATATTCCTTTTTTGCATTCAGTTCTTTTTCTTTCAGAAGGTTTAAGTCTGATTCCATTTTTCTCAGAACCCTGTATTTGTCACCATACTGAACCAACAAAGCTTTATGCCCGGCCACAGCATCCAATAAGGACAGCTGGTATCGTGAATCGACGAGTTTCTGCGTTTGAAACTGGCTATGGATATCTACCAGCTGGTCTGCAAATTCCTTTAATAATGAGAGATTTACAGGCGTATCATTGATAAAAGCCCTTGATTTTCCGGCAGGACTTATCTCGCGCCTGATGATGGTATTTTCATCCCAGTCAAGGTCATTGTCTTTAAAGAAATCTACGAATTGGGAACCGGGAATTTGAAACTTGCCTTCGATGACACATTTTGTATCCGGCTCCATTAAAGAACTTGTATCAGCCCGAGAACCAAGGATCAAACCCAGGGCACCGAGTATAATTGACTTTCCTGTTCCGGTCTCACCCGTTATGATATCAAGACCACTAAAGAAGTCAATTTCAAGGGATTGAACGAGGGCAAAATTTTGTATCTTCAGGGATGAAAGCATGGTTGTTTTATCCCGATAAAGGTAATAAAATTTTTACTGTAATTTGTCATTATACTTCTCCGTATTAAGCGGATCGAGGCTTTTGAGAAGGTCCCGAGCAGTGCCTTTTTTATCTGAAGGCGCTGAGGCAAAAAGATCTATAAGTTCATTAGTTTTCGCCAGAAAAAACAAATTCAGAGAATACGAAGAATTGAAATTCTGTTTCACTTCGTTCAACAGCTGTAAACTTTTGATGATATTATCTGTCCCTTTTCCATTATCCTGTGACATATTATCGAGCCCCAAACGGTGATAATCATATATGGCCTCATGAAATGATTTAAATCTATCATCATTCAGTTCATTTGCAAGGAAATAACGGTTGTGATCATCTTTTTCTGTAGAACCCCATCCAACAACGCCACTTCCTTGCGCAGAATTTACAATACTCTGGGCTTTTTGAAAATACAGTGAACCACCGAACTTGGAAAATGAATCATAGTCATAACCTAACATGATATAGGCATAATACCCCAGGATTGAAGTCATTTCTGATATATATGTATTTTCCTGGTATTCAAAAGGTTGAAATATAACATAACTGACGTTAAAATTTTTATCCAAACAATTAAATAATGAAGTGGAATAATTTGTTCCATAAACCGGTCTGCTGGATACGACCTGCATCGTTCCGGAATAATTATTTGCGTTATAGCCTCCAATAATTATTGAAATACTGCAATCAATACGCTCAGAGGCCGAAAAATTATCATTTGTCCAATGTCGGGTATTCATGAATTCCTTGATCTGAGATTCCATATTTTTACACAGGTCCCTATTGGCAAGCTGCAAGGTAGGTGCTGTTACACTTACACTGCAATTAAACTCCTGAGCCTTTATAATAAGTGCATTACCAAATAAAATGAGGCAAATGAAAATATATTTAGACAATTTATGCATATTCATTTCTTTTTGATGCGTCAAAAATACCTAGTTATTATAAAATCTACAATATCCCATGCCACTTCATTTTTACTTTTTTTCGGATATTCAATTGTTTCGCCTTCAGAAGTTATAATGCTTATCCGGTTTGTGTCCAATCCAAAACCAGCACCCTCATTTTTTAAAGAGTTCATAATAATGAAATCGCAATTTTTTCTCTTCAGCTTTTCTATTGCATACTGGGCTTCATTATGTGTTTCAAGACTGAACCCAACTAATAACTGATTTTTGGTTTTAATATTACCTAAGGCAGCGAGTATATCTTTATTTTTAACAAGATTCAAAGTAAGCACATCGGCATCAATTTCTGTCTTTTTTATCTTTAAAGGACTTATATCTACGGTTCTGTAATCAGCAACTGCTGCAGATAATATGGCGCCACTGCATTTCGGGAATACCGATAAACATGCATGATACATTTCTTCGGCGGTATTTACCCGGGTGATGTTTATCAGTGAATTAGATGTAGAAAGGTTTACCGGTCCAGATACAAGTTCCACATTTGCACCCACCTCAGCAAGCTGTTCTGCTATTGCAAACCCCATTTTTCCTGAAGAATGATTTCCTATAAATCGGACAGGATCAATAGGCTCGTGGGTTGGCCCTGCGGTAACCAGGTAGGTCTTACCTTTTAAGCGGCCTTTTTCAGGATTTTTTTTTTTACTTCAGCAAAGATTTCTTCCGGCTCAGCCATGCGCCCTATTCCTTCCAGTCCGCTGGCAAGCTCACCATCCGCAGGCGGAATAATGATATTCCCCCTTGAGGAAAGAAGCTTGATATTTTGCTGGGTGGCCTGGTGCTTATACATATCAAGATCCATGGCCGGAGCAAAAAAAATGGGGCAAACGGCTGAAAAATAAGTAGTAAGCAATAAATTATCGCAGATGCCATTTGCCATCTTGGCTAATGTATTTGCTGAAACCGGTGCAATGATGAAAACATCAGCCCAATGTGCCAGTGCGACATGGTTTACCCATTCACCTGTGGACTTATCAAAGAGTTCTGATAAAACAGGGTTTTTGGATAAGGTGCTTAATGTAAGGGGCGTAATGAAATGCCGGGCGCTATCAGTCATGATAATTTTTACCTCATGCCCGTCCTTTATCAAAAGACGGGTTAATAGTGCCGATTTATAGGCGGCGATACTACCGGTAACCCCTAAAAGAATTTTCAAAACGATTATTTTTCGCCTTCAACAACCTCGGTAACAGGCATTCTAAAGTATACCTTATTCGCGATAAACTCCTCAGTAGCTACGATAGTAGTCTTCGGAAGTTTTTCATAATAAGTGGATATTTCAATTTGTTCCCTGTTTTCAAAAACTTCCTCCAGATTATCTGTACTTGGTGCAAACTCAGCAAGTTTATCATGTAGTTCTTCTTTCTGTTCCAGTGACAACTGGTTGGCTCTTTTGCCAATAATTGCAATGGATTGGTAGATATTCATTGTTGATGCTTCAAGGTTCCTGAGATCGCGGGAAATAACTTCTGATGGGATCTGATTGTTGACACTCATATCTTATTTTTTAGTTAATTGCTTAATATTTAGGTTACATTCTTTTACAATTCCGTCCAGTTCCGGATCATATTCAGATTTCGGAAATTTTTCTTTAAAGTCACCATAATAGGCAAGTGTTGAAGTAAAACGTTCTATTTTCTTTTCTTCAACACTGTTTAAAGCATATAAATACGATGATTTAACAACGAGGTATGACAAATGTTCGCGGTCTTTGGTGGCAGGATAATCTTCCAGTGCGTTTCTTATAGCCCAAACGGCAGCTTTGTACTGCTCTATTTTATAATAGAGGACAGCATTATTTACTTCTTTCTTTTCAAGCTTATTGGCCAGCAAGTCTATATTCTTGTTGCACTCATCTACCCTTTTGCTGGATGGATATTTGTCAACAAATAACTGGAAAGCTTCAATGGCACTTTTGGTACTACCCTGATCCAATTCACTTTCAGGGGAATCGAGAAACAGGCAGTAAGCATAATAATAACTGGCATCTTCGGTGTATTTACTTAATGGATAGCCCTCAGCAAATGTTTTAAACTGAAATGCACCCAATGAGTACTCGCCTACTTTATAATAACTGTATGCCAGATCATAACTTACCGTTTCAGCTTGCGAAGTACCAATATAAAATTTGTACACATCTTCCAGCAAAGGTAAAGCCTGGCCATAATTCCCCTTATCGAAAAACTCAATGGCGGCCCTGTACTTCAAAGTTACATCATTGCTTTTCAGGAGTTTATCGTAAGAATTACATCCCGATAAAACCAAAAAACATGAAAATATAGAAATAAGGAAAAAACTTTTCTTGTATGTCATAAGAAAATAATCAGCAAAGATAACACAATAATGGGAAATAAATTACATTTGGCAAGTGAAATATAATCTTAATGCCAAAATTTTGAAAATACGAAGGATTTGCCTTAGTTTTGCGACGTTTCTGTACTAAAACAACTAACAAGGATGGATATATTTGAAAAAATATTAATGAATAGAGGCCCATTGGGTCAACATGCAAAGCAGGTTCATGGTTATTTTACATTTCCAAAACTGGAAGGTGAAATCGGAGCCAGAATGAAATTCAGAGGCAAAGAAAAACTGGTATGGAGCCTTAACAATTATCTGGGTCTTGCCAATCACCCTGAAGTAAGAAGAGTAGATGCTGAGGCTGCTGCCAGATTTGGACTCGCTGCACCAATGGGTGCACGTATGATGAGTGGCAACAGCGATTACCATGAACAACTTGAAGCCGAGCTTTCTGAATTTACCCATAAAGAAGATACCTATTTATTAAACTATGGTTACCAGGGAATGGTATCAATCATTGATGCCCTTCTTACAAGGCATGATATTGTTATCTATGATTCTGAATCGCATGCATGTATTATTGACGGTGTGAGACTCCACCAGGGAAAGAGATACACCTATCATCATAATGATATTAATGATCTTGAAAAACAGCTCAAAAGAGCTCAAAATCTTATCGACCCTAAAGTGGGTGGTTTGCTGGTTATTACCGAAGGTGTATTTGGCATGAGAGGTACGCAGGGAAAACTTGCAGAAATAGCAGAACTTAAGAAAAAATACGATTTCAGGCTTCTTGTTGATGATGCACATGGATTTGGCAGTATGGGACCAACCGGTGCAGGTACCGGCGAAGCCCAGGGTGCACAGGATGGTATTGACCTGTACTTCTCAACTTTTGCCAAAAGTATGGCTAGCATTGGTGCCTTTATTTCAGGCGACAAGCAGGTTATCGAATTTCTTAAATATAACATGCGTTCACAGATTTTTGCAAAGTCATTGCCAATGCCATTGGTACTTGGTGACCTTAAGAGACTGGAACTTCTTCGCAACACACCAAAAATGCGTGAGGACCTATGGACAATTGTAGACGCTTTGCAGGGTGGCCTGAGACAAAGAGGATTCAATATTGGTGAAACATCCACCATGGTGACTCCTGTATTTTTAGGTGGAAGTACAAACGAGGCAGCAAACCTGATTATCGATCTAAGAGAAAACTTTGACATCTTTTGCTCAGTTGTTGTGTATCCTGTTGTTCCTAAGGATGTTATCATGATAAGACTTATTCCTACGGCAGCACACTCACTTGCCGATGTAGAAGAAACACTCAGTGCATTTTCTAATATATCAGTCAAATTAAAAGACAAAAAATACGAATTAGTCAGCATGCCAACCCTTTAAAACAAAAAAAAACAGGAGATTGCTTGTTTGGTTCAAAAAAGAAAATGTAATTTTATCGCGTGAACTCAAAAAACATATAAACTAAAAAATTTTAACAGCTATGAACAGATTTTCAGAAGTTAGAGACCTCGTATTGGGAATGGAAGATGATTTCCAGAAATTTTACGACAAAAGCAACAAAGCAGCAGGTACCAGAATCAGGAAAGGGATGCAAGATTTGAAAACACTTGCTCAAGACATTCGCCTTACCGTACAAGCCGCTAAAAATGGTGAGCCGGTAGCTAAAGCTAAAGGCAAAAAATAATTTCAATTCTCATTGAAAAAAAAATCCCGCACTGCGGGATTTTTTTTTGTCCTTTACCGAAACTTTATTCTCAAATTAATCCCTGGTTAACACATTCTTTTTTAGTAAGTTAATTAATATTTACCATTCAGGCAATTGGCTTTCGTTATTCCTTTATTTTAACTGACGCAAATACATTCCAATTGTGTTCTCGAGTCCGAAATACAGGGCATCACAAACCAACGCATGACCAATAGATACTTCTAAGAGATGTGGAACATGCGCCTTGAAATAATGTAGGTTATCCAGGTTCAGATCATGACCTGCATTAATACCAAGTCCACATTTTTGTGCTTCAACAGCAGTTTCAATATATGGTTTGATATATTTTTCACGATCGTGATCGTAATGTGTTGCATAAGGTTCGGTATACAGTTCAATCCTGTCGCAACCTGTAGCAGCTGCATTCTCAACAAGGTAAGGTTCTGCATTCAGGAAAATGGAAACACGGCATCCCATTGATTTGATTTCACTTACAACACCTGTTAAAAATATCTTTTCTTTCAAAGTGTCCCATCCGGTATTGGATGTCAATGCATCCGGAGGATCCGGAACTAAGGTTACCTGGTCTGGTTTTGCTTTACGGATCAATTCGAGGAATTTTTCATCAGGGTAGCCTTCAACATTCAGCTCTGTGGATATTACGTCCTTAAGGTCCAAAACATCCTGGTATTTGATGTGTCTCTGATCGGGACGCGGGTGCACCGTTATGCCCATAGCACCAAATCTTTCGCAATCTTTTGCAACTTTAAGGATATCAGGATTATTGGCCCCCCTGGCATTTCGGATCAGGGCTATTTTATTGATATTGACACTTAGTTTGGTCATATAATTTCTAAACTTGGTTTCAATGGCCAAAGCTACAAGAATCGGTCAAACTTTTATTCATAATAATAGTTAATAAAACAAATGCCTGGCACATTGGGCGCAATTTTAATTTAACTTTGAAGCTGATAATTATCATTAAATAAAAATAATTTTTAAACAGATGGATAACAGGTATTTAAAGTATGTGAATCTAAATGTGCTTATGGAAATGTACCTGAGTGAAAAAAGGGCTTTGGCTGCTAAAAAAGAAGCCTTTGAGTATGAAGAGATTAAAGGAATATTCCCGGGATTCCGGCTGGATACTCTACGTAAAGGATACGAAGAGAGCAAATTACTAATCCGCTGGCTTGAGAAATACCTTTTGAGTATATGCCCCTCACTTGAAGAACTTAAAATAGATCTTGGGTTTAAATAGCTTATTATCTTCCATTTAGTGTTAAATTAATTCATAAAACCCGTTCATTAATTCATTTTCATGTGGAACAAAACATCAGGCCTTAACCAGTTCTATAATGATCGTGGAAACGAGGATGGAATTCCGGTAATATTTATCCATGGATTTCCTTTTGATTCTTCAACCTGGGAAAACCAGGTAGTGGCTCTTCCATCCAATTTCAGGCCAGTGGTATATGATGTTCGTGGACATGGACAAAGTGAGGTGGGCGATATCCCATATAGTCTTGAATTTTTAGTAGACGACCTTTTTGCCCTTATAGAAAAACTTGAACTGCAACAACCGATTCTTTGTGGTTTATCAATGGGCGGATATATTGCATTGCGTGCATATGAAAAATGGCCCGGCTTATTTAAAGCATTGATATTGTGCGACACCCGGGCCGAAGGCGATAGCAATACTGCTAAAATAAACAGAGCACATGCAATCAAAACCATCTGGAACGGTGGTATTAAAAAATATGCTGAAGATTCGGTGAAGAACCTGTTCTGGTCAGAAAATATCCTGAGTAAAATTCCCGAGATAGTACAGATTAAATCAATCATTGAAAAGACCTCACCTGATGCGCTGTGTGCTGCATTAATGGCGCTTGCAGCACGGACAGATTCAACTGAAATATTGACCGGTATTAATATCCCTACTTTAATAATAGTTGGTGAACATGATAAGATTACCCCACCTATCGCAGCTGAATTTCTACACGAAAACATAAATGGTTCAGAACTGGTCATTATCAAAAAAGCCGGGCATCTTTCCAATCTTGAAAACCCGGAAGAATTCAACAAAGCATTGCTTCATTTTTTAGAAAATATGCAATAGTCCCGGTATCGCTTTCAGGAAATTATGAAAGACACCGGGAAATAAAATCACTGTGAAGAAAAAGCCTGCCAATCCGCCCCAGAGGTGCGCATCGTGATTGATATTGGTTTGCCTGCTTTTGCCTGCCAATACACTGAAAATCACAAACAATATTGCGAAAAATGGTGCAGGAATACCTGGCATGAAGAAAAAGCTGAGCCTGCTGCCTGGAGCAAATAAAATAAAACTAAAAACCACCCCGGTTATTGCCCCCGAAGCTCCGAGAGAGTTATATTTGGGATTGTCTTTCTGTTTAATAATGGTTGAAATATCTCCCAATGCCATGGATGCAAAATAGATGAGCCCGAAATAAAGATGCCCGATCGGTCCCACTGAATTCACCATCAGGTATTCCAATGGAATACCATCACTTACATCCAGTGCAAAATAATAAAAGCTCAACGTATTAAATATCAGGTGCATCCAATCTGCATGGATAAAACCACTGCTAATCACCTGGAAATATTTTTTTTGGTGAACCAGACTGTAAGGGTTCAACATCCATTTGGCAGCGAGATCTTGTCTTTGAAATGCAATCAAAGAACTAATAACCGATGCGAGAAAAATAAAAGACGCTACAGGTGAAATTAATATGATTTGCTGGATGTTCATTCAGGATATTTTTGCAAAACTAAGGATAAGGTCGGCCAGTTGACCCGGGTATGGAAATAGTTTTGTAGTTTTGAGCTCTAATTTATATTATAATACAATGGGCAAAGGCGATAAAAAAACAAAAAAAGGCAAAATCAAACAAGGCAGTCATGGCAAATCAAGACCAAAAAATCATGTGCCTGCTTACAAACCTGCAGGCGAGACTGTAAAGAAAGCCTGATTATTTCCTGATCAGGGAGCTATTCTTTGAATAGCCCAGCTATTCCCGGTTTTTTGATATACTATTCTGTCATGCAACCTGCTCGGGCGCCCCTGCCAGAACTCAATCATTTCAGGTACAATAATATACCCACCCCAATAAGGTGGCCTGGGTACTGTTGTACCATTATATTTCTGTTCAAATTCTCTCTGATTGTCCAATAATTCCCTCTTACTTATAGGCTGACTCTGCGGCGATGTCCACGCACCAATTTTGCTGCCTTCAGGCCTGAGTTCAAAATACAGGTCTGAATCCCGTTGCGGTATTTTTTCAACCTTTCCCTCAATTCGAACTTGTCTTTCGAGTCCATGCCAGAAAAAAGTAATGGCCGCCTGAGGGTTTTGTGAGATATCTGTTCCTTTCTTACTCAAATAGTTGGTAAAGAATACAAAACCTTCTGTATCAAATCCTTTCAATAATACAATCCTGCATGAGGGTTTCCCTTTTTCATCCACAGTTGCCAGCGCCATCGCATTCGGCTCATTCATTTCACTGTCAAGCGCTTCATTGAACCATGTTTCAAATTGTATAATCGGATCCGGATTGACGTCTGATTCAGAGAGTTCCCGTTTTGAATATTCTTTTCTAAGGTCGGTGATGTTCATATCTTAAATTGGTAAGTTGGTGAATTGGTGATTTTGTGGTCGATATAAAATCGTAATTCGTAATTGCTATCGCGAGCCGTCGGGTTCATAATTCGTAATTATTCAGATGATCTGTTCAGTGTGATTCTTAGTGTCAACCTTATCAATAATCTTTTCGATCTTGCCTTTTTCGTCTATCAGGAAAGTAGTGCGCACCGTACCCATATACTTACGGCCATACATGCTTTTTTCTGCCCATACACCATAGTCTTCTACGATTTTCTTATCGGTATCTGCCAGGAGTGTAAAGGGCAGGTCATATTTTTTCACAAACTTATCGTGGCTTTTTACGGAGTCAATGCTCACCCCAACCACCTCATATCCTTTGGCTTTCAGGTCACTGTAATTATCTCTAAGGTTACAGGCTTCAGCTGTACAGCCGCTGGTATCATCCTTTGGGTAAAAATACAATACGACCTTTTTGCCTTTAAAATCACTCAGTTTTACGGTTTTGCCATCCTGGTTTTCAGCGGTAAAATCAGGGGCTTTATCTCCGGGTTTTAATGTTGACATGGTTTTATGTTTTTGATTTTTTCACTTCAAAGTTAGGGAATCGATGTGTTGATATGATAATGTGATGATATGATAATTTATTTGACAACATTTTACTGATTGTCCGTGGTCGGCGTCCCCGCCGACCACTAATTGGAATTTCAATTAATTTACTGCATAGAAAACCGCAACAGGTCGGCGGGGACGCCGACCTGGGACAGAAAACAGCTTTTTTACCTATTCCTATTGATCCCGAGTGCTCGGGATTGTTTTTATTGATAATTTATTTTTTGAGTCTTATAATTAATTGACAATCTTATATTTAATAGCTAACTCATTGACAAGTATCAATAGTTAACAATAAAAGAACAATCCAAAATAGTCAAAAATGCGGTTTTCTTCATTGCCGAACCAAAGTCAAAATAGGGATTCCCCCTTTTATTGGGATTTGGTACGATTGTCGACAAAGTACCCTTTCCAACGTTCTGGCCTCTTTTCCCTGATATAACAGGGAAATTCATTTTTTCATTTTTTAACATATTGATATTTAGTTTCTTACACGTAACTTGTTGACAAGTATCAGGGATTATCAGGGAAAATACAGGCCAGAATGGGTAAAAAGGCCGGTTTATCTTTCTTTGCCCGCCGAAGCATTTGCGAAGTCGGGTCACTGCGCATTTCCAATTTGCACCTGAAAAATTGTCTAAACTTCCAAATGAGTCGGGACAAGCCTGATTTTTTTGATTAAATGATTTCATAATTTTCTTGCGCCAGTCAATTCGTAATTTGTAATTAGCTCAGCTGAGCCTTCGGGTTCATAATTCGTAATTAGCCTCCGCCTTTTATATACATATATAGCGAAGTGTCCAAGTGGGTGGATGTTTTGAAAAAATATTTTTTAACTTGAATCATTTCAATACATTACAAGGGAAAATATTTTCAAAAATGTTTTACTTTTTTGATGGTGTCTGCCACGCCGCCGCTCGCATCTTGCGAGTGGCTGTATCCCCGGCGTCCCGCAGCTTTTTGTATTCTTAACATTCAGCCAGAGGCTGTAGAAAGCCCCACTCGCCAGAAGCGAGCGGATGCGGGTTTATCAGGGAACTTTCAAGGATCAATACCAGTTCATTTCGTGAAACAATCTCAAAGCATTATACTTGAAACCAATAAATCCATACGACAATGAAAGTGGTACATGAAATCAGCGAAAGGAAGGTGGATTTTATATTAAACCTGTTAAAAAAATATTCCTTTGTGAAAGTTAAGGAAATTAAAAAGCCTAAAGAGGAACTTGTACGGGATATTCAAACGGCAGTTGAAGAAATGAAACTAATCAAAGTTGGCAAACTTAAAGCGCGTCCAGTATCGGAATTACTTGATGAAATATGAATTAATGAACGCTTTTTACTTACTTCGGAACGTAAATATGAGATTGCGGCTTGCAGTCTTCTCGTTCCTCGAATTCTTTGCTGCAATGACGGCAATCAATGGTCTTGGTTATTTGCGCCAGCCCATTTTCAAATTTTCAAATTCCCAAATAGTTCAATCCTCCAAATCCTCCAGCGCCATCTTTAACTCATTCTCCGTTTTCCGGTCTTTCTGGGTTTGGGCGAGGCTGATTCCTTTTTCTAAAAGGGCATTTGCATTTTCATTATCCCCCATTTTGGAACTCAGCAACCCCGCCTGGTAATAGACCGGCAGGTAGTCGGGATGCCTGTCCAATACCGTTGTATAATAATCCATGGCCCGTTCCACTTCGCCAATAGCTTCATATTCAATACCCACGGCATAGATCAGGAAGGGATCATCGGGTTGTTTTCCCAACATTTCCAGCAATTTATCGAGGCGACTGTTTGGCATATAAATTTTTGTAATTTTGCACTATAATTCGAGAGCCAGAATGAAGATTTTACTTTGCGCCAGCAAAACCCCTGATACAACCACAAAAATAAACTTTACTGCCGATAAAAAGTCCCTCGACAATACAGGTGTTCAGTTTATCCTCAACCCAAATGATGATCATGGCCTCGCAGGGGCTATGGACCTCAAAGAAAAACACAATGCTCAACTGACAGTGATCCATGTAGGCGATATGTCAGTCGAGCCGATATTGAGGCGTTGTCTTGCGATCGGAGCTGATGAAGCTATCCTTGTTAACACCCCTCCTACCGATGCCTATTATGTAGCCATGCAGATTGCCGAAGCCGTGCGAAATGAAAATTTCGACCTGGTCATCTGTGGCCGCGAATCCATTGATTTTAACGGTAACGAAGTTGGAGACATGCTGGGTGAAGCGCTGGGCATTCCCTCAGTCGCTTATGTCGGTGGCATTGTAATTGATGGCAATACTGCTACACTGAATCGTTTTATTGATGGCGGTATGGAAAATTTAAAGGTTAATCTTCCATTGGTGATTACGGCTACCAAGGAGCTTGCCGAACCACGTATCGCCAATATGCGCGGCATTATGCAGTCACGTGCTAAGACCATAAAAACCCTTGAACCTGCTGCCATAGATCATCTTACAGAACTTGTTGAACTGGAACCACCTGTAAAAAAATCAGGCGTTGTTCTTATTGATATTGCAGAAGCCGGGAAACTGATGGATATCCTGCACGAAAAAGAAAAACTAATCTAAAACCAAACCAGAATAATACAAACATGCCAGTTTTAGTTTTTGCTGAAAATATAGAAGGAAAATTTCACAAGCCTGCCTTTGAGGTTTTGACCTATGCCGCAGATGTGGCGAAGATGCTGAATACGACAGTGACCGCACTAACTATAGGAGATGCAGCAGATGATGAGATATCAAAACTTTCCAAATACGGTGTTGCCCATATTTTAAAAGCGAGTGATGCCCGCCTGAAAGACTTTAACAGTACAGCTTATGCAAATATCTGCAAGCAGGCTGCCGAAAAAATAAATGCAGACGTTATCATTATGAGTGGCAGCTTTAATGTGAAAGCATTGGCGCCACGCTTGTCTGCAAAAATGAAAGCCGGGCTGATAACCCAGGTAAATGATCTTCCTAAAACTGAAAATGGTTTTGTGGTTCGGAAATCAGTTTATTCCGGAAAAGGTTTTGGTGAATTTAATATCAAGACTCCGGTTAAAATCATTACGATAAATATAAACGCATATCATATTACCGAGAACCCGGTTCAGGCTCAGATCGAAGCATTTACGCCTCAATTATCTGATTCGGATTTCCCGGTAACGGTTTTGGAAGATATACGCCAGAAAGGCAAGATTTCACTTACCGAAGCTGAAATAGTGGTATCAGGCGGACGTGGTATGAAAGGTCCCGAAAACTGGGGCATGATCGAAGAACTTGCCAATATACTGGGTGCCGCCACGGCCTGTTCCAAACCGGTAGCTGATGTCGGCTGGAGGCCTCATAGCGAACACGTAGGCCAGACAGGTCTTGCTATCGGTCCGAACCTGTATATTGCCATTGGTATCAGCGGTGCCATTCAGCATCTTGCGGGTGTAAGTTCCAGCAAGGTTATTGTTGTGATTAATAAAGACCCGGAAGCACCATTCTTCAAAGCGGCTGACTATGGAATCGTCGGCGACGCTTTTGAAGCATTACCGAAACTAATTGAAGCTGCAAAACGTATTAAGTCTGTTCAATAATATTGTGAATTATAAAATGATAAATAATTACACATATAGAACTTTACTTTTCTCCCTCGGGAGAAATTTGAATGAGGCCGAAAAAGAAACTATGTGTAATTATTTATCCCTCAACAAGTAAATCACATATGGATAAAATTCAACTCCAGATATTAGGAATATCCTCAGGGCATACTTCGACCTCATATACCCTTATCCTGGAAGAAATGAACGGGCAGAGGAAGTTGCCGGTGATTATCGGGGCTTTTGAAGCTCAGGCTATTGCCATCGAGATCGAAAAGATTGTTCCGGTACGGCCAATGACGCATGACCTGATCAAAGCCTTTGCGGATACTTTTCATATTACCATCAAAGAAGTACTGATTCATAAACTGCAGGAAGGTGTATTTTATGCCAGCATCATTTGCTCCGGTAATGGAGATGTGCAGCATATTGATGCCCGCACTTCTGACGCTATTGCAATTGCATTGCGTTTTAAATGTCCTATTTATACCTATGAAAACATTATGCTTGAAGCAGGTATTATCTTGAACGAACTGGAAGGCGAAATGCGCCCGATATCAGAAACCGAGGAAGAAAAAAAGCCACGTTCCAAAGCAGATCTATCAGGATATAAAACCGAAGAGCTGGAAAAAATGCTCGAAGAAGCCCTGGAGCTTGAAAACTATGTTCACGCCGCCAAGATCAGGGACGAGATCAAGAAGAGAGGATAGGTTCAATGTGCCTGATGTGCTAATATGCAAATGTGCAAATTGGCTGACGCATGATTTTGAATTAGCGCATAACCGCATTGTCATATTAACACATTGTATTCCGGTAATTCCTCAATTCTCACAAATTCACTATCTTTTTTTTGATAATACTGATGTTCCAATCCATTGGTGAGGCAGATGTATTTTACATGTATTTGGGATTGATAAGTTACTGCCTGGAATAAAACATCGTCATTGATTTCGATATGGCTGGCTTTACATTCAACCAGCAACAAGGGCTTTAATTCATTATCATATACGAGAATATCTGTCCGTTTTGTAAGGCTGTTGTATTGGTGCCCCTGTTCTAAAGAAATATGAGAAACCGGGATATTTTTGATTTCAATAAGATAATTGACAAAATGCTGCCGAACCCATTCTTCCGGTTGAAGGATAATATATTTCTTCCGGGTACGGTCCCAGATCAAAAGCTTCCCATCTCTTTTTTTGAGTTTGTATTCGTAAGAAGGGAGATTTAGTTCAAGCATAGGCAATATTAGAGAAAATAGTCTGAACGGGGATTTATGGGATTAACTGGATTTTGGAGAAACTTGTGATAAAAATCCTTTAATCCCCAAAATCTAATAAATCCCTGTTCAGACAATTTTCACGTTCTTTGCGTGAGAATTCATTATGGCATCCATCACATACGACAAACTAATCCAATCGCTACAGGAAAAGAAATTTCAGCCTGTATATTACCTGCATGGCACTGAACCGTATTTTATTGATCATATCTCCGATTATATTGAAGAACATGCACTTAATGAAAGTGAAAAGAGCTTCAACCAGGTGGTTTTTTATGGCAAGGATACAGATGCCAATACCCTATTGAATGCCGTAACCCGCTACCCAATGATGGCACAATTTCAGGTAGTGATTGTGAAGGAAGCCCAGGATTTTAAGAACCTGGCTGCCCTGGAAAACTATTTTGAAAAACCTGTACCGTCTACCATCCTGGTGATGTGCCACAAATACAAATCGCTCGATAAAAGGCTTAAAGTAACCAAGGTCCTTGAGCAAAAGGCTGTTCTCTTTGAATCGAAACCTATCCCCGAAGCCAAAGTGCCTGACTGGATTGAAAAATACCTTGATGCCTCCGGATACAAAAGCACCAACCAGGCAAGATACCTGCTTACCGAATATGTAGGAAGTAACCTGGAAAATCTTACCAATGCACTTGTAAAAATTACCAGCGCTCTTGATAAAGGCAGTATCATAGATGAAGGAGATATAAAAGCCAATGTAGGTATCAGCAAGGATTACAATGCTTTTGAATTATCAGGAGCCATTGTGAATAATGACATTGCCAAAGTAACCCGCCTGGTCAATTATATCAACGAAAATCCTAAAGAATTCCCCATCCAGGTGATGATCGTGGTGCTTTATAATTTCTTTTCCAAAGCAACGGCATTGTATATTACCGGCAAAAACGACAAAGAAACTTTAAAAAGCCTTGGTATTATGGAATGGCTTTCGAGGGATTTTCAAAAAGCTGTCCAGACTTATGGCAGGAAATTAATAGCTATTTCGAAACTGATCCAGGAATTCGATCTTCGTTCCAAAGGGGTAAATGATACCGGAACGGATTCATCTGAACTTATGAAAGAACTGGTTTACAGGATTGTATACATCTAAAAATTATCAATCCGTCAATGATCAATAAAATTTAAGCTGATTCAAAACCAAATTTCAAATTTCCAATTTCAAGTTTCCAAACCATATCATCATCATCTGAAGGCATTTACAAAGAAAAAGGCAGCCGGTTTATTGCAATAGCTTATCCTGTAAATTCTGAAGAAGAAATCAAAGAAATTCTTACAGTTCTTAAAAAAGAACATCCCAAAGCAAGGCATATTTGCTATGCCTACAGGCTTGGTGCGGATAAATCGAACTATAAATATTCAGATGACGGAGAACCCCACAATTCTGCAGGATTCCCGATTTTTGGCCAGGTAAAAAGTTTTGACCTGACAAATATTCTCGTGGCAGTGGTCCGGTATTTTGGCGGAACGAAGCTGGGCGTGAGCGGATTGACAGCCGCTTATAAAGACGCGGCACATGATGCCCTTAAAAACGCAGTAATTACTGAAGATGTAGAAAGGGAAACGATCACAGTAAAAACAGATTATGCAAAGCTGGGTGACCTGATGGATTTTATTAAAGAACAGAATATCAGGATTGTGGAACAGGATTTATCTTCTGAATGCAGGATTATTATTTCAGTTCCCAAAGAGCACATAAATATCATAAAAAACAGGTTAGAAAAAACAGGTATCCTGCCTTTGAGGATGTAAGGTTATAAAATTCTTGTAGGTTAGCGGCCCAAATTTCAAATCACAAATTTCAAATCACCACATCTTTTAATTAGTTTTGGTGAATATTAACCGTCAATTAAAATACAATGAAGAAATATCTTTTAGCTGTCTTATGTCTGTCATTATTAGCTCAAAGCTGTCTTAAAAAAAAGAATCCTTTTTCTAATACGCCACTCCCCCACAGGCAAAATCTGTCTGCAGCGGTATTATGGAAATTAGGCCGTGTATCCGATCCAAGGATTTCACCTGACGGCAAATGGGTCCTTTTCGGTGTTAAAACTGCCAACATAGCTGCGAACAAGACGCATAACATTATATATAAGATGGAGATCAATGGCGGCACTCCAAT
>Ga0207032_1021_pt2 | contig 53466 bp, 43 predicted proteins | sample Alteio_BWMinCont_38_FD_153308 | JGI IMG/M metagenome (GOLD analysis project Ga0207032, IMG submission 153308) | Enriched cells from forest soil in Barre Woods Harvard Forest LTER site, Petersham, Massachusetts, United States -... | ecosystem: Environmental > Terrestrial > Soil > Temperate forest >... | reverse complement strand
CTACAGCTTCCACCCTGTAACAAAAGGTTCTTGTTATACTGGCAAGATCCTGATCCGCATATTGAATCTTATTTGCATTTACTCCAAATTACTCATTTAACCTTAACGATTTTTTTGGTCCGTTGGGCTCATATTTCTCAGAATATGATATGAAAATATTTAACAGGTGGGGAGAGCTGGTTTATGAAACCAGTTCCGGAAAACCATGGAACGGATATTACAAGGGAGTACCTGCTGCCCCCGGACTCTACCAGTATCAGATGGATATAATGGGATATAATGGCAATACGTATCAGTTTAAAGGAACCGTTGATATTGTGAACTGAGCTAACCAGGTATTTTTACCCTTCTTTCTATAATCGCTAAGCTGATGTTCCGTAATTAGCAATTGTTTCCCTTATCAATTCTTCTTTTTCGATAGGAACTACACCAACTTTTTCGCATACAAGTCCACCGGCAAGGGAGGAGTAGTTTTGAAAGCTGTTGCGGTATCAGTATTGGAAAACGCACTATCAACGCGACTGTTTTTATTACGCACCAGTATTTGATAAGTATATAGCTTGTTACAATAAATACTTGAATCGGAATAATTAACAATATTATCATCCAAAACAGCGATTTTGTTCCAGATTAGAGTAGCTGATCTTCGATATATAACGTATTCTGAATTTGAAAATCCTTTATACGAATTCCATGAAATAAGATTTTTCCCGTTTTGTGGAAATACGGAAATATGAACTGTTGTATGCGTATCTCCGGGAGTAGCAATATTTCCGCAGCTGTCGAAACTTTCAAAATAATAAGAATATGTATTTTTTATGGTATTCAAACCATTGTCAAAATACTGGTAGATTCCTTTTCCCAGGTAAAAAAATGTGTCTATTTCCTTATATGAACCTCCATTTGCAGATCGGAAAATGATATATCCTTTAAGATATTTGTCGTTTACAGTGTTAAAATTGATCAAAACTTCTCCTTTCACGGCGTCAGTATACATCACAGAAGCAGATCTTAATAACGTGGAAGAGGGGAGTACAGTGTCACAACCTGAGACCGGCATTGGATTTTGCCCTGAATTTGCTTGCGGGTTATTGTTCTTTATAGAATAAAATCCTTCGGCAGAGGATTTCTGAAAGACTGAGAAAGCCATTAACATTGCTAAGAGCAGGTTGATCAACTGCTTTCCCATGACTGATTTTTAACGGGGTAAAATTAATGTTGTAAAATTACGGGTTTTCCAAACCATTTTTGGGCTGTTTGGTGTTATGTGAACAAAATGTTTCAAATTTGTCGGCCAAACAAATCCTTATTGGTTTGGTTTCCGTTTATTTGCAAATACCATGATAGGATACCGTTTTTCAGATTATATACCCGATGATAAAGAAGGCAATCCTTTTGAACGACTGTTAAAGTTGTTTATGCAATTGCTTGTTTATACATCCGGCGATGCGGCTGAAGCATTGCAATGGATGAATGAACTGGATAAAGAGTATCAGATTACCGATGATAGTTATGGTATGGGCGATTTTATCCAGGAACTCAAGGACAAAGGATATATCAGAGATGAAAATAATGATGGCCTTTTTTCACTGACCGCTAAATCCGAACAAAGTATCCGCCAACGGTCTCTCGAAGAAATTTTCGGCAAACTTAAAAAGACAGGACAAGGAAACCATCGAACTTCTTTTTCGGGCACTGGCGATGAAGTGAGTTCAGATACAAGACCATACCAGTTTGGTGATCGGCTGGAAAATATTGAAATGACCGATTCACTCCGGAATGCACAGATTAATCACGGGATAAACGATCTCAGGCTTACAGAAGATGATCTGGAAGTGATGGAAACGGAATACAAAACCCAGACTTCTACTGTTTTGATGATTGATATTTCACATTCTATGATTTTGTACGGTGAGGACAGAATAACTCCTGCTAAAAAGGTTGCCATGGCGCTTTCCGAACTCATAACTACCAAATATCCCAAGGACACCCTTGATATTATAGTATTTGGCGATGATGCATGGCCGATTGAAATAAAAGATTTACCCTACCTTAAGGTTGGACCTTATCATACAAATACTGTTGCCGGTCTGGAATTGGCAATGGATATTCTGCGCCGAAGAAAAAATGCCAACAAGCAGATATTTATGATTACTGATGGAAAACCCACATGCCTCAAGGAAGGAATTAAATATTACAAGAACAGTTTCGGTCTTGATCGAAAAATTTTAAACCGTACTTTAAATCTTGCAGGTCAATGCCGTCGATTAGGAATAAAAGTGACAACTTTTATGGTAGCATCTGATCCATATCTACAAAAATTTGTCCAGGAATTTACAGAAGAAAACAACGGCAAAGCATTCTATACCAGTCTGCAGGGATTGGGTGATTATGTTTTTGAAGATTATGAGAAAAACAGGAGACGCAGGGTGAAGTAAAAACTATTTTGGAATTTGTCCCGAGCATTTGGGATAAAAATTGGCTGACGCAATCCTGCTTAATAATAACTATTGAATACTTACCACTTATCCTTTCCACTTACAACAAACGATTAACAAACAAAATGATAATAAAGGACATAACTACTTTAGGCCTTCTTAAAAAATCAGGATATAAAAGTAAAAGCGTTAAAGAAGAACTCAGGATCAATCTTGTTGAAAAACTTAAAGGTAGGAAGGAGATTTTTAAAGGGATCATCGGATTTGAAGAAACGGTCATTCCTGATCTGCAACGGGCCATCTTATCAAGGCATAATATCATCTTGCTTGGCTTACGCGGCCAGGCCAAAACCCGCATAGCCAGGTTAATGACAGATTTACTGGATGAATATATCCCTGTCGTAACCGGATCAGAATTAAATGACGATCCATTAAACCCTATCTCATATTATTCCAGAAGTCTGATAGCAGAACAAGGTGATGATACTCCTGTTACCTGGATGCACCGGAGCGAAAGATACACTGAAAAACTTGCAACACCTGATGTAAGCATTGCTGATCTTATTGGAGATGCTGACCCGATTAAAGCGGCAAATTTAAAGCTGCCCTATTCAGATGAACGTGTCATACATTTCGGCTTGGTACCCCGTTCACATCGGGGTATTTTTGTTATTAATGAACTTCCTGATCTTCAGGCCAGAATACAGGTTGCTCTTTTCAATATTCTGCAAGAAGGTGATATACAGATTCGTGGATTTAAACTGAGGCTACCTTTGGATATTCAATTTGTATTTACTGCCAACCCTGAAGATTATACCAACCGTGGGAGTATTGTTACGCCATTAAAAGATCGGATTCAAAGCCAGATATTGACGCATTATCCTAAATCAATTCTTCATTCCAAAGAGATAACAAAACAGGAAGCAAACCTGATTGCCGAACAATTACGTACAGTAAAAATGCAGCCGCTTGCTGAAGACCTGATTGAGCAGATTGCTTTTGAAGCGCGTGGTAGTGAGTACGTTGATTCAAAAAGTGGTGTTTCAGCGAGGCTTACCATTTCTGCCTATGAAAACCTGATCAGCGCTGCAGAAAGACGTGCTTTAATGAATAGTGAGAAAAAAACATCTGTCAGGCTCGGAGATTTCTGGGGAGTAGTACCATCCATAACAGGTAAAATAGAGCTTGTATACGAAGGAGAACAGGAAGGCCCGGCCAATGTGGCTCAAATTCTTATTGGAAAAGCGATAAGGACATTATTTGTGGATTATTTTCCCAATCCTGAAACCAGCAAAAAAGCAAAAAGTCATAGCCCATATACCGATATAACACACTGGTTTGGACAGGGAAATAAACTTGACCTGATGAATGATATTTCAGATACGGAATACAGAAAAAGACTTGATGAAATTCCGGGCCTTGGAGCTCTTGTTACAAAATATCATAAAGATGCCGGGGCAGATGAAAAGTTGTTCCTGATGGAATTTGCCTTACATGGCCTTGCGGAATTCTCCATGCTGAGTAAAGCCAGGTTGGAAAGAGGGGTAGAATTTAAAGACCTGCTCAGTGGCATGTTTACCATGAGCAATAAAGATATGGACGAGGATGAATTTTAAGAATTTTTAATTTTTAATTTTCTCAACCTTATATAATATTGGAAATGAATACCCTACTGTAAACTGCCAGTTATTGATTTTAAAATCATCATCAACGTACTGGTAATTGAAAATAAAATCAACATCATTATATCTGTTAGCAGCATTTACAATTGGGGATAATCCCAATAAATATCTGACATTCACTGTGATCCATCCAACACCTGCGTGATAAGTCAGGCCGGCACCATACAGTATGCTTGTGTTTTCAGGATTTCTTCTGCTTTTTGGGTTTATTGAAGTATTATTGGTGTTTCCGGTGCTGTTATCGGTATTTACAATATTTGCGTTAGCTGTTGATAGAAAATCAAATGATGCTCCTGCTTCTATGTACGGGCGGAGTAGAACTTCATTATTCAGGAAATAATACCTGGCTGAAATGGGTATATGCCAGTAGGTCAGGTTTTCTGTATATTGCTGTCTCCATCCTGCAACACTATCAAAATTATGCTGATACTGACAGCTCATGGAATAGAATCCGGCAGTAAGATGAAGTCCCTTAATTATTCCATAATCCCCCTCTACACCAAATTGAAATGCAGTTAAAGGCTGATAGGATGCACTCGAATTGGTTACTGCTTTATTTGAAGTAAGATTTAAATTAGCAAAGTTAGGGCCTATGACTCCGCCAATTTTTAACACCGAGTTAACATCATAAGTATTAATTATTTTGGTAAGACTGGCAGGGTCGTTAAGATATAGAGGAAATAACTTGTAACTGTGCTTATATTTAAGAAGATTTTTGACGGCAGTATCAGCTTTCTCCGGCTGGTTAAGATAAATATAATCCAGGGCAAGAAGCCGGTATCCCTCATATTTCTCATCATGATTAAATCCTGATTTAAGACAAGGCAATAACCTCGCCGCAGATTTTGCAAAATCGCCCGCTTCATAACTTTTATTGGCTTCATACAATGCATTTGCACAACTGCTCTGGCCATTCGAAAATTTTGGAGATAATAATAAGGCCGCAAGTATAATGAGTATGTTAATTTTTTTCATCAAAGTCGTTTTAAAATTTCTCGAATTAGCTTCATTTTTGTCTGATTACCTTATAATTAAGGTTACGGATAACCCCTATTGTAAAAAGACCATTGCTGATTTTTAGATCATCATCCTGATAAAAATAATTGGAAACAAGATCCTGATCTGCCTGGCGGTTTGTAACGTTAACAATATTTGTAAGACCGTATGTATATCTAAACTCGACAAACAATTGCCATGCAGGATCCAGCTTCAAATTAAGGCCTACTGATCCAAGTAATCCGAAATCTGTGCTGTTCCTACGATCTTTGTTATTAACACCATTATCAGTATAATTAGTCTTATCAGCTTGATATGCAGCACTAAAATCGGAAGTTGCATTAAGAAGGAAATCTTCGTATGCTCCTAGTCTTACGAATGGCCTGATTCTTCTTTTGCCATAAGTATATGTAACATAAAGAGGAACTTCAAGAAAAGTCAGATGTTCATTATCTGTTATGTTGAAATCATTGGTTGAATAATTAAGAGAATAGTTCTTAAATGCCGTATTCAAGTCTATCCCAACTTCTAGTTTGCCTGAAATATTATATTCAAGTGCCAGGCCATACTGATTGCCAATTTTACTTAAATATTTTTTGGTAAAATTTGACACATTATATTGCTGTATAACATTTACATAGGTATTATTAATGCCGGCAGCACCAGCCAATCCAAGAGAGAATTTTGGAATAACGGCGATAGAATTTACAAGTTCAATAAAATTCTTTGGGTCTTTTAAACGGCTTGTTTTATATAATGGATTTTGCTCCAGCATATTCTCAGTCGCTTTGCGTGCATCAGCAGGATCATTAAGTGCCAGGTATGAAAGGGTAAGAAGACGGTATCCTTCTACCTTCTGGTCTTTGTTAAAGCCCGACTTAAGGCATGGGGTTAGTTGAGTTACTGATTTTGCAAAATCGCCGGCCTCATAACTCTTATTGGCTTCATAAAGCGTATTTGCACAACTGCCCTGGCCGAATGCATTAAACTTTAAGGCAAATATTAATGGAACGATCGATATGTAAATAAATTTCCCCATTCGTCTTTTTATTCCCTGATTACCTTATAATTAATATATTTTACAATTCCTATTGTAAAAAGGCCGTTGCTGATTTTCATGTCGTCGTCAAGGTAAAAATAATTAAATATCAGGTTTTGGTCAGCATATCGGTTGCCGTCATTTACAATATTAGAAATACCATAATTGTATCTGAACTCAACAAATAAATGCGCTCCGGGGTTAAACTTATAACTGAAACCAATGCCTCCCATTAATCCCGTCGATGTTTTATTCCTTCGGTCACTGCTGTTTACATTATTGTCAGAATAACTGGTATTATCCGGATTGTACTTAGCGCTGAAATCAGAAGTAGCACTTAAAAGAAAATCTTCATATCCTCCTAGCTTAATAAATGGCCTTAGTCGTCCTTTGCCATAACTGTACGTAACATACAGAGGGACTTCAACATATGAAAGATGCTCGTTATCAGTCACATTAAAATTGTTTGTCTGATAAGATATCCCATAGTTTTTTGACGATGAATATAAATCAACTCCCAATTCGAAATTCCTGGAGATATTATATCCCCAAATTACGCCGAACTGTTCCCCAATCTGACTTTTGTAATTTTTACTGAAATTAGATACATTATATTGCTGGGTGACATCTACATAAGTATTATTAATCCCTGCACCACCGGCAATGCCCAGTGAAAATTTTGGAATAACTGTAATGGAATTAATAAGATCAACAAAATCTTTAGGGTCCTTGATGAGGCTTGGGAGAAATTGCGGGTTCAGTTCCATAAGATTTTCACCGGCTTTGCGGGCATCTACTGGATCATTTAGAGTCAGATAGCAAAGAGCAAGGATTTCATAGCCTTTCCACAGATTGGTCCTGTCGAGGCTATTCGTCAGGCAGGGTGTTAATCCATCTATCGCCTCACGCAATTTCCCCTGGTCATATAGTGCCTTGGCATTTACAATAGCCCCACCGCAATTTTCCTGGGCGTAAATTTTAAATACAGGCGTTGTCATCAAAAGGAACAAAAACGCAAAAAATGCAGACTTTTTAATCATAATGCAAATTTTTAATACTCTTAGATTTACCCCAATTGCTTTCTAATGACAAAACTATACATTTATATATAGAAACAAAACTTTTTTTAAAATGAATTGCCTAAGGTTCAATAACCTGCTTTTGATAATTTATCCCATCTTTGGTTCGAATGGCCAATAGGTATATTCCCGGTTTCAATCCCGAAACATCAAGTTCTCTTTTATTGTCTTCGTTTTTTATGAGTCGTCCGTTCATGTTGTAAATCCCGATCATCGCATCTTCTGAAATATAAATTTTATCTTTTGCAGGGTTTGGATAAATGGATATATTACTGTTGGTTACGGGGCTTATGCCGGCAATGCCACCGGGTTTGTCATTGGCTAGAGTTGATATATCACTGGGAGAAAGCACTTTGTTGTAAAGTCTGATATCATCAAGGCAAACATAGCCATTCTCGGCCATCTGGAGGTCCCCGGTCGTTGGAGCAAGGAATTTCGGGGTGACTATGGAGTCGCCGGCTACATAGGTGCCATTAAAATAGGCCTTGGTGGTAATGAGAAATTCTGTGGCGTTCTTGCTTTTATAAGAACATGTAAGGATAAAATTGTTCCATTGTGCATCTGTGAACCAGCGGGTAGGCTGAGAACTAATCTGGGGTGCCCCGCCGAATTGGGCAAAGAGTTGCCATATATTTGGCGAAACCCAGACAAAATATGCGTTCAGCCACTGGTTTGTACCATTTTGATTAAATACCTGTACATAATTATTGTCGGTAGAAGTAGCATTGAACCAGAAAGAAACGGAACATGCGGAATAGAAAAGAGCGGTGTTTATCGTATCTACTGAGAATCCCGGTGAATTTTGGGAATAAAAGAAATACGCGCTGTTTGCTTTGCCAAACCTGTCTGGTATACAAGTTGACAGCGTGTCATATACCCCGGCATATGCTATATAAGTGGGCTCAATTTTTCCATTAAACCCATGACCCGTAGCGTCAAGCCCATTATGATTGAATGGATAGTACGCTACCAGATGGTCATTGATCTGCGCCTCGCCTGCCATCGCCGTTAATAAACTTATAATCAATAACAAATTCAGCTTCATTGTTTTATCTTTTTATTTCTCCCTGCACTACTTATCACTTACTCCTAACCCCTGATTCATTGATTACCGTTCTCATCCACTACCATAAAAGTTATCTGAATCCCGTTTGCCCCTTTCCCAAAGGCGGGGGTAGTCATCCCCATCAGGAATCCGCCATTATTGTATGGAATCACTGTGCCTGAGTTCAGGTCATAATATCCTCCGTAGGTTTTAGTAAACTTAGAGTTGAAACCGGCGTCATATTTGGCAATGATCAGGTTGTTTTTCGATACAATACCTTTTATTGTTGTGTTTGTACCGATATAAAATCCGTTATCAGGCGTCATGCCAAAATTTGCACCTGAAATGCCGCCTCCATTATTTTCAATAGGCAGGTTCAGGTTTTTTACACTCATACCATTTCCATTTTTATCACAAACAGCAGCAAACATATAAGTAGCCTGGCCAAACTTAGCGCTTGCACCAATGCCAAATACGAGGTGGCCATCAGCAGTTTCGCACCCCCCGGTGCTGGTACAGGCACTGATACTGCCCGTGAAACTAAAAGCAGCCTGGCAATCGGCTGGCCCTACGGTGTCATTCCACATCACATTGCCAGCCGGGTCTACCCGGGTTATAAGAACATGATTAAATGGGTTAGGGCTATTACCATAAAAAGCAAACCCATCATCCCTGGTAAAAAAGCCTGAGGAAGTGGTATTATCAAATTGTGCGTCCCAGGGGAACTGCGAAAATTCTTTTTGCCAGATTACTTTACCATTTAAATCACTTTTGACAGCATAAGGTAAAAAGAAGTTATATTTCAAATCAAGCCAGGATCCATATAACATATAATCCTGGTTAGGTCCTACAGAAATATTTGAAACCTGGAAAAATGGCAACGTTTTTGTCCAGAGAACATTGCCATCATAGTCCATTTTGCTCTCTAATATAAATCTGCTGCTGTACTGGCCCGACCTACCTGTATCAATAATGAGAAGGAGTCCATCGCCGATATCATGAATTATGAAACCAGAGATATGCATTTGAGGATAAGCCAACCCTTTTCGCCAAACAGGGTTTCCATTGGGGCTAACTTTCCTGATCAAAACCGAATCGGAATCAGACTTGTTCTCCATGGTATAGATGTTGCCGTTTTTGTCAGATGTAATCCCATTGAAAGTGGCATTTGGGTCTAAATTATAGACTCGTATCGGAAGACCAGGAGTCGGCGTCTCACTGACTTTATTGCAACCTGAACCAAGTGCCATCAAAATAAGAATGGCACTATTTAACCAAAAGTATTTCGCAAGAGCTTTGATCATATTTATTCCAGGTATTTATTATTATTTTACAGGTTGGCCGTTTTGATCAAGTTCCAGGGTAAATATTGTGCTGAAATCGGATAAAGGATTCAAAGAAGTACCGCTCACCACGATGTCGTTATTGGAATTAAAATAAAGTCCGCAAGGGGTACCGGGATAAGTTTTATTAGTAACGACCACCCCCTGACTGTTCTTTTTAGTAAAGCTGAATGTCCCCTCGTTCTGGCCATAGCTAATATATGGCTTCCCTTGTACAAGTTCATAAATGTTTCCCGCATTATCATTCAGAAAAAAAATATTGCTGCTTGTTGTTGCAGTATCCAAAACATGTGACGAAAGAACATTAAAATTTTTATAAATGGTTATATTATTACATTGGTTTGCTATGGCAGGCGGCGAAGTGCTAACCGTTTTTACCATACTGAAGCTGAGGTTGTAGTTGCCAGATGCATCAATGGTCATAGGACTGCGGAACTGGCCCGGGCTATAGCCTGCAGGGAATGAAAATACATTTCTATATGACCTTGAATTTCCTGCACTATCAAAACGGGCCATGTAAAAACTGGTACCTGCTACATAATTCACCTCGGCAGACAAGCAACAGACCAGGGATCCGTCTACATCGCATATCATCGAATATACTGGAGTGTACATAGCACCTGGGGCTATTCCGTTTAATTGTATAGTTCTTAACCATAATGAATCTCCATTACCGTTGGCCTTATAAATAAAATTAGACCACATACCATTCACGTTCTGGTTACCAACCGTATAGATTGCCCCATCTTTGCCTACACATAAGCCTGTCATGTTAAAATTACCTAAATTGTTCAATACGGGCTTTAACCAAACCTCTTTTCCCCCTTCGTCTGTTTTTAGCAAATAATTTGTATATCCAAATATACCTGAACCAATCTGGAAATTGCCCCCGGTAAATAAGACAAAACCGCCATCGGTAGCTTCAGAAATACCGAAGATGACACCCTGGTTATTATAGTCTTTAAACCAGGATTCATTTCCAGACTTATCAAATCTCATGAGAAATATATCGGAGCCACCAAAGCCTCCCCCTGAGGTAAGGGACTGTGCGGAACCGTAAACCACGAAACCTCCATCTTTCGTAGCCAAAGTGCCTGCAATACCAAATGAAGACGTAACAGCGAGGTTACTGGTTCCATTATGAAAATGAATTGGGCTGGTAGCGCTATTTGGGGCAACATTCGTTTTTAGACACGAACCTGAAACCAAGACAAGAAACAGGGCAAAAAATAGCCCTTTAAAGTAAAAAAGCAGTTTTTTCATGGTGTCTCCCAGACTCTAATTAATTGGGAGACAATTCTAAAAATAAAATTTTATTCCTGCAAATAAAATTTTATTAAAAAATTATTTATTCGTGTTTTAATGATTATAGGGCATTAATTGCCAGCCGGTCATAACTTCCCGGAACCCAAATTATTAAAATAAAGAACAACAGATTATTCCATGCTCAACTCGCTCAATGCAAGCCATGCCATCATACCCATTCCTGTTTTGAGTGCGTTTTCATCAATATCAAAAAATGGAGAATGGACAGGGGCATTTATTCCTTTTTCAGAATTCCCTACGCCCAGTCTGTAAAAGCAGCAGGATGCATAATGGGTATAAAATGCAAAATCTTCTCCCGTGGTCCTGAGGTCCAAGTCGATAACATTCTCTTTGCCAAGATAATTTATAGCAGCATTTTGGAGATGTTTTGTAAGGTCCTCATCATTTTTCAGAAAGGGATATCCGGGCATGATATTAAACTCCACAGTACCACCCATGCTTTCTACAAGCCCTTTTGCAAGAGTTTTCATTTTTTCATGTGCTGACCTGCGCCATTCCTCATCAAAGGTGCGGAAGGTGCCTTCAATTTTTACTTCGTCAGGAATCACATTTGTTGCGCCATCGGCCTCTACTTTGCCAAATGATAAAACGGTTGGTATTGAAGGTTTTGCCCAGCGGCTTACCACTTGTTGCAGCGCAACGATAAGATGTGCGGAGATCAATACCGGGTCAATATTTTGGTGTGGCATGGCGCCGTGGCCACCTTTGCCTTTAACTGTTATATATATTTCATCGGTTGATGCCATGTACAAACCGGGTCTGAATCCGACTTTGCCCACTTCAAGTTCAGGCATAACGTGCTGACCAATAATGGCGTCTGGCCTGGGATTTAATACGCCTTCCTTGATAAGAATGCTTGCCCCACCAGGTAGCTTTTCCTCACCGGGTTGAAATACAAGCTTGACAGTGCCTTCAAAATCACCTTTAAGTTCATTCAAAATTTTCGCCGCTCCCAGCAGGCTCGATGTATGAACATCATGACCGCAGGCATGCATAACACCCTCGTTTAATGACCTGTATTCTGATATTACTTTCTCATGAATAGGCAATGCGTCCAGGTCTGCCCTGAGCATTACTGTTTTTTTACCAGAGTTTTTGCCTTCGATATATGCAACGATTCCTGTGCCGCCAATAACAGTTGGGTTTATACCCCATTCACTCAGTTTCTGAGCAACATAGGCGCTGGTTTTAAATTCTTCAAAAGATAACTCGGGGTGAGAATGGATATGCCTCCTGATTGCTTTGATTTCCTCGAAATAAGCCTCGGATTTTTGTTTTATGATGTTTTCTAGTATCAAAATATTGTTTTTTAGCCACAAAGACCCGAAGACACTAAGTTTACTTTTTATTTACTTTTCTTTGAGTCTTTGGGTCTTCGCGGCTTTATTGTTCTGGCTACAAAGAACGCAAAGTTTTTTCGCAAAGAATGCAAAGTATTCTAAAGTCAAATTAGAAAATTAAAAGAAAATGCTAAAACTGCTACTTTAATTCAGGAAGATTAATAAGCCCCGGGACGAGTAAGATGCTTGTATATTTCTGCTTTAGGGTATGGAACATCTGCTGGGCTTCCATTCTGCTCCTGAAATCACCTACCCTTATCTTAAAATAAGGGGATTCATATATCATATATGTGCGAACCCCATAATTAATGGCAATTTCATTTTTAAGTTTCTGGGCTGTTTCTCTTTCAGTTCCAGCATATACCTGGATCCGATATCCGGACATCTGTGGACCATCATCACCGGGTACAGATGGTTTTATATCGTGAACCAACTGGGTATCAGCTATGATGCGAACAACCCCTTTTTTTTGATTGGATGCATCTTTGCCCTCATCTTGTGCATGAACTCCAAAAGTCAGGCAGATCAAAACAGATAATATATACCAGGTTTTTTTAGGCATCAATATTATTGCTCGTCTTTGCCATGACAGTTTTTGTACTTTTTGCCACTGCCGCAAGGGCATGGATCATTCCGACCCACTTTTTCTCCGACTTTCACAGGTTCCGGTTTTGGCTCATTGCCAGCTAAAACTGCGTTACCATTATCACCACCGCCGTTATAGATATCATCGCGACTTGTTCTTAATTTTGGCTGGTTTTGAGGTTTGGGCATTTTTCTTGACTCGCGTGGCGGTTCCTGTTCCTGATTTTCGATATGCCCTTTAAATAATGCCGTCAATACATCTTTGGAAATCCGGGAAAGCATGTCTCCAAAGAGCTTGAATGATTCAAATTTATAAATCAAAAGCGGGTCTTTCTGTTCGTATGATGCATTTTGAACCGATTGACGCAATTCATCCAATTCTCTTAAATGTTCTTTCCATGCGTCATCAATCAATGAAAGTGTAATAATTTTTTCGTAAGCTTTAATCAGCTCTTTGCCACCACTTTCATAAGCTTTTTTCAATGGAACAACTACATGTGCCTGTCGTACAGAATCGGTAAAAGGAACGACAATATTTTCGACAGTTTTGCCTTGTTCATTATAGATCTGTGATATCACAGGCATGGATCTTTCTGCAATAGAGGCTGATTTGCGTTTATAGTGAGCAAGTAAATGCTCATAAAGGGTATCAGACAACTCTTCTGCCTTCCCATTCATGAATTCCTTATCGTCAAAGGGTAAATCTGCTGCGAGAAATCTCAATAAATCAAGTTCCAAACTCTGGAAATCTCCTGCAGGATGATATTGGGAAACAAGTTCACTTACAAAGTCTTCCAGCATCTGGTCAATGTCCAGTTCGAGTCTTTCACCATACAGTGCATTCCTCCTGCGCTTGTAAATGATTTCGCGTTGTGAATTCATGACATCATCAAACTCAAGCAGCCTTTTACGTATACCGAAATTGTTTTGCTCTACTTTTTTCTGTGCTCTTTCAATGGATTTGGTGATCATGGAATGCTGGATCACATCGCCTTCTTTGTATCCAAAACTATCCATTGCTTTTGCCATCCTGTCCGATCCGAACAAACGCATCAGGTTGTCTTCGAGGGAAACATAGAACTGTGAACTTCCCGGGTCTCCCTGCCTTCCTGCACGACCGCGCAACTGCCTATCAACACGTCTTGATTCGTGACGTTCCGTACCTACAATTGCAAGTCCACCGGCATCTTTTACACCAGGTCCGAGTTTGATATCCGTACCACGACCGGCCATGTTGGTTGCAATGGTTACTGTTCCAGCCTGTCCAGCCTCCTGAACGATTTCAGCCTCTCTCTGGTGCTGTTTCGCGTTGAGTACATTATGTTTAATACCTCTTTGACGTAACATCCTGCTCAGCAATTCTGAAATTTCTACTGAGGTGGTACCTACAAGAACCGGGCGCCCTTTGGTAATAAGGTCATTAATCTCTGTTATTACCGCATTGTATTTTTCACGTGTGGTTTTGTAAACGAGATCCTGCCTGTCTTCACGAATGATATCTTTATTGGTTGGAACTGTTACTACGTCCAGTTTATAGATGTTCCAGAGTTCCGCGGCTTCCGTTTCTGCTGTACCTGTCATACCACACAGTTTGTGATACATCCTGAAATAGTTCTGAAGGGTAACTGTTGCATAAGTCTGTGTTGCAGCTTCAATAGTAACATTTTCCTTAGCTTCAATGGCTTGATGAAGTCCGTCTGAATATCTTCTGCCATCAAGGATACGGCCGGTTTGCTCATCTACGATCTTGATTTTCCCTTCTGAAACAATGTATTCCACATCTATTTCAAAAAGGGTATAAGCTTTTAACAATTGGTTTACGGTATGGATGCGTTCTGATTTTACTGCAAAATCCTGCATCAATTCATCCTTAAGTTCCAGTTTCTTTTGTGGGGTTGCTTCTATCTTTTCAATGTCTGCGATTCTGCCTCCTACATCTGGCATAATGAAGAAATCATGATCTTCACCTGAGGAACTGATCAGCTCAATTCCTTTTTCAGCAAGCTCAATGCTGTTGTTTTTTTCATCAATTACAAAATACAATTCCTTGTCTGCTTCAGGCATATATTTGCTTTGTTCCTGCATATAGTAGTTTTCCCATTTCTGGAGAAAAGCCCTATTGCCTGTTTCACTCAGGAATTTTATGAGCGCTTTATTTTTCGGAAGCCCTCTGAAACATTGCAAAAGCAATGTGCCGGCTTCTTTTTCTTCGTCTTTTGAAAGTTTTTCGACTCTCGAAAGCATTTCCTTGCATTTAGCTAATGCTTTATTTACATATTGTTTTTGGGCATTTACCAGTTTCTCCACAAAGGGTTTCATTTCAAAAAACTGGTGAATATCTCCTTTAGGCGTAGGCCCCGAAATAATAAGCGGCGTACGTGCATCGTCAATCAAAACGGAGTCAACCTCATCGACCATGGCAAAATGGTGTGCCCGTTGTACAATTTCTTCCGGCTCACGTGCCATATTGTCGCGCAGGTAATCGAAACCAAATTCATTATTGGTTCCGTAGGTGATATCGGCAAGATATGCCTGCTTTCTTTCTTCAGAATTCGGCTCGTAATATTCAATACAATCAACCCTGATACCCAGGAATTCATAGATTGGCGCCATCCATTCGCAGTCACGACGGGCAAGGAAATCATTCACAGTTACGATATGAACCCCTTGGCCGGCAAGAGCATTTAGATAGGCTGGCAGCGTAGAAACCAGCGTTTTCCCTTCACCAGTAGCCATCTCCGCAATTTTACCCTGGTGCAATACCATACCCCCGATCAACTGTACATCGAAATGTACCATGTCCCAGGTAATGGTAATGCCTGCTGCTTCCCATGAATTATGATAAACAGCTTCATCGCCTTCGATGTCTACAAAATCCTGGTCTACAGCCAATTCACGGTCGCGGGCTGTGGCCGTGGAACGGATGTCTTTGTTTTCAGTAAACCTTTTGGCAGTTTCTTTCATTACCGCAAAAGCCTCAGGAAGAATCTCATCTAATTCTTTCTCAAGGCTTTCGTTCCTTTTTTTCTTTAGGTCATCCAGCTGTTTAAATAAAGCGTCTTTTTCAACAGGATCCATATCAGGCTCTTTGTCGAGTTGTTCCTGTATTTTTTCTTTCTCAGCATCAATACTTTGCAGTGCTTCGGCAATAGATTTCCGGAATCCGGCTGACCTGGCGCGCAATGCGTCGTTGCTTAAAGTGTGCAGCTCATCATATATGGCAAGAATGGCCGGAACCCGTGGATTAAGGGTTTTCATGTCCCTGCCTGACTTATTGCCGAGTATTTTATTCAGAAATTCAAACATATATATCTATCTAAAAATATTAAATTCAAAAAACAAGTTGTGGTCATTGCGGCTTGCAATAACTTTGCCAAGGCAAAAGTAGGGAAAAAATGGCGGAAAATCAGGGGAAAGGGGTAAGTGGTAAGGGATAAGTGGTCTGAGAATAGTCAGGCATCAATTGACAAAGCCTTTTTGTCAGTTAAGTGTCAGATGGAATACAAATCAAGTTTTGACCCGATTTAAGCATCGGAATAGGATTTAAAACCTATGAGCGTTGATTTAAAAATCACTAGATTTGTTAATAGAAAATCCATATCTGTGCAAAATTCATTACTTAAATTCTGTATTTCTCTCAATATACTTATCTGTGTTAACTTTCAAATTGTTTTTGCGCAAAAAATAGTATGGAAAAATACGATTCATGCTACTCAAAACCTGGAGGGAAAGCAGATTTGTACAGACAAAAACAACAATGTTTATATCATATGTAATTACAATTATGGGCTCAAGCTTTCACCAAATGACAGTATTATTGATTCATCAAAAAAAGTGGTCGGTTGTCTTGTAAGTTATAATTCCAAAGGAAAGTTCAGGTGGGCGTTAAATTCATCTGGAGGATTACTGTTCAATACCATAAATAATAATGCTAATTATGGACTTAACTATTTGAATTTTGTATCGGTTGTATCGGACGGTAACGATAATATCACAATTGCCGGATTTACGGGCGGGCCATTACGGGTAGGCAATATTTTAATTGACAGTAATCAGACCTTTATATTAAGGATAGATACTGCCGGCAACATTAAATGGGTAAAAGAATTCAGCAACTCCATTATCTTACAAGAACTATCTCCATGGATAAATAAAGGCATTTGCTTCAGTGCTATGTTTAAAGGGAATAGTGCAAATTTGGGAGGAGTAACATTGGCGAAAGGCCCCATGAATAATACAGGGTTTATTGCTACCCTTGATTCACAAGGGAATATAAAATGGGCAAAGCCTTTTACCTCTTTCAACATGTTCACTGATTTTCTTTGCCTAACCTCAGATGTTTCCGGTTTTATTTATCAGGATATTCAAATTTCGGATACCAGCTATATAGACAATGAACTTTGCCCTGATAGCTTTTATTATCGGACCTATCTTGTGAAATTAAACCCATCAGGAAATATTTCATGGTTAAAAAAAACCTCTTTCTATAAAGACTTTTATACAAGCTATACAATTATAGCAACTGACGTAGGAGGTAATCTATATTATCCTGTATATGCCAGTAAAAGAGATATTTATCAAAATCCGTCCTTAGACAGCACTTTTTTTTACTATGCTCTAGTTAAAGCGGATTCAAGTGGCAAGGCTATATGGGATGCTCAATTTCGTTATCTCTCATGGGATAGCTTTTATAGTTTTCACGGAGTTGACTTTCAGAGTTGCGAAATTGTTGTAGGGCCGGATAATATCATTTATCTTTCATATCAGAATTACGAAAGTGGTGGATTCTCAGGGCAGGCTTGGAAATGTATTGCAGCCTTTAACCAACTGGGGCATGAAAACTGGATTGATACGCTTGATAATATTGGCTTCGATGATACATCACCATCAAGTCCCGGAAATATATCATTAACACCTTCTGTTGGAGGAGTGTATTTTACCGGGTGGTCAGGTGATGGAGAATTTCCGTGGGATGATACCACTCTCGAGGCGCTTAGCTGGGTTGATTTATATACAGGTAAAATTGTAAATACAGATACTACAAGCGTAATTAACGCCATACAAAATCATCAAAACATGTCAAACATAATGAGTATTTATCCAAATCCCGCAGAATCATATTTGAATTTGAAATTCACTGGAAATGAGGAGAAAATTTATTTGATAACGATTACAGACATAACAGGAAAGCAGATGATAGTTTCCCAATATTCACAATCAAACCCAATTATAAATATCGAAAACCTTGATCCCGGCATTTATATTCTCAATCTCCTGGGTGAAAAGGAAATAGACAGAATAAAATTTGTAAAAGAATGATGAATGTAAAGATTAATGACACAAACTTCAGAAGTGTTTAATAAGACAGAATTGCTCTTTGCTTATTATCTGTAATTTTGTAGCTTTAATTCATATCATGAATATACTTATTATCGGATCAGGAGGCAGGGAACATGCCATTGCCTGGAAAGTAAAACAGAGTCCGCTTTGCAAAAGTCTTTTTTTTACACCCGGGAATGCAGGGACCTTTGCTTTGGGCAAAAATATACCCGTAAAAGCACTTGATTTTGAAGGAATAAAGGAAGCTGTACTGGCAGAACATATTGATTTCGTGATTGTTGGACCTGATGATCCATTGGCTCTCGGTATCGTTGATTATTTTAAGAAAGATTCTGAAATATCTAATATTCCAATTCTTGGCCCCAACGCCAAAGCGGCGCAACTTGAAAGCAGTAAAGATTTTGCCAAGGCTTTTATGATGCGGCATAACATTCCAACCGCTTTATACAGGTCCTTTTCTATAAATGAAAAAGAAGAAGCTTATAATTATATTCATAACCATAATCTACCTGTTGTCATAAAGGCTGACGGATTGGCAGCCGGTAAAGGTGTTGCCGTGTGCACAACTGCGGAAGAAGCCATTCAGTTTGTTGATGAAATATGGGGCGATCACAAGTTTGGATCTGCGGGGGATAAGATCGTGGTGGAGCAATTTCTAAGTGGAATTGAGCTTTCGGTTTTCATTTTGACAGATGGGAATAAATATATCCTCCTGCCCGAAGCCAAAGATTATAAAAGAATAGGAGAGGGTGATACCGGACCTAATACAGGAGGAATGGGGTCTATTTCTCCGGTTCCTTTTGCTGATTCTGTTTTCATGAAAAAAGTAACAGAACGCATCATTGAACCCACGCTTGCAGGACTCCGAAATGAAAATATTATTTTCCAGGGATTTATATTTTTTGGATTGATCAAAGTGAATGGCGATCCATTTGTGATAGAGTACAATGCAAGGTTAGGAGACCCCGAAACCCAGGTCGTTTTTCCGAGAATTATATCCGATATTGTTCCTCAATTGCTCCAGGTAGCAAATGGTTCGCTTGAGGATACGACCATAAAAATTACTCATGAATCTGCTGCCTCTGTAATTGCCGTATCTGAAGGATATCCGGGAGATTATAATACTGGATTTAAAATAGAAGGATTGAACCAGATTCAAAATAGCATCGTGTTTCATGCAGGTACTAAAAATGGTGCTGATCATGAAGTTTTAACTTCGGGAGGACGAGTGCTGGCTGTAACTACTTTGGCAGATAGTTTGGAAGACGCATTGGAAGGAAGTTACGAAAATATTAAGCTCTTAACTTTTAAAAACATGACTTACCGGAAGGATATTGGAAAAGATGTACTTGGAAATGGATAAAATATCATGGGCCAATTTTTAAATCTTTTAATCTTTCAATTTTTTAATTTTATTTCTCATGAATCCAAAAAAATCATTTGCATCACGGATCATCGGTTATTTCCTGAGAGGGGTGGCCGTTTTGCTTCCTGTTGGTCTTACCGTATTGATGATTGTGGGAGCTATAAACTGGGTTGATCAGATTATCTATTCCGTTTTTCCGCAGGTAGTCATTCCCGGACTAGGACTTGTTTTGGTTTTAGTGGGTATTACGCTAATAGGAATTATATTCAGCGGTTTTATTGGAAAAACCCTTTTCGGCTGGCTCGATGAACTTCTGACACGTACACCACTGGTAAAAATAATATATTCATCTTTAAAAGATCTGATTGACGCATTTGTAGGTGAAAAAAAGAAATTTAATGAACCCGTATTGATTACCACTGATACTATCGGAACACAAATGATGGGTTTTATAACAAGGAAAGACCTGGAATCCTTAGGAATCAAAGATAAAGTAGCTGTATATTGTCCTTATTCTTATGCCTTGTCGGGCAGGGTATTGATCGTCAATCAATCGCAGATTACAATACTTGACATTAATGCAACCGAAGCCATGAAATTTATTGTCTCCGGAGGCGTTACCGGTTTGATGGATTAGAAATAATAATAATAATGGCAGGAGCAATTCAATTATACACAGATGGCGCATCAACAGGCAATCCAGGACCTGGAGGTTTTGGAGCGATCCTGGTTTATGGAAAACATGAAAAGGAAATATCAGCGGGATATAGGTTAACAACAAATAACAGAATGGAGTTAACGGCTGTGATTGAGGGGCTTAAGGCAATTAAAAACCCCGAAATACCGGTAGAAATATTTTCAGACTCAAAATATGTAGTAGATGCCATCTCCAAGGGATGGGTTTTCAACTGGAACAAAACGGGGTTTAAAGGAAAGAAAAATAAAGATCTGTGGATCATATTCTTAAGGCTTTATCCTAATTATAAAATAAAAATGCATTGGGTCCGAGGACATGCCGGGCATTTTCAGAATGAACGATGTGATGTATTGGCTACTACGGCCGCACGAAATCCTGATTTTGTAGATGAAGGCTACGAGAAGGGATGGGGGGAATGAGAGCGAAGAGCGAGAAAGGAGAGCGACCCTTAGACAAGCTCAGGGACCGAAAAAGGGGAGAGTAGTACAGAGAGCGATAGCCCTGAAAGGGCACAATATATCAGCGAGGGGTGCAGCCCCTCGAGAGAGCGAATGAAGAAAGAGAGAAAATGAAAACAGGTTTAATGAGAATACAGCGTTTGTCAATTTTTGCGGGATTGGTTTGTTTTGTGATCATCTTGAGTGCAGGTTGCCGAAGGCCATTTGATAACACAAATAATGTGCAGAAAGCAGATAGCCTTGAGCAACTTATCACTGGAATTGACAACCAGTTGATCCTGGATGAGAATGTCTTTAAACTGCGTGATGACAGTATGATTGTAAAGCTTAACCTGATCCATTCTAAAATGCCCCAGATTAATGATGGAGATACCAGCGAATCCGTTTTGAGATTTGAAGGAATTGAGAAAAACTATTCTCAATTATTGAAGAATTACCCCGTAATGGAATATGACCAGTCTGTGTACAGGAAATCTGTGGATGCCATTAAACAAAAGGTTGTCGACCAAAAAATTTCACAAACAGAATTTGATGATTATTATATCAAAACAAAACCCTTACTTTCAGATCTGTATAAGCGTGCAAAAACGCTGACTTATGACAATCTCTCCATTGAACATGATTACGAGAGGACTGATGAAGTTGTAAATGCTTTATATGATAAATTGAATTCAAAGTGAGCTGGTCAGAAAAGAAATTAAATATTAATTTCCAACACGCAATCCCCTCAAAATCTTCTCAACGTCTTCTCTATAGGTACTTCCAATTGGGATTTCCTGATTTTTAATCTTTATAGTATTCCTATCCAATTCAGATACATACTGGATATTAATAATATAGGATTTGTGTACCCTTATAAACCGGGAATGATTCACCAACAAATCCTGCAGGTTTTTCATGGTGGTGTGTACTATTATTTTGGAATCATTAATTCTCAAAACAACATAATCTTTCAAACCCTCTGCAAGCCATAGCTGGGCAAGATCAATCCGTACAAGTTTGCCTTCTGATTTAAAAAAAAGGGTATCGTCAGAATTGGGGTCCATTTTTTGGTCCGTAACAGGAACCTGAAGGTTTTTAATAACCTTATCCAGGGCTTTCGTAAATCTTTCAAAAGAGATCGGTTTCAGGAGATAATCTATGGCATTGTGGTCATAGCTTTCTGCGGCAAATTCTGAATAAGCGGTTGTAAAAATGACCAATGGCGGATTTTTAAGGCTCTTTAAAAAATGCATCCCACTTATTTCAGGCATATTGATATCCAGGAGCATCAGGTCAATCGGTTCTTTATTAATCATGTTAAATGCTTCAAGTGCATTCCCGCATTTGGCAATCATTTCAAAATCCGGGCTCTTTAACAGGTATGTTTCAAGTATCTGTTGCGCAATAGGCTCATCATCAACTATTAATGTCCTTATTTTTTTCATGCTATACCAGGTTGATATTCATTTCAGTATGATAATAATCTGCATCCCCCCAGTTTTTTAAACTGAATTTGTTGGGGTAGAGCAGGGTTAACCTTTTTTCAAGATTCTGCAACCCGATTCCTCCATTTTTTCCGGTTGTAGAAAGATCATTTGTAGCTTGTTTATAGTTGTTTTTAGAGAAGATATGGATGGAATTTTCAGAGACTTTGTATTTGTATTCGATATAATAACTGTTTGCAATAACCCTTGTGGCGTGTTTGAAAATATTTTCAAGTATGGGTAACCATAATAGAGGGGGAACGGGTTTCCCCGTGTCAGAAGATATGTCAATTTCAAGATGGTCAACTTGTTTAAGGCGCAATAGTTCAAGTGAAATATAGGCTTCCATCACTTCTTTTTCTTTTTCAAAGTCCACTTTTTCTGCCACAGAATCATATAGGAGGTACCTGAGAATAGAAGATAGTTTCAGGATAATTTCCGGGGTATTCTCTGACTTATTGAGCGCCAGACCGTATAAGTTATTTAAAGTATTAAATAAGAAATGGGGATTCATCTGGCTTTTCAGGAAGTTGAGTTCTGCTTCCATTTGCTTTTTCCGGGCTTGCTCAATTGATTTTTGCTGTTTGGCGAATTCTGACATATACCAGGCCATGGTAAATGTGGCGATCCATTCCACCATGAAATAAAAATAGTTTAAGGTGCCTTCACTCAGCGCTTTCCAGGTATAACCAAGAGGTACGTCTGTTGTAATAAAACTGACATCCTCAATCTTCATACCCGGGAACATTAACATCATGGTATCGAATGAAATGTCAATGGCAAATGCGATGGCATAAGTGAGTATTATTACTGAGAAGAAATAGAACCAGTATTTCTTTTTTACAAGTAACTTAGGTATAAGAAACAGGTTATTTGTGTAAGAATAGATGATCATTAAACCAAACATGATGGTCCTGAAAAGGATATATCTTTCAGGATGATCCGTCTTAGGAATCGGAACATTATAGAGCCATTCGCCAATAAAAAAAATCCAGAAGATCAGGTTGCGCCCCAGCCTGCTCCAGAATATCCTGAAAAGTTGATCTCTAATTTTTTTAAGCTTTTGCATACACTTGATTTTCTATACAAAGAAAAGTCTAATTTATTTTGTCGAAACCATGTCTTCGACGAAAACATCTTATTTTTCGACGAAATGATAATTCAGGTCATTTTTAAAAAGTCGTCGAAAAATTGGACCTCTTCGTCTAATATAATTTACGAGCTTTCAGGGATACTATTCCTTTGCATCATTATTTGAACCCAAAAAATCTGAAAAAAAATGAAAAAGCTATTCTTCCTTCTTTTATTATTTGTTGCTTCAAAAGGCTTTGGCCAGGTTAACACAATACCTGACAGTGTTTCACATAAGATAGACTCAGTGATAAATGCCCAAATGACCAAAAAGCACATCGTGGGCGCATCAATAGCAATAATAGATCATGGTAAAATGGTTTATGCCAGGGGATATGGCTATGCCGATAATCGCAAGAAAATTAAGGCAACTGAAAAAACTGTGTTCTGTATTGGGTCTATTACCAAGACATTTACAGCAATGGCCATAATGAAATTGCGTGATGAAGGAAAAATTGACCTCGACAAACCGGCTTCTTATTATCTCCCCGAACTCAAAATTAAATCTGTTTCAGAAACCGGAGATATTTTGAAGATCAGAAACCTGCTTTCGCATACTTCGGGTTTAACAGATGGGTTTATGAATAACGATGCCTGTGACAAAGAGCAGGATATGAACGGTATTATCGGCGATCTTAACCAGGAAGAACTGGTAAATAAAACAAACTGGAAATGGAGCTATTCAAATTCAGGATACGATATCCTCGGATGTATTGTGGAGCGTGTTTCAGGTGTAAAATATATGGATTACATCCGTCAGAATTTCCTTCAAAAAATGGATATGAAATCCTCAGATTTTTTCGACAGGCCAAATGATACCTTGTATTCGAAAGGATATCTGAACGATACGGATCAGACCGCTGAGCCATATATGCGTGATATTGCTGCCGGTGCTATCTTTTGTTCTGCCTCGGATATGGGTAATTTTATGAAAGCCATTCAGAATAAAGGTTTTTATGAGACAACGCCAATCATTTCACAGGCTTCAATAACAGAAATGCAGACAGATCACACAGCTCAGACAATTATTCCAAACGACATAAAATATGGGTACGCTACCTTTATACTACCTATGGAATTTAAGGAAGATAGCCTATATGGGGATGCCGTAGGTCATGGTGGTGATACGCACACATTTCATTCCGCTTATTTTGTCTTCCCTAAAATGGATTTTGGGATGGTCTTACTGACCAATTCTGAAAATGGACATTCATTTTGTAATGCCGGATTTGCCAATGTCTTTAAAGCATGGATGAAATATAAAAAGGGGGTCAAACTGCATCCTGCCGGAAGCAAATTAAAACCAATTGACCTGGCTTCACAGCTGACCACTCGCGAAATAACGGGAGACTACGCGACGGGTGAGGATGTTATGTTAAAGATAAGGAGAATAAATGATCATAAACTGCTTATGATACAGGGTAGCCAGCGGTTTGTACTCAAAAAACAGGAAAACGGCACCTATTCTGCAACCCTTAAAATTGCACTGTTATATCCATTTAAGATCAAAGGGCTAGGCATGGGTTTTGATAAAATAAATGGGAAAATATATTTAAAAGAAATAAATACCGGAAATGGCAGTAGCGAATATGTTGCAATTAAAGATAGTGCACCGAAATTGCCCGATACCTGGAAGAAAATGGCAGGAAAGTATAAACTTTTGAATTCATGTGAAGGGAACCAGCAGGGTATGCCACAGCAGATTATTATTCATGGAAATAAGATTTGGGTGAAAGTTAAATTCAGTCCAAAAGAGACAGCGATCTTTTCATTCAGTGCACTTGATGATACTTACGCTGCCATGGATGGTTTGGATCGGAGAAGTGGAGAAATTATTAAGATATTGCCAAATGGACACGTTTATTTCTCGGGTTATGAGATGGAAAAACAGTAACGCTATTTGCTTTTATGTAAAATAATTTCATTTTGATTGGGATTTTTCAGTCTTTTGATATCTTTGATATCTGTGAGAATTCATTAATCCAATAATTGAAGATCGATTTGAAAAATTATACCCTACTGTTTTTTATCATTTTACCTGGAATAATTAGTCTAAACGCTTGTGTTAAAAAGGATAATAATTCATCACCCCTCGTGACTGTTAAAACCTGGAAAATGTCAGCAACCATAGCCGGTAAGTTATGGCAGACAGATTCGACCGGTGGATCAATAAGTACAGATTCGGGAGTGTCTACAATTGTTATTGACGGAGCAACTAAAGGTGACAGTGCTATAGCCATTGGTTTGCCCGATGGAGTACAACCCGGGACTTATGATCTGGGTCAGGGGAGAGGTTTTAACCTTGCTTTTGTGGTACCAGGGGCAAATTATGTTGTCTCAACCGGTACTTTATCCGTTAGTACCAATTCAAACAATCTTATTGTCGGCACATTTAATGGAACGGTGACAGAAATTGTCGGGACATCCATCGGTAATAATGTTATTATGACGAATGGGGTATTTAGGATTTCTTATTAATTATCAATAAGTTAATTCCATTTTAATTTGTTCATTTAGGGCGATTTGAAAATCTGTCACTGGTCACTTGTTGCTGAGGGTAAAATCAACTCGATATTTCGCCCTATCTTTACTGCTTCAAAAACCACATCCATGAAAAAATACTGTTATTTGCCCGTGGTTTTCGGGCTATTCGTTGCCAATCAATTATTTGCCCAATCAGATGATCCCAAAGCGATCATGAAAAGCTTATATAGTGAATCATTAAGCAATGGACAGAGCTATAAAATGCTGGATTATTTGTCCAATAAAATAGGTGCCCGGGTTTCCGGTTCTCCCCAGGCTGCAGAAGCCGTGGAGTGGGGAAAGCAACAAATGGAAATATTGGGAGCTGATTCTGTAATCATGCAGGAAGTTATGGTGCCACACTGGGTTCGGGGAAATAAAGAGAAGGGTGATATTCTTTCAGATAAAATACCCGGCGGAGCTCAGCATGTACCTGTCTGTGCATTAGGTGGTTCTATTGGTACAGGAGAATTTGGAATCAAGGCTGAAGTGGTGGAGGTTCATAGTTTTGATGAACTTAAAAAGCTAGGCCGGAAAAATGTCGAAGGGAAAATTGTTTTTTTTAACCGCCCCATGGATCCGACATTAATTAATGCTTTTGAGGCTTACAGTGGTGCCGTAGATCAGCGAGGCAGTGGCGCTGTTGAAGCTGCAAAACTGGGGGCCGTTGCTGTCATCGTCCGTTCCATGACCCTGAATCACGATGATAATCCGCATACGGGTGGCATGCATTATGCGAATGATGTTGAAAAAATTCCGGCGGCGGCTATAAGTACTAATGGGGCGGATCTTCTAAGCAAATTCATTAAGGAGGATTCCAAAACCGGGTTTTATCTTAAAATGAGTTGCCAGACACTACCTGATGAAAAATCTTATAATGTAATTGGTGTGATTAAAGGATCTGAATTGTCAAATGAAATAGTTACAGTAGGCGGACATCTTGATTCCTGGGATCTTGGAAAAGGCGCCAGCGATGACGGAACAGGAGTTGTTCAGTCTCTGGAAATATTACGGATGTTTAAAACGCTCGGCATCAAGCCGAAACGCACAGTTCATATTGTTTTATTTATGAACGAGGAAAACGGATTAAGGGGTGGTACAAAATATTTTGAAGAAGCGCAAAAAGATGCATCTCATAAATATATTGCTGCCGTGGAATCAGACGCCGGCGGGTTTTCGCCAAGAGGTTTTAATATTGATACCGATCAGGTTGCTGTTAATAAGATCAATGATTGGAAGCCTTTATTTGAACCTTATGGTGTTTATGATTTGAAAAAAGGAGGCTCTGGTGCTGATGTATACCAGATGAAGAAAATTAAAGCAATTACGATGGAACTGGCGCCCGATTCACAACGCTATTTCGATATACATCATAATGTGAATGATGTTTTGGAAAAAGTGAATCCCCGTGAACTGGAAATGGGTGCAGCAACTTTAGCATCAATGGTTTATCTGCTGGCAAACTTTGGAACAGGAAATTAAATATATGACAATTAGCGAAAAAATAAAGAATTTTAATCCGGACGAAAACGGCCTCAGAGAAGATGGCGTTTTCGGACTGCCTTTTGATGTAGAAGAATCACAGATCATATTGGTTCCTGTTCCATGGGAAGCGACTGTCTCATACAGAGAAGGGACCGCAAAGGGTCCAGAGGCTATTTTAAAAGCCTCTCATCAGATCGATTTATACAGCGAATTATATCAGAACGGTTGGAAATCAGGTTTTGCAATGGATAAAATCCCGCAACATATTATCGATGCTAATTCAATATGCAGGGCACGCGCCAGCCTTTATCTCAATAACTATGGTAATGATGAAATTATTCCACAGGAAAAGGAAATGCTGCATGATATTAATGCCATGACACACCAGTTGAAGGAATATGTAAAAAACAAAACCTCAGGCTTTTTGGACCAGGATAAATTTGTTGGCCTGGTGGGAGGGGATCATTCAACGCCACTGGGGTATATGGAAGCACTTGCGGAAAGAATGGAATACGGTATCCTACAGATTGATGCTCATGCAGACCTGCGGGATGCCTATGAATGCTTTGAACATTCTCATGCATCCATAATGTATAATGCTATGAAAATAAAGAACATTACCAAACTGGTTCAGGTTGGTATCCGTGATTATAGTGAGGGAGAAAATGATGTAGTAATAAATTCCGGAGGTAGAATAGTGATGTTTACGGATTCGGAAATTAAAAGTTCTATCTATAAAGGATCAAACTGGAATAGCATTTGCGATACAATTATATCACAACTTCCTCAAAACGTATACATCAGTTTTGATATCGATGGGTTACAACCCTGGCTGTGTCCGAATACGGGTACACCCGTTGCGGGAGGTTTTCATTTGGAAGAAGTAATTTATCTTTTTGAAAAACTAGCTGATTCGGGGAAAAAAATTATTGGTTTTGATCTTTGCGAAGTGGCCCCTGGCTATGATGAATGGGACGGGAATGTTGGCAGCAGGGTACTATATTCGATGTGTCTTTTAGTGGCTAAAAATCGGAATTTTGCAAGAAACTGATGGCAAGATTGAGCATTTAGTTCACTAACTCCTCTTGCATATTACCTATCACTACTTACAAAATCAGCTGCTTGTAATCCCTGGTTTATGCAATCTGGTAAGCCAACACCATTAAGATAAGAGCCAGTGACAAACAATCCTTTAAAAGGATCAATAGCATTTTTAAGGGATTCAACTTTTTCTATATGACCTACCTTATACTGCGGCAACGCTGCGTCCCAGCGCTGAACCCAGTAGTGAACAGGTTCATCAGTAAGACTCAGCATTTTGCTCATTTCCTTGTGTGCCGCATGTATGAGTTCATCGTTAGTAAATGTCAATGTTTCAGGGTTTTTACCCATAAAACATCTCAATAGGATATGTCCTTCAGGAGCTCGGCCATCCCATTTGGAACTCAGCCATGTAGCTGATGAGACATGATTTTTTTCCCTTTCAGCTGAAACATATCCGGTTGCTAGCAATGGCTCTGTGATATGGTCAGTTTTATAGGCCAGCGTTACGATCCTGCTTGATGAGGTGCTGAAGGAACCCAGGATATCGGAAGCTACGGGGGCTATCTGATTCAGAATAAGTTTTGCCTTGTTTGATGGGAGGGTTACAATAACATTTTCTGTATTATACGTCACTCCACTTTCTGTCTTTATTTGGTAGTTATTGGTGTTGTTTTCATTCGGAGACATTCCCAGCATATTTACTTTAGAATCCAGGATTATTTTCGTGTGCTTTAATTGTTTTATTAAAGCATCTGAAAGGGTTTGCATGCCATTTTTCAACCCTGCAAAACTTGAGCGACTGGATGCGGCGGGAGCAGGCTGGGGTTGCTTTTTTACAGCTCTTGTTATACTCCCATACTGTTGGGCCATTTTTCTGAATTGGGGAAACGCGGCATTCATGCTTAGTTCATTTGCGGGAGTTGCGTATATCCCTGTAAAAAGTGGACCGGCATACAAGTCAAGCATTTCATTGCCAAAACGACGTATAATAAAGTCTGCAAAAGATTCATCTTCATTTGAAAAACGGGGTTTTGCCGTACTTTCCTGTAATATCTTATGTTTGGCATGCCACGAGAAGAATTTTGATTCCAGAAAAGCCTGTAAATCTGTTGGGACCATCATGTTAAGTCCCTTTGGGGGATTTACAAGGTTACCGTCTTTGAGAATAAAAAACCTGTTTGTTTTTGGATAAATCAACTGGTCGTCCAACCCAAGGTCATGGATCAAATCTACAGCATAGGGTTTGGTTATTACAAATGAATCGGGTCCTTTTTCTACCAGGAATCCATCTTCATGTATGGTAGAAATTTTTCCTCCGGCAAAGGGACTTTCATCTAAAATAATAATATCTGTAAAACCATTTTTTTCAAGATACCATGCAGCTGAAAGGCCGGTAATGCCGGCTCCAAGAATTATAACAGGCTTATTTTTCATCTATTTTTTCATGTACCAGTTTTGCAAAAAGTCTGGCAAGTAACGGATCGGCATTTAGAGATTGGGTTCTTTCCAGGTGCATACCAATTTGTTTTGCTTTATCCTGAGCCTCAATATCAATATCATAAAGGACTTCAAGATGGTCTGATATAAACCCAACGGCACAAACAAGTACCGATCTGACTCCTTCTTCGTGGAGTGTATCCATAACAGTCAAAAGATCAGGACCAAGCCATTTTTCATTGGTGCGTCCTGCGCTCTGAAATGCAAACGTCCAGTTATTTATACCTGCTTCCCTGGCAAGCAGATGGCTTGTTTCCAAAAGCTGGTCTCTGTATGGATCTTTCATTTCAATGATCCTTTCGGGCAATGAATGTGCCGAAAATATTACTTTCAGTTCCTTTTTTTCTGAATCGGAAAACAATTCAAGTGCTTTGGATATTTTTTGATTCAGAGCCTCAATATATAGTGGCTGATTATGCCAGGATTTTACAAAATTTATATCCAGGTTATAATCGAGTTGTTGTTTAGCTTCTTCAACTTTATCGATATATTTTTCGATGCTCATAGAGGAATAGTGAGGGGCCATAACAATGCCGACAGCCAGCTCAATATTGTCATTTTTCATTTTTTCTACAGCATCTATGATCCATGGTTTCCAATGGCGCATCCCCAAATAAACCTGGTAATCATCACCAAGTTCATTTTGAAGATTCATAGCCTGCTGCATGGTAATCCGTAAAAGGGGAGATCCGCCGATGGCATTATATCTTCCTGTAAGTTCTGCCAGTTGTGCCGGATTAGGAGCGTTACCCCGCCGGATATCCGTGTAATAGGCTTCTATATCCGCGGTGTTATCGGGACTTCCGTAAGCCATGATTAATACGCCTTTTTTCACCTGATATTCTTATTTTAAGTTCCAGTTATGAACAAAATCAGTAATCCTTTTCAAAACATCTCCATCTGCCTGTGGCATAATACCATGGCCCAGGTTGAAAATGAATCCCGGCCTGTCAACCTGTTCCAGTATATGGGCACATTTCTTTTCCAAAATTGGCCATGGGGCCAAAATAGCTGCTGGGTCGAGATTGCCCTGTACTGCTACTTCATAATTCAGCAGCTTCCAGCTTTCATCAATCCTTACCCGCCAGTCCAGTCCCACGACGGTACTGCCGCAATCCTTCATCATTTCGAGTAAATGTCCGCTCACAACACCAAAATGGATGAGAGGAACATTAAGTCCCTGCAAAGCGCCAAACATGGTTTGCATATGCGGATATACATATTCTCGATAATCTTCTATACCCAGGTTTCCTACCCAAGAATCAAATACCTGGATGGCAGTTGCCCCGCATGATACCTGGTAAATGAGATAATCAGCCATGGCTTTTGCAAGTTTTTCCATGAGTTTGTGCCAGGCTTCAGGCTGATAATACATGAAGGATTTCGTTTTCGTGAAACTTTTCGATGGACCACCTTCAATCATATAACTGGCTAAAGTAAAAGGCGCCCCGGTAAAACCAATAAGAGGCACGTTCAATTCTTTTACAAGCTGCCTGATCGTCTGGCCCACGTACGGCAGGCTTTCTGCCGCATTAAACAACGTAAATTTATTCACATCATCTGCATGAACGATTGGATTATGTATTACAGGACCTATGCCTTCTACAATATCAAAATCAACGCCCATAGGTTCCAGGGGAAGCGTGATATCAGAGAAAAGAATGGCGGCATCTACACCCAATTGCCGCACAGGCAGCAATGTTACTTCTGTACAGATATCCGGTTCACGACATATATCTAATAAGCTGTATTTTTTTCTAATTTCTCTATATTCAGGCTGATATCGCCCGGCCTGTCGCATAAACCACACGGGGATATGATCGGCAGGTTCCATCCTGCAGGCTTTAAGAAAAGAATCATTAAAATTTTGCATGTACTATAACTGGGGGTTATTCGATAATATGGTGCGAAATTAGGCATTTCATGAAATCATAACTTGACAATTGTCAGTTTTGGAGAATGAGTGATTTGAGGGCTATTAAAAAATTGCCTGAACTTCCTTAATGCTATACCCGGGTTTACATTTTCTCTCATTTTTTAAAATTTTATTTTTAATTAAATCATTGATAATAAGTTGCATAAGTTCTGACATGGTTTACATTCAGCCAAAGATGTAAACCATAACCTATTTTTAGAAATTAACATATTAATAATCAATTATTTGTGAGAAAATAATTATTAAAACTACCGCTCACCTTCCCCTTGGGAGAAGGAATCAGGATGAGGCTGATTGCTAAAAATAGTCTCAATCTGGCGGAGTTGTTCGGGGCTGAGTTGGCCCAGCTTTTCTTCGCTGATCAACACGCCATTTACCTGTATATAATTATTTTGCTGCCCTATGGTACGAGAAGACTTTAATTGCGACTTGTTTTCTGTTTTGTCAATATTGTCCATGAACATTTTCGCAGCCTTGAGGTCGCCTGAAACGGCGCAAGACAATATCCATTCCAAAATAGTCATTTTCATAAGTTTTAGTTGTTCCAGGTGATCGGCAAATGCCGGCTGGGTGTGGTATTCTTTCAGGTGTGCAGAAATGCTTTGGCGGGATAACCCTGTTTTTTCTGCCAGTGTCATCTGGTTGGGCAAACGCCCGTTTTTTGTTAGATGTGCGGAAATGGCATTCACTACTTTGGAATGGTTTATTTCCCATACATCCCTTTTCATCTCATGATCATTGCTGACCATGGCAATTTTTTCCAGGATCGCTGTCTTTTCCCTGGGTTCGCAGGTTTCAAGCCTTTTCATCAGGGCCATTTTGATTTTTTTACGCTGCGCCTCACTCAGGCCCGATACATCTTCAGGCAATATATACTCCTTGATGATCAGCCTGTTCACTTTCGATCTTGTGAGTCGGGCGTTTCCGGCTGGTGCTGTGAGTGTTTTCATATGGATTGGTTTTGTTTGTTTTTATTTCTCGCTTCTTACTTCTCACTTTTTAGTTTAAGGCAAACATATGAATCCCTTCTTATAAATGACAAAACAATTGTCTTTATGACGAAAATATTGTAGCAAAAGGTGTGCCGTTTTTTTCTTGTCATCTCAAGCTGGGGCATGAGGCGAGATATCTGGTTTGGGATTAGCAGTCTGAATACTGTCGGATTCTGCCCGTGCCTTATCATCTCTTCCATAGAGATGGGTGTGATAGAGGAAACTTTAACTTTTGATTGTCTGATAATGGATACCAACGATAGATACCAATACCTATATTATAACTATCAAAAAGCAACTTTCTAATTTTTAATAAGAAAATTATTGAAAATATATTGATTTATATTAGGTTATATCATTTGGATTCATCTATTTTGTCTTACGATTAAGTGAAAGGATATTAAATCCGCCCTAAAAACCTCCTGATCCCCCGGCGAGTCTTCACCCGGTTTTAACTGCGAATTTATTAATGTTATTCAGCAGGAAAACAACTGCTTTGAGTATATAAACATATTAATTTAAAAAGAAAGGACCTATTTGCATTTGGAAATGATAATAACATTTCGAAAGCAAAAAGGCTTTAAAAGCGAAAGGAGGCACAAACAAAATAAATGGAAAGCTAAATCCAAATCCAACAGTTTCTATAACCAAAACTAAGCATAATACATTTATTATTAATTATTTAAATCGCTAATATAAAGTGATGTGGTAGATTATTTTGCTTAGTAAAATTCAAAGCTTATATCATAAACATGTATTGCATTATATAGATTAAGCATTACTTGAACCAAAAGGGCTCTTATACCTCCCCTAAAACAAGAGATCATAAACGGTTTCAATTTTAAATAATTTGATCTAAAAACAAATTTATGAATCAATTAGAATCAAACTCATCAACAAAGCCATGTAGTGGCAACCAGAAGCGTGATTTCAGAAACGTGGAACATGTTTTTGGTGAATCCGAATCGGTAAAATTTTTCATTGCGGATCCAGTAGCCAGATACAAGCATTTTATTTTCATGCTAATTTCTATCTTCGGATTGCTGTTTATTTCTAAACAAACGCTTGCCCAAAGCTGGGATAATTTTGGTACCGGCCATGATAATGTACTATTTAATGCCTACGGGGGGAACAGTAAATTATCCTGCGGATGACTGTCGGGCCAGAGTAACTGCCATTACGAATATCGGCTCTAATACAGTGCTCACTATAGATGTTGGTAGTGTAGTTGGGGCTGGTTCAACCAGATGGGACCCTTCTATGAATGGTGGCTACAATACCAAAGCAATTATCGTTGATTTCGGCATGCCCCCTGGCTTTCGAAACTACGATTTGGCAAAAATCCAGAGCGTAACATATTCGCCTTCATATCCATACCTTGCCACAATTACCCTTGACAGATTGTTTTCTAATATTTCTACAACTATATCTGCTCACTTGACTGAAATTGTATTGATACATGAATGGACGAATGTATATCTGACGAACTGGACAGGCAATTATAATATTACATGTGCACCGTGGGATTCTGTAGAAGGTACTGGTGGGATATGCATGTTTTATTGCAGTGATACACTGATCCAAAGTGGATATAATGGTCAGGTAAACGCAGATTACTGTGGCTGGCCAGCCGTATTTAACGGTGGTGGCGCTACTGGAGCACCTGCTTCCAGTATTATCGGTACCACAGGATCAGGAGGTGCGGCAGGAGGCGGTAATGCAAGCAACGCTTCTCTTACGCCGTTCCCCTGGAGTGTATATTTAAATATACCGTATATAGATTATGGCGACAATGTTGCCGGCAATTGCAGTGGAACGCATTATGGTGGAAATGGTGGCTATGGGGCCTCGCAAAATTGGGGATCGGGTCCCCATGCCGGCTATCCTGGTACGACATATCCATCAGCAAATTGGACAACAAAATACATAAGTTTAGGTAATTCAAGCGCTGGCGGATATGGGGGACAGGGCGCCGGTGCCGGAGGATATGGCGGCGGAGGTGGTGGTGCACATGTGGCAGGCCAATCTGCGCCAACCACCGGAGCAGGTGCACCGACAATTGGTGATGCTGTCGGAGGTGCAGGTGGCATGGGTGCACGTGGGGGCGGCTTTGTGTATGTGCATGCTGCAAACATAAATATCAACACATCAAACAACCAGGTTTTCAGCGCGAAAGGCGATGGGTATATATTTGGTCATACATATTATTCAAACATGGAGGCAACCAGCGCTTCTCCTCTTGATTCTGCTGGTAAGGGTGGTGATGGTGGTAACGGAGCGAATATGTATATTTCAGGTGCCAGCATATATCCTGCAGGAGGCGGTGGCGTAGAAGGATGTCAGGGCAATGGTGCCGATGGTGGTCGTAGTGGCAAAGGCGGAGATGCTGGCTTTGTCTGGATCGTATACAATGCAACAAATAACGCTACCGGGAGCAATGTAATTGCTACCGGCGGCCCCGGCGGTCCTGGCACAACAGGGTCAAAAATGGGCAGACAAGGCATACATGGCAGCCATGGCACTGAACTTAGCATTTGCGCCCCATCTTTTGATACTGCGTTGTGTCATCCTGTTTACGCAACAACAACCGAAAAGGGAATAGATACCGTTTGCGATTGCTTTGATGCTTTCAGGATACTGGCCAGGATGAATTCAAGAACAACCATCGGCTCGGTCATTCATTATACCAATACATCCGATACGGATATCAAGGCTTATAAAAATTCTGATATTCTTTTTGCAGAAAGTGACCATATTATCACAACAGCTTCATGCACCCAGCGTGGTTTAATCAATGACACTTTGTTTAAATGCCCGCTCAGTTGCAATACCACATCTTTTTTCACAAGTATCGCTACACCTACCGGAACCGTAGATCCTTCAACTCCGCCAAGATGGGTAGGATGGGGTACTGCTGCGAGTCATTATAATGGTGGTTTTTTTTGCAAAGGAATCATAACCATTGGTACGTGCAGAGTTTGGACAAGCAATCTCTATACCGATAGCCTCAAAGATACACTGATCTGCTCTTCAACCTGCTCATTTTGCGCTGGTGGTGACAGCTCATCTACGCCCAGAAACGGTTATACTTTTAGTACTGCTGACAGCGGGAGCAAGACTAGTGCTGAAATACATCAGGAACTTGCATTGCAGATTTCCACCCAACCTTATGGGCCGATTGTCATTAAACCAAACGACCAATACATTATTGATTCTTTGAATAAGGTGACAAACCTTCAATTGATGAATGCTCCGGGTGGGAATTCCGTATACGCTACCTTCAATGCTGATGGAATACAAGCCTATTCCATTACCGTTACAGATATGTTGGGCAGGCAACTATATGAAAAAACGATGAACGTTCCCTCGGGGGATAATAATGTTAATATTGGGATAAGCGGCTGGAAACCCGGCAGCTATATTGTAACTTTGTTGCATGACGGCATCTCCTATAAAAAGATTTTCATTATAACCGGGCAATAAAAGAGCGTATATTTTATAGACCTGTAAGGTTTTAAAACCTTACAGGTCTTATTAATTAATTGCTGAAACCTTGAATAAAACCATTTTGAAAAGAAATTTGCCAATCCAGTTTTTCTTTGTCTTCATTTTTGGAATCCATACTTCATATGGGCAAATGGAAGGAGCAAATTTGGCATTGAATAATTTTAATAACCAAGAAGAAATTAGCTTCATGCACTTTGGCTGCAATGGCGCTGAATTGATACAAGGCAATTTTGGGTTTGGCGTTGCATATTCTATATCTGATACTTCTGGAAATCTATTATTTTATGTCAACAATGGAGAAATATATGATGCCAATGGCATATCCATTTTAAAGTTTGACAATACTTATATTTATTATCTTGGTGAATACGTATTGATTGTCCCGTATCCGGGGCATTATGATGATTACTATATCATTTACAATAAATTCAATAATGGCGATGCAAATAACCAGTCTAAGAATTATTGTGTCTATAACAATAAGTTAAAAACTGTTTCACAGAATGGCAGTTTTGCCGCAAATGAATATTTTTGCGCAGCCACCAAACAGCGTAATAAAGAAGACTATTGGTTGTCATTTATGGATGGAAATAATTTCTATGCTTATTCCGTTGATAGCTCAGGCCTTCATAAAAACGCAATTGTTTCTCCATACTCGAACTCGCAATTTTTGCATATGTACAGTAGCTATTCTATTAATACATATCGGTTTAGCCCGGATGAAAGTAAACTTTATACAGCGACATTATTGACATCTGATACAGTGGCAATAGCTGCAATAGACTTTGATAACAGCAAGGGTCAATTTTTAAATATCATAGATTTTGCAGCGTTTTCAATCAAAAATATTGGTACATCAGGCTTTTCTCATGCAGCTTTATCTCCCGATAGCAAAAAACTATACTTTGCAGTAGATAGTTATGGCCTAAATCAGTATGACGTCAGTTCTGATAATCCATCTGTCATCAATAAATCGAAGGTGCATATTTCCGATGTTGTGGCAGATTTATTTGAGGGTTCTGATATGAAATTATATGTTTTGGGAAATAATGGTTTTGGCTCAATAAACAGGTCAGACAGTATGGGCCTTGGTTGTAATTATGAACTTAGTAATACGTTTTCCCACTTTGGTTTAGATGATCTTGATTACTCCCCGTTTCTCACCCGACACGGTTTCTGGCCTTCATTTTCAATAGATACAGACGCCTACAATGCTTTTCAAATCAGGCTGTCTTATAATGACGCCAGGTCTGGGTATAAATACAAATGGAACTTCGGTGATGCTGGATCTGGAGCCCTGAACCATGATACGGGGGCATTTGTTACACATATCTATCCTTTTGGCGCTGATACGGTTCGGCTGGTTGTAACAGACATCTATGGATATGATGAGGTCTTTAAAAGGGCCATTTGCATTAATAGCCCTTTTGTACACCGGGTGCACGATACTACTATATGTGCGGGTAGTTCCATAAACCTTAATTCAGGCAATCCGACTTCAAGCCATTTATGGTCAACCGGAGATACCACCCAGCAAATAACAATCTCAAAAGCTGGAAAATACTGGGTGCATTTCCAGTATCACAACCTTCAGGAAACGGATTCATTTACAATTAAATATGACCATTTCTATACCGCAAAAAAATTTTTGCCGGATGATACCACCATCTGCGAAACAGTACCCTTTAAAATAAACCTGGATTCTATTCACGGACTTATGACCTGGAATGATTCGACAGTAACTAAAACCTTTACGGTTTCTAAGCCGGGAATATATCGGGCCAGCCTTCAAAATGCCTGTGGTACGTATCATGACAGCATAAAAATAACTGCAATTCCATGCAATATTTTCAACATCAATATTTTTCCGAATCCTTTCGAAACAACGACGCATATCCAGATCAATTTAAGTCAAAATTCGATGATACAAATTGACGTATATGATGCCATTGGTAAGCGTATTACGGCACTTGTAAACGCGTTGCAATTTTCCGGATCAAACACATATATTTTCTATGCTGATAAATTCGGTCTTTCCCCAGGTATCTATTTTATTAAAATAATTGTCAATGACAAGGTTTATGTGTGGCCTGTTCTGAAAGAATGATAATTCCCCTCAATCATTTTCAGCGCTTTCGTCTGACCAGTCGAAGCCTTCCTGGCCTTCATCGTCGAGGCCCATTTCTTCCAGTTCTTCTTCTACATCGTATTCAGCGCCGAGTTCTGGTTCAATATCTGTTTTGTCAATCCCGTTTTCCCATGAAATAACTTCATAATCAGGATATACAGCTATTTTGTCTAAACCAAACTGCAACGCATCTGTCTCTGTTGAAAACATCTTTTCAAAAGCTGTTTCCGTTTCTTCATTACGACCGATATATTTATACATAGTATTAAAGTATTAATTCATTTTATCAGACAAAATTATGAAATCCGCACAAACACAAAATGACAAATGTCATATATTCCTATACTAACATGTCATACGTTTAATTGTTATAAAATGCAGTAAAAAAGTTTGTACAAATATTTAACATGCCTTGATTAAACTTTTCTCCAAAAAAGGTGTTTAATATAATAGGTAAAGTTATTAGGTATATGATTTCCATGATTCTTGACATCATTTTTTCATACCGATAGGTGTGATTGAAACTTATTTTTAAAAACCAGAAGTTATTTTGTTAGTCGCTGAAAATCCTGCCGATTTGTAGCTACTTTTGTACCCGTTTTATGTTTCTCTAAATCTTAAGTACAAAGAAATGAACAAAGTAAGTGTAATTGGCGCCGGAAATGTTGGCGCAACCTGTGCTGATGTATTGGCACAGAAAGGAATTGCCAACCAGGTAATATTGGTTGACATCAAAGAAAATTTCGCTGAAGGCAAGGCGCTGGATATCTGGCAGACTGCCCCGGTAAATATGTTCGATACCAGAGTGATTGGTACCACCGGAGATTATTCAAAAACCAAAGACTCTGATGTAGTTGTTATTACTTCCGGCTTACCTAGGAAACCGGGCATGAGTCGCGATGATCTTATTTCTACCAATGCAAAAATCGTGGATTCGGTAACAAAATCAGTTATTGAACATTCACCCAATGCCATCATTATCGTGGTATCCAATCCACTTGATGTCATGACATATTGCGCTTATCTTACGGCTAATATCGATAGCAGCAGGGTATTCGGAATGGCAGGCGTACTTGATACGGCCCGTTACCGCGCATTTCTTGCCGAAGAATTGAATGTATCTCCAAGAGACATCCAGGCGGTACTTATGGGCGGCCATGGTGATACAATGGTACCACTGCCAAGATACACAACGGTTTCAGGAATACCGGTTACCGAAATGATAAGTGATGAAAAACTTACAGCCATTGTAAACCGTACCAAAAGCGGGGGAGGAGAACTTGTGAACCTGCTTGGAACATCTGCATGGTTAGCTCCCGGTGCTTCTGCCGCACAGATGGTTGAGGCGATATTAATGGATCAGAAAAGAATATTTCCAGTATGTGCCTGGCTTAATGGTCAATACGGATTAAAAGATATATATCTTGGCGTGCCGGTAAAACTGGGCAGAAAAGGTATAGAGCAAATCATTGAGTTAAAGCTGAATGATGCTGAAATGGGATTGCTGAACGCCTCTGCAACTTCTGTAAGAGAAGTAATGGGTGTTTTGGATACCATGCTTGCTAGTAATTAAAAAATTAAAAGATTCAAAATTTGAAAATGGGCTGAAGCATGTTAATCTGCTTCAGCCTTTTTCGTTTCAAACCATTAACGCCTAACGCCTGGTTTTTAACGCCTGAAAAATGCGAAAATCAAACGATATCCCCCTATATATTATTCCAATCCAGGAAGATGGCTTTCATGTGTTTCTTGAATTGAAAGTGAATGGCACAAAAGTGTTTATGCTTCTTGATACAGGGGCATCCAGAACCGTTTTTGACCTGGAAACGATTAAGTCAATACACAAAGGGATTGATTTAGAAGAAAATGAGGATAATGCCACCGGACTTGGGACGAATTCAGTAAAGAATTTTGCCGCTGTTATTAAAAAACTGGAAATCGGTAAAATTAAACTGACCGATTATGAGGCCGGTATCATCGACCTGAGCCACGTGAACAGCAGTTATAAAAAAATTGATATCCCTGCCATTGCGGGCGTTTTTGGTAGTGATTTGCTCGTAGCTTTTAATGCGGTTATTGACTACAAGGATAAGGTGCTGAAACTGGATAAGAGATGAAAGGCAAAGGAGTAAGAAGTGAGAAGTAAGAGGTGCGCGAAGCGTGAACAATATTAGAAGTAATTTTACTTCTCACTTATTACCTCTCACTTCTCACTCTTAAAATTCTACCAGTGTTTAGCCATATACCCGCTCACACTTTCTTGTGATTCCAACATGGCATCATCACCTTCTTCCCAGTTGGCAGGACAAACTTCACCATTTTCTTCAAAATGAGACAAAGCTTCAAGCATACGGAGTGCCTCATCAATATTGCGGCCAAGCGGAAAATCATTCACAACCTCATGACGGACAACACCTTCTTTATCAATGAGAAATAAACCTCTGTAAGCCTGTGGTACACCGTTGAATTCCATCAAACCTTCTTCGTTATAATCATAGCTGCCTGCGAGCACACCATAATTATCTGAAATGGTTTTGGATAGATCAGCAACAATAGGGTAGGTTACACCCTGTATGCCTCCTTTATCAGTTGGCGTATTTAACCATGCCCAATGGCTGAATTTTGAATCTACGGAACATCCAATAACGGCGCAATCCCTTTTTTCAAATTCTTCTAGTTTGTCCTGGAAAGCCAATAATTCTGTTGGACAAACAAAAGTGAAATCGAGAGGGTAAAAGAAGAAAACCACATACTTTTTGCCAATGAATTGATTGAGTGAAAAATTATCTTCAAAATCGCCGCCATTTACAACAGCAGTTGCCTTAAAATGAGGCGCTTTTTTTCCTACAAGTGACATATTATTAATTATTTAGATTGTTTCAATTTAATGCTTTTCAATTGTCAGGAATTTTCCCTTTTACCTGCTACAGGTAATCTGTTTTACTGAAATTCTTAAACTTCTTTTTGGAGAATAATCTTCAATAAGGGGTTGCAGTTCAGGATTATCAAAATATGGACTCCCGAATAAGTTATCCCGGTTTAATTAAATGCAGTGATAAATGCTGATCTGAGTTCAGGAAATATCAAAGCGATCAAGATTCATAACCTTCGTCCACGCGGCAATAAAATCTTTCACGAACTTTTCCTCGGCATCTTCGCAGGCATAGACTTCGGCAAGTGCCCGCAACTCTGAATTAGATCCAAAAATGAGATCAACCCGGGTACCTTTCCATTTGGCCTTGCCTGATGCACGATCACTTCCTTCAAATATATTTTGGGAAGAAGAGCTTGCTTTCCAGGTGGTATTAAAATCTATAAGATTCGCAAAAAAGTCGTTGGTTAATGATTCAGTGCGATTTGTGAAGACCCCATAATCAGACCCGTCAAAGTTGGTATTCAGCACGCGTAATCCGCCAACAAGCACCGTCATCTCAGGTGCAGTAAGTGTCAGTAATTGTGCTTTATCTATCAACATTTCTTCAGCTGAAACAGAAGAATGGTTTTTCAGGTAGTTACGGAAACCGTCTGCCATTGGCTCAAGAACGGCGAAGGATTCAACATCCGTTTGTTCCTGTGTAGCATCAGTACGCCCTGGTTTGAAAGGCACCTTCAAATCATGACCCGCATTTTTTGCTGCTTTTTCAATTGCTGCAGATCCGCCTAATACGATAAGGTCAGCTATAGAAACTTCTTTACCGTTGGTTTGTGCCGCATTGAATGTTGTTCTGATTCCCTCAAGTTTATCCAATACTTTGGATAATTGAGCAGGGTTGTTTACCTGCCAGTATTTTTGAGGGGCCAGGCGAATACGTGCACCATTGGCACCTCCACGCTTATCTGAGCCACGGAATGTAGATGCTGAAGCCCATGCGGTAGCTGCTAATTCAGATACAGTAAGACCGGAAGCCAGTATATTGGTTTTTAAGGCAGCTATATCATTGGCATCAATCAATTTATATGAAACGGCAGGGACAGGGTCCTGCCAGATTAATTCTTCAGATGGTACTTCAGACCCGAGGTAACGGGAACGAGGGCCCATATCACGATGGGTTAGCTTAAACCAGGCGCGCGCAAATGCATCTGCAAACTGATCAGGGTTTTCGTGAAAACGTTTTGAAATAGGTCCGTAAGAGGGATCTAATCTTAATGAAAGGTCAGTCGTTAACATGGTAGGCGCATGTTTCTTAGATGGATCATGGGCATCAGGGACAGTGCCTTCACCGGCATGGTTCTTTGGTTTCCATTGATGCGCACCGGCAGGGCTCTTGCTTAATTCCCATTCGAATCCGAATAAATTATCAAAAAAGTTATTGCTCCATTTGGTTGGTGTAGTTGTCCATGCACCTTCCAAACCACTGCTGATAGTATTATCTCCATTTCCACTTCCCATGGTGTTTTTCCAGCCCAGGCCTTGCTCTTCAATCGGGGCAGCAGCAGGTTCTCGACCCACATATTTGTCGGGATCACCGGCACCATGCGTTTTACCAAATGTGTGTCCGCCGGCAATCAAGGCAACTGTTTCTTCATCATTCATGGCCATACGGGCAAATGTTTCCCGAATATCGCGCGCTGCAGCAATAGGATCGGGATTGCCATTAGGCCCTTGCGGATTCACATAAATCAATCCCATTTGAACAGCCCCCAGTGGATTTTCAAGATCACGGTCGCCCGTGTATCTTTTGTCTCCAAGCCATTCCCGCTCTGAACCCCAGTACACATCTTCCTGTGGCTCCCAAAGATCTTCACGTCCGCCGCCAAATCCGAAAGTCTTAAAGCCCATTGATTCCAGCGCACAGTTGCCGGCCAGGATCATAAGATCGCCCCATGATAATTTCCTTCCATATTTCTTTTTAACAGGCCATAATAATAAACGTGCTTTATCCAGGTTTACGTTGTCAGGCCAGCTGTTTAATGGCGCAAAACGCTGCATACCGGCACCCCCGCCGCCGCGCCCATCAATAGTACGATAAGTGCCCGCACTATGCCATGCCATTCGTATAAATAATGGCCCATAATGACCGTAGTCGGCAGGCCACCAATCCTGGGAATTGGTCATGACATCCCCAATATCTTTCTTCACAGCTTTCAGATCAAGCGACTTGAATTCAGACGCATAGTCAAATGACTCATCCATGGGATTGGATAAGTTTGATTGTTGACGCAGGATATTCAGCCTTAATTGATTTGGCCACCAATCGGTATTCCTGGTACCCCTGCCCGCGATGCTTTGTTTTGCAGTTGCGCCTGTTACGGGGCACTTTTCTTCTTTGTTCTGTGTACTATTTTCCATATTTTTAAATATCAAATTTATAGTTTAAATATCTTCAATTTCCAGTCTTAATAACATTTGTTGGCTTAAAATTCGACCCTTTATTCTCAATGGGTTAATTATTTTGATTGTTTCAATTTGATTCTTTTCCCTTTGTCAAGAATTTCCCCGTTTACCAGTAACTGAAAATCTGTTACCAGGAAATTCTTAAACTCTCTTTTAGAGAAATAATCTTCAAGAATGGATTGCAGTTCAGGGTCATCAAAGTCCATGATCTGATCTGTATTGCTACAGTAGATATGATTATGATGTCCGGTTTTGGCATCAAAACGGAGCAGATCATCTGCAGTTTTAACTTTTTTAGCTAGCCCAGCTTCAACAAGGGTTTCCATAGTCTTATACACAGTTCCGATAGATATACTGGGATGATCAACCCTGATTTTCTCAAAAATAATTTCTGCAGAGGGATGATCATCAGACATTAGCAGGCACTGATAAATTATCAACCGTTGCGAGGTTACTTTTAGTCCATGCGACGAAAGCCTTTCTTTTAAGGACTGAAAATCAATGGATATAGGCGATGTTTGATTCATTTAAGATTATATCCTAAATAAGAATGATTCTTAATAAGTGCAAAGGTAGATTGAAAATTTTAAATACGATATGATCATTGTTAGAATTATTTGTTAATTTTTTTACCGGTTGATATGGTATTATCCATCTATACCAATTGAAGGATATAACCGTTTATGGAAAGATGATACCCATTTGCTATATTTGTATCAGATGCCATGAAAAAGGATTTTATATATCTTGTCGCCTTAATTACAATTTTTTTATACTCTGAGGTCAAAGCACAGGACTTTAGCAATCGTAATCTTGCTTATTGGGAGGCTGCAAACCAGCAAAGGCTTGCTTCTTTTTCCGAGCACAATACAGCTGAATATGATTATGATGTGACGTATTACCGGAATTACTGGGAAGTAAATCCAAAGGCTTTTTATATTAAAGGTTCGGTGACAATGTATTATAAACCCACCGCTGCCACTCTTACCCAGATCGGGTTTGATATGAATCCGGACCTCAATGTAGACTCAGTAATCTACCACGGTAAAAAGACAGCAAATAGTAAAAATTCTGCTGCCAGTGAATTGCTTGTCAACCTGCCGAAATCACCCCCAATGGGAATAGTAGATTCTGTCACAATATACTATGAGGGTATTCCTTATAATACCCAGGAATCTATCGTACAGAATTATCATAATAACGTGCCGGATATATGGACTTTGTCTGAACCTTACGGTGCTGAAGACTGGTGGCCATGCAAACAAAGCCTTATAGATAAGGCTGATTCTATTGATATTTATGTGAAAACACGTGTGGGAAATCTTGCGGCGAGTAACGGTATATTGGTTAGTACAATCATTCATGATACTACGGTAACTTTTCATTGGAAACACAGGTATCCCATTGCAACTTATTTGGTGGGTATTGCAGTGACCAATTATTCCCAGTACAATCTTTACGCGCACGTCGGGCCAAATCCAGGCGATAGTTTGTTGATTTTAAATTATGTATATCCTGAAGATTCTGCGACATTCCATAATCCTTCATTACTTGCGAAGAACACGATGGAATTATATGTCAAATTTTTTGGCAGGTATCCATTTGATCTTGAAAAATACGGACAGGCAGAGTTTGATTATGGTGGAGGTATGGAACATCAAACGATGAGTTTTGTGAGGAATATGGAGTTCTCTCTTATTTCTCATGAAATGGCACATCATTGGTTTGGTGATAAAGTTACATGCGGATCCTGGAAAGATATATGGCTCAACGAGGGCTTTGCAGTATTCTGCGAAGGATTGGCAGAGAAAAATATCATTGGAGCAAAAGCCTGGCAAATATGGAAAAATTCTAACCTTGGAATTGCCTTGCAGGAGACTTCCGGAAGCATATATGTTGATGATACTACTTCAGTGGACCGCATTTTCAGCTATGGCCTTACTTATTGTAAGGCAGGTTATGTTTTGCGAATGCTTGAATTTATTATGGGTGATTCCGCTTTTTTTAATGGCTGCCGTAACTATCTCGCTGATAAGAATCTGGCATATTTCTTCGCCAATACAATTGATCTTCAACATCATTTTGAATCCGCTTCTGGTCTTAAACTTGACAGCTTTTTCAAGGAATGGATTTACGGCCAGGGTTACCCTATGTATAATATATATTGGAGTCAGACATCCAACCAATTAAAAATAAAGATTAGTCAAACTCAAACAGATCCATACGTTCGTTTTTTCTATCTTCCCGTTCCGATTGATATTCGTATAGGTGGCAGGGATACCATTTTCAATCTTACCCTTACAAGTGCATCACAAAACTTTGTAATACCCATAAATGGTAAAGTAGATTCTCTTATACCCGATCCTGAGCAATGGCTCATAGCATCTTATGATGTTTTTCCGCTTGATTCTTTACCCGGTACCCCGGTTGGGATTTATCCCAATCCCGCCGAGGATGTACTTACTATAAATATTCACCAGCCAGGCACATCTTCAAATGCTGCAGTTGAAATCTATGATATGAGTGGCAAATTGCTTTATGACAATATAAACATCGAATCAAATCTGATCAATATTGATGTTAGTAATTTTGCAAATGGCGTATATATCATCAGATATAAAAACGCTGCCACTACATTCCAGGAAAAGTTTATGAAGCTCTGATTTTCTGTAACTTCTTGTCTCCTAATGCCTGTAAATTCCGGAGCCGATGGTGTTGTCTATAATCCCTTCAAGTTCAGGACGTGGATTAACCGTCATTACCGGGATATTTGATTTATTTACAATCTGCTGGGCATAAGCGCCAAAGATGTATTCACGAAGTTCTTTATCCTGCTGAGACATGATAATGATGAGATCAGCACCTTTGCCTTCAGCCCAGACAAGGGTTTGTTTAACAAAGTTTCCGCCAGATGCATCGAGGGTTGTAGCTGTTGTCTTTATGCCTCTTTCAGTAAGATACATTTCAACCTGGTTCAGGTTATTTTCAAGCCTGGTAGCGAGAAATTCATCAGAGTCGCTCATGCTAAGCAAATGAACAGTAGAATCATAATGTTGCGCCAGTTTTACTGCAAAATTTACTTTTTGCCTGGTTTCCTGTGTGAGATCAAGCGGCAGAACGATATTTTTAAATCCCTGCGTGTTTATAGGTTTGTTTTTGATAACCACCACCGGGCATGGCGCAAGCTGGATTACCTTGGAAGCATTGCTACCCGCAAATGCCTGGATGCCCGAGGCTCCATGCGTTCCCATTACTATATTATCTGCTTCAATTTCTTCAGCTATTCTTGCTATTTCGCGGTAAGCTTTACCGGAGGCCACAATGTAACTATATTCTATATTGCCTTTATTATGGTCATTTGCAATTTTATGCATCCGGTTTAAAGCGCCTTCAATGGCCAGTGCGTCATGACTATTGATGTCGGAAGTAATATGTCCAACTTCTTTTACGGGTGCAAAACTTCCGCTTTCAATAATATGAAGCAGTGTTATTTTATTATTTTCGTTCAGTGCGCTTGCGATTGCTGCAGCATGGTCAAGTGCGTACAATGAACTTTCTGAAAAGTCTAAAGGTACGAGGGTTGAATTTGTCAGATTGCCTTTACTATTTTCCATAATGTTTGATTTTTAGGCCACAAAGGTAGCAAAAATATTTTTACTTTTTTTTTGGCTAAAGACATAAAGTGTTCAATACCAGTTTTCGCCTTTCAGATACTTCGTTTTCAGTAAGGGACAGACCTTATACCGTTCATCATGGGTATCGTGATATATTGCTTCAAGTGTTTCGTACACATTTTCAACCCCTATTTTATCACACCATTCAAACGGGCCGAAGGGATAATTGGTACCCAGTTTCATGCTGGAATCAATATCGTCAATGCTTGCTGTCCCTTCCTGCAGCGTATAGCTAGCTTCATTGATGATCATGAGTATAATTCTTGGCGTCACCATGCCTACCCGGTCTTTGATGATGATGCATGGCCAGTCAAGTGATTTGAAGAACGCTATGGCTTTGATGGAATCACCTTCGTTGAGAAGGCTTATTTCCGCTTTATCGCGATTGATCAGCCCGGGAAGGTCACAGAGCCCGACCAGGTTAACCTCCTCATCAAATTCTTCCAGATATACCAGTTCACACAGAGCTGTTTTGATCCCGGAAACAACGATCAATGTATTTCGCAGGGCAGCATATTCTTCGAGTGCTTCGATATGGTTTTCGAAATTCAGGTCAAAAATAGCATCGTAACTATCAAAATCATCGAATTCGAAAAACTCCTCCTCATTGAGCGCGTCAACGGCATCCGCTTTTCTTAGTTTATGCAGCAATTCTGATTGCCTGGGTTCATCTGCTACGACCAGTATTTTCAAGGGATTCAATTTTAAAGCGAAGATAATAGAATTGAAGAAATAGCGGGTAAGAAGTGAGAAGTAAGAGGAAAGAAGTGAGAAGTAAGAGGTGTGAAGTGAAATGCACTGATAGCATGCATTTTTTTTATTTCTTCCTCTCTTTCTATCATTTGTCTGTTCACTATGGTGTGCATTTTTGTGTTTTTTCTTTTGATTTGTTAGCTTATATGCTGATATTGATGGTGTTAAGTGTCACGTTTGGGTGTACATTTGTACCGTTTGGCATACCCTTTTCAGTTTGGGGAGCGCTATCATTTTGGTTTACAGGGTTTAAAGTGAACACAAGCGCATGCACGGTTGCGAGGTGTTGTGGACGGATTTTGGAGGAGGTTGGCATAGGTTCTGGTATTTGACAAAATAGTTGTCATATTTACAAATATCGTGCCAAAAAAGAAATAGATTTGGAAATTTGGAAATGGCTTCGCGCATGAGATTTCGCGCTTCTGTTTTCGGACCTTCTCTAAAGGCGTATAATCCAAAAAGCCGTTGGAGATAGCCTGTCCACCTGTACTGAGAATGCCCGGAATCACGAATCTCTCTCGGTAAAATTTGCGCCACCGGAGTATTATATTCAGGATAAATGCCTCCAAGGCAAGAGTGTGGGGAGCGAAAGTACGGAACCCACCCACTGTTTCTTTCGCTCTCCGCACAAATCTCGCTCTTTTTCTTATTTCATCTCAACGATCCTGCCTGTAAATACCTCTCCGTTCACGGTCATCTTTACCAGATAAACCCCATCTGTGGCATTGTATTTCACGGCATCAAATTCATCCTGGTATTTTCCGACTTCATAGGTCCCATTTTTAAGCTCAGCCACCAATTTGCCTTGCAAATCATAAACGGAAACATTCACCGTACTGATGCAGGGAATTGTATAGCTGATTATGGTTTTGCTTTCAAATGGATTTGGGAATATGCTAATATTCAGGTTGTTTTCAGGACCTGTAACCGTTTCCACGCCCAACCCGGTTAGTGTGATACTATCTGAATAAGAACCTGAACAACCTGTGGCATTGGTCTCTGCCAGTTTTACATCGTATTTCCCTTTGGATTGATACGTATAAACCGGGTTTTTTGCTGAAATACTGTCACCCGTACCAAAAAACCATTCATAGGTATTCATAGTAGTATCTCCCGGGATAAATGTCACTGTTTGATTACTTACCTTATAAGTCCATTTTCTTACGATTGGTTGCACTGTCACATTTGTGTTCTGAGCTATTGAAGAAGCACAGCCTCCCAGGTTTGTTACAGAAAACGTTACATTATAAATGCCTGGAGTATTGTAAACATGACTCGGGTTCTGTAAAGTAGAATAATTCAATTTACCTGAAGTTGTATCTCCGAAATTCCATAAGAAACTTAGTCCGGAGCCGGTTGTTAAATTACTAAAAGTCAAAGGAATTCCTACACAAACATTTGGCGATAAAAACGATGCTACCGGATAATTGGTAATCATTATTTTTTTAGATTGTGAATCAATGCATCCCTGCCCGTTTTGTATTTTCAGGAATACCATATACGAACTATCAACATTATAAACATGTGATACTGTGTCAACTATTGACACTGTAGAATCCCCGTCCCCAAATCTCCAGGAATAGGTCGCTCCTACATCATTATTATCAGAATCGCCGAATGCCACTGCATTTTTTGTGCACGCCCCGGCATATACAATATTTGGCACCGTTTCAGGATATGGGGTGATTTTCAGAACAGAACTGTCAATGCATCCATATTTTGATGTAACAGTAAGTATTGCACTATATGTCCCATTTGATGCATAACCATGAGCGGGCTGTGCATTAGCTGACGTAACAGCGTCTCCAAAGTTCCAGAGATACTTTGTGCCAGTTGTAGAATCTGTACTCTTATTTACAAAATAAATTGGTGTTCCTACACAGGCGTTTTTGTAACTGTATATCGCAATAGGAGTCGGTTCTACCCGTATCAGGTTTGTAATTGAATCTTTGCATCCATAAAATGACGTTACAACCAGTTTTACATGGTATGGTCCTGATTTTGAATAAAGATAAGATGGACTTGTAAGAATTGAGCCGGCACCGTTTCCAAAATCCCAAGCATGGCTCACAATAGAACCTGAGGTAATGGTACTTGAATCTTTAAAAAGAGAACTTACATTATCACAAACTGGTCCTGCATTAAAACCAGCGAGAGGCTCCGGATATTGGGTGACAGTTTGAGTGATCGGTATTCCGCAATTGGCATTTGAAGTGGCGGTAAGCGTTACGGTGTATGTACCAGGTTTCGCATAAGTATGTTGCGGATTTTGCGAAGCTGACGTATTCCCATCCCCAAAACTCCAGTTCCAGTTACTGGTGGCATCCCCACTCGCAATGGTGCTGGAATCACTAAAAGCTACCGGAAAGCCCTTGCAGGCATTGGCAAATGCAAATTTAGACACTGCTTTTGGCCTTGCCTGTATGTACCGTGTAATGACTGTATCGCAATTGCCGCCGGGTAATAATTGCACATGCATGGTTAAAATGAGCACACTATCTGCAAACTTACTGGAAGGGAAAAATTTGAAATAAGCATTTTTTGTGGAGGTTGGGTTTTTAAAAATGGTATCCGTGTTAATAGTCCCTCCGGCAGTTTTAAAAGTTTTGCTTGCAATCACCCATTTGGAACCATAATTGGAATTGGAGTATCCTATCGGCGCTGTGACCTGATAAGTATTTGTATCACCAAGGCATAGGTTGTCGGAGGTCACCAAATCACCTGCATTAAACTGCCCCATAAAAGGCGAGCTTTTAGAAATCGTCATCCCACCCGGATGAGTATAAACTGTAACAAGATTTGAGGCTGTGCTTTTACAACCGCCATTAGTAGCGCTTACACTCACAGTATAATTTCCTATATTGTTATAGGAATAAGTTGGGGGATTTCCGGTTGCACTATCGCCGTTGCCGAATTTCCATTTATAAGTTACACCTGTTGTTGGGGTCGTGTTGTTAGTAATAGAGACATTGCTCCCTAAACAAAAATTAGAGACAGAGAATGATGCAGTTATTTTTGACATAACAACTATATTGTGCGATGCCGTTGAAACACAATTTGAACTGTCAGTTACGGTTACAGAATAAGTCCCTGTTTTCCCAACTTTGATGGATTTTGTACTCGCGCCTGTAGACCAGGAATAAGCGACGCCAAAACTTGAGACAGAGGTAAGGGTAGACGAATCACCGGAACAAATAGTGTCTTTCGAAGAAGTAATAATAGGCTGGTTATATATAAGTGTATCAACAAAAACTTTTTGTTGTGCTGTACTTCCGCCTGAAGCCCCGGTAAAACCAAACCATACATTTGGGTTGCCACCAAATACATTTTTCACAATATCATTAGACCATGAATATTCTTTATTTCCGTCAAAATAAACTTCGAGTAGATTGGAATCCCGGTCCCATGTTATCCTTAGTTTTCTGTTATTTCCATTACTTAGAGAAGGAGAAATATTTACTTGTGGCCGTATTGGCGTTGGAGACTTATCCATTACAAGATTAAGATGGGAGCCGGAACTATCATCATAAGCAGCGGACGATTTATATATATCAAGTTCTATACCAATTGATTGATCCATAATTCCTGAACTTGCATTATAGTACCCCAGATCGCTTCCGCGCCCGGAACTGTTGTATGACTTCAAACCAGAATTTTGCATAACGAACATGATACCATCAGCTAGTCCATTCTGGTTTGTAATGAAGTTTAAATCAAAATTTTTATTCAGGCTTATCTGATAATTATACCAGACTGCAGCATTTACGTTGGTATCCCCGTAAGTTAAAATGAATTTTTTGTTGGGTGGTTGCACTGAGGCTGCTCCCCAAACTGTATAATTCATCTCGTTAAGAACCACATTGGAAAGGCCAATATGAATTTTTTTTGTGATAGTACTAACACATGTAGAGGTGCTGTCGAAAAGTTCCACCGATCCGGTCCCGGGTAATGGCCAGTTCACCCATAAACTGTCTTTCCCTTGACCAAAAACTATATTCCCGCCATTTACTACCCATTTGTAATAGTGCCCACTGGCCAGTTTTGCCATGTAGTTAAAACTCATGCCTGAACAGACTATCGTGTCACCGGTAAAAGATGTGCTGCAGGCTGATGCATTTGAAGATGAAAAAAGAGACGAGGCAAAATAAAGCCCGATCACCATAAAAAAGTGAAATAACCGACCTCTACCCAAAATGGCAGAATGACGTTTATTAATTATGGAATCAGAGCCCGGCTCTGGTCTTTTATATTCAAGAATTTTGTAAATCCGACTCATAATGAAAATTTATTTAAAAGTTAAAGAATGCGTTGTATTATCAGGATTGGATACGGCCGTCAATTTTTGCGAGCCTCAAAACCGGGATTATTCAGGTTGCCAATTCTTGCCAGGTTCAAGGGCTATATACCACATTATTTGATTAGAATGATCCTGCCTGTAAATACCGCTCCGTTCACAGTCATCTTTACCAGATAGACCCCCTCCGTGGCATTGTATTTCACTGCGTCAAATTCATCATGATACTTTCCAGCTTCATAGGTCCCATTTTTAAGCTCTGCCACCAATTTGCCCTGAATATTAAATATCGAAACATTAACTATACTTTTGCAGGTAAGTATATAACTAACAATCGTTTTGCTTTCAAATGGATTTGGGAATATGCTAATATTCAGGTTGTTTTCAGGACCTGTAATCGTTTCCACGCCCAACCCGGTTAATGTGATACTATCTGAATAAGAACCTGAACAACCTGTGGCATTGGTTTCTGCCAGTTTCACATCGTATTTACCTTTGGATTGATACGTATAAACCGGGTTTTTTGCTGAAATACTGTCACCCGTACCAAAAAACCATTCATAGGTATTCATAGTAGTATCTCCCGGGATAAATGTCACTGTTTGATTACTTACCTTATAAGTCCATTTTCTTACGATTGGTTGCACTGTCACATTTGTGTTCTGAGCTATTGAAGAAGCACAGCCTCCCAGGTTTGTTACAGAAAACGTTACATTATAAATGCCTGGAGTATTGTAAACATGACTCGGGTTCTGTAAAGTAGAATAATTCAATTTACCTGAAGTTGTATCTCCGAAATTCCATAAGAAACTTAGTCCGGAGCCGGTTGTTAAATTACTAAAAGTCAAAGGAATTCCTACACAAACATTTGGCGATAAAAACGATGCTACCGGATAATTGGTAATCATTATTTTTTTAGATTGTGAATCAATGCATCCCTGCCCGTTTTGTATTTTCAGGAATACCA
>Ga0207032_1024_pt1 | contig 53871 bp, 45 predicted proteins | sample Alteio_BWMinCont_38_FD_153308 | JGI IMG/M metagenome (GOLD analysis project Ga0207032, IMG submission 153308) | Enriched cells from forest soil in Barre Woods Harvard Forest LTER site, Petersham, Massachusetts, United States -... | ecosystem: Environmental > Terrestrial > Soil > Temperate forest >... | reverse complement strand
TAGAAGCCATACAATCAAACCTTAAAGCGAAACAAGCAGGTTCATCTCGGTATAATATTCCCGTCTATGAGTTTAAGGGGCATCAAGACACTTATATTTTTAATTTTAAGATTGGAGAAAGCGAAGCAGCAGAAATCTTAAAACAAACAGGTTATAAAGTTCAACTCCCTTTTCCCCTCCAACCTGGTCAGGAAGTTCTTACTAGTTTTGCAGTTGCTAGAGGAACAAATGGTTTATTTTATATAGGCTATGCTTTGAAACAAAAACGATTCGTCGGAATTAAAGTTTCTCACGATTCAGGTCGTTTTAAAAATAATATAGCTTTTTATATGAGTTTAAATCGTAAAGCTTTGCACCATGTCTTGCCACTCAAGGATTATCATCAAACAGTAAATGAAGATGGAAAACCGGTCATTTACCAAGTGATGGAGATAGCAGGATTAGGCAGTGTAGACAAAATCAAGGATTCGATAATTTCCAAAGGAATATTAAGTGATCGTATATTATTTTGTCTTACTCAAGGTTTATTGCACGGCCTTGCAGAAATGCATCAAGCCCATTTTTATCATTTAGATGTTAAACCTCATAATCTTGTTGTGCGACAAGATGGTCATGTATTCTTGATTGACTTTGACTGCGCTGTTGAAAGTAATACCGCTTTAATAGATATGAGAAATGCACCTGCTGGAGATCCAGGATATTATCCTCCCGAGTGCCAACGAGGAGAACTGTTTTGTGATGCGAGTAAAATAGACGCTTTTTCTGCAGGTCTCACATTATTGTATTTAGGATATTCAGGAAATTTAGGTTTTGCTGAATTTGGAAGCCAAGACCTTGAAAATCTCAGCGACCAATTTATTAACGAAATGGAGGATCTAAATTGTGAAGTAGATCATAAAAATCATGCCGAAGCCATCCAACGATATTATGAACAACAACTAGCAAAGGTTCCCCATTTGCAAAATCCTGAGCCTGATAGTTTTTGGTCTTTAGTTTCAAGTCTATTAGCCCTCGATCCCCAAAAACGTTTAAGTCCAGCAGAAGCTTTAAAGCATCCTTGGTTCTTGAAATTTAAAGCTGACTCGTCTGCCTGGCGTAAAGAAACCATAGAATATTTACGAGAGACAGTACAGGGGCATAAGGCATCCATCCATTTTGAAAAAAATGTAGAAAATGTCGTAACCAGACTGAAACATACTCTTGCAATGCATAAAAAAGTCTATGGAAAAGAAAGTGCTAAAGTTGTAACGACATTATGCGACTTAGGAGAAGCCGTTGAAGCGATAAATACTGAAGAAGCTGCGGAATATTATATGCGTGCACTGACCATTAGAGATAAATTAAATGAAAAAGAGAGCATCGAAGTTGCAAGGATCCTAAGCAACCTAGGGCGAGTCTTAATAGACCCCGACGACTCCGACTTCGATGGGCGAAAAGATGAGGCGGTGAAACACCTAGAACGCGCGCTTTCTATTCTAGAAAAAAAATGTGATAAAGCAGATCCTAAAGTTGCAATGGCATTAAACGATTTAGGAGAAGCCTTACGGAAAGTGGGAGATACTAAGAAAGCTGTAGAATATCTAGAACGTGCGCTTATAATTAAAGAAGCACACTATGGCAAAGAAGCTCCCTCAGTTAGATATACCTTAGAGAATTTGGGAGAAGCCTTGGACGAATTGGGGGATGCTAAGAAAGCTGTAGAATACTTGGAACGCGCGCTTACGATTAAAGAAGCACACTATGGCAAAGAGGATCCCGATATCACAAAAACTTACTCATTCAGGCTTGGAAGACTCCATAGTATCCTTGGAAATCCGGAAAAAGCAGTACAATATCTGGAACGAGGTCTTGCTCTCGAAGAAAAAATACGCGGTAAAGAGACTAGCGAAGTCGCAGAGCCTTTAATTAAGCTGTGTGTGGTCTTTTACACCTTGGGTGATCAAAAAAAGATGGCAGAATGTTTAGAACGGGTTATTGTCATTTCAGAAAGGTGGGATGGTAAGAACTATTCGTCACTACAGTGGCAAGGAGAGGACTTTTTTACCTTAGATAATGCAAAAAAAGCACCCTATCTGGACTGTGTTATTGGGATCTTAGAACAAAAATATGGTAAAGAACATGGCTCTGTTGCAGCCGTTCTCCGAGGAAAAGCTAGCACAAGGTCGGAACCCGAGGTTACGCCTTGTGCTGCAATACCATACACACCCTTACTACAATTGACTCGAGAATCCTCAAACACTGAATCGAACAAGGATGTTGTTCGAAGTGCGAGTACTCTAGTGAGCACTCTTTAGTTTACCATCAGCGCTGGCTTCTCTGCGTGCTTTACTAGCTTCTTTTTCAGTTTGAGCAATTAAAGAAAATAGTAGGGGCTTATCAGCGTCGGGACTTAAAGCACTTTGAAATGCTTTTTCACGATTTTCTTGTATTTGCATAAATTCGAGAAACACGGTTGGAGATACACCAAAACCAATGGCTTGTTGAAGGAATACCGAGTCAGCTTCACTCAGACTCAGAATGTCTTGACTTGACCTAAAAATTTCAAAAGTCTCTTCTAACGTTCTTTCACTCAGAAGTTGCTCTGGAGTTTTTTCTCCACTTAGGATGTTTTGTCTTACGAAGTCTGATTTAAAATAATCTAAATAAGTCTTGAAGATATATTCAATTAGAAGCTCACCGGCTGGAGTTTCAGGCGTATGTTCGCTATAATCCGCCACCATTTGTTCGGCAATTCTAAGCATTCTTTCGCACTCAGCCTCACGAAGTGCCAGGGTAGTAAAAGCTTGGATTAAGTCTGCTTTTAGTTGTTCTGGAAATTCTGTCGTTGCACTATATTTTTTAATTTCCTGCGCTAAGCCGAGAAATCCGCACTTCGCCATTTTGTCGATTAAAAATTTAAGCTCTGGGGATCGGTATTCATTAGATTCTTTTGCATCAGCAAGATCAGAAATCGTTTTTACATCAGTGGCTGCCATCGTTTTCTCCTCGGTGTTTAATGTTTATGTATATTCAATATAATCCCTTAGGATTTATTGATTTAATTATTTTCAAATTGAGACACTATTGTAATTCATTTAACTTAAAAATGACACTGGATTTAAAAACAGTTATTTATCCTCGATGAATTTAGGATTATCCTATATTTTCACAGGATTATCTTTTTAAGAGATTGAAAAATAGGGTCATTTTAATGATAAAGAATGAAGGAAATATTGTAGTACCGAATCCTACTTATATTTATCGACTATTACATTTAGAAAATTTAGAAGCTTTGATAAATAGATTAGCTTTGCATGCGCCTAACCATGTTCCATCGGATGGTTTGAGTTACAAGCCAATTCACAATTTAGATGTTCAAGCACGAAGAATGAATGCTACCATTCCTTGTGGCATGAGGGGAGTTCTTCACGATTATGTTCCCTTTTATTTTGGTCGTTGGTCTCCAATGCTATTGCAGCTTAAGACTGGACAAGTTAAAGGATATAATGAAGGACAGGAACCTTTGCTTTATCTTGTTTCAACAGTTCAAGAGATTGCTACTCAAGGTTTGAATTTTGTATATTCCGATGGACATGGGGTGGTGGCTTATACTAAATGGTATGATGATTTGAAGGATTTGGATAAAGTGGATTGGAGTATTGTAGATCAACATTATTGGTCAGACAACTCAGAAGACGGGGATCGTAAGCGTCGAAAACAGGCAGAATTTCTTGTTTACCAAAAATATCCATGGGATCTTATTAAAAGTATTATGGTATTTAATAGGAAAATTAAATTAAAAGTTGAGGCAATATTTTGTAAATTTTCAAATACTATTCATCCCTCGATTCAGATTGAACCTGGTTGGTACTATTAAACATAGGTGATTATATGATAAAAATTGTTAAAGGAAATGTAGTTACAGCAGAAGCAGAAGCTTTAGTAAATACAGTTAATTGCCTTGGATATATGGGTAAAGGTATTGCATTACAGTTTAAAAAAGCATTTCCAGAAAATTTTAAAGTTTATGAGCGCGCTTGTCGTAACAATTTAGTTCAACCAGGAAAAATGCTTATTTTCAACACAGGGACTATTGAAAATCCTAAATATATTATTAATTTTCCCACTAAGCGTCACTGGCGAGAACGTTCAATACTTGAAGATATAGAGATTGGATTAAGGGCTTTAGTGGAAGATGTACATCGGCTTACAATAAAATCCATAGCTATACCTCCCTTGGGTTGTGGTTTAGGGGGATTAGATTGGAAACTGGTTAAACCAATGATTGAATCTGCATTCTCAAATGTTACAGATATTGAAGTATTCGTTTTCGAACCCTTAGGATCACCAGATTATCACAGTATGCGTGTACGAACTGAACGTCCCAGAATGACTGTAGCCAGAGCTCTTTTTATTCGTTTGATGCATCAATATTCTAAGATGGCATATCGATTAACACTTTTAGAAATACAAAAATTGGCGTATCTTTTACAAGAGGCGGGTGAGCCTTTAAGACTGAAATACGAAGCTGGGCATTATGGACCCTATGCACATAATTTAAATAAAGTATTAGAGATACTAGAAGCTCATTATATAAAGGGTTATGGCGATAGTCAGAAACCAGATGTTGAGATTAAACTTCTACCTGGTGCGATTGAAGAGGCAGACGCTTTTCTTTTGGAACAGGTTGAATCTACAAGACGATTAAATCGTGTTTCAGGGGTTATTGAGGGTTTTGAAACACCCTATGGTATGGAATTATTATCTTCAGTGCATTGGGTGAGCAATCATGGATTCCAGCCGGCAAAAAATGTGAATGAGGCTATTGAAGCTATCAGCAAATGGACTTCACGCAAAAGTAAAATATTTCAACCTGATCATATTATAACAGCTTGGAAAAGATTAGAAACTTGTGGTTGGCTTAATTAAAAGGAAGTAAAATGTCAGTTATGGCTCAAGAATTGGCTTTTAAGATAAGAGCACGACGGTTTATTTCATCAATAATTCATTTTCTTTGGATGCTTCGATATCGATTAATATATTTACTAAGAGGCAAAGTCGTGGGTGCACGTGCACTGGTGATACGGGATAATGAAGTTTTGTTAATAAGGCATACCTATAATGAAGGCTGGTATACCATTGGGGGAGAAGTCGACAAAACCGAATTACCATTGGATGCCGTCAAGCGAGAAATAGGTGAAGAAGCCGGCGTCAAAGCGTTGAAAGATCCTGAATTGATGGGTGTTTATCATACGACTTTTGGGAAAAGGGACGATTATATCTTTTTTTATATAGTGAAAGAGTTTGATTTGGTGGATAGTTCTTCTCCCGAAATTGAAGAATGCCGATGGTTTCCGTTTGATAATCTTCCCATGGATATCTCCCCCTCAACCAAAAGAAGAATTGATGAATATCATCAGCGCAGTCTAATCACTGGTAAATGGTAAAAAAAATGAAAAAAATGACAGAGAAAACTTTGGAATTTGAAACCTATCATTATCCTATTCTTATTAAAGAATTTCATCTTGATACGTTTGGGCATGTAAATAATGCAACCTATTTAGAACTGTTTGAAGAAGCGCGTTGGGACTTAATTACTAAAAATGGTTATGGCTTGCCAAGAATTATGGAATCGGGCATTGGCCCTACAATACTAGAAATAAAACTTAAATTCTCTAAGGAAATTAAACTTCGAGAAGAAATAAGCATCGAAACCCAAGTGGTTTCGTACGATAATAAAATTGCAAAATTGATGCAACGGATGTTACGCATCAAAGAAGTCTGTTGTACAGCGGAATTTGTTATTGCTTTGTTCGACTTAAAGTCTCGAAAAATTATATTGCCCACCGAAGATTGGTTAAAAGCCGTGGGTGTTAAAACCCAAATTTAATTAAATTGCACAAAAAGCGGTTAAACTGCAGAAAAAAGTAGAAAAAGTTGTACTTAGTCTCATGATTATGTTAATATTCTAAATCTAAAATAACTGTAAAAACAATACCTTATAATAAAAAGGTTGAAATTATATCGATTTACACATATTATTTGGGGAAATGACTTTATGAGTGCTACTTTAAAACGGTTACAGAAAAAATTAAAGAAAAACCAAACGCAACAAAATACTCAAGAAGCTCCAGGTACAGGCAAAGAACTTACAGATAATAAAAATAAAGCTAATTAGGGGGATAAGATGTCTGCAGTATCACAAACTTTATCACAATCTTTGGCTTTAAATCCTGATCCTGAAATATTTGATCATATTAAAAAAGGAAATCTTGAGAAAGTCCAGCAATACATTAAAAGTAAAGGGAATTTGCACATAACCAATGCTGAAGGGCTAGCTCTATTTGTTTTTGCTGCCATGCACGGACAAAATAAAATTATTGATCTTTTGCTGTCAGCAAAGCCTGTCGGTATGAAGAAATTCGAATATTTAAAATCTAATGTACTCAGTTTAATTGTGGCAGCCCTAAAAGGCCACACGGAAGTTGTTGATAATTTGCTAAAAAATGGTGCACCTTTAAATGCCAGTGATGAAAAGGGTTACACTGCCCTTATGGCATCGGCGACAGAAGGGCATGTTGAAGTGTTTAAACTGTTATTAAAATTTGGTGCTAAATTAACCAGGAAAGGGGTTAAAAACGATGGCGCTCTTTTATGCTGTGTAGCCAAGGGGGGTAAACCTGATTTATTGAAATTATTGGAAGGGAAATCGGATGTCAATTTGGTAGATGAATCGGGATTAACACCGATCTTCTATGCTATCCAAGAAGGACATTATGACATGGTCGTTGCTTTGGTAGAAGCTAAAGCTAAATTAGAGTTTGCAACATTAGATGGTCATACCCTCCTGATGTATGCTGCAGAATATAAAAGACTATCCATACTGGAATTTTTAATTAATGCTGCACGCAAACAGGGTTTAGATTTTATCAATCAACAAGACAATGCAGGATTTTCAGTTTTATTAAGAGCATCGCTTAAGGGTAATGAAGAAGTGGTGCAGTATTTAATTCGAGTTGACGGTATTAATATTTACGCTACAAGTAAAGAGGGTTTGACCGCACTCCATTGTAGTTTTCAAAATAACCATTTAACCATTGTTAATATTTTGATTGAGGCAATAGCACATCGAGGTTTCCAGTTGGATACCCGAGATCAATTTCTCCGAGCATTACAGTTGATTGCCATAAAAGGTCATACAGCAGGCGTGAAGCGATTGCTCGAAACGATAGAAAAGGTCGGGGATCCCTCATGGCTTGAAAATGCGGTGACCGTCGTATTAGGCGAATCGATTATAAATAATCATTCTGAAATTTTTAAATATATTATCGCACAGGAAGCCTATATAAAATTTGTCCTTAAAAACAGCGAGTTTATTTTACTTGCGTCCTATCATGGTCGAGAGGCTATGGTTATCGCTTTATTAGATAAACGCGTTCCTGTCAATACGCTACTTTCTTCAGAAAATGTATGCTTTTCGGGACGTGGACTTTTAGGTGCCACACCGCTTATGTTTGCAGCACAACAAGGGCATTTAGATATTGTTCAAGTTTTATTAGCAGCAAAAGCAGATCTAAACCTTCAACGTCAAAATGGCGTAACGGCTCTTATGTTGGCAGCTGTTCGAGGTGAACACAACATAGCAAAACTCTTAATTGATCAAAAAGCAGATTTAGAAGTAAGGGAACAAAATGGTTTTACGGCTTTTACTTCGGTTTGTCAGATCCCAGAGAGCATGGCATCCCGTGGAAATCATATAGAAGTCCTTAAGTTATTGTTTGAAACAGCGATAGCACGAGCTAATGGTAATCAAGAATTAATTGATAATATTACGGATGAAGTTGCCAAGAGCGCTATCAGAAAAGGAGATGGGGAGTTTTTTAATTTTCTTTTAGCAAATGAGACATACGGAAAAGTCATTCATAAATATGCAAACCAGCTTTTATTTGAAGCTGCGTATTATGGTCAAGCTTTAATCCTAAACGCCTTAGTGGAGCAAACCAGAATCCCTGTTGATTCTGCGCCTAACTTTGAGAGATTTAATGTAAAAATTGAAGGGCTTACCCCGTTAATGTTGGCAGCGCAAGAAGAGCGTACTGAAGTTGTTCAAACGTTAATCGCGTTAAAAGCGAATATAAAAGCAAGACGTTTCGGTGGGGTAACAGCGCTGATGATGGCAGCAGAAGCAGGGGCATTTGATACTCTTAAGCTATTAGTAACCGATGAAGAGGATCTAGATAGTCTTTCAGAATTGGGCGACACGGCTTTGACTCTCGCTGATAAAAACAGACAAGAGGCAGTTGTTCGATTTTTATTAAAAAGCAAAATGGTCTATGCCTCCCAAAAAATCGTTGCGCAAGAACATTATAAAACAGAAGAAATGAATAAATATCGCGCATTGATTTTACTTTTTTGCGATGAAGTATGTGATCTACAACCGAGATTTGATGCAAAAACAGGCATTCAGATCCATTTTAAAATATTCAAAGAAGATAGACATATTCCTTCGGAAGTTAGAAATGGCAAAGAATCTCATACGATTCCTTTTGAAGTATTATTGAATGTCGTACAAAAAATATATAAAGCCCAAAATAAAAATAAAGATTTTAATTTAAAAGGCTTAGGGCATCTTTTATGGGAATCTTTAAAAGAATATAATGTCAAAGCCGACGCGCTTAAGCAAGAACAAGATAACAAATATCAACAGGAAGTTGAATCTTTATGTCAAGGACTAGATTATGAATCAATAACCCAAGGTTTAGCTTTACAGATAGGGCATAAAATCAAGCCTTATTTGACAGAAATACAAGCCGTTAAAGTAGATATTGACAATACTTTATTAGAAAGTCATTTCTTTTTAAATTCGAGCCGTGCTCGATATATTCCAGAGATTGGACCCAAGAAAGCAATTCTTCAGGAAAATAATGATACTCTTTCAAAAGAAGTCTTTTTATTAATCCAAAAAGTTTCTAACCTAGAACTTGAAATTGCTTGGCAAAAAGAAACCTATATTAATCGAGCCCTAGGTTTAAGTTTAGAGTTTTATCAAAAAATACAAGTGCAAAATTTAGAGGAAGCTCGAAAATTAAAGGAAAACTTACATAATGACGGTAGTTTAACGAACACCCTTGGTGATATTAAAGCCCTTGCTGTGGAATTAAAAATAATTTATGATACAATAATTAAATTAAAAGATACCCTTCAAAAGCAACGTGCAAATGAACAAAACGCTTTAAAAAAATATTTAGACTTTTCTGCAAAAGAACAGGCTATCGAAGACCAATTGCGAGATCGAGAAAAAGAAGAATTGCAATTGAAACAGTTAAAAGAGCAAGCAGAACTGAAAAGACAAATGGAACAAGAGAAGCGTCGTGAAGAAATTAAAAACAGAAAAGAGCGTGCACGACAACATTGGGCCGAAGCGCAAGCGGAATTAAAGCGACAAAAGGAAGAAAGATCTAAGCCCAAAGACATTAAAGAAAATGATGAATATCGTAACAGATACCGGTATCGCCCTATCCATCCGCCTGCTTTTACTTTAGATCTAAAATCGGGTGCAAGTTTACTCGTTAGTTTTAGGGAAGAATTGATTGTTTTAGAAACGTTATTGAATCAGTTGATGACCGTTTCAAAACCAAAATCAGATTCCACCCTAAAAACCGAAGCGTATGGACTTTTAGGGATGTGTGCTCGATTGATGGAAATTCTGAAGGATTTACCCGAAAATAAAACTGGAATTTCTCCTGATGATGCAGAGCATTTCCGCGATGTGGTTTACCACGCTAAAATATTACCTCCTTTTGATATTAAAACAATCATTGAAATGACTCAATGTTTAGCAAGATTTGTGCGTAGCATCGAAAAAGAAGATGCAGAGCAAATTAAAATATTAAAAGAACAGCTAGGAATTGGAAAAAAGCAGGGCAATACTTTATTTTCCAGCCTTTGTACTCACCCTATAGAAGATGAAACTGTAAAACGGTCACTTTTAGATTATCAAGATCAAATACAACAAGAAGATAAGCATATTCAATTCTTTAAAAAGGAACTAGCTGCAGAGCGCTTATTAAGAGGTCACGCGGAAGGGGTTGCTATAGCTCGTAAAGGCGCTTGTTGTGCCAGAATAAAACAGTTCTATAGGAAAGAGGGTTATCTCCCTAAACCTAAACGTGCTATTTATGATAAGGCAATTGAGCTAGGGAAACACTGTCGACATCGGAGAATAGATTTACAAGGTTATCAAGCTTTAGATCTAGAGTATGAACTTCAATTAAAAATTGCTAACTCTGAAAATGATCTTCAATCAAAAAACCATGGCACAGAACTATTGCAATTGTATCAATCCAGCAGAGAGGGGTTGAGTACAATTCCGAATTCGAAAGGGGTTCGAGGGGTACAGAAGACGGAATCTAAAGTTAAAGTTAGGACATAGGGAACTAGGGAGAAGGCTTTCATATTGAAGTTAGTATTTGACAACCTATCAAATTTCTGAGTATTCTTATTATCAGAACTCAGGAAATAGGGGGCTTAAGTGACAATTATATCTTCCAAACCATCAGAATCATCCATTCTGCCATTATTTATATTATCCGATAACCCGGAAGCCATGGGTCATCATATTATTCAATTCGTTAGCGATAACTATAATAAAGAAATCAACCGAACGTTGATTGATGCCAAGGACGATGCCGAGGCCATTGCGGTCTTTTTACGCGAGTATAAAGATTCACCCGAGACTTTGCGATCGTACGCCAAAGAAATTGAACGTTTATTGTTATGGTGCATTCATGTGGTTAAAACAAACGTATCAGGCTTAAGGCGTAATCACCTGGTCTCATATCAAGAATTCCTAAAAACACCTATTCCTACACAACTTTGGTGTGGACCGGCGGTTTCGCGGCTTAAAAAGGATGGTTCCATTAATCCAGCTTGGAGGCCATTTGTTAAAGGCTTAAGTAATACATCAGTCAAGAAAACCATCAAAATAATCGATTCTTTTTTTAATTATTTAGTCCAAACGCATTATTTGATTGGCAATCCTTTGGCGGTTGATCGAAGGCGCAAAAAACGGAATCAAGACCAACCTAGAATTATTGATCGTTATCTAGAATTAGACGAGATCCATGCCGTTTTAGATGCTTTAAACGGATATCCTCTCCAAAATGATACAGATTCCTTTAAAATAATTCGTGCACGCTATATTATTTTACTCTTATTTTATACTGGTTTGCGTATTTCTGAAGCAAGTAAGCATACCATGGCTAATTTTCTACAACGAGAAAAAAATTGGTTTTTGCGTGTAATTGGGAAAGGAAATAAGCTTCGAGAAATCCCTATCCCAGATGCCTTATTACAAGCACTTTCCGAATTTAGACTTGCCAATGGCCTCCCCTCCCCTCAACCCACATTTAATGAACCTACGCCCTTAATTCCAATGCAAAATTTAAAGCAAAGCATTACGGCACGTCGTATCGATCAGATCCTTAAATGGGCTTTTAATTTGGGTGCTTCTAGGTTAGAAATCGATCACCCTCGAAAAGCTTCAAAATTGCGTTCTGCCTCCGCCCATTGGCTACGTCATAGCTATGTTACCTATTTATTAGACTCAGGGGCCCCTCTTAAAGTAGCTCAAGAAAATGCGGGTCATAGTGATGTAAGTACGACCATGCTGTATCGTCATATTGCACAGGAAGATAGGCATGCGGCCACTCGACAATTGTCTTTGATGAAACAAGTTACAAATTTAAATTTAGATACGGAAAAGTCATAAAGTGATCTCTATCGGGAGCATTATATTTAAACTTCTTCTAGTTCTTTGAACTCTTCGTTAACATTTTTATTTATTTTCAGTAAATTAACATTTTTGTCTGATGCATTGACGGTTTCAGTTTTAATAACTGCCCAGAATGAGTCCCTTCGCCAATCTTTTGTGAAACCCATATTATAAAATGGAATTTTTGAATATTTTTCACATAGATTATAGAATTTCATTTTCCACTCTAGGCATTTCGATTTATTTATCGATTCTAACATTAAAGAAATAATAAGGGAAGTGGCGGCTTTTCATAATTTAACATTGCCATAAAAAAATAACCCGTCGCTTTGGGCATTGTAAAGAGGCCTGACGGGTTTGGCTAATAATAATATTAGCTTATTTTTTTCCGTCAATCAAGCCCCTGAGTATGCTAAAACCTAAGTTTTAATTGCAGAGCGATTCTATATTAAAATAAATTAAAAATCTATATTTTTTTCGATGATTAAGTGCCAAACTGAGGCATAGGTGCACTACTTGCACTATTCGGTGCCAAGTTTTGTTTGGACTGCAATTCTTGCGCTTGACGAAGCGGTGTAAAAGGCGCATTTGTTGAAGGAGAATCTTTTCTGTCTCCCAAATCAGCCACCTTATTGTTTTCCGACCGGTTACTTAATACATCTAATATTTTTTGAATTTCGACTACTTCTTGACACTCTGCCCCATACAGCTTTTCATAGAGGGTTCGTGCACGTTGTAAGTAATCAACAGCCTTTTTAGCATCCCCAAGGTCGCGGCATTCCCTAAGTTGTTAAGACTTGCCGCAACATACGGGTGTTCTTCGCCATAGATTTTTTCACGGATGGCAAGGGCGCGCTCATAATATTCTACCGCCTTGAAAAATCTTGAAGAATAATAGGTTGCATATACACTTCAGGTGGCCCGTAAGCTATTTTCAGACTGGAGATAATCAACACCCACTAATTTGCATTGTCAATATGAATATTGTATTATAAGTTTATATTATGAATGTAAACTTTTAACAGATTAACTGTATGGATAAACAGAACCTTATACAAGTCATTATTGATCAAAACAAAGAACCACTACCCGATCCTTTAATCGATCGATGGCAATATGATGAATTAGTATCCTTGGTCGATAATAGACAAGTCATTGTCGTTAGCGGAATCAGACGTTGTGGGAAATCTACGTTATTACATATTTTGCGCAAGAATTTAAAAGAAGGTGATTATTACATCAATTTTGATGATGATAGACTCGTCCCATTTTCTATATCGGATTTTGATACTTTAATAGAGGCATTTATAGAATTATATGGGGTTCAAAGTACTTTTTATTTCGATGAAATACAAAATATTGAGGGTTGGGAACGTTTTGTTCGTCGATTACATAATGCGCATAAAAAAGTAATAGTCACTGGATCAAACGCAAAATTACTTAGTGCTGAATTAGGGACACATTTAACGGGACGGCACATCACACTTAATTTATATCCTTTTTCTTTTCCAGAATATATTCAATTTAAAGACAAAGAAATTCTAAAATCAAAACATTTTGATTCAACTGAAACGGCATTAATAAAAAAATATTTCTCGGAATTTAAACGATTGGGGGGCATGCCAGAATATCTAATTAACGAACAAAAACAATATTTGCACCAACTGTACGAGAATATTATTTATAAAGATATCATTGTTCGAAATAAAATACCTAACGAAAAACCAATTAAAGAACTCGTCTATTATTTAGCAAGTAATAACTGTAAAGAATATACTTATAATTCTCTTCGCAAGTTAATCGGTTTAGGGAGTGGAAACACGGTATCCGATTATTGCCACTATTTAGAAAAAAGTTTTCTATGCTTTTCTATCAATCGATTTTCTTATTCTTTAAAAGAACAAATACATGTTGCTAAAAAGATATATTTCATTGATCACGCACTTGCCGAAGCCGTCGGATTCAAATTTTTGGAAGAGCATGGCAGAATTCTAGAAAATATCGTTTTCTTAGAATTAAAACGACAAAACAAAGACATTTATTTTCATAAATCCTCTAAAGAGTGTGATTTCTTGGTTCGTGAAGGCTACGATATTTCGCTTGCTATACAAGTCAGTGTCAGTATAAAAAATAATGAAACACGAGAACGAGAAATTAATGGCTTATTAGAAGCTATGGAAATGTATCATTTAGATCAAGGTTTAATAATAACAGAAGACGAAAGCGAAACATTTATCGAAAGCTATAAATCAAAAAGTTATAAAATCATAGCTATTCCCTGCTGGCAATGGTTATTAAAAAAAAATAGTATATAAATTATATTGTCGTTGATAAAAATTTAATGAATCCAGAAAACAAGCATTAACGAATTCTAATGACATTACAGGCTTTCATTCTCACTTTTTCATTTTCCAATGGCCAATATTCCTATCTGCTACATCATTACTATAAAGAGAAAGTAAACTATGTAAAAATGACTGCTTGACTTCATAGTTAGGATAACCTAATTCGTAGATCCCAGCCATTTCATCTATACAACGTTTAATGGTCAAATATCCTGTCTGAAACAGAAGTGGAATACTTTTTGGGTTTTCCAGCATTAAAGAATCAAAATCTTTTTGGGCAGCTTTTAGAGTTTCAAACTCCGTGGGTTGTGGAAATGCAGTGTCTTGAATAAGCCTCACTAAAAAACTGGGTGTCCCAGTTTGATACCAATAATTCGAAAACTGTTTGTCAGCAAAAAATTGTAAAGTTGAAAAAGGGTTATATACAGATTGAGCGTCTTTTGAGAAACAATATCCATTGTACCAATTTTTAATATCTGCTAGTAGAACCTCAGATGATTTATTGAAGTGAGTTTGTAATAATTGAACCCGATCAGAAAAATAGAACTCCACCTCTTCTTGAGTATATCCACATAGCGTTGCATAAGAAGAGTTTAAAGTAATATTGTGCAAATGATTTAGACCAGAAAACATATTTGCTTTAGCAAAATTAGTAACGCCTGTCACAAACACAAACTGTAGATTTTCATCCATCGTTTTTGTAACACGATAGAATTCACGTAAGATCTCTCGTAAAACGATAACTAAATCAGGATTATGTAATTGATTTACTAAAGGACTGTCATATTCATCAATTAGTATAACAACCTTTTTTCCAGTTTTTTGATAAAGGCCGCGAATAAGATCTGAAAACATAAATGAAATTGCATTTTCTTTTAATTCAAGTTCATTTTCATGAGCTACTTCCATGAGCAATTTTGCGATGTTTTCTTGTAAATCATTTTCATTCTCACTATTTGCACGAGAAATATCTAGGCGAATAACGGCGAAAACTTCCCAAGAATAATTTAACTTTTCAATTGCCAAACCTTTAAACAATTCTTTCTTGCCGCAAAATACAGATTTCAAAGTTGATACTAACAGCGATTTTCCAAAACGACGCGGGCGAGAAAGAAAATATCGAGGGGTGCCTTTAATTAATTCATAGATCTGGGGAGTTTTATCCACATAAAGGTAGTTACTTTCTACTATTAATTCAAATGTTTGTATGCCTATTGGCAGAAGCTTAAGTTCACCTACAGCCATCAGAATATCCTAACTAACTAACAAAGAATGATAAGAACACTATGAAAATTATAACTCAGTCCTCGCTAAGTTAAAAGTTGAAAATGGTGTTGAGCTTGATTTTAACCTAGAGAATATGCGATGATTGATACGGGTAATTTAAAATAAATTGTGATTATACAGCAATAATTAACAGGAGATTTACATATGGCTACCTCACCCGATGATACCAAAACCACATCAGAAAATTCCGCAACAGCTCCTCAAGAAGGTAAAGAAGGCAATGAATGCATATCACCTCTTGTATTTCAGCAAAAAACGGCAGAAAAGTTGGCACAATTAACCGTCGAAATAGAGCAATTGAGAACAGACTACGCGTGCGGTCAAAGAGCCTATTGGGATGATCACCCATTACTGGAACCTAACACTGCTAAATGGCGCTTCGAAATTTTGCAAAATATTGAGTATGCAAAGTTTGCAAAAGAAAGCCAAAAGGCTAAGCTCGAATCCGCTCTACAAACCAGTTCGTACACGCCAATACAAACATCTGGGCCAGGCTAAAGCAACAATAATACACAATATTTAAAGGAAATTGATATGCCATATACACTATATGCTCCTCAAGCGAGGACGGTTAGAATGAGGTCTGAAACAGTCAAAAGAAATATTAATGCAATTTTAGTAGAAGGTTTTACCTTTTGTGAGATGGTTATTTTAATTGGAGAAGCTGGGATCTCGGTTACCCACGTGGATGTAAATTTTCCTACCGAAGATATTGAACGAGAAATAAATTGGGTAGGAAAAAATTGTCAGAAAATCTTGATATACAGAGAAGAAAATCTGAAAAGTATTTTCAGGATGTATTCACCCCAAAAAATGTTGCAATTGAGTGAAAAGACCGAAAAATCACAAGGTGTTCTCGATCGGCATAAAAAGGTTTCAGTTTATTCAAGTTAGGCAAAAATAAAAGACAAGGAACGATTCTCCCTACCCCACTTCGAATGGGAGGTAGAGAGAATGTACTGTTTAGGACTTACCTATTTTTTCTTCTTCTTTTTCTTAGCCTTTGCGCTTGCCTGAGTAGCGGGTTGAGCTGGGGCTGGGGTTTGGAGTGGGGGTTGGCCAGCACCTCGAACTTCGCCACCTGCTGATATATTACCCTGTGGACTGGCTGAAGGCTTCGCAGAGCTTACAGGCGTATTACTCGGTACATTCTGCTGTGCCTGTACTGCAGGTTGTTGTGCAGGCTTTTGCGCAACCTGATGAACAGGTTGTTGAGCCCTTAGCGGGATCCCAGCTAGAACTGCTCTTGCTTGGATTTGACTCTGGGTCGGTAAATTTAGAGAATTCTCTACGTCAGACATGGACACGGAGGTTTCATCTTCATCTGTCATGGGAGTAGGTGTAGAGGATGATAATGAATTGCTGTTGGAATTTGCGAATCTTGACAAACTGTTCGAAGGCTTGTTAAGTTGGTTAGCAGAATTCGATAGAAGCAGAGTAGATGTAGCAGCATCTTGTGAGCCTTTGCGATCTCCTGGGTCTCCTAAATCAGCAGCACGGGCTGCCACAGGAGGATTCCAAATGAAGGGAGCTGATTGATTCGAATTCGAGTTCGAGTTTGAGTTTGAGTTCGAATTTGAATTCGAAGACTGTGATTGATGTGCAAAAAATGGGTTGCTTTTCGATTTGGCAAAATCAGCTTTCCACCAAGTAAAGTTATCAAGCAACAGCTTTTGAGGCGCTGTTGTTCCTTGTTCTTTGGATTTTTGCTGAATCAATGTGTTTAATATTGCAGGAGTTGTTATATTTGCTTGTAACCAATTTTGAATTGCGCCAAATATTTGTGCTGCCCTTTTTTTATTATCTAAAAGACGAGGTTGTTTTGGGTCGGCATTTTTTGCAGATTCCTGGATGTGCCTAAAAAAGTCTACTGCTTCAGGATTAAAGAGTTTTTCGGCTTTAGGATCGTGCAAAAACTTTAAAAACTCCAAAGGGAAATCGGCCGGCCAATTATTAGAAGCTTGTCGATTTACACTGTCTTGTACATAGAGTTGATTTAGCAAATTATAATCAGACATAAATTTGTTGGCTTCTTGGACTATGTTCGAGTATCTGATTAGTTGTGGATCTTTTGCGGCTGCAAGAATATTGTTAAGTTGATCACCTCTAATTGCTGCTAGTAGTTTCTCAAACTCTGGCATAAAAGACTTCAAATTAGTCGTTAAAGAGGATTTTACACTAATTTGGAGATGCTTAAGCATCGCATCAAAGGTTTGGAGTCCATTTTCTGTTCCCCAAAAATTTAACATATCAACAGGGAGTAAAGACCAAAAAGGCTTTAGTGAAATAGAGCCTGCAGTCTGAGATCTTTTCTTACCAGCCTTGGGAGCTTGATGAGCTTCTGCAGCTGTAGGCTGTTGCGCGTGTTGTTGTGGGGCGTGTTGGGGTACGGTAGGTTGTTGGCCTGCTGTTGTTTGACTAAAGGGATTACTTGCTGCCATTTGCTCTCCAGTTAATAAGTATTAAGAAATAAATTAAAAAAATTATGTCATTACATGACTTAATTTGGTATATTAAGTACAATAATTAAGATATAATAATTACAGAATATAAGAATTAAGGCAAATTTTTTTAGCGAATAACATTTAATTATGAATATTTTGCCTATATCTTAGAATATTAACTTATATATTTAATTTAACGAATGGTGAAACAATGTCTAGCTCAACAGAACATTTTGCCTTAACCTTAGAACAAGCAAAAACAAAACTACTGCCTGTTCCCTTTTTTACCTTGCCGTTAAAAAATCCAGAAGATGAACCTATCGGTAATGGCGATGTCGATTATGTCACAACACTTTGTACCAGTATTGGTGATTTGATGCAATGTGATATTACATCTCACTATTTTAAATATGTTAAAGATGAGCAATCGGTGTATCAGAATATCGATGGTGTGCTTGATACTTTGTATAAAAAACAGGAAGCGGAAGCATCGACTCAACTTAAACCCATTCTGCATATTTTTATTAATGAGCCTAGAACCTGCGGTGTTTATACTAGAGAAGGTTTGCAACAATTCAAAGAAAAAGGGGGATTTGTTGTTGTTACGGTGATTGAATTTCGTAAATATTACGATGCCAAGGATGCAAATAGAAGAAATACAATTCTGCGCCTTATGGATGCCGATCAAATACTATTTTTGGATAAGCCCGATAAATTAGATGCACTGAGGTACGTCACCTTGACGCCTGAATTTCAAGATAATAATCATTTAAGACAGAAATTATTAAGTGCCAGCATAATTTCAGTTCCGGCAACAATTATGCCACCGGCGACTTATACCAAGAAAGGTAATCATATCATTGTACCCGGTATGATTAGAGTCGGAAAGGGATATCAACAGGTTGTTGCCCTGGCACGTTTGTTTAAATCAGTTAAAGATCATGAAGATTCAGAAGTTCCTGAAGATAGTAAAGCACTTGTAGAGCCTATAAAACCCAAAATGAATCAATATAAAATATTTGTCGCAGGAACGGTTCAAGAGCATGATGCAAGCAATAAAGAACTCCATTATTTGATGGAAGCGCTATATCCGAGTAAAGCCTCCGAAATTAACGCTTCGAGTATCAGTCAATTAAAAGCATTATTACGAACGTATCAAACGCTAGAAAAGGAAAAGAAATTAATTGCAGATCTACCGATGGAGATCTTAATAGATTTATCGGAAACTGAGCTATCTCTAGTGTTTAGTCAATGTGATTACGCTTTCCTACCGGCATTTCGAGGTGCAACTTTAAGAAACAGTAGTTTTTGCACCTCTCTTGCACATGATATGATTATTATTTCGCATGAGGGTAATATAACCGATCCCCGATTGTTGCGAGACGGTCAGTATAACCATGCAATGCTGTTTATTGGCCATTTTTTTGGGCAATACCCCCAATATTATGCGGCTTCTGCCTTTGATTTAATTAAACATTATGAGACTGTTGCTTTAGATAAAGCAAAAATCAAAGAGAATGCCAGACGATTGTTTGAAGAGGTGATACACCCTCGTAAAATAGCAAGAGAACATTCTATCGTTTACAAGGCAGTAGTCATTAAAAACCTGATGCCAAATCTTGTACCAAACACTGATTCAATGGCCTCAGAAAACCAAGAAATGGGAGAGGCCTATCGGTTAGCACATCAAGATATTACCAAAAGGCTTTTTAAAAAATTACAAAATCATCTCCAGAAAAAGAAAAGCTCCGAGATCATTGATTCAATCTTTGGAAGAGATTTAGACAGTCTCTGCCATGTTGCCTTGATGCATTTGAATGAAAAATTAAGAAATCAGGGAAAGGAAGTTGATACAGGCTTTCCTGCAGAAATGGGAGACTATCTAAACAAAAACCGCAAAAAAAAGGCTATGTTAACGCCCCTTGAACGCTCGATTGTCAGAAAAGGTTTAGATTTGGATTGGTACTATCAATCCATGACAACGAATATTAATGCTATCGTTAATTCAGAAGGACAATTAAGATCTCAGGCCGAAAGAAAAAGGCGCAATGAACATGTTTCTATTTCCCATACAGAGGCTAGAGAGGCTCATCAAAACAGTCTTTTCTTTAGTTATGGTGTGGGGGATGATACTCATGCGGTACAATTTGCTTTTGCGGAACAGCATAAAACGCGAATTAAAATAAAATCCTCTGATATTGCATCCCATATTATGTATGGCCAATGGATTTCAGATTGTATGTATGCTTATTATTATGAATTAATAACTCGGCCAGTTAATATTTTTGGTTGCAAATATTGGACGCAATATAAAAAAACCTTAGATGAGAAAACCGGTAAAACTATTTATAAAAAAATTCGGCATTTTGTTCATCCCGATGGTAAACGATATCAAGAAGAGGTGTTTCGGGGGAATGAATTTTTTATGGCGCCCTTTATTGAACAATCCATGATGCACATTATTGTAAAAATTTTACGTTACATGCCTGTTTCTGTCATGGAATCGGTTGCGCGTCTTGATCAACAACAATTGACTAATTTAATACAAATATTACTCGGGAAGTTTTCATTTGAACTGCATAAACCTGGAACCTTAAGCATCTATGAAATAGGTGTTACGGTGGGGGATCGTCCTTCTGTCCCCCCTCCCCTTATGTTAAAACAAAAAGAAACCGATAAAAATAATAATGTTATGTTTAACAAACTGGCTGCTGTTATTCGCGATGCATTAATGGGAGAGTATGATAAAGTGATGTCATGGGTAAAATCCAATCAAGAAGAGTCTGAAGAAACCATTTATCGACCCATAACATTAGGTCAAAATACCCTTGATTTATTTTCAGCCGCTATTTTAGGCGGAAATCCTAAGCTCGTTTCGGCATTATCCCAACATGCCCCCCGTTTTCCCTACCATTACGAAACGATATTATTGATAGAAAATACCTTACTTACATTGGACCCTATCTGCTTGGCATTATTACTTTCGAATCCTAAATTAATTCAACAGGTATTATTAAGTATTTTTGGTGATTTAAATACAAAAGATACAAAAACAAGAGAGGAAGATTATCGAATTATTATAGATTTGTTATTAAACCAGGGTGTTGCATTTAAAAAGAACTGCCCCTATCGATCCTTATTTTATGGAAATATTATATATATTCAATGGCTTGTCCAATATTGTGTCCGTAATCCCATTGATATCAAAGCCTTCGAACAGGTTATTGGTTCTGATACTTTTTCTGTTAGAAATTATCCTTTTGATATGGATAATGCTGCTCTCTGTTGGGCTATCACCACGGGTTCGATTCCAATGGTTGCGAATTTATTGGCTCGAGGATTTAATGTTAATGCACGCATAAAGACCAATGCATTCACTCCTGAAGAAGCTCAACATAAATTAGCGATCGGGTTAACACCTTTGCTGACAGCCATTGGTTTTGTTAAGGGTAGTCTTTCGAGTCCGATGGTGGAATTTTTATTATCACAAAAGGCTGATATTGAACAAGCCTTTCATAATAATATAAGGGATCGACAGTTAAGCAAAATTGCTTTATATGATAATGCAACCCCCCTCTTAGCTGCAGTGCTCTTTGGTAATATTCAAGCGGTATCTCACCTTTTAAAAGCAAAGGCAAATGTAGCCGCCCAAAATTGCTATGGGCATACAGCGCTTTCAACAGCCAAAAGCCGGAATTATTTTGACCTGGTAAATACAATGCAAAATTATACTAATGTACCCTCTGTCACATTGAAAACTCAAAGGCGCCCATTTTTATTTCACGAAAATACACAGTATTTTATACTAACAGGAGTTAATGCAACAAAAGGTCGATTTTTTGTCTGTTTACGAGATAAACGCGACCAGGTTTTTCCGTTCGATTGTTTTGGACCCTTAATTTCACCTAAAGACTGGCTTAAAGAGGTATCGGATCTTTATTGTTTGGGTTTGTCTATTAATTCAGCAAATTTTTATACTCTAGATAACCTAGATGAAGAAATAGTCAGTGAAAAAATATATTATAAGACACAGATAACATTTGCCGATATCGGTAATTGCAATGAGGCTTTTTTTAAAAGAGCAGCATTGTTTGCTCACAATTATTTATTTTTGTATCAAAAAGACATTCCATTGCTTAAGTTTTTTAGTTCAGAGCCAGGCGTTGATCTTGACTTTGGCGTTTTAGAAATGCATGGGATCCGTTTTCACCCTTTTGTTTCTCAATTATTATCTGTTTTGCATCATGTAAAAGATTTTTCAGAATTTTTTAAAGCTTCTGAAGATAATTGCCTTCAATCCTATGCTCTTTCAATAGGTAGCCTACAACATTGTTATAGAGAATGGCGAGCGGCTTCCCTTCGATTACTCGAATATGCTAGGACAGGCAACATTAAAGGAATAGATAAGTTATTTAAAACACGACTGTTTTCATTGGATACCCCTATCCCAACCTCTAAAAATTATCTTGAGACTAAAACAAGTTCAGAAAAAAATGTACTCTATTTCGCGAGTGCTTTTCAGGTTGCCCTGCTGGAAGAACAATATCAAGCTGTTTTGGATATTATAAAATTACAAAGAGAAATACGTTCATCGGGTTATTTTGATGAAGTCCTTGGATCACTCCATTTAGCAAAATTCAGCCCCTTCGTTTTATCAGAAGATAGCATTGCTAAAATAATTAAGCAAAATCTAAAAAAACAGCAAATATATTATGTCTTACATTTTAATAAAATCATTAAAGTATCGATACAACACCTAATCTGTGCAATACAATTTAACATTCAAGATCCAATTTTTATCAAGTTTTTGTGTCAAAAATTAAAATGGAAAGGGATATCTAAAGCCGAGAAAGCAGAACTTCTTAATACAGTATTAAAATATAAGCGATATGAAATATATAGAAATCTTTTTAACTCTTTTTATGAGAATTATGAGGGTGCAAAGGATAAGATTATACCTCATCATTTCTGTAAAGCAGTTGTAGAGAAAGATGATAGATTACTTCATATCTTACTAGCAAAATTAAGATATGAAGAAGAACCTATCATTGATGCGCTTCAACAATTTGTCTATGAAGGTTCATGTGATAATATACTATTTCTCTGCCAGGAGCTTTATGACAGTAATTGTGTGGTTTTTTTCGGTTTGCTTTTATTGGAGCATTATGCAGATCCGAATAGCAATTTTTCAAAAAATTTGGATCAATTTAACCAAGCTAAAGAATTGATCTCAATAATGATCAAAAATATCTTGAGTAAAGATATGTTGAAGTTTAAAAGATCATTGTTAAGAAACCTCCTTGAACGAGCCGTTCAAAGAAAAGATGATGACTTGATTCTTCATTTGCAAACTGTGTTTGAAGATCCTGAAATCAACCTTGTCTTGAATACCAGAGAGAATGGACAGGTCCATCTACATTTTGCGTTTAGAAATTTAGAGAATAATGCTGACACGATGCTAAGGGAGATCCGATGCAATCGCGATGTAAATGTTGCTGCAGACAGTAAAGATAACAAGGCGAAAGTAGGCTAAACTTAAGTGTAATGTTCGACCTTGCCTGTCGATGGTTTATCTAAGTGCGCCCAGTTTTTATTAAAAATATGTCTAATCAGCAACATTGATAACGTCGTTAAGATAACAATTGAAAGACCTAATTGAACAAAAGTTCCCGTGTAGAAGTAACTGATCACTTCCAGTAATGCACCGGTCATTAATAATCGAAGCGCATTTAAAAGAGCGGCTGTTCTGGCCTTAGATTTATCTAAAACCTCTAAGGCAATTGGGTATAAAATATTAACAGGTAACACGACTGCCGCAGCCAGAATGACCATAGGAGCGGTAATCAGCATGGGCGTTTTAACAGACAATAGTGTATTGATCAAAACCAAAACCGCACTGATGGCACAAAATACGATGGAATAAAATAAGCATTTTTTAAAGCCATAGGCAGTTAAAATTTTGGGGCTTAATATGCTGAAGATCGAGAAAGCTAATGCAATGATACCCTGATAAAAACCAAAGTGTTTTAAATCAACGTTCATCCCTTCCATGTAAAAAATAGGTGCCATTCCGATAAAGGTCCAATAAGAAGTTCCTAAGAATACAATACTCATGATAAAAATCATGAGTTTTTTCGATTTTAAGAGCGGTAAGTAGGTTGTTGGGGATAAGGAAATACTGGGGTCGCCTTTATGATTGGGAATTACAAAATATCCCGCTAAAAATGAAATTATTCCGAGCAATAATAAAATGACAAAGTTTCCGCGCCAATTAAAATATAAATTGACATAGCTTCCGATGACGGGCGCAAAAGCCATAGCTAATGTCACAATGCCATTTAACATGCCGAGCATGGCAGGTTGTTTTTCGAGTGGATATTCGTCTGCAATGATCACATAGGCTAAAATAGCCGGACCTGACATGCCAACACCTTGTAAAAAGCGGCCTAAGATTAGCATGACATAATTGGCAGCGCCTACGCATAACATGCTTCCGACAATAAAAATAGCTAAACTTCCGAGAATAACAATTCTTCGGTTAAATCGATCCCCTAAAGCGCCCGCAAAGAGAGAACACACGCAATAGGATAAAAAATTGGCGCTCAAGGTTAATTGCACCATAAAAGGCGATAAATTAAAAACTTTTTGCAACTCAGGAAAACTTGGGATGAATAAATCCACTTCTGCTCCCGAAAGGATACCTATAATAAGTACGGTTATAAATAATGGCATAATGAATCACCCTGCATTATATGTTAAACTCCCAACTAATTTAATTCTATGGATTTTGTTATTTTGTTTTTAAAAAATATGTTAATATACGACCCTATAGAACAGTGAAATACTGGAAATAGAACGATTTAAGATTAACGAAGCATTTCAGTATACCGTAACTTTAATAATATTGCTATAAATTTGGAGGATTCATTATGGCCCAACCATTCGATAAAATGTTTTTTATGTTTGATAAATTTATGAATATGGGCGGTCCCCTTTTCGCTCCCGATAAAGGTTCGTATGTGATTAACTGCGAGACCCGGTTGGAAGCGCCCAATAATGTCTCTCGAAGAGTCAATAATACAGAGATAAGCGCGGAAAAATTGCTTTCATGTCTAAAAGAACGAGTACAAAAGTTACAGGTTGATTTTAATGCCGGTAAGTTTAATAAGTTTGAACTGACGATTAAAGATGAAGCAGGCAAAAAAACCACTTTTACTGATTTAAAAGTTCTAAATGAATTTATTAAACAATTAGAAGCGGCCGAAAAAGCCGTTAAAGATAAAGAAAATTTAGAAAGAAAACAAAGGGCTGAAGCCGATAAACCTGTACCCGCTGGAGCAGGACAGGCTGATAACGAAGCTGTACAACAAGCGGAAAGAGAGCGTAAAGCGCGGGAAGAAGCCGAACGAAAAGCCAAAATCGCACGCGAAGCAAAAGAACAAGCCGAACGTCATATCAAAGAAGCAGAAAGACTTGCAGAAGAACTGCGTAAACTGGAAGAAGCAGAAAAACTTGTAGCTGACATCGATCCCGAAGAAGCGTTATTAATGGAAGAATTACGTAAATTAGAGGAGCAAAATAAAAAGGCTGAAGCAGCGTTAGCGGCTGTCATAGCTGCAAAAGATCAAGACAAAAATAATAAACCAAAGGCGCGGTAAGCGCCTCCCTTCCGAAGGGACAAATTCTTAGGATAAATGCTTAGCGCGGTGATCTAACTGTGTTAATAATTTGTTTTTTAAGGTATGGCTTATTTTATCTTGATGCCAAAGTTTCAAGAGTGTCTTCCTTTCAACCTCGGTAATCTGATTCGAAAGGAGTAACATGTCCTTAAGTTCACTTCCTTCATCATGATGGGAAGATTGGTTGACATGGCTTTTGATTCGATCTTTTAGCTGCTTTTTAAGATTTTGATATTCTTGAATACGAAATTCTACTTCAGCAAGTTGTTCGGAATTATGTTCGACCGTAATTCCATATTCTTTTAGCCATTTTAATACTGATATTGCAATCGTATGCCGAGCTTGTAGTTCAGATACATGTTCTTGATATTCTTCTTGTTGCCCATAACAAGGTATATTTAAAACATTTAAGACCCAAGGTAAAGCAAGACCTTGTAAAACCAAGGTTGCAATTATACTGCAAAAAACAAGAAAAACTAATAAATCTCTGGGGTCTTCTGCAAAAGAAGTCATCGGAAGCATAGGAACTGCAAGCGCAGCTGCAAGCGAAATACCTCCCCGCATACCGGCCCAGGAAACCACAAAAACATATTGCCAGGGAGGATAGGGATCTCTCTTCCGGATGGATGGAAAAAGAAAACGCGGAAGATACGCGGATGGAAATACCCAGAGAAATCGGCCAATAATAACGACGCCGATAATGGTACCACTGTATAACACGAGTTCTGCAACCGGAATTGCACTGATACTTTGATGAATATATCGTATTTCTAGACCCACTAAGAGAAATAGAATTTTTTCGATGGCAAACGCTAAGGTTGTCCATACCGATCGGGCCAATAAACGCACTTCTGGAGAGAATTTATCAATAAAAATAGATTCTATGACAAGTCCTGTCACCGCAGTCGCTAGAACCCCAGAGCCGCCTAGTTTTTCAGCCGGTAAATAGGCGATAAAAGGCGTTATCAACGAGAACATCATTTGTAATACGGGGTCCCGAACTTTAATTCTTAAGTTACCTAGAACAAAACCTATAAACAAGCCATAGAGTGTTTCCCCTATCATAACCATCAAGAAAGCCAATATAGCTTTTTCAGCGTAAAATTGATGTGTAATGGCGGCTGCTAATGCGAAACGGAAAATAATCAGTGCAGTGGCATCATTAAACATCCCCTCCCCTTTTAGGATGGTAACGATTCTTTGGGGCATTTGAATTTTTTCTGCGATGGCAACGATCGCGACATCATCGGGTGGAGATATGACGGCACCTAGCACAAAGGCTAGTGGCCAACTTAAACCGGGAATGACCATATGGGCTGCAACAGCTACCATTATAGTGATAAATATGACATGTCCAAACGACAATAAAGAAATAGGACGCAGATTTTTTTTTAATTCTCGCCAAGAAGAAACAACGCTGATTTGATAAATAAGGATGGGGAGAAATAAATCTAAAACTAATTTTGAATCCAGATCAATTCTAGGAAAATTAGGTATTTCTCCTAGTACCATTCCAGTGATTACCAACAAGAGAGACGTTGGGACTGGCGCTTTATTAAAAATAACCCCGACAGCGACAATTATTGCAAATAAACCAATATAAGTTGCAAGCTGTTCCATTTTTTATTTCTTCCCTTTGCTAAACCAAGAACTTAAGTGTAATAAACAAATGATATATAATAACAACCCGAAAGGAACCAAAGTATACAATTTAAGTCCAAAAGATAATAAATAGTTTGCCTTCAATGCTAAAAATACTGCCAAATATAGACTGGAACTAACAAATAAAATAGCCGTAGTCATCAAATATCCGTTAATCTTCTCTCTACTAAATGGCACATATATCCATGACAATATAAAGCCAGAGAGTACTAAAACGGCATTTAAATCGGACAGCCATAAATCTATAAAATTAAACACTAAAACCTGAAAATGGATTGGTTCTTTTTGATTCAAGATTATGGCTAAAACTCTGATTAAACTTGATAATAAACAAACCGCAAAAGCGTTGATTTTAAGAAATTGAAACCCTTCTTTTAAATTGGCAAAGGGTTTTAAATCTTGAGAAAATACCCCTCGACATAAAAAAGCACCTAAATACCCGCCTGCGATATCTGCGGTTAAATATAATAACGTCGATTCTATAGAAAATCCTTTAAGAAAATAGCCACAACCACCGGCTAATAGCAATCCTACCATTGAGTTGTTACCCAACAAATAAAACATAACAAAGGCAATTCCAATGGGGGGATACATGGGTAAAGCAGGAAATGAAAAGGTTAAATTAATTATCGTAAAGTACTGAAAAGCAAATATCATCAACGTTTGGATCAATAGTCGCTTAACTCGGATTAAATTATAAGTTCGTAAATAAGCGCGATGACTGGAAGCTAAAACGTGCTTAGATATTTCAGTTTTTAGATATTCAGATCTCGAATTCATATCAATTTACTCTTGTATAGATATGGCAAGCAACATAATCCCAATTGCCATGTAAAAATATTTTATCGGTTAATTGAAAATTGTCTAAATTAGGCAATTTTCGAAGAGAAGCAACTTTTTGTACGCTTTTCATGTTATTAATTTTCTCACCCATGGCTTGTAAAAGAGGAAATGAAAACACTATTGAAGAGGTATAGATTACGGTTATATTATGGAATTCTGCTTTTAAAAAATCACCCAGGATGATATTGAGCGATTTTCTATTCATAAATAGATCGGGTAAATGCTGCATTAATGTTTCTTTTGCTGAATTTGCGATAGTATGCCTTTCTTCATTAATTTCAATTCCGGTACTGGATGCAACTTTAGTTGTCAGAAAAGTTTGAGCAACAATTTTGCCTAACCCTGAGCCAATATCCAAAAAATGATCCTTTTCTTTTAATGTTAAGTATTTTAAGAGTTTTACGACACTATAATAGTATAATTCACCATAAGTTTGATCCGAGTCACAAGTTTGTGTTTTCGTTATTTCTGCTTTAAAAGGCGTATACAATTTATCAAAATAAGTTTGAATAAGTTCGTCCATAGTTTTACTTTTCTTAAACCCTGAGGATTGATACATAAGTTCTCAAGTTTAATGGCGCCCAAGAATGCTATGCAACTAACAACTTGAGAGCATGATAATTATTTTTAATATATGCGATACAATAAAATATAACTGCTAAAATTAAAGTTAACTATTTAAAAAACCTGAAGGGAACGATTATGGCATTACAGCGGAAAGAAACACTTACCTTTGACATGAAAGAAGTCAAAAAACAGGCCGAACAATCTTTAGACGCGGGGGCTGTGACTGCAGACTACCCTTTTGAAATTGAAGATGCTTGTAAGCTCTTAAATGAAGCACTGGCGACGGAGATTATGTGTGTTTTGCGTTATCGTCATCATCAAATCATTGCAAAAGGTATCGATAGGCCTCAGGTAGCGGAAGAATTTAAAGAACATGCCGAAGAAGAACAAAAACATATGTTGATGATTGCCGAGAGAATTAACCAATTGGGCGGGAACCCTGATTTTAACCCTGGCACCATTATGAGTCGTACGGCAACTGAATATGGTAAAGGAACCAGTTTGGAAGCAATGATTAAAGAAGATTTAATTGCCGAACGTATTGCCATTATGGTCTATCGTAAAATGATCGAATGGTTTGGGACAGGCGACCCTACTACGCGTAGAATGCTAGAAGAAATATTAAAAGATGAAGAAGATCACGCGAATGATTTAGCAGATCTTTTATCATCCAAAGGCTGAATTTGTTGAATTCAATTAAGGCAAATAGCTTTGCTGTAGATCGTTCCTTAGATCGTTCCTTGATCTTTCTTTTTTTATTCGCGCTCTCAGGTGCCGCAGGACTTATATACGAGTCACTCTGGACACATTATTTAAAATTAATTCTAGGACACGCAGCCTATGCCCAGCTATTAGTGCTGGTTATTTTTATGGGCGGAATGAGTCTGGGATCTTGGCTGGTTGGGAAATATACTGAAAAAATAAAAAATCTTCTCATGATTTACGCCCTAGTTGAGGGTATTATCGGTATTGCCGCGCTGGTCTTTCACTATACTTTTATCGAAATTCAAACGCTATTGTATCAAATTATTTTACCGACATTTAAAAGCCCAATGGCTATCAAGATAGTTCTTTGGGTAGTTTCGAGTCAACTTATTTTAATTCAAACTTTATTATTAGGCGCTACTTTCCCCTTAATGGCTGGAAGCATGATACGCAGGCTGCAAAAACCACCGGAAGAATCTATCAGTATTTTATATTTTGTGAATTGTTTTGGAGGCTTCATTGGTATATTGCTATCGGGTTTTGTTTTAGTAAAACAGTTTGGATTGCCTGGAACGTCTTTTTTTGCAGGAATTCTTAATTTATTAATTGCTGTGATATTTTTTATTTTAGCTAAAAAATATCCCGAAGTTATTAACAACCAGGAACTTAAGCGAAGGTCCATAGCGAAATCTATTACGACTACCCTTAAAAAGAACGATAAATTTTCAATGGCCCTATTGGGTATTTCGGCGATAACGGGATTTTCGTCTTTTTTCTATGAAATCGGCTGGATTAGAATGTTAAGTCTGGTATTAGGATCTTCTACGCATTCTTTCGAGTTAATGTTATCTGCTTTTATTTTAGGGTTGTCATTGGGCGCTTTGGGGTTATATTATTTTATCCACAAAATAAAAGAACCCTTGATATTCTTGGGATATCTTCAAGTTTCGATGGGATTGTTTGCTTTAATTAGTTTACCAATATATAACAAGCTTTTTTATATAATGGAGTCGCTCTTGCTTAACCTTGAAAGAACCATAACGCATTATTATCTATTTACTTTTGCAGAACAAGGGTTATGTTTACTGTTAATGATGCCAACAACGATATGTGCAGGTATGAGTTTACCTCTTATCACTCACCTCTTATTAAAAGCAAATGTGGGTGAAAAATCGATAGGACAAGTTTACGCTTTTAATACATTGGGTGCCATTTTAGGTGCGGGGCTAGCGTTGTATTGGGTTATGCCACTTTTTGGTTTAAAAATGGTTATTGGTTTTGGGGCTTTATGTAATATTGGCATTGGCTTTTGTATTTTGATAACCATTTTAAAATCTTTTAGAGATTCTACTTTTATTTCTATAACCGTACTTTCGATCTTGGTGTCTGTCAATATTGTGGGCAGATATCGATTAGATAAGTTAATGATGTCTTCTGGGGTATTTAGAATGTCGAGAGATTCTAATTTAAAAAATCCGGACACTCTTCAAAATTCACCTCCAGAGATTTTATTCCAAAAGGATGGTAGAACGGCTAGCATCACGGTATTAAAATTGAAAGATAAATTGAAAGAGATTATACAAATTCGTACCAATGGAAAAACAGATGCTTCTTATTCTCTTTCGGATGTGCCAGAATTAGATGAAGAAACTCAAGTTTTATCAGGGGTTATTCCTTGGAAGGCGTATCCAAAGGCTAAAACCGTTGCTGTGATCGGCATAGGATCGGGTATGACCAGTCATACGCTTTTAACAGTTCCAACGATCGAAAGGGTTGATACGATTGAAATTGAACCCGCCATGGTGGAAGGTGCAAAATATTTTGGCACAGTGGTTGAAAGAGTTTTTAAAGATAAGCGCAGTCATATTTATGCTGAGGATGCTCGATCCTTTTTCGCCGATCCTAATCGAAAATATGATTTAATTATTTCGGAACCTTCTGATCCTTGGGTGAGTGGCGTTTCGAGTTTATTTACCTTGGAATTTTATAATAAAATTGAAAAGCAACTTAATCCAAATGGCGTATTTGTACAATGGCTTGGGGTTTATGAATTATCAAAGCCATTGGTCGCTTCGGTTTTAAATGCGCTACATAGTCAATTCCCGTATTATAAAATTTATCGAGCAAGCAGGGCTAATTTAATTATCGTAGCGCAAAAAAAACCTTTTTTGATTTCCAGTAATGCTTTAAAATTCCCACCTGAAATGTTAAAGATGTTAGAACGTCTTAAGATGGATACAAAAGAATTAGATAACCGATTAGTGGGTGATCAAGAGGATTTTAAGGTGCTTAGAGAACGAAATCCAATGATAAATTCCGATTATTTCCCCATCTTAGATTTAAACGCAAATCAAATGAGGTTCACCCGAGGGGGACTTCAAGAACTTAAAGATTTTCCCAAATAACGTTCAAGGACATTCTTTGGGGATACTTCTGGAAAACGCATGGCATTGATGGGTAAATAAAAGGTTTGTTCTAGCAAGTGTTGGCCCGCCAAGGCAGCGTGAGAAACACAGTCGGACATTATTATCCAGGAAGATCCAGCCGGAAAATGAAAAGAAAGTTTTTCGACGTTTTGTTGATACGCCTCGTTTAGCTTCATGTTATCGTGTATCAATAACATGTAGTGATCATACAAACTCCGATAAGATTTAGTAATGCCAGCCCAATGTAATAATTTTCGACTTCCAGGTAATGGATTTTTAAGTTTAGGGAAGAAATGCTGAATGACTGCCTCAAAAGGTTCCCCTAAATGCCAATGCCGGCCTTTTCCATTAGGATTGATATTGGTGAAAATTCGTAAAATACGTTTGCCTTGATTGGGTGCTGAAGGAAAGGCATCGACATGCAATCGGGTATCGTCCTGACGAGGAGAGCTCTTCCTGCCGTGTATTTCTACAGGTCTAAAACTGGTTCTGCCAGTGATTAAATGATTTTGATAATGCGGAATTAAGGTATTCAATAAGGTTCGTGTAGATTGGACATAACGCACCATTAGCTGGGTAAGCTGGAGGCCTTGGCTACCCTCTAAAACTGTTCCTTTGAGTTGTTGAACGTTAGCATCAAAACTTATATTTTTAGCATTTCCTTGGAGATATTGGGGATCTAAAAATGAATCTTCTTCTTCAGATAACGTAAAAGGGAGATTAGGAAGATATATCACCTGACCATTTTCTAAGGCTCTAATAGCTTGTTCCTGCTCTTCGGCAGAAAAAGATCCGTTCCAAACAGAGGTATTTAATGCGTAAATCATAGATGGTTCATATATTTAAATAAAGGCTATGCTCTCAATAAGATTCGTACAATTGTAAAGCAAGTAATGATAATAGACAATAGGTTAAAAAACACCAAAACCCTAATTCTAATTGCGCATGCATACCAACCAACATGTTAACGGGAATATTTTGTCCCATGATCACAACATGCGTTGCATTGTGGGATTCGAGTGCCCCAGTTGATAAGTAGGAAAGCAAAATGGCCACAATAAATACATCGCACATAGACCATTTTCCAATGGATTTTATAAAATCAAAAATTTTACCGCGACGTTCAAAATTTTTTGTAAAAAACACATAAGTTAATGCTATGCCCTTAAAAATAGGAAGAAGAACACTAAATAATAAAATCATGCAAGCAACAAACTGATACTGTTTATCCCATAAATCGTTTACAGTTTTTAAAATAGATCGGCTGGTATCAAAAATATTTAGGCTCATATGTTTCATTTCAGTGCCGTCGATGCTGGGAAAGCCGAAAAAATTATATTCTACTTGAGGCACCTTGGCCGAAACTGAGCCTTTACTCTTGACGGTCAGCATAGACAGATAAATTCCTGGAAACAGAAAGAAAAAGGATAAAGTAGAAATTGAAAAAGCTATTTTGTTTCTAAAACTTAACTTTGAAATTTTCTTTATTGGTTTTATTTCATTGACTTTTTCTTTTACTTTACTCATAAATTACACACCTTTCTTTTGAAAGAAAGAGAGTAATTCCATGGGGAGAGGAAAAACAATGGTGGTGTTCTTTTCTTCTCCAATATTCGATAAAGTTTGTAAATATCGAAGTTGTAAAGCTTGTGGTTGTTGTGAGAGAATTTGAGCTGCCTCTAACAATTTTTGAGCGGCTTGGAATTCACCATCGGCATGGATAACTTTGGCACGACGCTCCCGTTCGGCTTCTGCTTGTTTAGCGATGGCGCGGATCATGTTTTCGTTGAGATCAATATGTTTAATTTCGACCATCCCCACTTTAATTCCCCAGGTTTCCGTTTGTTCATCCAAAATTTGCTGGATATGAGCATTTAATTTAGTTCTATCTGCCAGCATTTCGTCTAATTCGTGCTGACCGAGGACGGATCGTAAAGTTGTTTGAGATAATTGACTAATCGCATTATAAAAGTTTTCAACTTGAATAACCGCGCGTTCAGGATTCATGACTCGGAAATAAACAACCGCATTGACACGAACGGAGACATTATCTCTAGAAATAACATCTTGCGGTGGCACATCCATGACTACAGTTCTAAGATCCATTTTAACCATTTGCTGAATGATGGGTACAATGATAATTAATCCAGGACCTTTGACTTTCCAAAATCTCCCTAAGGTAAATACAACTGCGCGTTCATATTCATATAAAACTCTGAAAAAGGTAAATAAAAAAAGTAGTATGATGGGAATGATGACGATAAAAACGGCTGATTGCATTACTTTTTCTCCCTATTGGTTGAGTTTGTCTCAGTTTGCGTTGATTCTTGCACGGGTTCTACGGTCAATAAAAGTTGGTTTACGCGGATCACTCGAACTTTTTGTCCTGGAACCAAGGGTTTTTCACATTGCGCTTTCCAGATCTCCCCTTTTATTTTGACTAAATAGATATTTTGGGAATAACTTTCTTTCCGCGCTTGTTCTAATGGAACGTGAGAAACCGCTTCAGAATATTCCAAAATTTGCCCTTCTAAACCCATCAAAGCCTCTTGTCCAGTCACCACTTTTCTTCGGAACGATTGAATAGCCAAATTAATTAATACTAGGAAAAATCCAGCAGTAATAATGCTCATTAAAAGAATAACTTGCCACGCAATTGTAAATCCGGGCACTTCTGTATTCAACAATAAAAGTGAACCCGCCGCAAAGGCGATGACACCCCCTATTCCTAATATCCCAAAACTGGTAATAAAGGCTTCTAGTATCATAAAAATTAGCCCTAAAAATAATAATGCAAATCCCGCAAAATTAATGGGTAATAATTGAAAGGCATATAAAGCAAGCAGTATGGCAATAGCACCCACTACCCCGGGTAAAATAAATCCGGGGTTTGCGAATTCAAAAAATATACCATAAATTCCGAGGAGTAATAAAATATAAGCAATATTAGGATCCGTGATGACCGTTAAAATTTGTTCCCTCCAATTAGAGTTTAAAGTTTCTACGGTAAGATCCTGTGTTTGTAGAGTTTCTAATCGGTTTTGGACTTTGACGGTTTTGCCATTTATTTGATGGAGTAAATCTGGAATATCGGATGCTAGAAAATCAATAACATGGAGTTTAAGCGCTTCTTCAGCCGGTAAGCTGTAAGCGTTTTTAACTGCATTTTCTGCAAAATCCACATTTCGGTTTCGTAATTCGGCTAAGCTTCGAATATAAGCAATGGCATCAAAGGTAACTTTTTTTTCTAAGGTAGAAGCATTTTGATCTTGTTTATTCCCCTCCCCTTGTCCTGGATTGGGTAGCATGCCTCCTCCAATATTGACTGGAGAAGCCGCTCCCAAATTGGTTCCAGGCGCCATGGCTGCAATATGACTGGCATAGAGAATAAAAGTACCCGCACTGGCTGCACGAGCGCCAGAAGGTGCGACAAAAGTCGCCACCGGAATATCGGATGCCAGAATGGCTTTATTAATTTCGCGCATAGAGGAATCTAATCCCCCGGGGGTATCTAAACGTAGAACAACCAGCGTGGCTTTTTTTTCTTTGGCGGTTTCTAAACCTCGTAGAATATAATCTTTGGTTGCAGGACCCATTGCGCCTTTGACATCCAGAAGAATAGCTTGTTTGGAAGCATTTGCCACTGGCGCTACAAGGCATAAAAGAAGCCAGAAAAATATGAATAAGCAATGGCAAGGACGAACAAATGATGGTGAAGTGAGATTTTTAAAATTTATTTTTCCCATAATTTAATAATAGACTATTTAGCGTAAATTCGTCATAAAGCAACTTAATAACACTTGTTAGGTTAAAAACTGAAAAAAAACCGATCCCTTTTTTCTTCCAAACAGGGTAAAATGTGGCTTTTGCTGGTGAACGATTAGGTAATACAACTAGACAACTGTATTATGGGGAATTGTGGAAAATGAAATATCATCAATTTCGACAATTTAAATTCAACGAATAATTGGAAAAATGATCGTGGCTGAATTACAAACCACTTCTAACGCTTCTGATGCAATGCTTGCTGAACAATCTACTATTGTTTCTCAAGTAGAATCAAAAATTGATTCAACGACTTCTAGACAAGTTCTTTTATCCTGCATGATAGGAAATGCCTTAGAATGGTACGATTTTGTTATTTACGGATACTTCGCTGTCATTTTAGGGAAATTATTTTTTCCCGAGGCAAATCATGTAACTCAGCTCTTAGCCAGCTGGGGTGTCTTTTGGTCTGGCTTTCTGGCGAGACCCTTAGGTTCCATTTTCTTTGGTCATATTGGTGATAAAAAAGGCCGTAAATCAGCTTTAACTCTATCTATTTATGTTATGGCCATTCCAACCATGTTGATTGGGTGCCTACCCACATTTGAGCAAGCCGGTGTTATTGCAACCGTGGGATTAGTCGTACTTCGGGCCTTACAAGGCTTTGCAATTGGCGGCGAATTTACCGGATCCATGGTATTTTTGGTGGAACATTCCCCTTCCAAGACTCGAGGTTTTTGGGGTAGTTGGGCTTCCTTTAGTGCCGTGATTGGCGTCATTATGGGATCAACCTTAATTGCTTATTTGAATAATTCAATCTCCACGGACGAAATGCAAGTTTGGGGATGGCGTATTCCCTTTTTATTAAGTATTTTAGGCAGTTTTGTCGGTGGATATATGCGACGACGTTTAAATGATCCCGGTGTCTATTTAGACATGAAAGCCCGAGGGAATCATGGTGGTTCGGTACCGCTTAAAAGTTTAATTGTTTCCCATAAGTCTAAAATTGCGCTCATTATCTTTTTAGATTTTTTAACTGCAGTAGGATTTTTTATTGTTGCTATTTTTCTCGCCACTTATTTTAGAACTCATCTTAAATATCCAGCCAATATTGCCTTGTCTATTAATACTTTTAACATGTGTGTTTTTGCGGCAGCTATTTTATTGGGCGGTTGGTTGTCTGATCATTTTGGGCGTAAACAAACACTTGCTTATCCCTGTATTGGGTTTATTTTGTTTTCCTACCCATTATTTCTGTGGATGCAACAAGGTGATTATTGGATATTATTAGCTGCCCAAGCTATATTATGCTTTATGATGGGCATCTTTTTTGGGACTATCCCAACCGCATTATCCGAAATTATGCCGACGAATATTCGATATTCTGGTTTATCGATTAGCCATAATATTAGCATGGCTATTTTTGGTGGAGGTACTCCCATATTGGCAACACATTTAATTCAATATACGCATAATTTGGCTTCGCCTGCGTATTTGCTTATTGTAGCGAGTTCCCTCAGTTTATTATCGTTGATCTTTTTTAAAGATCGTTATCGGTTGCCACTGGATCATTAATTGCGATATGCATGATGCTGCTATACAAATTGCCCTCGCCTTTTTAGAAGGCTTTGCGCTCATCATTTCACCCTGTATTTTACCTATCTTACCCATCATTTTAGCGGGTTCTTTACATGGCGGAAAAAGAAAACCGTTAGGAATTATCATTGGTTTTATTTTAGCCTTCGCTGTATTTACTTTTTTTGCACGAAGTTTATTGCAATTATTGGGGTTTGAATCAACCATTATTCGAAATGCTTCTTTGGGGATCTTGTTATTACTTGGAATCATCATGATTTCGGATTATTTAACCAGTCTCTTTGAAAAAGCAACCGTGCGTCTATCTTCTAGGGTGTCATCTATTCCCTATTTGCAAGATACAGAAGATAAAGGTGGATTTTTCAATGGTTTTGCATTTGGGGCCTTGATTGGGATTATCTGGACTCCGTGTGCAGGTCCTATTTTAGCGGCGGTTATTGTACAAACAGTCATTCAAAAAACGAGTTTTTATAGTTTTTTAACCGTACTCTCGTTTGGGATAGGTGTTGCTGTCCCCATGTTATTAATAGTCTTTTTAGGCAGACAAGTTATGAGTAAATTTTCAATTTTTAAAAGTCATGCCATACTGCTTCGTAAAATTTTAGGTGGAATTTTAATGATTGCGGTGGGCTATATTATTTATAGTAATGGATTTGCATTCTCCCCTACTTCGACTAACACGACAGCTTCAACAACTGAAAAACAGAACATACCTACCCATCATTTAGAGGATGGCTTAAAAAGGCCGTATGCAGCACCTGATATTGCTGGGATCGAAGCGTGGATTAATTCAAAACCCTTGCAATTAGATCAATTAAAAGGCAAAGTCGTGTTGATTGATTTTTGGACTTATTCTTGTATTAACTGCGTACGCTCGCTTCCGTATATAAAAGATTGGTATGCTAAATATCATAAGGAGGGTCTGGTGGTTATTGGCGTGCATACGCCTGAATTTGATTTTGAAAAAAATCTTGAGAACGTCAAAAATTCAGTTTCAAAATACGGTATTGAATACCCTGTTGCACTCGATAATAATTTTGTAACTTGGCGCAACTTTAAAAATCAATTTTGGCCAGCGCATTATTTAATTAATAAAGAAGGAGAAGTCGTTTACACACATTTTGGTGAGGGGGATTATGATATTACCGAAAATAATATTCGATTTTTGTTAGGGATGAATAAAGCATTGCCAGAACTCCCCGAAAAAGAGGTTGAAACTCAAAACCAAACCCCCGAAACTTATTTAGGCTATGCGCGAGTGGAACGCTTTTCTAGCCCGGACAGTATGGAATTAAATCAGTCCAAAACCTATCATTTTCCGCCTGAATTGCGTGAACATGATTGGGCACTACAAGGTGATTGGATAGTTAAAGAGCAGCAAATTACCGCGGCAAGTCCAAATGCCGCGATTAAAATTCATTTTAATGCGGAAAAAGTTTATGCAGTGATGGGGAATAAAAATAAGCCGATTACTGTAAAAGTATTATTAAACGGTGAACAAGTGATCTCTCAAAAAGGGAGTGATGTTAAAAATAGCTCCGTGATAGTCAATAATCAAGGGTTATATTCATTAATAGACTTAAAACGATCTGAGAGTGGCGTATTGGAATTAATAGCCACTGAACCTGATCTCGAAGTTTTTACATTTACGTTTGGAAAATAATCAGAAGAGGAGCGAAAACAATCAAGTTTCCACTCCTTTCTTTTTAAATTATCAATGATGATGGTGACGCCCACCTCCACCAAAGTTAAAGTAAACACCCCCACCGTTATTATAGTTATCATAAGGGTAGGAATTATAATTGTTATATGGCCCATCGCAATAATAATAAACCCCGGCATAGGGATCGTAACACACCGGACGCCTTTGTTTTTTTCTGATTACAATATATGCGACCTTGTTTGCCTTTGCTTTGGGACTATCGTCAATGATTATCGTGTTAGCAGCCGCTGGAAGGGATGTGGCACCTAGGCTTAAGACTGTTAATCCAAGCAAGAGATGTTTTTTCATTACGGTAATCTCCTTTATACTGTTATTTGATTACATAAGTACGTGTATGCGTACCATAGGTGAATATTATGTTTCAAACCTAAGTATAGTCCAGCGGAGACTGACCTATTATTAAATACCTTTTTGCTATATATTACCTAGTCTCAATTCCTTCTTTTCCATTCTCTATTTTAATACTAGAATTTTTAAAATCTCCCTGAATGGGTTGTAATTTTCCACCCAGGTTCTTAGCTAAGAAGGCTTCTGTGACTGCATAAAAAGACATCCGATTTTCGGGTCTTGAAAAGCCATGCCCTTCGTCAGGATATAAAACATAGGTAACTGGGATTTTCTTGCTTTCCATTGCTTGGACAATTTGGTCGGCTTCTGCTTGTTTTACACGAGGATCATTTGCACCTTGTGCGATTAAGAGAGGCCTTTTAATATTATCAACGAAGTTGATGGGCGAGCGCGAGGCCAAAAAGGCACGGCCCTTTTCTGTTTCTGGATCACCGCCCATTTTCATTTTCATGAGTGCGTAAGCGGGTTTCCAGTAGGCTGGCATAGATTTTAATAAGGTTTCGAGACTGCTGGGACCTACTATATCAACACCACAGGCAAAAGTTTCCGGGGTTTTGGTTAAACCAATCAACGTTGCGTATCCACCGTAGCTGCCGCCCATAATGGCCACTTTATCTTTAGTGGTAATGCCTTGATCAATGGCCCAATTAACGGCATCAATGAGATCATCATGCATTTTGTTTCCCCATTCACCATTACCGGCGTTGAGAAACTTTTTGCCAAATCCAGTCGAACCTCGATAATTAACGCATAAAACCGCATAACCACGATTAGCAAGCCATTGGTGTTCTGCATCATAACCCCAGGTATCTCTGATATCCGGACCTCCATGTACTATCAAGACTAAGGGCACAGGACTTTTTACTTTTGCGGGTCCCGTTCTAACTTCTAAAGGAAGCGATAAATAACTTACTAGGGATAATTTATCTCGAGAAGGAATAACGACAGGATCCATTTTTGTTAACTGGATTTTGTCTAATTCTGGTCGAGTTGAGAATAAATAATAAGCCTTTTGATTGGGCTTATCGTAATAATAATATTGAGGCGCGCCATTATCTCGATCGAAGGCTACAATCCAAGTTTTGTCATCCAAACTCCGACTGGCGATAATCAGCTCTCCTTCGGATAATTGTTTTAAATATTTCATGTGGGAAGCAAGACTGTCATCCAGTAAGGACCATGAAGGTCGCTCATAGGTTGAAGAATAGGCTTGAATTACTTTGGTTTCTGGGTGCACTAAAATGTCGTCAATATCGACATTTTTGCTTTCTGCCAAAATTTCGGGTTTTTCTGAATTTAGATTGAGTGCAATTAGAGCCGCAGTATCCCTTCCACGACTGTCTAAGGTATAAAGCGTGTCTCCGGCTTTGTTGATGTGCAAAGGCGCATAAGTGAGTAAATCTTCGGCAGGAACATGATAAAGCTGTTTTGTGTCATAAGCATTGGTTGAATTTTTATGAAGCTTATAAACATTTGCTCCGCCTTCTGGTAAGAATTCGACACCTAATCTTACATTGAGATCGCTATCGGTGATGACATTCGTAAATTTGTCATTTTGCATAACGAGTTCTTGTTTACCATCTAGAATATTTAAACGATAAACATCGTGCAAATCGGATCGACGTTGATTTAAGCCGATTAATATCTCATTCGGGTTATTTTGACTACGCGCCATCAGTCGTGCTTGTACTTTTTTGTAGGACGCAAGCGTTAATTTATCACCAGAAGTAACGTCGACTCGATAAATACGCCAATCTTCGCTACCTTCGCTATCATCGACATAAATAATATGATGGTTGGTATAGGCCCAAATATAGCCTCGAACTCCTCGTTTGGTATTTTCTGTTAAGGGACGAGCATTTTTTAAATTTTTAGGATCAGCCACCCAAATATTGAGTACCCCCTTATGCGGTGCAAGATAGCTTATCCATTTTCCATCGGGGCTAATTTGAACCCCCGCTCGATTCGGATCTTTAAAGAAAAGAGAGCGATCAATTAATTTAGTTGAAACTGGTTTGGAAGGGGCTTCTGAAGCTTTTACCGTTCCAGCAGTCGTAAAAAAAGAAGATATAGAAAATAAAGAAAATAAGCCTACAAAAGTAAAAATGAGCAAAGAAAAAGTAGCGCGAGGATTTATTGAATATTTCATGAGTTCTCCTGGATATTAACACAGTAATAGTATTAGCGTAATACTATATCTGTCATGATACCATGAGATTGTCTAGATTACTTCGAGTGTTTTTAATACAGAATCCAGCAGGAATCAGATTTAGGTTGATTGACTGGGCAACACGGCGTGTCTCGCTTAATCGTGCAAGCACTCAATGTGATGCTGATGATTACTATCATCATCGTTTGAATCCGTTTTTTCATGTTCATACTTTTTCTCCAATCATACCATTGACGAATTTACCCACTATTTTCTTACCTTACCTTTCTTTTCCTTCCCTATCCTATGGGATCCCAAACCATGCGCCGGTATCTCCCCCAGCCCAACAACTGCTACCAATACATTTAAAAGTTTTGCTACATAGATCTTTAAATTTTTCGGAGGTTTCGAGATCGGGTTTATTGTATTCAAAAGGAACACAGATTCTACCATCGTATTCTCCTCGAACTCGTATTTGCCCGATGGTATAAGTATCTTTTGAGACTGGGTAGATACCTCGATCTTGAGAATTGGTGTAACACATGACATAACACCCAGGATTAAATAGGTATAAATTAACGGATGGCAAAATTTTTCGCTTAAATCCTTCACCGGGATAATTTAAAACAATACCCTCTTTATTAAGGTAAACTTTAAATTTACAAGGTAAGGGATCAGGACTGGTGACAGCAAAGGCAAAATAGCAAACGCTCATTAAAGCGATACTTAAAAAACCGCTATATAAGAGGCTCCATTTTTTTTGGCTTAATTGTTTTGCCATAAGCTTGCCATAAATTTGACGAAAAAAATCCATATCGCAATAATATTATTATAGTTAGTTTAATACTATTATTTATGGATTATCTAAAAAATTGTGAAATATCTATATAATTTTTTGTATCTATTAACGTATATGAACGTATGTCGAACGTATGGATCGGCCCTATATTTTCATTTTTAGGGTAAAGCTCCCGCTTTCAGGATCTTCTGCGATACTAGAAGCAGCATTATAAATGAGCGGATAATTTTTGAATCCATGCCCAAAGGTATCGGTTTTAAAGACGGGCACTTGCATTTCTTTAGCAAACCTTTCAATGGCTAAATCGATTTTATCGTCTTGAAGATTGGTAAAATCCCCCAATACAATGGCTTTGGCATGTTTAAAAACCCCGGCTTGTTTTAGGTGATTTAAACTTCTATCGATATGATACCCTTTAACGGAGACATCTTCTAAGAATACAATTTTTCCTCTTGTTTTTATTTGCCAAGGGGTGCCTAAACTGGTTTGTACAATAGACAGATTTCCACCAGTTAAACGGCCTGTAATTTTCTTGAATTTAGTATGATTATTATTAATAGGATTAGGGTTTAAAAGCTTTAATTCTTTAATATCCAGGTGAGAACCCTTTTTTGTAATAATATCTGCAATCATTTGTAGATTTTTAGGATCGTGATTAGGATTGAGAAATTCTAGGATCCCTGCGCCATGAATGGTTTTCCACTGCCAATGTTGCGATAAAAATAAGTGTAATGCCGTAATATCGCTAAATCCAATGAATATTTTTTCGTGTTTGGGTTTGGGTAATTGTTTTAGATCTTGAATAAGCCTTGCGGTACCATATCCCCCTCGTAAGGTCCAAATGATGGCGTTTGGGTCTTCGGTGTCTAGAAGCGCATTTTTTAAGGCCTTAAAGCGTTCTTCATCAGTATTTGAATGAAAAGCGATTGCTTGGGTGGTGAGATTTTCTGGTACATCCATTTTAAATTGGTTTAGGGTTTGTAGTCGTTGAATTTTCTCGGGTTCCGTGCCCGAAGCGGGTGCTATCAGCTTTATGGTTTTAGTCGAAAAGGCTTGCTGGAAATGGGGATCTTGAACTATGGGGTTAAATTCGGGTTTTTGTTCTTTGTGTAGCGTGTTACACCCCGTATTTATAGTCGTTATCATAGTCATAATACTCAGTAGTTTTAAGCATTGTAAGCCATTTGATAAAAGTTTCACAAAAAATCCCAATCCTCTTATATGAGAATATACACTATTTTGGGGCAAATTTTTAGATTAAAGACGATTATATCATACTATGTCATTTTACTAGAACTATACTTTAAAATACTATTTGAATTGATTAATGAAAATGGTGATAGGATCTTATGTTAAGCTGGGTATTCATATTTCTAATCATTGCGATTGTCTCTGGGATTTTAGGGTTTACAGGGTGGGCTCGTGCCGCTTCGGGCATAGCCAAGATGTTATTCGTGGTTTTTCTTATCTTCTTTCTGATATCCTATGCCTTGTCCTACGTAGATTAATTAGATATGGGCGGAGACAAAAGCCCCCGCCCATACAATTAATACCCTCGATCCACGCTGCTGCCAGCGGCATATCCTAATGCACCGCCCGCCACAGCGCCAATACCCGCGCCAAGTGCGGAATTAGAAGCAGCGCCACCAATAACGGCGCCAGTGACACCCCCTAATGCCGTGCCAGTCGCTTGATTACTAGACATGCTTGCACACCCACTTAACACAACTGAAATAAGTGTTAATGCAATTATCTTATTTCTCATGGTCAATCTCCTCTCAATTCTTTCTGTCAATATCCTGTCAATATCCTGTCAATATTTATCTCATATCTCATTTTTACTTATCATGGTATGAGCTTAGATCATCTTTAAGGGGGAATGTTAGGAATGATTAACTGTAGTTCGCAGGTTTATGAGTTCCATACCATTTTTCATAATCGGTTGCAGCCATGGGAACACAAAGAAAAAAGCCTTGTGCACTATCACACTCTGAGGTTTTAAGTTTTTTCCACATTTCTTGAGTTTCAACGCCTTCAGCAGTGACCTTGAGACCTAAATTGTGGCCTAATTCTATAATCGAACGAATGATCGTCCAAGCTTCCTGTTCCTTAAAAACATTGAGCGTAAACGACCGATCAATTTTTAATTCACTAAAAGGCATGCGATGTAATTCTGTTAAAGAAGAATATCCTGTACCAAAATCATCAATGGATAAAGAAAATCCTTTTAATCTTAATCGAGTTAGAATATCCATGGCTAATTGAGGTCGACTCATCACCCCTGCTTCTGTCACTTCAAAGCAGATATAGGTAGGATCTACTTTATATTGTACAGCGAGAGTATGTAAATCATCGGGCAATAATAAATCATTGAGCATTGTGGGAGATAAATTGATTGAAATTTTGACTTTAAAACCTTTGTCTTTCCATTTTATCCATTGTTGAAAAGCTTCTTTAACTACCCAATAGGTAAGTTGTTTTATAAGACCAGTATGTTCTGCTAAAGATATAAAAATGTCGGGCAACATGATAGGATAAGCTGCCGGTTTCCAACGAACTAAAGATTCGACACCCACAACCTTAGACGTTTTTATATTAATTTTAGGCTGATAATGTAAAACCATTTCAAAATCTGAAATTGCTTTTGCTAAGCGTTCTGCCGTTGGAGAAAGAATTTCTTTTTTGCCTTTTAACAAAAGATTTTTTATTGCGGTAACATCGATGGGTTTTTGTAAATGAGTTATCATTTCTAAACCATAGCTTTGCCCTAATCTAAAAGCGGTGGCACGAACCTTTTCATCATAGCCGCTTAACATCACAATGGGAGAACGGCAAGATTCATTCGATAAAAAGCGTAATATTTCAATGCCATCTCTGTCGGCAATGCTTAAATCAAGAATAATGATAGTCGGTTTAAAACTAGTAAAAGTGCTAATAAAATCTGTTATTTTGGTGGTTGTAGCCGTTTCATACCCACAACTTTGACCAATTTCTTGGAGTAAATCGCAGATATCAGTATCATCATCAATAACTAATAATCTATGGTCAGCTATTTTAGACATGGTTTTAGACATTCATTACCCCACCCAGATATATCTTGTATATTCCTATATTTGTGTCCTGTATATATATACCACTTAATTTAACCTGTACTATTCGGACCATTTGATTTTTAGATTGGTTTTTACATTTTTGGTTCTATAGCTATATTAATAAGTATAGTGAATAACGTGTCTCTATTGTTTCTATTTGGATTTAAACTGTCTGTAATTTAGGTTTTATGTTTTATTTTGAGTGCAGATACACAAGTTGTATGGGATAAAAAGGCATGACATACTGGGCGGCCTGATAAATCGAATAATTGAATAATTGAATAAAGGTGTAAAATGGCAAAGATAATACAATTCGCAGAATACCGGAGTAAATTGACTTTAAAGTTACCTTTATACTCTACTCGCGTTGCTGCGGGTTTTCCATCGCCTGCAGATGATTATATAGAAGCAAGACTGGATTTAAATGAACATTTAATTAAACATCCTGCGGCAACATTTTTTGTGCGCGTAGAAGGAAATTCGATGATTGGGGCAGGGATCCACGAAAATGATATTTTAATTGTGGATCGTTCGATTAAACCAACCGATGGTAAGGTGGTCATTGCAGTCATTAATGGAGAATTAACGGTTAAACGTTTAAAATTGGCGCAAAATAAAGTATTTCTTCTGCCCGAAAATGATTTATTTGCTGCTATCGAAATTAACGAAGAAATGGAGTTTAATATTTGGGGTGTGGTGACCAATGTTATTCATTCTGTATAACCGTTATTGCGATTTTTACTTATGATTTTTGCATTAGTCGATTGTAATAATTTTTATGTTTCCTGCGAGCGGGTGTTTCAGCCTCGATTAGAAAAAAAACCCGTGATTGTTCTTTCGAATAATGATGGCTGCGTCATTGCGCGATCGAACGAAAGTAAAGCGCTGGGAATAAAAATGGGGGATCCTTATTTTCAAATTCAGTCTTTGGTTAAAGAGTATAATATTGAAGTATTTTCTTCCAATTATACCCTTTACGGAGACATGTCACAACGGATCATGCAAATTTTAATCGATTCTGCACCGCAAGTAGAAATTTATTCTATTGACGAAGCATTTTTAGATTTAACCGATTTGCACGAAAAAGCAGAGCAATTTTCAGAGGATCTAGTCAAAAAAATTCGCCAATGGACAGGATTACCCGTTTCTATTGGTCTAGGCCCCACCAAAACGTTAGCCAAAGCTGCAAATCATTTGGTAAAAAAATATAAGCATCCCACTGGCGTTTTCGATTTATCCGATCCTGCCAAAAGAACCCAATTGGTAAATATCGGTGTTCAAGATGTGTGGGGAATTGGATCAAAATGGGGAACTAAACTCAAAGCCATGGGCATTGAAAATGCTTTTCAATTATTAAATCTCGATCCTCTTTATATTCGAAAGAAATTTAATATCATTCTTATGAGCACCCTTCAAGAGTTACAAGGTAAATCGTGTATAGAATTAGAAGACGCACCTGAAAACCGCAAACAAATCATTGTTTCTCGTTCTTTTGGGAAGAAAATTTCAGAATTTTCCGAAATAAAATCAGCGCTGGCCAATCATGTTGTCAGAGCCGCTGAAAAATTAAGGGAGGAAGACGGGGTGGCTTCGGCGTTGTTAGTCTTTTTACAAACGAATCCTTTTAGCCAAATTGACCCGCAGTATCACAATTCAATCACCCTCCCCTTGGCGGTTCCGACCCATGATACGCGTTTATTAATGCAGGCTGCGATAAAGGGTCTCTTGAAAATTTATCGAAAAGACTATTGGTATAAAAAAGTGGGAGTTATTTTACTTAAAATAAAACAAAATCATCATATCCAACAAGATCTATTCTATGAACCTGTTAATAATACGGAAAAAAGCGGACAATTAATGCAGGCTGTTGATAACATTAATCAACGAATGGGTTCAGGTACCGTGCGCTATGCCATTCAAGGATTTCGTCAAAAATGGCGCATGCGGCGAGAACGGTGTTCAAAAGACTTTACGACGTGTTGGGACGAAATTCCCATTGTGTTGGCGAAATAAATCGATTAAATTGACTTATTACTCAAAAGTGTAGGGGCAAGAATGGGCGTAGAAGTTGTATAACTACGCAAGATGGTTAAGAAGATAAAAGCTTAGGAACAAATAAAGGAGCATAAAATGCAAATTAAAGCACAAGGTAAGATGATTAATACCGCGGGGATGTTACCAAAAGTAGGGTCAGTTGCCCCACAGTTTACCTTAGTCAAGCCCGATTTAACAACAGTTCAATTAAAAGAATTTTTGGGTAAAAATGTCATTTTAAACATCTTTGTCAGCGTCGATACCGGTATCTGCGCAGAATCCATTCGAAAATTTAATGAAGCGGCTTCAAAATTAGCCAATACCGTCGTCATTTGTATTTCAGTGGATCTTCCTTTTGCTCAAAAACGGTTTTGTGCAACCGAAAATCTAAATAATGTGTTCCCTGCTTCTGCATTTCGAAATCCCGAATTCGGAAAAAACTATGGTGTAACCATGTTGGAAGGACCCTTATCACATTTATTGTCTAGAGCAATAGTTATTATCGATCCGCAAGGCAAAGTGTTATATACAGAGCAAGTGCCCGATGTGGGGAGTGAGCCTAATTATCAAGCAGCATTGGGGGTCGTGTCTTAACTCTTAACAAGAGCAGCCTGATACGCTTTAAAATCTTGTGCACTAAAAGTAACAAAGATCACCTGTTCAGGGTGCTTATGTTCAGATAAAAATTTTTGAGTCTCTTTAATTGCAATCTGAATAGCTTCTTCTAAGGGATATCGGTAAACTCCGCAACTGATGGCTGGAAAAGCAATTGTTTTAATGTCAGGTTTCTTTGCAGCCAATTTTAAGCTTTCGCTATAACACGACGCTAACAATTCTGGTTCGTGAGATTTACCGCCATGCCAAACAGGTCCTGCGGTATGGATAACATATTTGGCCGGTAATTTGAAGCCGGGTGTTAGTTTAGCTTCGCCGGTAGCGCAGCCATCTAACGTACGACAAAATTGTAAAAGCTCCGGTCCCGCTGCTCGATGAATCGCGCCATCTACCCCACCACCCCCTAATAAGGTTGTATTGGCAGCATTGACAATGCAATCGACTTTTAATTGGGTAATATCGCCTTGAATAACTTGCATGCGATTATTCGTCATAGTATGGTCCTGAAAAAAGTTTAATTTACTTATCATTTTTTCCATTCTCCCAAGGATGAAAGCCAATGGGGTGTTTTTTAGATGGTACAGAGGGCATCATTAACTGGTGAATAGCTTCGAATACTACTTTAAATTGTTTGTCATATTTTTTCTCAAGCAATTGAAGTTTTTGACGCAATTCTTTATGTGATTCGGTCAGCTGCCGCAGACGAACAAACGTCCGCATGATTTCAATATTGACTTGGATGGCCTGTTTGCTATGTAAAACGCTGGAAAGCATGGCAACACCTTGTTCAGTAAATACATAAGGTAAGTGGCGCCGACCGCCCCGATTTGAGATCACAATTTGTGATCTCAAAACTTGGAACTCATCATTAGTTAATTGGAACATAAAATCAGGGGGAAATCGATCAATATTACGTTTAACCGCTTGTATAAGCACCCTTGTTTGCACGCCATAAAGAATTGCTAAATGAGCATCTATCATGACTTTTGTATTGCGAATGAAGAGGATAAATTGCTGAATTTCATCCGTACTCAGCGTTATAGAAGATGGATTTGCTGTCACTTGGAATTCCCTCTATTTAGAACATATTCTAACATAAACTTTTATAAAATTTTTAGCCTTGTGTATAATCAATAGACATAGTATTCTCCTCTTATGCGTTATAAGCGTTCTAAAAATAAATCATCTATACCATTACAGTTGCTCAATTTTATTAATCCTCTATTGATCATCATTTTAGTGTGTATTGCTTATATAACTTATATTAGCAGCAGTTCTAGCAAAGATCCCAAGAAAGCGCCTACACAGGCTACTAGAAATACAGCCAAATCCATTCATAACAATGCCCCTACTGCCCCTGCCCCTATCATCCCATTAAAAACTGCTCATCATAATATCTCAAATGGCCCCAAGATTGAAATTAATTTTACTCAATCAAAAAAGCTGGCTCAACAAATTTACGGGGATCATCGTGTCACCTTTTATTGTGGTTGTCAATACGATAAACATGGGAAAATTAATTTGGATTCGTGTGGGTATCAACATAAAGATAACTATCGTCGTGCTAAAAGATTAGAATGGGAGCATATTATGCCAGCTCATCATTTTGGTCAACACAGACTTTGCTGGAGAGAACCCATTTGTCGTAAACAAAATGGTAAAACCTACAAGGGGCGAAACTGCTGCCGCAAAGTGGATCCGACATTTGTTAAAATGGAAGGCGATCTGCACAACTTAGTCCCAGAAATTGGCGAATTAAACGGTTTGCGTTCTAATTATCGTTTTGGAATGTTACCCTATATTAAACTAGGACAGTTTGGTACTTGTGAATTTAAAATTGATGAAAAATCGCGTCGCGTAGAACCTCGTGCGGATGCTCGAGGGATGATTGCTAGAATTTACTTATATATGTCTAATACTTATCAAATTCCTTTAAGCAGTAGCCAACAACAATTATATGAAGCTTGGAATAAACAATACCCACCCTCAGCTTGGGAAAAAGAAAGAAATGAAAAAATTTATCAGGTACAGGGGAATCGGAATTCGTTTGTTAATTAATGGGGTCGTGTCTTAACTCTTAACAAGTCATTTAAGGAGAGTACAATGAAATCAAAAACTAAAGATCCTTGTCCTTTTTGCGGTAAAAATACTTATTATCGCGATATAAGACCTTTAATACTAAACTATAAAAAAACATGCAATTTCAGTACATCAACCGGGGTTTTGGTGTGATTCTTGTGGCGAGGGAGTCATTGATGGAAACGACAGCAAAATAACAAGAAATGCTATTCAAGTATTTTGTGCAAAGATCGATGTACTTTAATTAATAGGGGCTTGTCTTAACATTAAAAAAGGCTAATCCACTTGTTAATAGTTAAGACACGACCCCATTTTCAATCCCCAGCCGCAATAAACATCCATATCGCTAAGATACCGGTGACAACGGCGGCATAGATTGACCACTCTAATGGAATATGAAAAGTGCCGACTACAATGCCCCACATTTTGATATAACGTACAATATGCATAAAGCATATTGCTAAAAATATGACTCCGGCTACCCACAATGATGTGCTTTTCATGACATTCCCCCTTATTTATCTGATCTTAACAGTCGTCAGAAGCTCATTTCTTAGGTGGGAGCAACGACGCTTTTCAATTTTTCAACAATTGCAAATAAAGAATTTGAACTTCGTTCTAATGACTTCTTTTGATCGTCTGTTAGTAACTGGGATTGTTCAATTTCGGTCGAAAGCAGCTGTAAATAACTGGAAAAATTATTCAAATCTTCAAAGAGCGAAGATCCTAAATTGCTAACAATATCATTTTGTGTGTTTTTAATAAAACTCCCTAAATGATTAAAGTTACTATATAATGCATCAAAAGCACCTTTGATAGGAATTCTGCCAGCTTCTAAATCTAAAGGGATTAACACAAAATTTCGGACAATCACATATAATTCATTATGTTCAGTTTTACTAAGTCCGGAATTTGGAGAACGTAAGGTATCATAAAGAATATTTTTTAAAGGTTCAAAGGCAGAAAAAAATTTAACTTGAAATTCAATCCTAAATTGTTGGTCTTGTGATAATGGTTGATCTTGCGATAGAGGTTGCGTTTTATCGGGCTCTGACTGGGCTATTTCCACAGTATCTTTTGGTTGTTCTAATTTAGATTTTCTTACAGGTTTAGGTGAGTCCTGTTTACTTTTATTAGCTAATAATTCTTGTTCTGCAGCTCTTTTCTTTGCTTCATAGGTTCTTTTGTCATCCAGGCGATGTTCTTCAAATTCGGAATTAAGCTCTTGGAGCTCTCTCAGTTCCTTTTCAAATTCAGATTCTTTACCACCACCTCTACCCATATTTTCTCCAGAACAAGAACACGTGCATAGGATACTTAATAAAAGTTTAGCATATATTACCTGAACTTATCTTAAAAACAAGGATATACCCATCTTAATCATGAACATGTAGATATTTTTATAGGTCAAATTATAACAAGAGACTATTTTATTCAGAATATCAAAAAGTTATGTTGAAATAAGAGTGTATTTACAAGAAGTGGTAGAGAATATTTAGAAAAAATCTTCGCATAATTGCTGAACCATCCCAGGTGCTAAACGGAATCCCGAGCCTCCACCCGCACCGGCAACTATTACATTTGGCATTTGTGGAACTTCAAATACCAGGGGATCTTGAGTTTTACTATAAGCATCGCAAAAAACTCTGCCACCTCTAAATAGAGGAATAAAAGAAGGACAGTACTTTTGTAAGAGTGAAATGCCTAAAGTATAATCAGAATTTATTAGAGTTAATTTTTGAACATCCGGCGGACAATCCCATTCTTGCACCGTAAAACTAAAAAGCCAACGTTTATTCCAAATATCAGGTAATAAAAATGCTTGTTCATCGTAAAAAAATATAAGAGGATCTGTTTTTGTGGGCGTTTTTTGAATATGAAAGGAAACTATTTTTTTTGTTCGGATCTCTTTTTCCTTTGCTATTAAATTCATTAAACCGGTTGAAATCCAAGGTCCAGTCGTAATAAGCACACGCTCTGTTTTAATTTGTTGTTCATGAGACGTTGTTAATAAGTAATGATTATTATTAATTTTTTCAATGTTCTCAATTTCAATACTTTCGTATAGTTCGATATTGGTTTGTGCTTGAAGATATTTTGAAATTTTAAGGGTAATTTCAAAAGGTTTTGCAATACTTCCCCAAGTATTACCTATGATAATCTGATTTTTTTGTATTAAAATATTAGGATATGATGAAAAAAATTGCTGTTGTTTATTGTTATTTAATATTTCGACTGAAGGATCGACAAAGCTGCTTAATACTGCTTCTGTTTTATTAGTATCGGTTATCCCATAAAAAGGCAATCGTTGAATAGGTAAATTGGGTATTTCTTTTTCCAATTCTGCCCATTTTTTTAGGCTTGTTTCGGTATAGGCTTTTTTAATAACTGATTTGCCAAATGGAAATTGTGCCCCTAAGGAATAAAGTGTTGCTCCCTGTCCAATAAGAGATCTGTCTATTAAGAGTATTCGCCAATTAGGATGTATTTTTGTAATTTCATAAGCAGATAAGACTCCTAAAATGCCTACTCCAATGATTGTTAAATCATAATGAGTGCTTTCTAATGTCATTTTTTAACTTCTTTTAACTACAGATGATTCTGATGGGTTGGGTATAATATAAGGCTTTACCAGAAACAAGCCCATTGCTGACATAAACGACGTATTTACCATAATACCATAATTGTAAAGTATACCCTTCTACGGTAGGATGTGGACGATCCGGGTTATATAAACTCATTCCAAATTGAATTCCATTGGCATTCATTTTATCAACAACTTCGGGTTTTCCAATGAGAGCGTAAACATCTTCTTCGGTTAACCCCATGCTAATGCCATGAAATAAATTATTCGATATTGTATTGAGACAGGAAATAGGAATTTTAACCAAACGACCTATATTATCACCCCCGGGTTTTTGTGAAACTAATTTTTCCACTGGATGATAATGCATAGGAATTCCCGGATGAGAATCCCATTTGACATATTTATCATAACGAACTTCATGCCAGTCTTCGTATAGTAGATGAAGTTCGTTGGGTAAAAAAGAATTTCTATAATGAGACGTTTTCATTTCGTTGGTACAAGGGAATTCTTCATTGTAAATATAAAGGGTAAAAATATTAAACCCTCCAGCGCGGGTCTTAAGTTTAATCTGTGATATAAGCTTACGGGATAGAGGTTTATCTAAATAATTAAGGACACCATGAGCCATGATGCAATCGAACTCACCTTCGATATTAAAAGAATTAATATCAGCAACGATCGTCTTTAATTGAATACCAGAATTTCGCGCTATCATTTGTAATTTCCGGATCCCGGCTTCTGAGCGATCGACGGCAGTGACTTGGCAACCCAAACTTGCTAGATATAGAGCATTGCGCCCTTCCCCACATCCTAAATCAAGCACTTTAGATTTTGGGGATAACAAAGTAGCAACTTCGGCAACTTCGAAACTTGGGCCGCCCATACACGAGACGCTAAGATCTTGATACCCTTTTTCCCAAAAAGGCTGAACATGCGGATCAAGGCTGACATTGATATTCACTTTAACATTGACATTAGCCATCGTGGCCATTCCTTTTTATCTATTTCCCATTTATATGATGTTACTCATTCATCTTCATCTAAAATGTGCTGATACTCTAACCACATTACGTTTATAATGCCACAACTACACGCAAATAGTACACCTAAAATCCAAGTAAGTACCACATGACATTTATGTTCCTTACAAAGTTAATTTAATACCCGGCATTAACATCCGGTTTAAGCATAATCTTAAATACCCAATTAGTGTAACTTAAGACAACAGGGAAAAATATAATCACAGCCCAAAACATCCAACTTAAGGTTAAATGACTAGAGGTTGCATCCCAGATCGTTAAACTATGGTTAGGGTTAAGACTGGAAGGTAATAGAAACGGGAATAAAATAAATCCTGCGGTGGTAATAACGGAA
>Ga0207032_1020_pt1 | contig 54538 bp, 52 predicted proteins | sample Alteio_BWMinCont_38_FD_153308 | JGI IMG/M metagenome (GOLD analysis project Ga0207032, IMG submission 153308) | Enriched cells from forest soil in Barre Woods Harvard Forest LTER site, Petersham, Massachusetts, United States -... | ecosystem: Environmental > Terrestrial > Soil > Temperate forest >... | reverse complement strand
CTTACAGAAGATGCAGGTGAGGTTGTCACACTGAAATCAGAAGCATTTGTTCCACCGATACTTACTGAAGAGATACTAAGAGGAGCCGTTCCATTATTTTGTACTGTAAATGTTTCAGAAGAAGTACCAGATGTAGTGGTACCGAAGTTCGTAGCATTTGAAGTAGAAACAGTGGTAGCACCTGAATTGATGTTGCTGCTGTTTCCAGTAACATTGATTGCAGGATATGCAGCAGTAGCAGCAATGGCATAAGTATAAGAAGCAGTGTTCGGATCGTTGCTTGCAATAGTTACCGTACCACCAAAAGTACCTGCAGAAGCAGAATTGAAGGTAACCGTAAATGTAGTAGAACCGTTAGCGCTTACAGATGATGCAGGTGAGGTTGTCACGCTGAAATCAGAAGCATTTGTTCCACCGATACTTACTGAAGAGATACTAAGAGGAGCCGTTCCATTATTTTGTACTGTGAAAGTTTCAGAAGAAGTACCAGATGTAGTGGTACCGAAGTTCGTAGCATTTGAAGTAGAAACAGTGGTAGCACCTGAACTGATGTTGTTGCTGTTTCCAGTAACATTGATTGCAGGATACGCAGCAGTAGCAGCAATGGCATAAGTATAAGAAGCAGTGTTCGGATCGTTGCTTGCAATAGTTACCGTACCATTAAAAGTACCTGCAGAAGCAGAATTGAAGGTAACCGTAAATGTAGTAGAACCGTTAGCGCTTACAGAAGATGCAGGTGAGGTTGTCACACTGAAATCAGAAGCATTTGTTCCACCGATACTTACTGAAGAGATACTAAGAGGAGCCGTTCCATTATTTTGTACTGTAAATGTTTCAGAAGAAGTACCAGATGTAGTAGTACCGAAATTCGTAGCATTTGAAGTAGAAACAGTGGTAGCACCTGAACTGATGTTGTTGCTGTTTCCAGTGACATTGATAATAGGATAAGCATCCGTTGCCTGGATAGCATAGTTATATGCGGATGTATTCGGATCATTACTGTTTACAGTAATTGTACCATTATAAATGCCCGATGTGTTAGTATTAAATGTAACTGTAAAAGTTGTCGAACCAGTCGTTGCTGCAAGAGTCGTAGGGAATGAAATTCCGCTTAAAGTATAGTTTGATGAATTGGTTCCACTGATACCAATAGAAGATAAAGTCAATGGCAATCCACCTGAATTGGTAATAGTATATGTTTCGCTTATAGAGCCAGCAGGAATGGTAGCTGTACCAAAATTAGTAGCGTTGCTGGTTGTAACACTTGTTGAACCACTTGTGATAATAGTGCTGTTCCCAAAAACGGAAATAACAGGATAGTTGAGGGTTTCACTACCGTTTTGAACACCTGGTTCTTTTGAAGCATACTTACGAACGCGAGCCCAGTCGAAAGAAACAGAACCTGTTCCACCGCTGGAGCAGAGCATACCTAACGCTACTTTAACTTGTCCGCTAATTGTAATGTTTGAATTGCTCGTTGGAATTGCACCACCAGGCCAGAAAGAATATTGCAAATTAGAAACAGGCCATGCAATGCCCCAGTTTCCATTCACTGTATTTGGTGTCGCAGTTGTACCGGATCCCTGATACCAGGCATTTGAGCAACCGGTAGCAGATGGGGTTAGCGACATATAAGTTGCAGTTGGTGAAGTTGGTATTGTGTAATTTAATGAATATCCAAAATACCCTGTTTGGTTGAAAATTCCCATGCCATAATTAAAACCGCCTGTTCCACTTGAAGTGGTCACGTTTGCTTCGAAAGTAATTGCACTATTAAAAAATTTCTTTGATGAAATGCTTGCTGCAGTTCCGGTTGAAGTTGTTGAAACTGTAAACAAATCGTTTGCAATAGAGAAAGCAGCTAATGAAGGTTTGCTTATAGTCCATTTAGAAGTATCAGGCTCAGTATATGCATTTTTTCCTGTTCCAATGGTTACACTCTTAGTAAAATCGTCAAAAAAGTCAAAAGTCGAATCGCCATTTGCTACGGTTGTTGTGGCAGATGTATTACCATAAAACATTGTAATTGTCTGACTGGCATTGAGTGGAATTGTTTTGGTCTTCACCCAGATTATGGTGCTTGAAGTTCCAAATGTTCCATCCTCAATCCAGTAAAATAAGTTATTACAAGTGGCATCCATAAACCTTATATCCGTACCATTGGCATTCATGTGATGCTTTGAAGTATAAAGGTCTGCGGTATTCACCGTAACTTTAACCTGGTAATTAGAATGTCCTGTTGTATCATTGTTAGTGACAGTTACAGGAACAAAATACTTCCAGGTACCAGTCCCGGAGGGCTGACATTGTGATTTAGCCGAGAACGTGCCCAGGAGGAGGAACGCAATGGCTAAGAATCTGGTAAAAATTTTAGTTTTCATGTTTGTTTTGTTAGATTTTTTTGTAAATTTTTGAATGCTTATTTCCCATTTTTAACTATTTGACTATACAAAGAATAGCGAGCTTCCTTACAGTTGAAAGAATTGTTATAGTAATTTACATTGATACGAGCTATAACAGGACTTTTGGGATATATGTCCTTAAAATGACCCAACAATGATATTGTAAGGTAATTAGCTTTTTTTAACATTTTTGAATTTTTTATTGTAAGTATCATCAGTTCTTGCTTTAAAATCACATGGCAAAAGTATTATGCTACTTATTAAAGCAATTTTAATTGTGATGAAACCACCAAAAAAAATGACGAGTGTATGAAAATAACTTATGAAGGATTTCAGCGCAAATAGCGTTCTGATTCCAATAAGCTTGAGGGCATGTTAAGCGATTGAAAAAAATAATGTGAAAAGTTGTTAGAAAGAAAGATTTTTAGAGGTATTTCACTTTCTCCGAAATTGGGGTGTTTCTTTTACCTTCTTTGACAGGTTCGTCGGAAAATCCGAAATAGATTAATCCAAGAATATGATCTTCTTCTTCAAGGTGCAGATAAGCTTTTAATGCCGCTTTATGAGCCATTCCGCCAGTGTTCCACATTGCTGAGATACCCTGGGCTGCTGCACCAAGTAAAACATTCTCAATAGAGGCAGAACTTGAAGCTATTTCTTCAATAGCAGGGATTTTTGGGTTGGTTCCCCGCTTCATTGCCGCGATTACCAGGTGAGATGCAAGATCACCTTTATGCAGGATATTTTCAAAGGTGGCAGGGTTGAAGTTCTCCTCAGAAGTATTGACTTTGTACATTTCGGCGTGGGTGGCACAAAAAGCCTTCAATGATTCCCCGGTGTACACAAAAAAGCGCCAGGGTTCGGTCCTGCCATGGGTAGGTGCCCAGTCTGCCAGACCCAATACCTGTTCGAATATATCAGCAGGGATTTGTTTCCCGTTCATAGCCTCGGGTTTCAGGGTGCGGCGCGATTCTACAATAGATTTCAGGATCTCGAAGTTTGAGGTATTTTGTGTCATCCGGCAAAGATAGGGCTTGGGCTGATAGAATTTTATCGAAATTTGCGAGAATATTATCAATAAAAATGAATCAAAACTATAACAACATAGACGAGCTTGACCTCTCCAAATTAAAAGCCCCAACCGGCCTTGAAATGCATTGCAAAGGCTGGCAGCAGGAGGCAGCCTACCGCATGCTGCTCAACAACCTCGACAAAGAAGTGGCAGAGAAGCCGGAAGAACTTATCGTGTACGGTGGTTCCGGCAAGGCAGCCCGAAACAAAGAGGCCCTCTTCCTCATCCTACAAGCCCTCAAGGACCTCGAAAACGATGAAACCCTCCTCATACAATCTGGCAAGGCGGTAGGCATTCTCCCCACCCATAAAGACGCCCCCCGGGTCATCATCTCCAACTCCATGCTGGTACCCCATTGGGCTACATTCGACATATTCCGCGAACTGGAAGCAAAGGGCCTCACCATGTACGGCCAGATGACGGCTGGAAGCTGGATCTATATCGGGAGCCAGGGTATTGTGCAGGGCACTTATGAGACTTTTGGCGCCGCTGCCCGGAAGGACTTCAGCGGTAGCCTTAAAGGCACCTTGTCTGTCTCGGCTGGTTTGGGTGGCATGGGTGGCGCGCAACCCTTAGCAATCACCATGAATGAAGGGGTTGCCCTCATGGCTGAAGTAGAAGACTGGAGGATCAAAAAGAGGATAGAAACCCGCTATTGCGATATTGAAATCGAAGATATTGATGCGGCCATTGATCGCGCACTGAAGGCAAAGTCAGAAGGGGAAGCCCTGTCTATCGGGGTGCACTGCAACGTCATTGACCTGCTGGAAAGATTGATCGCCCGCAACATCACCCCTGACCTGCTCACCGACCAGACCTCTGCCCACGACCCTTTGAATGGCTACCTGCCCCAGGGCATCAGTGTAGAAGAGGGAAAGAAACTGAGGGCAGAAAACCCTGACAAATATATTGAACTGGCCTACCAGAGCATGGCAAAGCATGTCAGGCTGATGCTGGAACTCCAGAAGCGGGGCGCCATCACATTCGACTACGGAAATAACCTGAGAGGGAGGGCCAAGGAAGCCGGGGTGGAGAATGCCTTCGACTTCCCGGGATTTGTGCCGGCCTATGTACGACCGCTCTTTTGCGAGGGCAAAGGACCCTTCCGCTGGGCGGCATTGTCGGGCGACCCGAATGATATTAAAGTGACCGATGAGGCCATTCTGAAGCTGTTTCCTCAGAATAAAGGATTAGAACGCTGGATCGGGATGGCACAGGATAGAATAGCCTTCCAGGGGCTACCGGCACGGATTTGCTGGCTCGGACAGGGAGAGCGTGAACTGGCAGGCGTGGCGTTCAACAATCTCGTAAAAGAAGGGAAGGTAAAGGCCCCGATCGTTATCGGGCGCGACCACCTCGATACCGGCTCTGTGGCTTCACCGAACCGGGAAACGGAAGGAATGATGGATGGTTCTGATGCTATTGCCGACTGGCCGATACTGAATGCGCTGCTGAGCACTGCCGGAGGGGCAACCTGGGTGAGTGTACATCATGGCGGCGGGGTTGGCATCGGGTATTCCATTCATGCCGGATTGGTGATTGTAGCTGATGGAACCCCTGAAGCAGAGACCAGGCTGAAAAGGGTCCTTCACAATGACCCGGCCATTGGCGTCATCCGACATGCCGATGCTGGCTATGACATCGCCAAAGATACCGCCCGGAAGTACAGGCTGGACTTGAGAGAACGATTGGGGGAATAATTTGAAAATTTGAAGATTTGAAAATTGCTTCGCGATTCGGCTTGTTGAAATCTACATTTCAACACATTTTCAAATTTCCAAATTTCCATCCCGAGCACTCGGGATCAAATAGTTTCCTGTTCACATCACCGTACATTTTCCCATTTTTCATCTAATAATTATAGCTTATCGGTTCGCATTCAAACTGTTATCTGTCACGTTTGGGTGTACATTTGTACCGGTTGGCAGGTGCTTTTCATTTGGCGATTCCATATCATTTTGGTTTACAGGGTTTAAAGTGAACACATGCTCTTGTGTATCTTCCAGGTTGAGGAGCGCTTCCAGTTGGGCGCGCTGATCGGGTAGGAGAGTCTTCAGTTTTTCTTCCGTGATGAACAGTCCATTGATCCTGATAAAATTGTTCTGCACCAAAGGTGTCCCTTCGGAATTGCTTATCTCGGATACAGATTTCCGGCTCTCGGCCCTTGCCACCGTCTCCATAAAGACCTTAGCGGCACGGATATCCCCTTCCAGCGCCATCGATAGCATTTTTTCTGTCACTTTTAATTTCATCAAATTCATGGTTTCCGCCTGCCCGATATAGCTCGGATGTTCGCGGTAAGCCTTCAGGTGTGCCGTTATGGTATGCCTGCCATATCCTGTTTTTGCGGCCAGTACCGCGTGGCTCGGCATCACCCCGTGTTCGTGCAGATATCCGGCTATGGCAGTACATACATTGGCATGGTGGTATTCCCATGTATCCTGCCTTGCATCGGCATCCGGGGCCAGCATCGCCAGCCGGGCCGACAATATTTTGCGCTCCCGTATGTGACAATGCGGCAGCCTCGCCCTGATAAAGCGCCGCACTTTGCGTTTCTGGTTTTCGCTGAGGCGGGTCATAATGGTGGGAGAAAAGTCATCACGCATTACCATATCGTGTATGGTCGCCGGCGTGAGTCGGATGGGTTGGTTTTTCGAAGATGTTTTCATATGTATTAATTTGCTAATTGTCTGAACGGGGATTTTTAGGATTTTTGGGATTCGTGGGATTTCTATCGAGTGCGCTCGCGTCAGCAAACTCCCCGCCTCAGTTGAGGAGGGGTGCCCGGAGGGCGGGGTGGTTGGCGAAGAAATTCATTCCCGCAAACTCTCTCGCGTCAGCCTCCCTCTTTGAAGAGGGCAGGGAGATGAATACTCTCGCGTCAGCCCATTCCCAAATTCTCAAATTGCTTTTTCGCGCCAGCCACTTACGCCTTACGCCTTATCCCTTACGCCTGTCTTTTTATATACATATATAGCGAAACCCCAAACTGGGTGGGTACTACGGAAAAATAATTTTTAACTCATATGTATTCAATCAGTTATGAGCGAAAATATTTTTCAAAATGTTTTACTTTTTTATAGGATGACGTGCTTATTCCGACATTTTTAAGTGTTGTCAGATTAAGCACGAGGGGGATTCAACACGGGGCCCTAAGGTGTGTAAAATGCAAAATTCAACTCGGTAACTTTTGTAAAATCTTTGTCTGCGCTTATAAACGGCAAACCCAGGTAAATAGCTGTCGCTGCGGCAACAGCATCGCCCATTTTTAAACGGTACTTTTTACGGAGATCCGTATAGATTTCTTTGATCGGCTCACTGATGCCGATAATGGTACAGTCCTCTAAAAAACTCTTTATCGATCTGATTTCCTTTGAATTAATATCCGGATACCCTATCAGTTCCAGTTCAGTGATAACAGATATATAAGCTTCAACGTCTTGCAGAAAATCAGCTATGGTATTATCACCCGCCAACAGATATAAAACGATATTGGTATCCAATACCTTTTTATTCCCACTCATTTCTCAGCTTCTTCTGTATTTCCAAAGGATCGCTTTTTAAATGAATGAGACCCGAATATTTCTTTGCATCCAGCCGCTTTCGGGGCTGCACACGATTCAATTTTTTATTGATCGCTTCTATGTCTTTTTTGGTTGCGCCCTTTTTCAATACCGATACCATAAATTCATTCTTTTTACAAAAATAACCATTTATCCTTATATCAATATAGAGACAAGAAATTTAGCAAACAAGTTTCAAATAAGCTGGGAGTGGTTTTGTAGAAGGTCAGCAGACCTTTGCCTTCGTCCGGGTCCCGTGCCTTTCGGGAGGTGGGTATTCTTCACGCACAAATGACACTTCCGCATTACACTTGCGAGAAAGGGCGAGCCTTTCTAAACCCATTATCCCCAAAATAAATTAATTTTGAAAAATACCGCTTACCTTCTCCCTGGGAGAAGCCTGCCCGGAAGCAGACGGGGAATCAGGATGAGAAAAAAAACATACCGTTTACCTTCTCCCTGGGAGAAGGAATCAGGATGAGACGAAAAATCAGGATGAGAGAAAAAACATACCACTTACCTTCTCCCTGGGAGAAGGAATCAGGATGAGGCGAAAAATCAGGATGAGAAAAAAACATACCGCTTACCTTCTCCCTGGGAGAAGGAATCAGGATGAGGCTTAAACTTATAGTTAAACATAAAACGAATTACTAAAATGTTATACGTAGTCATTGGCAGCCGCGCCGGAAAAACCCGCGATGAAATTATGGAAATATATCCCCGTCACAAAGCTTACCTGGATCAATTCGTTGCCCAAGGAGAAGTGATTGGTGTGGGGCCTTTGTGGATGCAGGAGGCGGAAATATGGCTATTTTCCGCAGTCAAAGCGCGGCTGAGACTTTCGCCAAATCAGACCCGTTTTTCATAGAAGGGGCGGTGAAAGAATACCAGGTCAAAGTCTGGGGAGATAATATGCTTTCCTGATCTTTTTCGATCATTTTTAGATTTGCAAATGAACATAAATTTGTAACTTTGTGTTGCATGATATAGTAAGGTATTTCAACATGGCAGTATCAATAAGTATAAACGAATACATTAAATTATTCCTCTCATTTTCAAAGGCGGACAAGGTGAAAATTGCAGAAAAAATAAACGAGCTTACCTTTAAAGAAAGATGGGATATCCTTGACAAAGACCTTCCCAATGCATCATTAACTGAGGATGAAATAATGGAGGAAGTCTATAAGGTGAGGTATGCCGGCAAGAATTAAAATCATTCTTGACACAAACTGGTACATCAGCGCCACGGTAAACAAAAAATCGAGGCGTAAAATATATAACCTCATTACAAATAAGAGTTTAACCTGCCTGTATTCTGAAGAATTATTGTCTGAATACATTGCTGTTATTCAGAGAGATAAATTTAAAAACATGGTTAACCGGCAACAGGTGGACCGGTTCCTGATATTGGCCCTCAGCGAACTTAAGAGAATTAAAATCACGCAGGCTATATCAAAAAGCCGCGACCCGAAAGATAATTATCTCCTTGCGATGGCAATGGATGGAAAAGCAGATTATTTGATTACCGGCGATATTCACTTGCTTGAATTAAAAGCCATTGGAAGTACTAAGATAATAACACTGGCAGAGTTTGATATCATTTTTGCTTCAACTTTGAAGCCTAAACTTTAAAACAGAAAGTTGCACCAATTTTGGATTCCCGCGTCAGCCCCTTACCCCTTACCCCTGACCCCTGATTCCTGACGCCTTACCACTTATCACTTACCACTTATCACTTATCACTTACCACTTACCACTTATCACTTATTTTGGCTCCCAGAGCTCAATAATATTTCCTTCGGGGTCAAGGATATGTATGAATTTACCATAGTCATATTCCACCATTTCATCCACGATCACCACGCCATCTTTTTTGAGTTCATCTACGAGCGCAGCCAGATTTTCCACCCGGTAGTTGATCATAAATGGCTTGGTTGACGGGTTGAAATAGGGGGTATCCTGCGGGAAAGTGCACCAGGATGTGGAGCCTTCTTTCGACGTATCATCGGCTTCCCGCCATTCGAATGTGGTTCCGTATGCTGTTGATGGCAAACCCAGGTTTTTGGCATACCATTCGTTCATTTCCTTGGGGTTATCGCATTTAAAAAATACGCCCCCGAGACCGGTTACTTTTTTCATATTTGTTCGTGTTTAGCTCAAGCAATTTGCATCTATTTTCGGACTTGACCAAATGGGAAAAGAACGATGGATGAAAAAGAAGCGGATGCTTTGGAAGAGAGCGTCACAAGCGGAGGTTTTCGGTAGTTGGGGTTGTGGGTGAAAAGGAAGCGGACGCTTTAAAATGGAATGTCACAAGCGCACGCTTGCGCCAGTTGGGGGGATTTTCTAAATATTATGGCTTGAAAAATACTATATCATTAATTGATAATTTTGTCGGTTTGACACGAAGACCTTCAGTCAAATCCTTTCGCATTAACAGTATTAATTCCCGAATTGTATCTTCACGTCTTTCGGCGGTTAGACTATCTTTTTTTACCGAATATAAAAATTCTTTGGCCTTTTTATAAATATTGTCTGGACAATATAAGGACATCAATGCGAAGTGATTAAGGAACTTGTCTTTATGTTCTATTATCTCTTCAGGTTTCAGATGTGTTCCTTGATAAAAACCGGGCAAATTTTCGATTAAAGCTTTATAAATTTTTTCCCTATGCAATCTATCCACAATATTTTGTTCTTTTCTTTTGTTTATATACCATAGAATTATAGAGATCAACCCAGCTATTAATGCAGCATATAGTGGCATATAGTTTTCTATTTATGAAGCACAATTAATCTAAATCAAAGTTGTGTATTTTTTGCAGCACAAATAAAAATTAATTATTGTCATTTCTAACAAATGAAGAAATTTTTGCTCGACGAAGTAAATCACCAAAATGACTTGTAATACCGACATCCCCAACCAGAATAACTCCTATATCAGTTCCTTTTATATCAGATATCAGTTTGCGGAGTTCTTCCAAACCATCTTTAACTTGGAATTCTAAATATTCTGTTGCAGTTCCTTCATAGATTACTCCTTTTTGAGCAATAAATTTAGAACGATGTAATTGAACTATCCAAGCCATCTCTCCATCGTGTACCCATTCAAGCTCAATGTTCCCTAATATATTATGAGTCTTCTCGTATAAATTTTCTACACTTTTTACAACGTAATCCGGAAGTTTTGTCGGTGCCATCTTTCCCGTCATAAAATCATCGCCTTTGCCCTTAACTCCTTCAATATAAGGTGTTTTATCAACTGTGGGAATTAGTGATCCAGAATAGACTGGGTTAACTGATTCTTGAGATAAAACAGAAGATATTCTATAATTATTTTTATGATGATCTTCAGAAGCAAGAATTTCAAATGGATCCTTCCATCCAAAGAATGTCGAATATTTACCGGGAGTTCTTCTTTTAGGACAAGTTCTAATCCATATTTCATTTGTGCCCGTCCGAGTACCAAATGTAAAAGGTGCAACATTTCTGCCAATAAAAGTTGTTTTAGGAACGGGAAGTCCCAAAGCGTCAGCTATTAATAAACCAAATGCTTTGTCACCAAGAAACTCACTAAAATTATTGGGCCACGAAATAATAAAATCAAATTCCAGATTTTCGACTTTTTCAATCTCCCAAATTATAGTTTGCTGATTTTGAATACCTCTTCTCATCGGGTGAATGCTGAATTCTACTCTGTATTCACTTCCAAAATTTAATTCAGGTGATATACCATATACTATTCTTAAAAGATTAAAGCCTATATCTTTAGGGAGCGAACAAATTCCAGGTTTATCAACGCCTTTGGGTGTATCATTTGGTGTAAATTCTATTACATTCCCGATAACAACTCCTGATACACCTCCATCATTTATGCTAATTGTTTCATTAACAATTGAATATAAGCCTTTTGAAGCATTATCTTTCACAAGGTTTATAACTTCTTTAGCGTCATCCATCCCATATTTAAAAGGATTACCCTTTGGCTGATTAGGAAGGAAGCTTCTAACATTAACAGTTTTTTCCTGTGAATTATTTAATAATAATTCTATCGCTTCACCCATCTCTTTAAAAACCTTATTTGGCTGAACCCCTTTTATCCAACAGTACCTTTGTTTTGGATTCAACCCAGGCCCATAACTGACAAATTGTGCAATATTTGAAGTCATTGCCATTGTATTTAAGTGCGCGTCCTTAAAATGCAAATCTTCTAATTGTTCCTGATTAGTGGCTGAAATAATTTTAGGTTTCGGGCTTTCCTTAAGTTCATTAAGTTGCACAAGTACTTGTTCCATTGTTAAAGCTGGTATCGAAAGTTTATTAAATTCATCAATAGCGTCTTCAATTAGAATCCTACCTTCTTGAACTGGAAGAGGTAGCAAATCAGCCCGTTTAAGTTTTACATTAAATTTAACCGCAGCTAAAAATTCAAGACAACATCCGTTGCTATATTGCCATCCTTCAAGAAAAATAACAGTATCAACATAGGTATGTATAATATCTCTCCAGAATAAGTTGAATTCATCTTGAGACCAAGAATTAGCTTCGAAAGATATAGGATCAATAATTATTTTTCCTAGCTTATTTCTTAAACGGTTTATTGTTTTGGAGCCATCATCAATATTTGGTTGTACTACGAATAGATCGTGTTTTAACTTATATTCATCAGAGTTACGATTAAGATATCGTCCTTCTCTTTTAAACCATTCTAAAAATCTTATTCCGGTTGTTATAGGGGTGGAAATATAAAATGCCTCCTTACCTGTTATTATGGTATTAGGCAATTTTAACAAAGCTTCTTTAAAATCAGTGCTTTTCATCAATTTTCTATAGTATTTGCCTTTTGAATCTCACCAAAGTTAAATAATTCAGCATGCCTTTGCCTTAAACTTTCATCAATTTTTGACACAAGTGCAGCTAATTTGTTATTAGTGCTTTCAATTTTTATATAAGCTTTAATCTCTTTCTTAAATAAATTGACGAGGCTATTATTCTTATTTTTATCATCGTTACTATATCCTGTTAATATATTAGCTATTTTTAAAATCAATTGCTTATCACTTGATTCCAAAGGAAAGCCAGCCTCTTCCATTAGATACACTAAAATAAAAAACTCTAAAAAAGGTTGTTGATTATCTTTAAATCGATTTTTATAAGAGTTTAATCTTATAGCAGCAGGTTTTTGATTATTCCATTCTTTTTTTAACGATTTTGAAATATTTACATTATTTATTTCATCAGATTTAATAAATTTCTCGATAACAGCAATAGCTAAGACCTTGAGTTCGCCGTATGTAGTCAAAACTGTATCAGATATGATTTTATCATCTATTATTATAGATTCTGAATATTCAAAATCTTTAAATTTCTTACTTATTTCTTCCTTTAAAATATTAATAATTATTCTTTTTCTTTGTTCTTTATTAGGAACTGAAATCATGTATTTTTTATCAATCCTTCCGACACGTTTTGCTGCGGGATCAATATGATCTTCATAATTTGTTGCAATTATAAATATGCATGATTTTTTGCTCCTAAGGTCTTTTAATTTAACCAACATACTAGGAGTCATAAATTGAAATGTGGGACTTTGACTGTGGTAATGGTCAGAGTCCCTATCTAAAATTAAATGATCAATTTCGTCAAATAAAATTACTAAATTACTTTGCTCCTCTAATGTTTTGAAGATTATTTTTGCCCTCGCCTCAACCTCATCTGGTCCCTGAGCAATGAAATCACTTGGAGTAATTGTTATCATTCGCCAATTTAATGCCTTGGCTAATTCCTCAGCAATGCTACTCTTGCCAGTTCCTGGTGGTCCAAACAATATCATTGAGTAATATTTCTTCAATTTTGAAATTTTGAAATCTCTTGGCTTAAGAAAATCGGTTTTTATCTGATCGAATACCTGCATGCCTACTAATTTAAGCAATGGTTCATTTTTTTGCCATGTTTCAGTCCAATATTCTGAAGGATTCATTTCCTTGACTACATCCCTATTTAATTTTTTAACCGAAAGGTTAGAAAGTCTTAAAGATGTTTTTGCAATATGTGATTGAATTTGAATTGTATAGTCCAAAAGAAAAATAAGGACTTGTGCGGTTTCCCATGGATGAATTTTGTTTTCTGTTTGTACATGTTCAGAGTGCCATCCAGAGTAATTTTTATTTTTGATTGTGCATTTTGTAATTCTTGTTTTTAACCAACCTGCATATCTTCGAAATAAATCTATATAAGCTGAAAAATAATTAATCCCTCTTTTTTTGCTGTCTAGTAAACTGCAAATTCTTATTAATGAATTGGCGATTTCAACACTTAGTGGCAGAAGTGCTAATCCCTGTTTTGTTGTTACAAACGGTTTTAACGGTCTCCAATATGGGCTCCTCAATTGACTGTCAGTAACTACAGCAAATATCCTAAATAATAAATTTTCATCAATCAGATTTAATTCTTTGTCAATCAATAAAATACCCTCAAGGGAAAATACTAATTCTGCCGCATCGAAATCGCTATTGGGAATGCTTGAATAACTAAGTTGATTATGGATTCTGTTTAATAATTTTTCTTTTACGCCATTGTTTAACTTTTCTTGATAATTCTTAAGGTCCTTTGCTTTGAAATAATTTTCAAAAATCTCCCCTTTTACTTTATTAGCATTTTTCCAATTTGTCAGCTCTTCCTTAGACATTTTTTCAGAATTGAAACTACCTCTGGCCAGACTTCTAACTTCCTTTTTAATTCTTAAAATTGAATCGTAAAGTTGAATAACTTTTAAAATCGGGAAAATGTGATTTACAGAAGTCTTTTCTTCAAAACCGATAATGTTTTCGGTATTTGCATTAGCAATCCATTTTAATACATTCTCGTGTGGTTCTGAAAAAACTTTACTAATAAGTCCTTCAATAACTTCAAGCAATTTGGTTGCAAATGAGTATAAACCTTCAATTTCTTCCTTTACAAAACTTTCTTTATAAAATGAAAAAACTGTTTCCAGTAACCAAGATAATGTAAAAGGATCATTATAACCAAATGTGCCAGAATTTACAATTATTTGAATTTCTTCATTATCAAACTTATTTGATTCGGCTATAATTTCTATAAAACCACTGACATATAATTGATGGTATTTAGAGATATCTTTTTCTTGAATGTAAGAGTTTTCAATATTATCTTTGTCGTTTAAAATTTTCCCGAGATATATGCCAATCGCATAAAGTATCATTGAAGTTGTACTAAATGAAAAACTATTACTTTTATCATTTATTTTGTAATCCTTTTCAATTTGATATGGCCAACCTTTGCCTGTATTTCTAATACTGAAAGTATCTAGCGCACTTTGATAAATTGTTCTGATACTTTCAATCTCTTTCAGATCATCATTGTATTCAGTAAGGAAATATTCTTCTATGGTAGCTGCCATTAGTTTTTTAGTTTCATGAATAGTTAGGCAAGTTGGGGAATTCTTTGTGAAAAGAGTAATAACACATCAAATATTTGTTCTGCTGATTCAAAAACCCTTGCCATCCAACACCCCCAACTGGCGCAAGCGTCCGCTTGTGACTATGCCTCCGAAGCGTCCGCTTCATTCTGAATAAGATCTAACATGATCGTAAAAGTCTGCTGAGCAGGTCAGGCTTTCTTAGTTTTTTGACTAATTTGATTAAGGCAGCTTTCTTTTTTATATTTGTAAACCATCCTTACGCTATGAAAAAAACAACGGTACTTATTTTATTAGTCAGCCTGATTTTTATCCAGGCATCGGCGCAGAAAATAAAACGCATTTATTTTGATTCTACCTGGAAAGAATGTTCAAAGAAGCATGCGATGTATTACAGGGAGAAACCGGTTCAACCTGAGCATGATAGTTTATTCCTGGTAAAGGATTTTTTTCTGAATGGACAGGTTCAAATGGAGGGCCATTTTTCCTCATTTAAACCTGAACGAAAACAAGGACATTTTATGTATTATTATCAAAACGGCCAAAAAAGCTCAGAAACCGACTACGTGAACGACTTGTACAACGGCAAGCGTGAAAACTGGTATGCAGATGGTAATAAACTGGAACTGGCCTGGTATATAAATGGAAAGGCAAATGGAAAAGCAGCGGCATGGTTCGATAACGGTAAAAAGAAATGGGAAATGGCCTATGACACTGGTAAAAGAGTTGGTGAAGTATGGGAATGGTATAAAACGGGTGATGCTTATGAGCATGGCTATTATGTAAATGATAAAGATTCAGGAGAACATTTATGGTGGGCTAAGGATGGTAAGGTGATAAGCAGGTTTGTGGTGGTAAACGGTAAGCGTATATGGTCTATAGTAGACCCCAGTGCGGCTGAGGATTATAAAGCCATATACCCTGCATATCAGGGCGGAAATGATTCACTGCTCAACTATCTTCACCACAATATTAAGTACCCGCAAACGGCAGTAGATCATAGCATTCAGGGGACAGTATATGTCAGTTTTTATGTGGATACCTTGGGTGTGATTTCAGATCTAAAAATCCAAAAAGGTATTGGCTATGGATGTGATGAGGAAGTGCTTGAGGTGATGAAGAAATGCACCAAAAGATGGACTCCGGCTTCAGTGGATGGTCAGCTATTCGGGATGATATATACGATCCCGGTTAAATTTACTTTTAAGTAAGGGGTCAGAGAATGATAGAGTTATAGAGTTATAGAGTGTGGAGAAGCTGACGCGAGCGGGTTTGCGGGAATAACCACCACGGCCTTGCAGGCCACCCCTCCTTGAAAAACGAAGGAGGGGAATATTGCTGACGCGAGTGAGTTTGCTGGAATAACCACCCTCCCGAAGAAGTCGGGACAGGCGGGATAGGCTCAACTGAGGCGGGGAATATTGCTGACGCGAGTGAGTTTGCTGGAAATTATTCTTCGCCAACCACCCCGCCCTCCGGGCACCCCTCCTCAACTGAGGCGGGGAGTTTGCTGACGCGAGCGAGTTTGCTGTGATTAGTTTGCGGAATAAGAGAATTATCACATTATCACATCATCACATTGACTAATTGGCCTTCATTTCCATCTTCAGATATTTCCCGGTAATGCTTTTGCTGTTTTTTATGATTTCTTCTGGGGTTCCTTCGGCAACTATTTTGCCGCCTTTGTCGCCGCCTTCAGGTCCCATATCAATCACGTGATCTGCCATTTTGATCACGTCCATATTGTGTTCGATAATGAGGACTGTATTTCCCCTGTCAACCAGTTTGTTAAGCACATCCATCAAGATTCGGATATCTTCAAAATGCAATCCTGTTGTAGGTTCATCAAGGATATAAAAAGTCTTTCCTGTGTCTTTTTTTGCCAGTTCAGTAGCCAGTTTTACCCGTTGTGCCTCACCGCCTGATAGGGTAGTGGAAGACTGCCCGAGGCGGATATATCCTAAGCCTACATCATTCAGGGTTTTAACATGTCTTTTGATGGCCGGAATGTTTTCAAAAAAATCAATGGCATGTTCCACGGTCATATCCAACACATCACTGATCGATTTGCCTTTGTATCTTACTTCAAGGGTCTCGCGGTTATATCTTTTACCAAAACATGTCGGGCACTCTACGTAAACATCCGGTAAAAAGTTCATTTCTATGAGTTTAAGTCCCGCGCCTCCACATTCTTCACAGCGGCCGCCCTTTACATTAAAGGAAAACCTGCCGGGCTGATATCCCCTGATTTTTGCTTCCGGCAATTGGGTGAATAATGCCCGGATGTGTGTAAACACACTGGTATACGTGGCTGGGTTGCTTCTTGGTGTGCGTCCAATGGGACTCTGGTCGATTTCAATAACTTTGTCGAGCAGTTTAAGGCCTTCTACACTCTTGTGCGGCAGGGCATAAGCAGAACTGCGGAAATAATATTTTTTAAGGACAGGATATAAGGTATCCGTGATGAGCGATGATTTTCCACTGCCGGAAACGCCTGTAACACAGATAAGTTTCCCGAGTGGGAATTTAATATTGACAGACTTGAGGTTATGCCCTTTGGCCCCTTTCATTTCAAGGAATTCACCGGTGCCGGGTCTTCTTATTTCCGGTACCGGTAAGGATCGGGTGCCCTGCAAATACTGGGTTGTAACGCTTTCTGTGCCAAGTAACTGGCTCACCGTTCCTTCTGTCACAATTCTGCCGCCATGAACGCCTGCGCCGGGTCCCAGGTCCACAACATAGTCGCTGTTGAGGATCATCTCTTTGTCGTGTTCTACAACAATTACTGTATTGCCAATGTCCCTGAGGTTTTTAAGGGCAGCTATCAGGCGTACATTATCTCTTTGGTGCAGTCCGATGCTCGGCTCATCAAGGATATACGTCACGTTAATGAGCTGCGACCCTATCTGCGTGGCCAGCCTGATCCTTTGTGCTTCCCCGCCTGATAAAGAATATGCACCACGATGAAGCGTGAGATAATCCAGTCCTACATCAAGCAAAAACTTTGTCCGGGTGTCAATTTCCTTAAGGATTTCGCCTGCTACCTGTTTGGTTCTGTCATTCAGGTTGGCAACCTGTTCCTGCACCCATTCGTAGAAATGATTGAGCTGTAATACAGAGGCTTCACCAATGTTTTTATCGCCAACCTTAAAATAGAGCGCTTCTTTTTTCAAACGATAACCGTTACACTCAGGACAATCGGCAAGATGCCCGATTTCTTCAAGTCTTTCTTTGAGATCGTCTCCTGAATTGCCAATCAATACCTTTTCAAAATAATCGACAATACCATCATTATCAACACTTACTTCGGTATAGTTATAATCAACTTTTATTTTTTCTTCACTACCGTATAAGATCTCGTTAATACAATCTTCCGACAACTGGCTTACCGATTCATGACCTTTATAGCCGTGTTTTAGCAAAACAGACTTTAGTTTGCAGGCATTCCAGTAGTCAATATCTTTTCCCCAGGGAGCAATGGCGCCCTGCTTGATACTTAAGGATTTATCCGGGAAAATATCATCCAGTTCGAATTGATATGAAAACCCGAGTCCTTTGCATTTGGGGCACCATCCATATGGAGAGTTGAACGAGAAAGAGTTAGGCTGCGGTTCATCATAAGATATCCCGGAATCGAGGCACATCAGGTTGCGGCTGAAAAAGCGTTGCTCATCGGTTTCTGAATCCAGGATGGCAATAGAACCATTCCCCTGCCGGAAAGCCAGATCCATGGAACCACGAAGCCTTTGTTTGCTTTCTTCGGATACTTTTAAAATATCTATAACCAGTTCTACATCATGTATTTTATAGCGGCTCAGCTGCATTTTTGGGACGATACTCTGCACATCGCCATCTACCCTGACTTTTGAATATCCTGATTTGATAAGTCCCTCAAACAATTCCCGGTAATGTCCTTTTCTCCGTCTTACCAATGGTGCCAGCAGGTAGATGGATTTGCCTGTAAACTGCTCCATGATAGCGCTGAGAATCTGTTCATCGGTAAAGCGTACCATCTTTTTGCCAGTGACATAAGAATAGGCATCAGAAGAACGGGCAAAAAGCAGCCTAAGAAAATCATATATTTCCGTAATGGTACCCACAGTCGACCTTGGGTTACGGCTTACCGTTTTTTGTTCGATAGAAATGACCGGACTCAGCCCGTTTATTTTATCTACATCGGGCCTTTGCATATGACCCATAAACTGCCTGGCATAAGCAGAGAAAGTCTCCATATAGCGACGTTGCCCTTCAGCATAGATGGTATCAAATGCAAGGGAGGATTTGCCGCTGCCGCTGAGGCCTGTAAATACGATGAGTTTATTGCGTGGCAGTACCAGGTCAATATCCTTTAGGTTATGTTCCCGGGCACCGAATATTTCGATAGTGCCGTTTTCAATCACCTCATCCTGAATGGGTTTAGACAGTTCTTTTCCTTTTGTTGAGGATTTTTTACCGGAAGACTTTGGGGCTTTTGCTGAAATCATTCTTTGTTGTAAACCCTATATAAACAAAACCTGTCAATTAGGGTTCCGATTGTATCTTTTTGCATTTTTTCGACCTGCAAAGTTAGGGGAAATTCGGGGATATTTTTCGGAATTCTCCGGATGTAATTATTTGCCTTATTTCACCGTATAGCTTATAACTATCAGGGAAGCCGATGAGATACATATCCATAAGATCACCGCTTCGATCAATGGTTTGATACCAACTGTTTTAATGACTTCTCTTGACAAACCAGCCCCGATCAGGAATAATGTAATTGTTAATCCCTTTTTTGCAAAAAGCACAATCCACTCGGATACATTATGAATTTGTGGCAGATAGCTATTGAGCAACATTGCAATCACGAAAAAAAGGATAAACCAGGGAATCCTGATTTTTTGAGCTTTATTCTTAAAGATGAAAGCGGTAACAAACGCGAGTGGAATAATCCACAGAGCCCGTTCCAGTTTTATGGTTGTGGCTATTTGCAGGGCTTCCAGCGGCTTTAAAGGGTCAATGATGTACTTAGACGAGGCGCCGACCACAGAGCTCGTGTCATGAATGGCTATGGCGGCCCAGACGCCAAACTGGTGGGCTGACATGTGGAGCAAATGACCCAGGTATGGAAACAAGAAGAGTGCGATAGAATTTAATATGAAAACAGAGCCCATGGCAACTGAGATCTGTTTTTCATCCGCTTTAATAATGGGAGAAATGGCGGCAATGGCACTGCCGCCGCAAATGGCTGTACCTGAGGATAAAAGATATGAAGTTTTTTGCTCGACTTTTAATATTTTGCTTAAAAGCCACCCGATAATAAATGTTCCGGATATGGAGCAAACTGTGAATACAAAACCTTCCTGTCCGGCTTTCATTGCTTCTGTCCAGTTCATTCCGAACCCAAGTCCGACAACGGAATACTGTAATAATCGTCTTGTTGCTTTGGAATTAAGATGCATCCAGGGATGCCCTGTTGTTTGTGCGATGAGAATACCCAAAACAAGGGCGATGGCTGGGTCCACAAAGGGAGTAGCACAAGCTGCCAGGCAGGCTACAAATATGAGTTTTCTGAAATTAGTGTTCTTAGGAGCTATGGGCACTATCGCTCAAATTAATCTGCTACGAATTTGCAGGTTTTTATGCGTTAATGCACAAAAATTCAAAAATATATCAGGCGGATAAATAAATAATTGCTTATTTGGATCAAAAAATACCTGTAATCAAACTTATTACTGGTAGACTATTTGCGAAATACAAATCAAATTCTGTGCATATGCGAAGGGCTGATTTCGTTCAGCATAGGAATTTCAATAAAACAAACTTTACGATTCGGGTTGTCCAAACGATTTGATCTCAGCCAGGGATTGTAGACTCTAAGAGTATGCATAGAAATACCGTGTTTTTTCGCAAACACTGACAGATTTGTAATGGAATTGCTGATTTTAACCCTGAAAGTAGGAATACTGTAATGGAAATGAGCTGTTTTGCCCAGGTAGCCGTATTTTGATGGGTTTTCTACCACTGCTTTGGCCGCTAAAATGCGAAACACATAGAATTGGGCTTGTGGATTGAGTTTGAGTTTATAATAGGATTCTGTTTTTTGCCTGGCTACGGCATTTTTTATACCGTCGAGGCCTTTATTAAAGGCCGCTGCCGTTAACGTCCAGTCGTGGAGCTGATGATGCAGGTGCCAGATGTATTTGCACGCAGCTTCCGTAGAAAGTGCCATATTGTAACGCTCATCTACCTGGCTATTGATAGTGAGCCCGTAATGTTTTGCAGTTTCAGGCATTAATTGCCAGGGGCCGGCAGCGCCAGAAACCGAAACTTTATTGGTAAAGCCGCTCTCCATCAAGGGAATGTATTTAAAATCATCAGGAATGCCGTATTTTTTCAAAATAGGCCTGATTACAGGAAAATTCTTGTCGGCTTTGGCTGTGAGGTTAATAGCAATAAACCTCCAGTATTTTGAAGTCGTTAATTCAATGGCAAAACGGCGTTTTACAGATGGGTTTGCTAAAGGGACAAGTTGGCCGGCAAATTCCAGATCAATTGATACGGGTGCTATTTTGGTATTTTCACCTTGTTCCAGAAATCCTTTTTTTTGGATATTTTCACCATTGGTAATGTCCTGAGATGGTAGTTTCGCAAAAGTGAACAAAGAACTTATTCCAAGAAATGATACAAGACTTTTTTTCATAATATTTCTATTACTGTTTTATTTATCAGCAATTATATGTTTTGTTAGTAAACAATTAAGTCCACTAAAAGTTCATTGTCAGATTATTGTCCTTTCTGACTTTGCTGCAATATTGCCTGAATATCACGGTTTGCATTAACATAATCTGGGAAAATTGTAACGGCCTGTTTTAGTTTGGCGTACATCCCTTTTATATCTTTATTTCTATAACTTAGCATTGCCTCAACATAGCTCATTACAGCCGGAGCAGGAACATTTTGCAACATACCTGTTTGGTTATCAGCTACATCAATGGAATCTTTTTCGTAATCAGGATTAGATTTTATTTTATCCAGTGTTTCATTCAGGTCTTTCATATTGCCTTTTTGCAACTGAACATTTGCAATATCAAAAAGATATTTTAGTTTTTTTGTTTTATCGTATAGTTTTCTATTGATATTCATAGCCTCATCGTATTTACCCAGGCTCATATCTCCTTCACCCTTCAGCTCGAGCATTTTTTCGTTTTCAGGCTGCTTTTCAAGTATTTTTTCAGCCATTTTTAATGCAGGAACACCTAAATTCAACCTGAGATAAATCTGGGCAATGGAGTCCATGTTATTGAGACTGTTTGTGGTATCATCGGCCATTATGTTATACAATGCATTAAGCTGGGTATAATTATCGTGAACTGCCAGGCCCATTTGATATACCTTTTTGTTATGCTCAATTCTTTCTGCCTTTATAGGGTCTTTTACAACTGCTGTCGTTGAATTGGCTAAGGAATTGTCTGTTAAGCTGCCTTTAGCGTGATGCTTGCACGCTATAAAAGTAGCAGAAATTGAAATTATTAATATAATGAATATTTTTTTCATACTGTTGTTAATCGTTAGTTGTATTTGTTCTGTATATTATATTTAAAAATAATAACAGAACAATTGTGTTTAATTAGTTCTTTAATTTTTTAACAAATTCGATATTCTGTTTGGTCAGCTCAAAATCAGGATAAAGTGCGAGGGCGAGGTTGAAATCTTTTAAAGCCTCGTCCTTTTGGTGTTTCTCGGCAGATAATGTTCCTAATAGGTTATAACAAGCGGCTTTTACAGGTACATCCTGCTGGTCTCTGCCCCTGTTAAAGCTGATGGTAACCTTCGCTGTATCACTTTTTTTATCAGCCATGATCTTATCTACAAATGGTTTGATTTTGCTATAATCTTTTGCTGCGAAATAGCAGGCGGCTATTTCATAATGTATGACCGGATCAGGTTGAATTTGTGATATTTTAAGGAAAAAAGGGATCGCAAGATCCTGTCTGCCAATGTACTGATATGAATGAGAAACGATTTGCAACAGTTTGAGATTATCCGGTTGCTTGTCAAGAATAATCTGTGCCGATTGGATGGCCTGCGCATAATTTTGTGAATGATAGTACAATACGGCCAGTGTATCGTAATAATTGGTTTTCGTGCTATCCCATATCAAGAGAGATTGCATAGCGGATATAGCGGTGCCCACATCCCCGAATTTTATAGCCTGGTGATACAATTTAATGTCATGTTCTATTTGGAATCGAACATGGGAATCATGCGCTTTTTTGCATGAAAATGTGCAAAAAATACATGATAAACCGATGATTAAGAGGAGCGTACTTCTCATTTATTAATGCAAAGATAGGCATTCCCCCCGAAACTGGCCTCAAAATGCCCAAACAGTTATCAACAGCTAATGTGTATTACTTAAAGCTTATCAACAACTGGTTCTTTTCTACGGCATCTTTGATATTGACTTTGATCTGATCAACCGTGCCATGAGAGGTGGCTTTAAGGATATTTTCCATTTTCATGGCTTCGAGAATAAGTAATGGTGTGTCTTTTTCCACTTCATCGCCTTCCTTTACAAGAATATTAATGACAAGGCCGGGCATGGGCGCTTTTATGAAATCGGCTTTGGCAGCTGTCATTGTGTCCATCCCCATTTCATGAAGCAATTGATCATAACGATCTTTAATACCAAGATCATATTTGTTCCCATTTACCTCAACAGTCAGATCCTTTTCGCTGCGTTTTTCCAGGATATTGATCCTGTATGATTTATGATTCAGGATCAAATGATATCTTGTTTCGGATATCTTCACAAGGTCAGGGAGGACTTCCTTGCCCTTGATGGTCATTTTTTCACCTGAAAGCTGAATATCAAATTCGTTATTCCCGTTTACTGTAACTTTAAGCATGGTTTCAAAGGTAGGGGAAAAATCAGAATCACGGATTGAACGGATTATTCAGAGTGCACGGATAAAGACAAACATCATTTTGACAAGCAATTATTATTTTTGAATCTATTTTAACTATAAAATACCCTGACTAAATAATGATCGAATTAAAACACAAAGAGTTAACAGGTAAGATAATTGGTTGTGCCATGGAAGTTCATACAGTCCTTGGCAATGGTTTTCAGGAAGTTATTTATCAAAGGGCACTTGCCAAAGAAATGACAAACGCAAGGCTTGGCTTCGCAAGGGAACTTGAAATGCCTATTTACTATAAGGATGAAAAAGAAGAAATTGGGACTCGAAGAGCAGATTTTCTTGTTGAGGATAAAGTTCTTGTGGAATTGAAAGCTGTTGGTTAACTTGAAAATGTGCATTTTGTACAAATCCTGAATTATCTCAAAGCTTATAAACTTTAGGTTGGGTTATTGATTAATTTTGGGGAGGAAAAGATGGTTTTCAAAAGATTTGTACGATAAAAGAATTTCCATCTTCTCAGTGTCATCAGTCATATCAGTAAAAATCCGTGATTCGAAATTTAGCGGAAGTTATTTGTTCCTTTATTCGCCCTTATATTCCGTTTCATCCCCTCAAATCCCGCTCGTTTCATGGGTGAATTTTTGAAGACACGATCAAAAACATCCTCGGTTATTTCCTCCCAGTCATTCTTACTCATTTCTAAGAGATTGTTTATAGGATTGAATTCCGGTTGATGATTCGGTTTTGAAAAGCGGTTCCACGGACAAACATCCTGGCATATGTCACACCCGAATATCCATTTTCCCAGTTTATTATGATATTCTGCAGGGATATTTTCACGCAGTTCTATTGTCAGGTATGAAATACATTTGCTTGCATCTATCTGGTAAGGGGCTATCAGGGCATCTGTCGGACAGGCATCGATACATCTTGTGCAGGAACCGCAATAGTCTTTCATAGGGCTGTCATAATCCAGTTCCAGGTCTATAATCAGCTCTGCTATAAAGAAAAAGGAACCTTGCTTGGGGTTTATAATATTTGTGTTTTTTCCCATCCATCCCAACCCGCTTTTTTTAGCCCAGGCTTTATCCATCACGGGCGCCGAATCCACAAACACCCTGCCGCCCACTTCGCCGATAGTGTCGTTAATAAATTGATATAATTCTTTAAGCTTTGCTTTTATAACCAAATGATAATCTTTCCCATAGGCATATTTTGATATCTTGTAACGGTTATTCTCCGTATCATCCGTTTTATCCTCTTTATCCGTGATTCCGATAGGAGGATAATAATTCAGCAGCAGCGAAACAACCGATTTTGCCCCGGGCACCAGTTTCCTTGGGTCAAGTCTCATCTCAAAATGGTTTTCCATATACTTCATTTTGCCCTGCATACCTTGCTCCAGCCATTGCTCCAGGATAGGTGCCTCTTCTTCAAGGAATACGACCTTTGATATACCACAAAACGAGAACCCGAGACGGGCGGCCTCGGATTTTATGAGGTGGGTATGATGAGATTTGGTCAACTAAATTTGTATAGATTTGAGGAACAAAATTATGACTATGAGAGGAATTATTGTCGTACTTTTATTAATAGGATTTACTAGTTGCGATGCCTGGAACACATTCGATGGAATTGTAATTGATAGTAATTCAAATAAGCCTGATTCAGGGGTTTTGGTATTTAGGGTTGAGACTATCAATGATTATGTAATTACTGATAGCTTGGGCAAATTCCATTTTGATTTTATTTCCAGAACTCATAAGGACGAAGAGTTTTTATTCTATAAAGCGGGTTATGTTCCAGTAAAGAAACGTTAAAAGATGGAGGTGTTGAGACAATTTATCTTCATAGAAAATAATGCCTCATGTTTTATTTTGAATCCCATAGGGATGCCATATTGGTAGAAAAAACACAAAAATACCTTTTTAGAATCCCATAGGGATGGCATTTTTCTCTTTTCAGATATGGAATATATCGTACCTACGGCGCTCAAAAAAGGAAGGGGTCGATTTCCTACCAAAATGTCATCCCTACGGGATTAAACACACAATCGCTTAATCTTCCAATCTTCCAACTTTTCAATCTTTCAATTCTTCGCCGCATGTACAATCTGGATAAATTTCATGTCCGTCCAGCTTTCTGTAGAATATTGTTTTATAATCAGTTGATTGTTATAATATACTTCCAGGTAAGATTGCTGATAGCTGCTGCCGGTTCTTCCTAATGCCTGTTTTTTCCGGAACTCAAATGAATCCGGAGTTCCCGAAATACTTAGAGGTTCATCTTTTTTGGTATAAGATATTTCGACACCATCAGGACTGATTTTGAGCGACGTGATAAAGAATATTTCTTCTTTTTCTGCGTTCTTTACCTGGACTATAACGGCTATGATAAAAGCAATGATATCCAAAACCGGAATGAGGAATTTTAAAAAATCCGTGTGCATCAGATTCCGGAAACCAATAGCCACCAGGGCGAATATGGCAGTCAAAATCAATGGCGTACGCAGGTTGGTTCTCAACCTTGCCTTATAGGAGGCAGGAGCAGGAATATTTATTTCGAGATTGGACATGATGAACTGATTGATTTCTTTAAATAAAATATGGGCATTTCTAAAAACCTGCTTTTTCGCCTCATCCTTTGTCCTTCTCCAAAGGAGAAGGGTATAAGGTAGTTTTTAGAGATACCCATAATACTTCATTATTCTGTGTCAAACAAAGTGCCTGTCAATGGTTTATAGGGTATTTTCAGATGTTTGTAGGCCTTTTCTGTGGCTTCTCTGCCCCGGGGTGTTCTTTTCAGATATCCTTCCATAATCAGGTAAGGCTCATAAACTTCTTCCAGTGTTCCGGCTTCCTCACTTACGGCCGTTGCTATGGTGCTGATGCCAACAGGTCCGCCTGAAAATTTTACAATAATGGTATTCAAAATCCTGTTGTCCATCTCATCGAGTCCGCTCTCATCCACATTGAGTGCATTGAGTGCAAACTTTGCAACTTCTATCGTTATATGTCCTTTGGCTTTCACCTGGGCAAAATCCCTTACACGTCTCAGTAAAGCATTGGCAATTCTTGGCGTTCCACGGCTTCTCCTTGCTATTTCGAAAGAAGCTTTTTCATCTACCCCCACTTTTAATATTTCTGACGATCGCATGACAATGCCGTCCAGAAGATCGGAGTTATAATATTCCAGGCGGGAAGTAATCCCAAACCTAGCCCGCAGCGGCGCCGTGAGCAAACCCGACCTTGTTGTAGCACCGATAAGTGTGAAAGGATTGAGGGATATCTGAACCGATCGTGCATTTACACCTGTTTCAAGCATGATATCAATCTTGAAATCTTCCATGGCTGAATACAGATATTCTTCAACAACAGGATTTAAGCGGTGTATTTCGTCGATAAAAAGGATATCGCCTTTTTCGAGATTTGTGAGCAATCCTGCCAGGTTGCCGGGTTTGTCAAGCACAGGGCCCGAAGTAACTTTTATGTTGACGCCCATTTCATTTGCAATAATATAGGCAAGTGTTGTTTTGCCAAGGCCCGGTGGGCCGTGAAGCAAGACATGGTCCAGCGCTTCGCCCCGCTGAATGGCCGCATGGACAAATACTTTGAGGTTATCGATGACCTGGTTCTGGCCTGCAAAATCCTCGAATTCTTTTGGACGTAATTCTTTGTCCTGTTCCTGGTCTTTTTCAAGTGCAGAGAGGATGTCAACAGCTTTTTTTGACCCTAAATTATTGTCTTGTTCCATGCTTTATGAGGATCTATGATAAAAATCATACGGTCAAAATTAGCTCAAATGGGGCATTTTTGAGGAATTAATTTTTTTTATTTGTCTTGAATTAGAAATTTGAGGTAATTTAGACGCGGAAATAAAATCCTATATGAGAAAAATTGTAGTACCAGTCGACTTTTCGATAAGTTCTGTAAAGGCTGTAGAAAATGCTGTTACCATTGCGCGCAAAGTTGATGGAGAAATTGGAATTATTCATGTGAATAAGGTCAATTCCATTGCTTCCATGTTTGGCTCTCACAAAACTGAAATGAATGTGGGTGTTGTCGAAAAGAACATGGAAAAACTTATAAGCGGTATCGATTTTAAGGGTGTCTCTTATTCCACAACCTTAAGAACAGGTTCCGTAGCAAAGGAAATTGGTTCCTATGCTGAAGAAGCAAATGCTTTTCTTATAGCTATCGGAACAGAACCAACCACAAAAAGTGAAAGCAGTACATGGGCCAGTGCCGAAATCTATAGAATTATTACGTCTGCCCCTTGCCCGGTTTTGAGCATGCCTTTATCTGATAGAGTATTCGATATTAAGAAAATCGTAGTTCCTATAGATACTACTATTACCACAAGACATAAAGTGCCTTTTTCAGCGGAACTGGCAAATTTTTTCAGGGCTGAAATTTTTGTTTTAGGTACCTGCATCGACGATTCAGCTGAATTTGTAAACAAACTGGAAGGCTACTGCTACCAGGTGCGCAAGTTTCTGAACCAGGCTAATGTTCCGAATGAATATGAATTTGTTGTTGGCAATAACATTGGTAAAATGTGTATCGATTACGCCGTAAAAATCAATGCAGATCTCATTTCCATCATGACCGAACAGGAACCCCGTATTGTAAGCGGATTTAAAGGCACCCTTGCCGAACAACTGGTACATCTATCTCCAATACCAACACTATCCATGCATAAGGTATTTGAAGTAGAACAGTTTGCATATTAAGGTTCTTTAGTTCTGTCATTTGTGTTTTTATTGTCAGCATCATTATATTAGCGGGAATGTGACAATGATGAGATGAAATCAACGTGCAGATATGCAAATATGCAAATTGGCTGACGCATATTTCGCTAATAATTCATGTTCATCACATAAATCATATAAATCACAGTTAAGACAATTGTCTAATCCCTTATTTTTGCATTCTCGCAAATGCAAACACCCATGAAAAGACATTCCTTCTTCTTATTTCTTCTTCTTATCCTAGCTTTTTCATCCCCTGTCATCGCCCAGCAGAAAATGCTTACGATGGAGGATGCTTTTCTTAACCGAAAACTTCAACCAGAAAACCTTTCTAACCTGACATGGGTAGCACACAGCGATTTATACAGCTATACTGCAAAGAAAAATGATGTTGATTACCTCATTATTTGCGATGCGAAAGGAGTAAAAAGAGATACTATTATGTCAGCGGCTTATTTCAAAAACATTCATAAAGATATGTCTGACAAGAGCTTTCCTCATATCACCTGGCTTTCGGCAGATAGTTTTTATTATTCTGTATCTGACAAAACCAATCTCGAATACGAAGTATATCATCTATCCACCAAAAAGGAAAACACTGCGACAAAATTGTCAGTCAATTCAGATGATATTGATATTGCAAACAATACGTTGTCAGTTGCTTATACCTGGCAGAACAATCTTTATATGGCTACCAGAACTAATAGCCTGATAAGAATAACGAACGACAACGAACAAGGCCAGGACATTGTAAATGGCAAAGGCGCGCACAGGCAGGAATTCGGGATCACCAAAGGTACTTTCTGGTCACCGGCAGGGAATGCAATTGCCTTTTATAGAATAGATCAAAGCAAGGTGATGAATTATCCTTTGGTCGATATTTCCGAAAGGCCAACGAAAGATACGCTGATGAAATACCCCATGGCCGGCAGTACCAGCCAGAGTGTTACGGTTGGTGTGTATAACGTGACCACTCAAAAACTTATCTTTCTGAAAACCGGCGAACCCTATGAGCAGTATTTAACCAATATCACCTGGAGCCCCGATGGAAAACAAATTTATATTTCTGTATTGAACCGCGACCAGAACCATATGTGGCTCAATAAATACGATGCCATTACAGGCGACTTTATCAAAACACTTTTTGAAGAAAAAGATGATAAATATGTGGAACCGTTGAACCCTTTGATGTTTGTATCAGGTCATGATAATGAATTTCTCTTTCTGAGCCAGCGGGATGGATATACACATTTTTACTTGTACAATACAGATGGGAAATTGATCAGGCAGGTAACAAAAGGCAACTGGGCGGTTACAGATTTCCTTGGAATGGATGAAAAAGGAAAATATGTCTATTATGTTTCAACTGAAGGCACCCCTGAGGATTATGTTATTGACAATTCAGCGCCAAACATACCCGCTGGTCACTATTCTCGTCCTTATAATCCTGTTTTTATTGCTGACCACAGTCCCATAGATCGGCAGGTTTATCGCATAGAACTTAATAGTGGTAAAGTGAAAGCATTGTCCAAGGGTGCAGGTATGCATTATGCTTTTGCCGACGATGTATGTAGCTATATTATAGATGGCTATAGCAATATTTCCATACCCAGAGAATTAAATATTATTGATGCAAGCGGGAAAATTGTTAATCATCTGCTCACTGCTTCCAACCCTCTGAAAGACTACAAAATAGGCCATGCGAAAATTTTTACCATGAAAGCGAATGATGGCAAGACGGATTTGTATTGCAGGATGATCACTCCGCCCGATTTTGATTCCACAAAGAAATATCCTGCCGTTGTTTATCTATACGGCGGCCCTCATGTACAGTTGGTTACAAACTCGTGGCTTGGCGGCGCCAACCTCTGGATGGAACTGATGGCAGAGAAAGGATATATTATATTTACTATGGATAGCCGTGGTTCCGGCAACCGTGGACTTGCCTTTGAACAAACCACTTTCCGGAATCTCGGAACGGTAGAAATGGAAGACCAGATAACGGGCGCTAAATTCTTGAAAAACCTGCCTTATGTTGATTCCAATAGGGTGGGCGTACATGGCTGGAGCTTTGGCGGTTTTATGACCACATCTTTGATGACAAGATATCCGGGCGTGTTTAAAGTCGCTGTAGCTGGTGGGCCGGTTATTGACTGGAAATATTACGAAGTTATGTACACCGAACGCTATATGGATACCCCCGAGCAAAACCCGGAAGGATATGATAAAGCCGATGTACTGAATTATGTTAAAAACCTGAAAGGTAGATTGTTGGTGATCCACGGCACCGTTGATCCAGTTGTGGTTTGGCAGCACAGCCTGATGTTTTTGAGGAAATGTATTGACGAAGGAAAACAAGTTGATTATTTCGTTTATCCGGGCGATCAGCACAACATGTTCGGCAAAGACCGGGTGCATCTCTATACCAAAGTTACCCAGTATTTTGATGATTTTTTGAAGTAGGGGATTCCGGCCTGTGGCCACAGGTCGGGGAAAAGAAAGATTATTAGATATGAAAAAGAATGTTATAATATTAGTAATCTGGTTTTTATACGCGATATCTTGTTTTGGACAACAGTATGAAGTGCCATTAAATGAGCGCATTGACAGTTCTGCGTATATTTTTGAAGGGAGAGTATTAAGTACTTTTTCATATCCAAAACCGAATTCTACAATTATGTGTAATTCAGCCATCGTTCAGATATCTAAAATTTTTAAAGGAAACTTAACCTGTGGTACAATTCAGATAGTGTTTCCAGGAGAAATAATAATAAAAAAGGCAAAAGAGCCTTTCAATATCGATATGGTTCAGAGTAGCGACGAAAACCGACTGTCGCTCAGGAAAGGAGCAAAGGGCATTTTTTTTTGTATTAAAACAGAATTACCAGAAAGGAAGATCACAGTAACAAATTCTATTGGAGTAGATACGTATGCTGCAGGGCAAGGATTTTTGGGTTATCAAATAATAAATGGAAAAGGGGTTGCAAATGATTGGGGAAAGCAATACAATCAGGATGATTTACTCAATCTTATTGAAGATAGATTAGGCAAAAAATATTCTGGATGTACACCATAATTAGGTGAGACCAAAACCAAGTTTCCCTCCCAGTATTTTGATGATTTCTTGAAGTAGGGGATTCCGGCCTGTGGGCCACCGGGGAATCGAGATATGTTCAATCTTTTTATTAGTCCCATCGGGACGGTATATTAGTAGAAAACCGGCTCTTGCCGCTTTAGAGTGCCGTAGGTACGACACATTTCTTGTTGGAGGATAGAAAAATGTCATCCCTACGGGATTCTAAAATACTTTCGTATTTAATTTCTACCAATATATCATCCCTACGGGATTGAAAAATAAAGTAATAACCCTTGACTTCAAAAGGATTATTAAGAAGCAATAGCCTCCTGCTGTATTGTATTAGAATTACTCCTTGCCACCTGTGGCGCTTTTCCGAATCTCTTCAGCATCCTGAAATGAGAAGCAATAGACTTCGGTAACGTGCTTTCATGATAATTGACGCCGTACTTTAACGCTTCCTCTTTCACAATTTGTGTAATCGGGATATAATGAGAATGTGCCACCCGTGGAAACAAGTGATGGGCGGTATGCGTGTTTTCGCCACCTAAAATTCCGGTTACAAACCTGTTTTTGATGCTGTAATCCTGGCAGTTTTCAACCTGGTGTACGGCCCATCCCTGGTCGCTGACAAGTCCATTTTCATCAGGCCATGTCCAGGAAGCATCTTCAAATAAATGGGTTCCGATTAATGCCGTGAGAATGAACATTGAATTTACTGCGTGGGCAATAACAAATCCAACCAGTACCTGCCACCAGGGTATGGAAAGTACCATTATGGGGATGACAATAAAGGCACTATAATAAAAAATCTTGGCGGCTATCCAGATCATAAATTCTTTACGCGGGTTTCGAACGATTACGAGGTTGAGGATCTGGTCCTTGAATAGGTACTTAAAATCCGAAACCGTCACCCAGTACAAACTATAAAACAGGTAAATAAACGGCGCGTAGATATGCTGATAGCGATGATAGGATTTATGCTCCCATTTGTCAGAAAACCTTAACAATGAAATCACTTCAATGTCGATATCAAGATCAGGCATATTTACATAATGGTGATGGCTCTGGATATGCCTTAGTTTCCATAGATTACCATTATCACCTATAAGCCCGAATGACAATGTAAACAGCATATTGTTCACCCATCTGTGCTTAGAAAATGTATTATGTACGGCGTCATGCGCGACATTGTATATAAGCAAAGTGCTGCATAGCGGGATCATAATGGCAAATGGCAGCATCTGCCAGGCGTTTAATCTGTTAGAAATAATGATGGCATAAGATGCTACGAGGATCAGAAAAATAAACACCACTTTTATAACTGTTCCTGCTGTGGCGTGGCGTGATAATTGGTTTTCTTTAAAATACTGATCTACTTTTTCTTTAACTACTTCAAAGAATTCATCTTTAGGGTCTTGCGAGAATTGAATTTTTTGCGATCCCATGGTGTGTTTGGTTTAGCGTTGGCAGATATTTTTTAAAATACACCCAATTCAAAAACAAATCTAATAACGTCCGTGAAATATGAAAGAGGATTCTATGAAAATTTGTTTTGAGTAAGATTTTTTTATTGATATTGAGGTGATTTTAAAGTTTGAGTATGGTTTAATTTTAATTGCAAACGAAGATCATGCCATATTGTTCATTTATTTTAAATTTGATGTATGGCAACAATAGCAGAATTTGAACAACTGGATATCAGGGTAGGCAGAATTTTGTTGGCTGAAGCTTTTCCCGAAGCAAGGAAACCTGCTTATAAGCTCAACATAGATTTTGGCCCTGAGATTGGTTTGAAAAAATCTTCAGCACAAATCACAAAGCATTACGGGATTGAGGAATTGCAAAACAAACTTGTTCTGGCTGTTATCAATTTCCCACCCCGGCAGATTGGTCCTTTTGTCTCCGAAGTGCTCACACTTGGCGTACCTGATCTGAATGGAGACGTTATATTGTTATCGCCTGATCGTTTGTCAGCGGTAGTGGGAGGCAGGGTGTTTTAACCTTCTTTTTAAGAACCGGATTAGTATTTGAAATTTGAATTAAGGTTTTTTCATTAAAAATCAATTCACTTGATAATTTTAGTATTTTCGCAGCGCATATTTTATTTAGAAGAGTATAGGACACAAAAAATTAAGGAACTATGGCCGAGTTTTTGGAATCATTAACCGCGAAGAATCCCAACGAGAAAGAATTTTTACAAGCTGCAACAGAGTTTTATGAAAGTATAAAACCTGTAATGGATAAAAACCCAAAGTATCGTAAAGAAAAGATCCTTGAGCGAATTTCAGAGCCGGAAAGGGTTATCATGTTCCGTGTGCCCTGGGCAGATGATAAAGGCGAAATACAGGTAAATCGCGGCTTTCGCATCGAAATGAACAGCGCCATAGGGCCATATAAAGGCGGTTTGCGTTTTCACCCTACAGTCAACCTGTCAATATTGAAATTTCTTGCCTTTGAGCAGGTGTTTAAAAACAGCCTTACCGGTTTGCCAATGGGCGGAGGCAAGGGAGGATCAGATTTTGATCCCAAAGGAAAATCGGACGGTGAAGTGATGCGTTTCTGCCAGAGTTTCATGAGCGAACTGTTTCGCCATATAGGTCCTAATACGGATGTTCCTGCTGGCGATATTGGCGTGGGAGGTCGTGAGATCGGGTTCTTGTTTGGACAGTATAAAAGACTTCGTAATGAATTTACCGGGGTACTTACAGGCAAAGGCATCAACTGGGGCGGATCACTTATCAGACCAGAAGCTACAGGCTATGGTGCCGTTTATTTTGCCAGCGAAATGATGGAACACAGCGGGGATAATATAAAGGGAAAAACCTGCCTGGTTTCAGGTTCGGGAAACGTGGCCCAATATGCTATTGAAAAACTGATACATCTTGGTGCTAAAGTTGTAACGGCTTCAGATTCGAACGGATATATTTTTGATGAAGAAGGAATCAGCCCCGAAAAGCTTGAATTTATTATGGAGTTGAAAAACGAGCGCCGCGGCAGGATTTCTGAATATACAGCCAAGTACACGAATGCCGTTTATACAGAAACGGCTTCGGGAGCAACTCATAATACATTGTGGTCGCATAAGGCAGATTGCGCTTTTCCTTGTGCCACGCAGAATGAAATAAACAAGATGGATGCCTCTAATCTCGTGAAAGGTGGGGTGAAACTGGTAGCTGAAGGCGCCAATATGCCATGTACTAATGAGGCCATTGAAATACTGCACGAACACAAAGTGCTCTATGCACCGGGCAAGGCATCGAATGCCGGTGGTGTGGCTACCTCAGGACTCGAAATGAGTCAGAACAGCATTCGGATGAACTGGACAAGAGACGAAGTAGATGCGCATCTTAAGGATATTATGAAAAATATTCATCACACCTGCTTGAGTATGTCTGCAGCTTATGGTCAACCCGGCAATTACCAACTAGGGGCTAATATTGGTGGATTTATTAAGGTTGCTGATTCTATGATTGACCAGGGGCTGGTGTAAAATTGTCAATGATCAATAATCAATGATCAATAGTGCTTAACGAATAATACGTTTATACGATATTTACCTCTGTATTAAGTTCTATATCAAACTTGTCTTTGACTGATTTGATTATCTCTGAAGCAAGCGCTTTTATTTCAGCACCTTTGGCATGTCCATAGTTTACCAGCACCAATGCGTGTTCAAGATGGGTTCCTGTTTCCCCAATTCTACGGCCTTTCCAGCCGCAACTTTCAATAAGCCAGGCGGCAGGAACTTTTATCCCCTTATCGTTATGATACCCGGGCATTTCCGGGTACGATTTTTTTAATTCATTGTATTGATGTTCAGTGATTTCAGGGTTTTTGAAAAAACTGCCCGCATTGCCGATAATTGCCGGATCTGGCAATTTGCTTCTCCTGATCTGGCAAACAATTCTGCTAATATCTCCGATATTTGGATTTGTAATACCCTCTTTATTAAGAAGATGATGTATTTGCCCATAAGATGAATTGATTTTCGGAAATTTATGCAACCGAATGGTTACTGAATTTATAAAAAACTGATCTTTAAGTTGATGTTTGAATATGCTTTCGCGGTAACCGAATCTGCATTGTTCAAAATTAAAGGTTGATATATCGAAATCCTTTAGGTTTACAGCTTCGAGTGAATCAAAAACATCTTTGAGTTCCACACCATATGCTCCTATATTTTGCATAGGTGCCGCTCCTACAGTACCGGGAATCAGGGAAAGATTTTCAATGCCGCCATAATTTTTTGACACACAGTATTCCACAAGTTCATTCCATATTTCACCAGAGGCAGCTTTGATCCAGACTTCTGTTTCGGTTTCTTTAACTGTCTCAATTCCTTTGAGGCAGTTTTTAATAACAATTCCTTTGAAATCATTTACGAAAAGGATATTGCTCCCACCTCCAAGGATCAGAATATCGGGTCTTGGAGAAGTTTTAAGTGCAGGTATTGAAACGAGATCTTCAATAGTCTTAATTTCTGCAAATTGCGATGCTGATACATCAATACCAAAAGTATTGTACTGCTTTAGAGAAATGTCTTGTTTTATTTCTGTCAAAATAAGGAATATTGAATACTCGTGACAAAATTAATGATTTATAAGGCAATGGGATGAGGTTGCTTATTTGGCGAGATTTCCGAAGAATTTTTCAATCTCCTGTATTTCCCCTTTTACCCATGGAACTGAGCCTGATGCCCAGGAAAAAAATGAGGGTGCGAAATTATGTATGGCTTTATACACTACGGATTCATTTTCGTGTTGTTTTGGAATCAGATGCACCATATCTGCCAGCCAGAAAAAAAGACTTATAAAAAAACACATTTTAAGCACACTGAAAATGATACCCAAAAGCCTGTTGATAGTTCCGAGCTGAATTATTTTTACAACTTTTTCAAGCAGTTTCCCAATCCATAATACGAGCAGGTAAACAAGGACAAATACCAAAAGATAGCTGACAAAAGGAAGCCATTTTGAATTCCCAGTGTACGGAACAACCAGTTCCATAAGTTTGTGTGTGACTTTGAGGCAAGCTATTATGGCAATGACAAAGGCAAGAAAAGAAGCAATTTCAATGATAAAACCTTTTCGAAAGCCGGAAATAATTGCGAGGCCTAAAGGCAAAATCAGGATCAGGTCAATGGTATTCATGCCTGATTTTTACCCGAGCAATTCTTTTGCAATGGTAGAAATCAATTTTCCATCGGCTTTGCCTGCCAATGCTTTCATGGCCAACGGCATCAGTTTTCCGATATTCTGGGCTCCTGAAAGATTATTCTCGCTCACAATACCGGCAATGATATTACGAACATCATCCTCACTCATTTGCTTGGGCAAAAAAGATTCTATAACGCTAAGTTCTTCTTCTTCAGATTTCGCGAGATCAGCCCTGTCCTGTTTAATATAGATTTCAATGGATTCTTTACGTTGTTTTACCAGCTTTTGAAGCAGCTTGATCTCAGTATCCTGGTCTATTTCTGCATCACCTTTATCCGTTTTAGCCAGTAATAAAGCAGCTTTAATAGCCCTGTAGGCTCTAAGTGATGGCTCGTCTTTGGCTTTCATGGCATTTTTAATGCCTTCGTTAGCAGTTTCGGTAAGACTCATGTTTGTATTATTTAATTCAGGTGCAAAATAACGAAAATTCCGGGTCGAAACGGTATCATACAATTGGCGATATATAGCTATAAGTGTAAATTTGAAAATCGAAACTATCCGAAAAGGGGATATTAATTTTAAAATGACGAACAGAAAAAATTTTTCAGGCGGAGCCAAATGGGAGAATATCGTAGGCTATAGCCGTATGGTGAAGGTCGGCAACATAATTTATGTATCAGGTACGGTTGCAGCAGACAATGATGGAAATACTGTAGGCATAGAAGACCCTGAAAAACAGACACAATTTATCATCCGGAAAATTGAGAAATACCTGATGCTTGCAGGGGCTTCACTTAAAAATGTTGTCCGAACACGTTTGTTCGTAACAGATATAAGCCAATGGGAAGCAATCGGAAAGGCTCACGGTGAAATATTTGGAACCATAAAACCAGCTACAACAATGGTTGAAGTCAAAGCGCTAATCCATCCTGATTACCTGGTTGAAATAGAAATAGACGCTGTAGTAGAATAGGAATAAAAACCTGGTTTAGAACGGGATAAAAATATTTTATTCCCTGCTTCCTGAACCAAAGCCTATGCTGCTTTTGGTTCCCTGTTTGCGCATATCTTCACGAAGCGAAAGCATATACAAGGCAGCATTTGCTGCTTCTTCTCCTTTGTTTCCATGCTTGCCACCGGCTCTTTCTTTAGCCTGTTCTAAACTATCAACGGTAAGAACGCCAAAACCAACCGGGTGGTTTGAGCGCGCCTGCAACTGGATGAGCGTTAAAGTAACGGCTTCTGAAATATAGTGGAAGTGTGGCGTTTCGCCTTTAATAATACAGCCTATAGCTATTACTAGGTCGGCTTTTTCATATTCAAACAGGAACTGAGCCCCCAAAGGAAGTTCGAATGAGCCTGGAACATGTTGAATGATAATATTTTCCGGATCAATGCCTGCTTCAATCAGCGTTTTTTTTGCTGATGCTGCGAGGACCTCCGTTATTTCTCTGTGCCAGCCTGAAACAACAATCCCTGCTTTTTTCTTTTTTGTATTTTCGTTCAAAGAAAAAGATAAGTTAGATGCTGATGGATCGGACGACATAACAATCAGATTTGGTAAATGCAGTAGAGACTAGTCTTTGAATCCGTTTTCAGCGTTGGCTCTCTGAATCCACTTGTCTATATCTCTTGCAACGTAAGTATTTGGATATTTATCCTTGATCTTTTGATAAACTTCCTTTGCTTTTGCAAAATCACCGAGTTTTTCATAAGTCAGCCCTGCTTTTTTATAAAATTTCGGTGCAGTAAAATCATTTTCGCTGAATTCAGCAGCCTTCATATAATATTTTGCTGCTGATTCATAATCCTTTAACTGTGAATATGCATCTGCTATTCCTCCTTGAGCAAGAGGGTAAACGATAGGGCTTTTCAGATGAAAATCCTGGAGGTTATCTATGGCATCCTGGTATTTTCCTTCACGCAGTTTGGCCATCCCAATATAATAATGAGCATCCTGCCCTGCTTTTGTATTTCCGTATTCGTCCGCAACATCTTCCATGCCTGTAGCATAACCATCACCTTTCAGAGCAAGCTTTACTGAATCCAATTCATAATAACGTTCTGCCCTGAAAAAAGCCTTTTGAGCTTCATCTTCGCGACCGCTATTGTAATAAAAGTATCCTGCAGCTGCCACAATCAGGACACCAAGCCCAATACCACCGTAAATGACCATTTTACGATTTCGTTCAAAAAAATCAGTAAAAGAAAAGGCTATTGGCTTATTAGAAGGAATATTGCGGACTTTTTCAGCAATTACTTCTGTATTTTCAAGACTATTTTCAGGTTTCTCGGTATTTTCCATGTCGTATTTAAAAAAGGAACAGCAAATTTAGAGATTTATTGCAATTATCAATCATTCAGGAAAGGATAATCCGCCTGGCTGTAAATATCTTTATAAATCTCTGATGAATCAGGCAGAGGAGATTGCTCAGCGAAGTGTACGGCTTCGTCAACCTCGTTTTTTACTTTTTCAATAATCTCATTTATTTTGGCTTCATCTGCAAAACCGTTGTTTTGAATGGTATGAAGAACATGATCTATAGGATCTTTGGCTTTATATTCATCGAGTTCTTCCCTCGAACGGTATTTTGCCGGGTCGCTCATAGAATGGCCTTTGTAGCGATAGGTCTTTATTTCAAGAAAGGTTGGGGTAAACTGTCTTGCCCGGGCTGCAGCTTCTGAAATGGCTGTATGTACGGCTTCACATTCCATTCCATTTACCTGAAAAGAAGGCATTTCGTAAGCACTGCCTATTTTGTACAGGTCTGGCACATTGGTTGTTCTTTCAACTGCTGTGCCCATTCCGTATTCGTTGTTTTCACAAATAAAAATAATAGGAAGCTTCCACAGCATGGCAAGGGTAAAGGTTTCATGAAGCGCACCTTGCCTCACAGCACCATCCCCCATAAAACAAAGGCAAATATTATTAGTCTTTTTATATTTCTCAGCAAAAGCTATACCTGCACCCATAGGTATCTGGGCGCCTACTATACCATGTCCCCCGTAAAAATTGTGTTCTTTGGAGAACATATGCATGGAACCACCTCTTCCGCCGGAACAACCTGTTGATTTCCCGAATAATTCAGCCATGACTTCTTTTGGTGATATTCCTTTAGCAATGGCATGCGCATGATCCCTGTATGCTGTTATTACTTTATCAGTACTTTGTATGGCAGTCAACATTCCAGCCGCAATGGCTTCCTGGCCTATATACAGGTGGAGAAAACCCCTGATGGCCTGACCATAGAATTGTGCACATTTTTCTTCGAACCGACGCATGAGAAGCATCTTTTCATACCAAAGAAGATATGTATCTGCCGAAAATCCATTTATTGATTTAAGCTTGCCATTTGATTGTTCCGCTTTCGAAACCTTTTCTGCAGTTTGCGCCATATTAAGTCAAATAAAGCAGCAAATTTAACTTTTTTTTTGGATATAAAGATGCCATAATGACCTAATAAGCCTGCCTGATCATAATCAAGCAATAATTCAGCGGACTTGCAGGGTTTTGAAATCCTGATCAGATACCGTAGGTGCCGAAGGAATTGTTATGACATTAAATTCAAAATGGTTGGCTGTATGGCATGTATTGCACGTTTGGGTAAGAATACCATAATCTTTTTTAAACTGATTGATATCCTGATTTTCGATATCATGATTTATGGCATTTATCGGCTCACTAAGCATTGTCAGACTCTTCGTTTCCGGCCTGTCGGTTTCTATTTCTTTTGCCTGGTCCACGGTTTCTTTAATTTCTCCTATTTCAAAATCAGCTAGCTTCCAGTTTAGACCAGTACCTGCAAACCACAGTTTTTCATGATGCAACTGTATATTGGTCATTAGTTCACCAAGTCCGGGTTTCATTTTCTGAACAAACAAATTCAAACTGTCGACTTTATTCTGCAGCATTTTAAGAGATGTTTCTTCCTTCGCATTGTTTGTACAAGCTTGTATGCCAAATGCAAGAACGGAAAGTAAGAATATGATTCGCATTGCCGGATTAAGTATTTTCATAGTATTAAATGATCAGAAGTCAAATATTGTTTAAAGTTGAGATCCAAAACTAACTAATTGTGGTTGAAATCTTATGGATGCAGGGAAAATCCGAATGTAAATTTTTTATCAGGATATTTTTTATAGTTTTGGGCGTGGGAATCTTTAATAATGTCTGCGCGATTATTCAAATGCGATACCTGCCTTTAATTTTTATTTTTAGTTTGTTTTCTTATCCAGCCTGTGCTCAAAAAACGGATTCAGTATTCCACGGTATTCCCGTTGTACCTTTTATAACTCATGACGGGGCAAAGAATTTAGACAGCGTACGAAAAATAATTTATGCTGAGATTGGAAATAAGCTAAATGACCGGGAAAGGAACCTCGACTTTTATCACATCATGCTCAATATTTCAGAACCAAGTACCATTTCCGGAATCGGGACTGACTACACCTTTGAGGAAAACCGTTCAGATCAAAAGAAACCTTATCTATTTGATCTTGATATCAAAGCGCCTGTTGCTCTTGGGGGGAAAACATGGAATCTTTTAAGTATTCACCTGATACCTGAATTTATGGTACGGGTATTCCAGGATGACCCACGTTTTAACGATAAGTCACATGCAGTGCGGACACCAAGTTATATTCCTGCCGGCATTGTATATTTTGCACCCGGGCCTAAATGGTGGAACAGGGAAAAAGGTAGTTTAACGGCGAAATATATCGGATTTAAATTTTTTCACAATTCCAATGGTCAGGACGGCTCTGAGTTTGGAGGGCCATACGCTACAAATCCCGGACAAATAAATCTTTATAATGGTAATTTTGAGGAATTCGGTGTGTTTGAATTATCCTTTGGTCATATTCACGAATATATCAGCAGCTATTTGCCAAACAGGGAAACAAATGTGAAACGCAAATTAAAAGTTGCAGAACAAAGAGTGCGGCCTGATATTTCAAACAGACTGGTATATTGGCATATAGGATATGAATATCATCCCGATTTTTTTACCGATCCTGAATTCTTAATGTATCATCTTTATGGCCGCGACAGGATAAATTTCCAGGCAGGGTATTCCATTATGCCGTCTTATCGCGATGTTATTCTGGGTGCTGATGAAAAAAAATATTATGCAGTGACCCCGAACCAGGCAAAAGAATCCTGGCGTTTTGTTTTGAATTTTTCATATATCGCAGATATTCAATATAATGAAGGCGATATGAGCACTCAGAAAAGCATTCCTTTTATTAATTTTTCAAGAAGAATGAATACGAACATTACAGCCTATCGCAGAATGCCCGGCACACAGAATGCCGGTTTATTTTTGCAGGCCGGATATTATGGTTCAGACTATTATAATATATATTTTCAGCAGAGTTTATGGCAGATAAGAGCAGGTATTGCACTCGCATTTTTCAGATTCCCTGATACTCATGATTTTTCAAATAATCTGTCACATTAATTATTTCCCTTTTTTTCAGACAAGACTAATGCAAGGTCTGGAACGATGCTAAAGTTTTACCTTCTTGTTGTTTTGTTTTTTTACGTCCAATTTTATTTACTTTCCGGCCAATTTTCATTGAGACAAGCCTTTATTCTAATTCAATTCAAATCGTATAACGGGTCAGGAATTATTTTTTTTTGCCAGCCGTGATGCGTAGAATTGTCTGGTATATTAATTGAAAATTAAAAAATACGGACTATCTTGCCTGAAATTTAAAGAGCATAAAATTGAGCGAAATTATTTTATCCGCAGAGGGACTGCTTAAGCGGTTTGGAAGTCTGATTGCCGTTAATAACCTTTCGTTTCAAATTGAGAAAGGAAGTGTTTTTGGTCTTCTTGGCCCCAATGGAAGCGGAAAATCTACGACATTGGGAATGTTGTTGAGTGTACTTAACCCGGATGGGGGGACATTTAAATGGTTTGGTGAAAACGGCGGTTCCGACCAACGCAAAAAAATAGGAACCATGCTTGAAGGCCCCAATTTTTATAGTTATCTTTCTGCTTATAACAACCTGAGAATTAACGCAACTATAAAAGAAGTACCAAATTCTGAAATAGAACGAGTACTAAAAAAAGTGGGATTATGGGAGCGCAGAAACAGTAGGTATCGCACATTTTCCACAGGCATGAAACAAAGGCTTGGAATTGCCAATGCTTTATTGGGTAATCCACAGTTATTAATCCTCGATGAACCCACAAATGGTCTTGATCCGCAAGGAATTGCCGAAGTAAGAGATCTGATCAAGGAAGAAGCTGAAAATGGCCAGACCATATTGCTGGCCAGCCATTTGCTTGATGAAGTAGAAAAAGTATGTACGCATCTTGCAGTTTTACAAAAAGGGAACATGTTGTTTTTGGGTGAAACCGAGGTATTTACAAAAGGGAAAAAACGCATTGAAATAAGCGCTCAGGACATTCCGTCTCTGATGGCCGAACTTAAGAACTATTCACAGATAGAGAAAATAACCCAAAAGGAAAATATATTGTTTTTGCAGGTGCAGCCTGAATTTGAAACCCAGGAACTTAACAAGTTTCTTTTTCAAAAGGGAATCATTCTGAGCCATCTTGCAATAGAAAAACACGCACTTGAAACACAATTCCTGGAACTTACTTCAAAATCATGAAAAAACTCCTTCGTCTAGAATTTATTAAATACAGCAGGTCTACCATATTCTACATATTTATCGGGTTGTTTATGGCTCTTGTCGTACTTTCCGAAATCGGCAGTTTATACCTTGCTAATAAATTCGGGGTTAAGCTTGGTTTCTCAACATTATGGCCAAGCCTGATTAATACCGCCGGACAAATGAATATTTTTATTGGTATCATCATTATGGTGTCTATAACATCTGAATATCAATACCGTACGATCAGGCAGCATGTCATAGACGGGCTGGACAAAAGTGATCTTTTTATAGCGAAATATATATATGGTATTTGTCTTTCATTATTTGCAGTCGTATTTGTTGCCATTTCGGTAATTATAGCTGGTTATATAACCGGTGCCTCAACAACAGGTTCAGGGCCATGGGATGGCAGCCAGCTTCTGGGTAGTTATTTTGTCCAGGTTTTAGGATATGTAAGCATGGCAATATTTTTCGCATTTTTATTACGGACTACGGCTGTAGGGATCATTGTTTATTTGTTTTACATGCCTTTGGAGTCATTATTAGGCAGCCTTATTTCATACATTTCTCATAACGACACAACTATTCCTCAATATTTTCCAAAGGCAATATTTTCCAATATTATACAAAATCCGGGAGTTATCAAATTAGCAAATGCTGCAAAAGCAGCTGCGCCTGCCAAAACCATCAATATATTATCTGAACAAAACACGCTTATAATTGGCTTTGTATATATTATTTTATTTGCGGCGGGTAGTTATTGGCTGTTAAAGAAACGGGATTTGTAATTCTGAACACAGAAGAACATTTCCTGCCAAAAGCCCAATCTGGAATTAGTGCAAAAATTTATAATTTTAAATCAAATAGATTTTATAGTTTTGAAATTGAAAATTGGGCTTATTCTAAAGGATTGTTGAAAAAAAATCATCATAGCGTAGTGCGCTCTGCATGGAAAGTATTGCTTTTTCTGATACTTTCTGAAATGATGATACCACGTATTTATGCTGCCCGGTTTTCAAGGGATAGTCTTGTAAAAATTGCCAATTCTAATCAACCGCCATGGGTCAGGATTTCGTCATTATTAATCCTGAGCGATCATTATAGCAGTTATTTCAAGGATTCAGCTTTGATGTATGCAAATCAGGCGCTTGAATTGTCTAATAAGACATCTAATCTGCGAGGAGTGGCAAATTCCTATTATGCTTTTGGGCAAATATATATCAATGCAGGAAACCTTGCTAAAGCAAGGTCTTATTATCTGGATGGTATTCATTTATGCGAAATGAATAAGGAAATAGACGGACAGATAGAGGGATATATGCATATTAGTTTCTTTTACCAGATACTTGGGAAAAACGATAGTATGATGTATTACGGATTGAATGCTTTGGCCTTGTCAAAAAAGACAGATAATATTGAAATTCAGGCTGGTGCTGCACATGATGTAGGCAATTTATATTCGCTGGAAGGGAATAATGATAAAGCATTGTACTACTGTAAACTATCTCTTGATACATGGAAAAAAATCGGACATTCCAATATAGCTGGCGTTTTGAGTGATATAGGGAATATATATTATTATCAAAAAGATTACCGTAATGCATTAATATACTATAGGCAAGCTTATGTGAATGCTGGGAGGAATTATGACCCTGCTGCTTTTGGATATAGCCTGAACAATATCGGACTTGTTTATTATCAGCTTGATAGTGTAGAACCTGCTATAGAATATTTTAAGAAATCAATCAGCTATTACAATCTTAATATGAACAAACAGGGTATAGCTAATGTTGAAGAAAACCTGGGAAAGACCTATCTTAAAATAAAAAAGTACAAAGAAGCGCTGGATCATTCAAAGATTAGTCTCGAAATGTTTGTTTTTCAGGATTATAAGAGGGGTGTTGAAGAAGCGTATGCAACTATGGCAGAAGGAGAAGCAGGACTTAATGATTATAAAAATGCATGGCTATATCAAAAACTTGCTTCCCAGTTTCTTGACAGCATCAACAGAGTCAATCTCAATAAAGCAAACACTGATTTTGAGACAAAAATGGAGATTGTGCGTGCTGACAATGAAAATAATTTATTGCGTGAAGAAGCGTCAAGGCAAAAGGCCGAGTTAAATAAGAAAAATCAATTTGCTTTCTTTATCAGTACCGTAATGATTTTATGCCTGATTATTGCTTTTCTGGCCCTGAGCAGTAACAGAAAAAGGAGAAATCAACTTCTCTTATTATCTAAACTTAATGAGGAAATAATACAGCAAAAGCAAACGCTTGAAGAATCGGATGAGCTGAAGACAAAATTATTCTCAATCGTTTCTCATGATTTTAAGAGTCCTCTTGCATCGCTCCAACTATTTCTTTCCATGTTTGAAGAAGGAGATTTTACCAAGGAAGAGGTTAAGGAATTATCAGGTAAACTTATGGAAAGAATGAATGTCACCTTTTCATTTATAGAAAACCTGCTAAGCTGGGCACAAAGCCAACTTAAAGGATATACGCCTAATTTGTCGAAAATTGACCTGCATAAATTGGTGGATGAAAATTTTGAACTTTATAACAGGCAAGCCGAATGGAAAGGAATAATGTTTCAGAATGACATAAATGAGGATGAAATCTTAATTGCTGATTCGGATATGCTCAAACTTGTATTGAGAAACCTTATGTCAAATGCCATAAAATATACAGGCAATGGAGGATATGTTACCATATATTCTGTAAAGAGTAAAAATAGTATCACTGTATCAGTTAGCGACACAGGGGTCGGGATGTCCCAGGAAATGATTGGAAAAATATTCTCAGGACAAAGAGTCAACACCTATGGCACATTTAACGAGCCTGGCACCGGTCTTGGTTTACGATTGTGCAAAGAATTTCTTGAAAAAATAGGCGGGGCTATTCGTGTGAAAAGTGAATTGGGTAAAGGCTCTACATTCAGTTTCGATATTCCGTTCGAAGTTTAAACCTGGAAGTTTTCTATGATTACTGAAGGACCAATTCCCGGAAAAGTTTGTTCAACATGTCATTGGCATCTGTGCATAATCCCGGGTGAACTTTAGACGTTTGTACCACTGTACTTCTTGTAGCTGTTAACCATCTGAATCGTTCTGCTACAGGCAGTTTGCCAATCGGTCCTGAAAGAGAGCCACCTTCGCAAATTCGCTCAAAAGATTCAAGATATTCCTGAATTTCTCCGATGTCCGATTTTGAATTAAAGCTTGTGATTCGCTTTTCATCGAGCTTATAAAGCAATTTCAGAAATTTCTCTCCTGAACAAAACAAAACCACCCCTACATTGAGAAATTCTTCTCTTTCTACGGCAGGCACTATCCTGATTACGGCGTATTCAAATAATTGATTGTCTGGCATTTTCTGCATCATTTACGAATATTTCAGAATGTGAAAGCCGTGATATAAGGTATCTTGAATAAGCATTTCTATGTTCATCTAAAGAATGAAAAGGTGCATCAATCAGTAGCCAGGATTCAGGGATTAGATTAACGATTGAATCTATCAATTCAGGTGTCAGTTTCTCTCGGGATTTTTTGTCAGCCCATGACATTTCTTTGGCCTGCGAAAGTAGCACATGGTCTTTGATCATCGAAAATGGTTTTAATGCCTGCTCTTCCCAGTTCTGCCAGTTGTGATGAAAATAAAGGGATGCACCATGATCAATTAGCCACAATTCTTTGTGCCATAAGAGCATATTGGTATTCCGGCAGGTTCTGTCAACATTGGTAAGCAGGCAATCGAGCCAAACAATTTGCGAGGCAAGAAAGGGATCTACTTTGGTTACAACGGGGTCGAAAGTGATGGCTCCTGTGAGGAAATGAAGTGCCAAATTTAAACCTACACTAAATTTGAGCAAGTCCTGGATTTCTTCGTCGGCTTCAGTTCGTCCAAAAGCTTCATCGAGATTTGCAAACACAATTTCCGGCACTTTTAATCCCAAAGCCCGGGCAATTTCACCACCGATCAATTCTGCTATCAGTGCTTTGGAGCCCTGGCCGGCTCCTCTGAATTTTAAAACATATAAGAAACCATCGTCCGCTTCTGCTATTGCGGGCAAAGAACCCCCTTCACGCAGAGGCATGACATATCTTATAACGTTTATGGTTCTGATTTCAGGAATATTGGTTTTCATTGTGATCCCTTTCAGGATTAATTGAAAGCAAAAATACAATTATCAGTGCTTATATAGGCCGTATGCTCGTATTTGAATATATATATTATGGATAATCAAAGTTTTATAAGATAAAATGGTTTTTCATATTTCATAATATTGTGTTTGAGATTATCGTTATATTTTACCTGTCATTATCTTTGCTTTTTAGATATTTATAGTATGAAATACTTAATGCTTCTTTTAATTTTTATTCCGGTAACAATTTTCGCCCAGGAGACTTGTGAAGTTGCTTATGTTCATGTCTTTAAGGTACTTGATAGCTTGCCTGTAACTCCTGAAATTCAAAATTCGTGTAATATTATGGCGGATTCTTTGGCTTATAATGCCATGTTAAAAAAGAAAGAATACAAGAAGAAATACAAAGAAAGCAAAATCATTGAGCGGAAAATTAAACAGGACGAAAAAGACGACAGTACAGTCTTTGCCAAAGCAAAAAGAAAAATGATGGAGAAGGTTTATATGAAGAAAATAAATGCCGCCACGATTGTCATTTATGATAAAGGGAAAAAGTATAACTCAGTGATTAATGCGGATAGTCCATTATTTGCAAAGCTGCCGGATAAATCTTGCGATGAAACAGATAATTGTTTGAAGCTAGTGCGAGAGATGCTGAAGTAGAGCGTAGAGCGAAGAGGAGACCTAGTAAGTTTTTTTTAGATTATTTTTTAGTTTCGTATGATGTTTTCTTACAAAAAACTGGAGGTTTATAAAAAATAATTTTATCTGAATCAATTGGTTTATAGGTTTTTAAAACAAAATGATAAGATGCCGCGGTATTTTAAGGACCAATTTGGCAGGGCAACCTTAAGTATTATGCTCAACATTGCTGAAGGAAGTGGGAAGTTCAGTAATAAAGATAGAAGGAACTTTTATATCACAGCCCGAGGGTCTGTTTTTGAATGTAATTCGATACTAAAATTCCTTTATGATGAATCTGAAGTCTCCCAGGAATTATATACAGAGATGTTTAACCGATATGAAGAAATTTCAAGGATGTTGTACGCAATGATTCAGAATCTAAGTAAAGAGCTAAAATAAAAAAGCGAAGAGGATTTCGCTCTCGCATTATCGCTCTTCGCTCTTTAGTTTTTGAACTAAGGGTGCTATTTCCACCTTTCGCTCTTCGCTCTCGCGCTCTTCACTCTTTTCAAGGTGCGGAAGGAGGGACTCGAACCCGCACACCTCTCGGCACCAGATCCTAAGTCTGGCGTGTCTACCAATTCCACCACATCCGCAATCGAGGCGCGAAGATAAGAACTTGAGATCAATTTCCGAATCTTTTAGATTTTATTGCATCATCTGGCCACAAATTTTGGTATCCCGGGAAATATTCCGTATCTTACGCCCAAGCTAATGTCAAGGAGAGGAACATGCAAGCAATAGACCCTGAGGTAGAGAAGAAGCTACTTGTAAAAGAATATCGCAATCTGCTTAAAGCCTTAAGACCTAACCTGGAGCCGGGAGAAAAAAAGGAAATCAGGGAGGCTTTTGCGCTGGCTATGGAGGCGCATAGCGGTATGCGCCGAAAATCAGGGGAATCATATATTTTTCATCCATTGGCCGTTGCCAATATATGTGCCAAAGAAATCGGGCTGGGTAAAACAGCCATTATCTGTGCATTGCTTCATGATGTAGTTGAAGATACAGACGTTACCCTGGAAGATATCGAAATTAAATTCGGGAGCAAAGTTGCCAATATAATAGACGGGTTAACAAAAATTGCTGGCGTTGTCGGCAAAACAAATTCCATCCAGGCTGAAAATTTCAGGAAGATTCTACTCACCCTGGCAGACGATGTAAGGGTAATCCTCATTAAACTGGCTGACCGGCTTCATAACATGAGAACCCTTGAGGCCATGGGAAGAAATAACCAGCTTAAAATCGCCTCAGAAACACTGGTACTTTTTGCACCTCTCGCGCATCGTTTGGGTTTGTACAGTATTAAAAATGAGCTTGAAGATCTGAGTTTAAAATACACGGAACCTATTGTTTACAAGGAGATTACGCAAAAACTTCAACAATCTAAAATTCAGAGAAACAAATATATAAGGAAATTTATTGAGCCGATCCAGGAATCGCTTTCTGAATTGAATTTTCAATATGAAATAAAAAGCAGGCCAAAATCAATTTACTCCATCTATAGTAAAATGAAGAAACAGGATATCCCTTTTGAAGAGGTATATGACCTGTTTGCCATCCGTATCATTGTAGATTCGGGACCTGAAAACGAAAAGTCAGATTGCTGGCGGGTGTATTCGATCATAACCGATTATTATAAACCAAACCCGGAACGGCTGCGGGACTGGATTTCTGTGCCCAAAGGAAATGGGTATGAATCACTGCATACAACTGTTATGGGGCAACAGGGCAAGTGGGTAGAAGTGCAGATACGAAGCAGAAGAATGGATGACATCGCTGAAAAAGGATATGCAGCGCACTGGAAATATAAGGGCGATGAAATTTCAGGAACGGATACGAACCTGGAGGAATGGATAAAGAGAATCAGGGAGTTGCTGGAAAATCCGGAATCGAATGCCATTGATTTTATGGATGATTTCAAACTGAATCTCTTTTCAGACGAAGTATTTATTTTTACTCCGAAAGGCGATTTGATTACGCTTCCCGCCATGGCTACGGCATTAGATTTTGCATTTGATATTCATACCATGGTTGGTACCCATTGCCTTGGCGCAAAGGTCAACCATCGCCTGGTGCCGCTCAGCTATAAATTAAAAAATGGTGACCAGGTTGAGATTATTACCTCCAAAAAACAAAAACCTACAGAAGACTGGCTTAATTACGTGGTAACAGCAAAGGCAAAATCGAGGATCAAAGCCAGCCTCAAAGATGAAAAGCGGAAAATTGCCCAGGAAGGTAAAGATTACCTTATTAAGAAGTTTAAAAATGCGGATTTTGGTTGGAATAATGCCAATATCCAAAGGCTTGTACACTACTTCAAACTGCGTACAAGTATTGAATTGTATTTTAATCTCGGAGTGGGCGCTATCGATAGGAGTGAGGTAGGTATTGCCTTGAAATTCTTTGAATTAAGTGATAAACTTGGCAGGGGACAAACCAGCAAAAAACCAGATGCGCCTATTAATGGTAAAAAGCCTGTACTCAAAGCACCGGATATTGTTATTGTTGGGGATGATACGGATTTGAATTATACATTTGCCAAATGCTGTAATGCAATCCCGGGAGATGATATTTTTGGTTTCGTGACTATCTCTGACGGTATCAAAATTCACCGGACCAATTGCCCCAATGGTATCAGGCTGATGTCAAATTATGGATACCGGATCATTAGGGCCAAATGGTCAACTGATCAGATCAAAGAAATACGGACATTCCCTGCCGGTGTAAAACTGGTGGGGATAGATAGTATTGGTATCGTCAGCAATATCACTGATATCATCTCCAAAGAGCTGCAGGTCAATATCCAATCCATTACGGTATCATCTATTGCCGGAGCCTTTGAAGGGTCTATTATTCTATACATATACGACCTGGAGCACCTCGAAAAACTCATCGAAAAGATTAAAGAAATCAAAGGCATCGAATCGGTTTCCCGTTTCCAGGTTGAGGAGACTGTGACAGGGGAGGAGCCGTAGGTAACAAGGGGTTTAGGATTCTGTACCCCTACATGAGAAACGTTGAAAAAATATATTTCGCTGGTTTTTATTTCTTTATGAAAATGTAGCGCGAGTTAAGATCTCCCCCTGTTGAAGAAATAAGTTCATAACCCTGGTTCTTTAGATCATTAATTTTCTTGGCGATTTTTTGATTATTTGACATGATTTTTTCTTTAGACGCAGCTGTACTCAAATCTTCTTGTCCTAAAATGGAATTACCGTCCGAAATAGAAAGCTCAGGTAGATTTTCTGATACTCTCATTACAATATACCCCCCTCCATCATTCCCACTCTTTTCCTTCGAGGTAAACGAATAAAACACAAATGCACCAGCTAACATATTCACAGCCAGGGATACGATTAGGATTTTCTTTTTCATAGTTTTTGTTTTTTAGTTTGATCAAAGATTTGGGAGGGATTGGATTTTTTGATATGGGTTTCAGAATTTAATAATAGCATATCTGCGCTAACTGTTCAACCCACTTCGGGGTTGATTGTGGCTGCTTGCCTTTTTCCGCCGGTTGCACCGGTGGTTATTCACATTCAACCCCCGTCTGCTTTCCGGGCAGGCTTTCAGGGTTGGTAAAAAGACTGGTTATCAAAATCAGCAAAAGATTTGTAGGTAAGCCTGAAGGGCTTAAACAATAATAACCCCGTCCGAATGGATTCATCCGGGCGGGCGTGGGTGAAACCCACGGAAAGAATACGCGACAGCCAACAACCCCGAAGTGGGTTGAACAGCCAATTACAATAAAAGATATTTGCACAGCATGAGCGGGAGGCTGGCGCATAAGTCTTTGCAGGCTTCGTTTTAAGGTTGATATCTGTTGCAAATCAGCTTTACTTACTCTTAACATTTCGTATCTTTGCCCTTCGTTACTGTTGACTCTTTATTGATAACTGTTAACTGCTAACTGTTAACTGAAACTATGATTGACTACGAGGAAGTAAAAACAATTTTCAGAGACTATCTTGAAGATAAAAAACAGCGTAAAACGCCGGAACGTTTTGCCATCCTTGAGGAGATCTATGGCCGGAATGATCATTTTGATGTGGAGATGCTATACCTGCAGATGAAAAATAAAAATTATCATGTAAGCAGGGCGACCGTCTATAATACCCTCGATCTTTTGCTGGAATCGGGTCTTGTTGTTAAACACCAGTTTGGGAACAATGTGGCCAAATATGAGAGGTCTTATGGCTACCGCCAGCATGACCATTTGATATGCAGTTCATGCAACAAAGTGTATGAGTTCTGTGACCCACGCCTGCAACAAATCACATCCATGATGGGCGGTATTTTACATTTCAATGTTACGGCGCATTCTTTAACTTTGCAGGGCAAACCTGTAACGGACGAAAATGGAAATTGCATAAACTGTGGCAAGAAACCGGCTCAGTCCTGATTGAATCTTATCTATAAATACAAATCCTGCTGTTAAATCACTAAAATATATAATAAATGCCTGTTGATGTAATTCTTGGCCTGCAATGGGGCGACGAAGGGAAAGGAAAAATTGTTGACCTGTTAAGCAAGGACTATCCCATTATTGCCCGTTTTCAGGGTGGGCCAAATGCCGGACATACCATAATTATCAAAGGCAAGAAATTTGTTTTGAGGCAAATTCCATCGGGTGTTATCAGGGATAAGGTGATCAATGTAATTGGTAATGGTGTCGTGCTCGATCCGATTGTGTTAAAACAGGAAATTGAGAACCTTGAAGCCAATGGAATAGAATTAAAAAGCAGGCTTTTGATTTCCCGTAAAGCCAATCTGATATTACCTACCCACAGGCTGCTTGATAAATTTTATGAAAGCAGAAGTGATGAATCTAAAATAGGTTCTACATTAAAAGGCATCGGCCCGGCATACCAGGATAAAACAGGCCGCTTCGGAGTCAGGATCGGGGAAATCTGTATGCCTGATTTTGACAAGCATTATCAATCTGTTAAAGAACTGCATCTCAAATTATTAAAAGCGCTTGGATGTGAAGAAACCATAGATGACAAGGAATGGTTTGAAGCATTGGAATATGTGAAAAAACTGAAACTGATTGATGCGGAATATTATATCAATGAAGCACTAAAAGAAGGCAAGAATATACTGGCAGAAGGGGCACAGGGAACGCTTCTCGACATAGATTTCGGGACCTATCCATATGTTACCTCCTCTAATACCATAACGGCATCGGCTTGTATTGGGTTAGGTATTGCACCAGGCCAGATCAGGACGGTTTACGGCGTCTTTAAAGCTTATATCACCCGCGTAGGAGGTGGTCCCTTCCCGACTGAACTATTTGACGCTACTGGCGACTATATCTGTGAAACAGGGCATGAATTCGGTTCTGTTACAGGTCGTAAAAGACGCTGCGGCTGGCTCGATCTCGAGGCATTGAATTATGCCATTATGATCAATGGCGTAAACAAGCTGATAATGATGAAAGCAGATGTGTTAAATGAACTCGAAACCATCAATATCTGCACAGGTTATACTTCAAGCGGAGCAGAAAAACATTTCTCCGGCCTCAGTTTCGGTGAAACCATACACCCTGTGTATAAAGAATTGGAAGGTTGGAAATGCAGCCTGGCAGAAGTAAATAACGCCAGTGACTTCCCACAAAAACTACAGGAGTATATAAAGTTTATAGAATCGCATTCTGAAGTCAAAATCGCAGTTGTGTCAACAGGCCCTGAAAGGGATGAGTCAGTATTTATTTAAGAGCATCTCTAAAAAACTCTTTTATTGCCTCATCCTAAATCCCCGTCTGCTTCCGGGCAGGCTTCTCTAAAAGAGAAAGGTACAAGGTAGTTTTTAGAGATGCCCTTAAGAGAGAATCGTTCTCCATTCCTCCTCTCTCAATACGGTCGCACTCTGCTCTCGCTCTTCGCTCTCAAATCAGTGTTCCCAAAGATCGTCTTCTTTCTCTACGAGCTGATTTTTGATTCTTTCAGATTCGTAAAGGGCATCCAATGGCGAAGTTTTATATTCCGGCATGTCTTTGATGGCAAGGTCCATGGAATTGCTTTCTTTGGTGATATGTGAACTAAAAAGACGTTGATCAAAAAAGTCAGAATAAGACATTCTGACTTCGTTATCCGGATTAAAAATTTCTTCTTTTGCGAGGAGTGGACGCACCTGTGCCCAATTGATATAGTACATAGGCTGCTCCGGTAAGGAAATGCCATTAAAACTCGGATTATACATCGGTGCGATGGCTATGATCCTGGGGAAGAATTCGCTTCGCTGTTTGTCAAAGATCCAATCTTCCACAATTTCCCAGCGTGTAATCTTTGTATAATCCAGTGTATTTACTATTGGAGTGTCTTTTGTGTCATAGGGACCAGGTCCTACCACAATTTGTATGGTTTCTGTATCGCTGCCAATAGCGTTTATTTGCTTTATAGTCATTGGGCTTACCAGGGAATCATTCGCATAGGCTTTCAGTTTTCCAGGGAAATCATTTTCGCCTGTGGTGACGAGATCATGAATGATTGTATTTAAAGGGTTTCGCGGCCAGTTCATCACCTCGTTTTTCTTTTCGCGTGTATCAATAAGGCGCTCAATTCTTTTACAATAAGCGACATCTGCCTCTCTTATGGAGGGATATGCCACAGGTGTATGAAATGCTACATCCGTTTTGGGATAACTACTTCCGGGATTTTCAGGGTCTAAGTTTCGTTGCGCCAACAGGTTAAACTGACACACCAAAACAGCTCCTAA